>Ga0116226_10000039_pt1 | contig 85762 bp, 84 predicted proteins | sample S1TSphfallax_FD_89692 | JGI IMG/M metagenome (GOLD analysis project Ga0116226, IMG submission 89692) | Host-associated microbial communities from peat moss isolated from Minnesota, USA - S1T2_Fa - Sphagnum fallax MG | ecosystem: Host-associated > Plants > Peat moss > Unclassified | place: USA... | reverse complement strand
GAGGCGCTGGTGGATCTGGAAGTTGAGGTCCCTCGGCATCGACGCGTGCCCGAGGTAGATCTGCTGGGTCACGAACCCGAGCAGGTAGAACAGCGCGACGGAGAACCGCTTGGCGGCGCTGGGGGTTGGGGGAGCGGGTGGGGCTGCGTAGGTCACGGCGATAAGATAGTGTGGGTGACACAGTGATGTCAAGTGTTATTAACGTGTTCGTTGTCTTTCTGACGCCTGGTGCGGTCCCGTGGATCGCCGGGTCTGGGCCCGGCGATGACGAGTTCGTTTTGAATCAATAGGTTGTGGTCGTAGGGCGGAAAAGCGCAGCGCCTTCCGCCGACGCAAGGTGTCGCCGTGACGGGGGTGCCGTCGGCCCCCGGCAACGTTCGTGCGCCGGAGGGATGCGCTGGCGGAAGGCGCTTCGCTTTTCCGCCCTACGCGCTGGTGCGGCCCCGTGGATCGCCGGGTCTGGGCCCGGCGATGACGAATTGAGGGTGAATCAACGAGTTATCGTGTCGGGCGGAAACGCGCAGCGCTTTCCGCCGGCGCAAGGTGCCGTCGCGACACGCTCTCCGTCGGCGTTCGGCATCGTTTGTGCGCGGGATGGCTGCGTCGGCGGAGGGGGCTTCGCCTGTCGCCCCCCTCGCCGCTTGACTTCGGGCGTACCCGGCAAAAGGATGGTGGAAAAGGCGGGCACCGCGCAACGGCGCGGCCGGCGCAGCGGAGGGAACGATGAAAACGATCAAGGGGCCGGCGATCTTCCTCGCCCAGTTCGCGGGCGACGCAGCGCCGTACAACAATCTGCCCGACATGGCGCGCTGGGCCGCCGGGCACGGCTACAAAGGCATCCAGATTCCGTCCTGGGACGGGCGGCTGTTCGACCTGCGGCGCTGCGCCGAAAGCCGGACCTACGCCGACGAGGTGAAGGGCATCGTCGCGGACGCCGGCCTCGCGATCACCGAACTGTCGACGCATCTGCAAGGCCAGCTCGTCGCCGTGCATCCCGCCTATGATTCGGCGTTCGACGGCTTCGCGCCGGCCGAGGTGCGGGGCAATCCGGCAGCGCGGACCGAATGGGCGGTCCAGCAACTGAGATACGCCGCGCAGGCGTCAAGAAATCTCGGACTGAGCGCGCACGCGACGTTTTCCGGCGCGCTCGCCTGGCCGTTCGTCTATCCGTGGCCGCAGCGGCCGGCGGGGCTGGTGGAACTCGCGTTCGACGAACTGGCGCGGCGCTGGACGCCCATTCTCGATGCCTTCGACGCGGCGGGCGTCGATGTCGCCTACGAGATCCATCCGGGCGAGGATCTGCACGACGGCGACAGCTTCGAGATGTTTCTGGCGCGCGTCAAAAACCATCCGCGCGCGAACCTGTTGTACGACCCCAGCCACTTCGTGCTGCAAGCGCTTGATTATCTGCAATACATCGACTTCTACCACGAACGGATAAAGGCGTTTCACGCCAAGGACGCGGAATTCAACCCGACCGGGCGCGGCGGCGTCTATGGCGGGTTCCAGCCCTGGGTGAAGCGCGCCGGCCGGTTCCGCTCGCTCGGCGACGGCCAGGTCGATTTCTCCGGCATCTTCTCCAAGCTGACGCAATACGGGTTCAACGGCTGGGCGGTGCTGGAATGGGAGTGCTGCATCAAGGACAGCGAACAGGGCGCCGCCGAGGGCGCACCGTTCATCGCGAGACACATCATCACCACGGCGAGCCGCGCGTTCGACGATTTCGCCGCCAGCGGCATCGACGAAGCGGCGAACCGCAAGCTGCTGGGATTGTAGAAAATGGCGATCGAGGGGACGGCGACGGGCGGGGCGGCGCGCCGGCTGCGGCTCGGCATGGTCGGCGGCGGGCGCGGCGCGTTCATCGGCGCGGTGCATCGGCTGGCGGCGCGGATGGATGACAGGTACGAGCTGGTGGCCGGCGCACTCTCGGCCGATCCAAGGCGCGCCGCGGCGTCGGCGGCGGACGTGCATATCGGGCCGGATCGGAGCTACGCCGACTTTGCCGAGATGGCGCGAGCGGAAGCGGGCCGAACGGACGGGATCGACGTGGTCGCGATCGTCACGCCCAACCATTTGCACGCCGCCCCTGCCCGCGCCTTCCTCGACGCCGGCATCCACGTGATCTGCGACAAGCCGCTGACCAGCACGCTGGAGGACGCGCGCGCGCTGGAGAATGCGGTGCGCGCGAGCGGGCGGATCTTCGGTCTCACGCACAACTACACCGGCTATCCGCTGGTGCGGCAGGCCCGCGAAATGGTCGCGGCCGGCGAACTGGGCGAGATCAGGCTCGTGCAGGTCGAATATGCGCAGGACTGGCTGACCACCAAGCTCGAGGACACCGGACAGAAACAGGCGACATGGCGCACCGACCCGGCGCGCAGCGGGGCGGCGGGCAGCGTCGGCGACATCGGCACGCACGCTTTCAATCTCGCCGAGTTCGTCAGCGGGCTGACGACGGAGACGCTCGCCGCCGACCTGACCAGTTTCGTGCCGGGCCGGGCGCTCGACGACAATGCCGGGATGCTGCTGCGCTTCGAGGGCGGGGCGCGCGGGCTGCTGTGGTGCAGCCAGGTCGCGGTCGGCAACGAGAACGGGCTGCGGCTGCGCGTCTACGGCGCCAAGGGCGGGCTGGAATGGGCGCAGGAGCAGCCGAACGCGCTGACCTTCTCGCCGTTCGGCGAGGCGCCCCGGGTGATCCGCCGCGCCGGCAACGGCGCCTACCCGAGCGCCGCGCGCATCCCAGCGGGCCACCCGGAGGGATATCTGGAAGCGTTCGCGCAACTCTATACCGATCTCGCCGAGCAGATCACCGCGCGGATCGAGCGCCGCGCGCCCGACCCGGCGAGCCTGCTGGTGCCCGGCATCGAGGCGGGCGTGCGCGGGATGCGCTTCATCACGGCCGCCGTGGCATCGAGCCGCGCGGACGCCGGCTGGACAAAGGTATAGGATGTCATGACGGAGTTCTTCCCGGGCGTCGCCCCGATCCGCTACGAGGGGCCGGCGACGGCCAATCCGCTCGCGTTCCGCCATTACGATCCGACGCGGGTGGTGCTGGGCAAGACGATGGCCGAGCATTTCCGCTTCGCCGTCGCCTACTGGCACACGCTGTGCTGGCCCGGCAGCGACATGTTCGGGCCGGGCACGTTCGGCCGCCCGTGGCACGCCGCCGACGATTTCGCCCACGCGGTCAAGAAGCTCGATGTCGCGTTCGAGTTCTTCCACAAGCTCGGCGCGCCGTTCTTCTGCTTCCACGATGTCGACGTGGTGCCGCTCGGCGACAGCCTGCGCGAAGGCTGGGCCAACATGGACCGGATGGCCGAGCTGATCGCGACGCGGATGGCGCAGACCGGGACGAAGCTGCTGTGGGGGACGGCGAACCTGTTCTCGCATCCGCGCTACATGGCCGGCGCCGCGACCAACCCCGACCCCGCCGTGTTCGCCTACGCCGCCGGACAGGTGCGGAAGGTGCTGGAGGTGACGCATCGGCTCGGCGGCGCGAACTACGTGCTGTGGGGCGGGCGCGAGGGCTACGACACGCTGATCAACACGCGCATCGGTCAGGAGCTGGACCAGCTCGGCCGCTTCATCGCGCTGGTGGTCGAGCACAAATACAAGATCGGCTTTCCGGGCACGATCCTGATCGAGCCGAAGCCGTGCGAACCGACCAAGCACCAGTACGATTTCGACGCCGCCGCCGTCGCCGGGTTCCTGCGCCGGTACGGGCTGGAGAACGAGGTGAAGCTGAACCTCGAGGTCAACCACGCGACGCTGGCCGGGCACACGTTCGAGCATGAACTCGCGTACGCGGCGTCACAGGGATTGCTCGGCAGCATCGACGTCAATCGCGGCGATCCGCAGAACGGCTGGGACACCGACCAGTTTCCGAACTCGGTTGGCGACTGGACGCTGGCGCTGCTGCAAATCCTGCACAATGGCGGCATCGGCACCGGCGGCTTCAATTTCGACGCGAAGATCCGGCGGCAGTCGATCGACCCGGAGGATCTGTTCCACGGCCATGTCGGGGCGATGGACATCTGCGCCCGCGCGCTGCTGGCGGCGGCGGCGATCATCGAGGACGGCACGCTGGACCGCTTCGTCGCGGATCGCTACGCCGGATGGGGCGGGGATTTCGGCAAGAACATCCTGGCCGGCAAGCTGACGCTGGCGGAGATCGGGGACGCGGCGCACGCGGCCCCTGCCCCGCGGCCGACATCCGGGCGGCAGGAATATCTGGAGAACCTGATCAACCGGTTCGTGTAGCGGCGCGATCCTATCGCACAGCGGACGGCAGAGGGTCGTCGGTCGCGATTGCCGCGCGGCGGCCTTCCAGCGCCCAGATCAGCAGCCCGGGCAGCCCGCACAGCAGGCTGGCGGCGCCGTACAGCAGGGACAGCGCCAGCGCGTCGCTGGCCGGCACGCCGACGCGGCCGAGCAGCAGGATCAGCAGACCCTCGCGCACGCCCCAGCCGCCGAACGACAGCGGCAGCGTCGTCGCCAGCGTCACCGCCGGCATGATGGCGAGGAAGTCGGACGGCGTCGCCGCCAGCCCGAGCGCATGGCCGAGCAGCATGGCGGCCAGCGCGAACGCGAGGTTGCTGAGAATGCTGACCAACGCCGTCGCCACGCCCCAGCGCGACAGCAGCAGCCCGCGCGTCGCGGCGGCCCCCTCGGTCAGCGGGCGGAGCGCGCGCACGCGCAGCAGCGGCGCCGGCAGCAGGTCGGCGGTCGCCAGCAGGGCGAGGCCGGCGAGGCCGGCCGCGAACAGCGCGGCGCAGAGCCAGACGGCGCCCGTGTAGCCGGTGCGCGCGGCCAGCAGCGGCGCCGTCGCCAGCGCGAGCGCGAGCAGCGCCAGGACCATGAACACGCGCTCGAGCAGCACGCTGCGGACGGCGAGGCCGAGCGGATGGCCGCGCCGGACCGTCTGCCACATCCGAAAACCGTCGCCCGCGACCGACGGGAGCAGTTGCGCGACGACGGTGCCCGCCGAGAACAGTGCGGTGATCTCGGCGACGCCATCGCGTGCCCCGAGACCGCGCAGCACCGCCCACCAGCGCTGACCGCCGAGCAGCGGGCTCAGCAGGAACGCCGCGAACGCGAGGCCGAGGGCGGGAATGGAGGCGGCGGCGAGGCTGGCGCGCACGCCGGCCAGATCGACCCGCGCGCCGATCAGCCAGAGGGCCAGCCCGGTCACGCCAAGCTTGGCGGCAATGCCCGCCGCCGTCCGCCACGCCGGTTGTGCCGTTTGCATGGGCTGCCCGCTCAATTCCTGGAACGCCATCGCACCACGCGACGCGGTAACCGTCTAGACCATATTCATGACAAAGATGAATTTTTTAGGCATGACGTGCCAATTGATGCGCCGGCCGAAGCACACCACGCCTTGGCAATCGCTCGCCGGCCGGGTACGCCTGCCGCCAACGTGCGATCTGCATTTGGAGTCTGTCGGTGCTGCTGGGACGGAAGATCGCGGTGGTGCTGCCGGCCTACAACGCGGTGCGCACGCTGGAGCGGACGATCGCCGAGATCCCGCGCGACGTGGTCGACGACATCATCCTGACCGACGACCACAGCAGCGACGACACCGCCGACCTGTCACGCCGGCTCGGGCTGCACACGCTGCGGCACGACCGCAATCGCGGCTACGGCGGCAACCAGAAAACCTGTTACGCCGAGGCGCTGGCGCGCGGCGCCGATATCGTGGTCATGTTGCACCCGGACTATCAGTATTCTCCGCGTCTGGTCACGGCGATGGCGTCGATGATCGCGTCCGGCCACTACAGCGTCGTGCTCGGGTCGCGCATCCTCGGGCGGGGTGCGCTGGCGGGCGGGATGCCGCTGTACAAATACATCGCCAACCGCGTGCTGACGCTGGTGGAGAACATTCTCGCCGGGCAGAAATTGTCCGAATACCACACCGGCTATCGCGCCTGGGACCGCGCGCTGCTCGAACGGCTGCCGCTGCTGCGATGCTCGGACGATTTCGTGTTCGACAACCAGATGCTGGCGCAGGCAATCCGCGCCGGTTTCGCGATCGGCGAGATTTCCTGCCCGACGCGCTATTTCGCCGAAGCCTCCAGCATCAATTTCCGGCGCAGCGTGCGCTACGGGCTCGGCGTGCTGGCAACCGCCGGCGCGTTGTGGCTTGATCGCACCGGATTGCGCAAATCGCCGCTATTCACAGACTCGAGGGACGGATTGTTGCCGGTAACCAAACCGGCACCCTGAGCAGTATTAATACAAGGAATTGGTGGCTGAGGCGACTCGGCGGGCGCCTCGAACACGTAGACGTCATAGCTCTCATCGCCCAACGCGGGAGGGAAGCTCGCAAGAAGGCGAGTTGCTGACTGGAAACGGCGTACCTGCTCGGGAACAATCTCCAGCGTCCATCCGAATCCTTGTTTGACTATCCTAGCAGGTGCTGCCGGATCTGGCCGCTCCCGCATCAGCATGATGACCGGCTGGCCAGCACACGCTTGGAGATGTCGCGCCGTCGCCAAAATATCGTCTAGATTTATGTGTAATTTAAGGTGTTGCGTAAATATGGCGTAGCGACCGAATCTTTGCTCGCGCACCAAGTAAGTTGGATTATCGACATAATAAGGCAACGGCTCGATGACCATATCGGTATCAGAGATGATTATCGCCTTTTGCAAGGCCGGGTACTGCCGTATCAGGCTGGCAACATCGCGGCTGCGGCTTTCAGGCCGAACGCCGCTTAGGATGATTGCCTCATCAACTGCACCGGTGACGACTTGCGACGCAGCCAGCACTACGAAGGCATACCTACCCACCAGCCCCGAGTAACTAAGGTTGGATTGGTCCAGCCTGACAGTGGACGGTGCATTGGTGCGCGCGTCGTCGCCGGCAATCCAATAGAGCGAGACAAGGAAAATCAGCCATAGGGCCACGTGCCGATAGGCTCCGTTGTATATCAGATCGAAGAAGACGCAAAAGCCTGAAAGAGCGACAACGGCCGCGATGAGTGCGGCCGGACGTCGGACAAGGCCGAGCGTACTGGCATAAAGGCCGATCGATAGGGGGAAGACGGACCAGAGCGGTATAATAAACTTCTCTCCATTCGGCTCATTCGAATAGAAGTGAGTGGCGTAGCCGCCAAATATCAGATTGATGAATCGGATACCCGGGAATACGAAATCAATAAAAAGTCCGGTAGCAGTGATTCCATCTGAATGATCAGCAAACACACCATCATGCATAGGCGGATATAGTTCGAGAGCTGCCAGGGCCACGCCGACGAATGCAATCGCTGCGTTAATCAGAAACACACGCAAAAACTTCATATTTCTATTAGCGCTGTCGCTACACATGTCGAAACACCAGAATAATAAAAAAGCCATTACCAATATAATTGAGTGAATATTACAGTTCGCAAGAAAAAATAGTGTAACACCGAGAACAACTCCCCGCCCGCGATAAGCGTGATAAAAATTCGCGAACATAAACATACATAGCATGCTGACGCCATAGTTACGCGCCATGACAGAATATTCATAAATCGACGATTTTCCTAAGAACAAAATGATCAGGAATATCGGGCTGAACGGTGAACGAAGCGCGAGCAGGAGCATCGCTGAGGCCGCGACCAGCAGCGCGACACCCTGCAATACTTCGCGCCGCCCGACCAAGTCATGCGCCAACCGTAACAGCAGATACCACGCCGCGGGATGGCCCTCGCCGCGCAAGTTCCTCAGCATCTCGAAAATGCTGTCGCCCTGGAGGGCAAATGTCAGAGCACGAATCTCGTCCCGCCAGAAGACATGCTGCGACGCAACCAGAACCACGATCGCCAGCCAGGCGGCAAACAGCACTAACCGGAAGGCGCGTCGGCGCGACGATTTTGTAGACTCGTATATGAGATCCGTGACGTTCAATAAAAGCACCCCAAATCCAAACGCTGGGCAGGCCCTCCTGACAATGTCGGATCTGACCGTGCCGCACTCTTCCGCCTTCCGCAATCTCTCAGTCGCTGATTTGCTCGGCGAAATGGCACGCGACCAGATGCCCTTCGAGCAGGCGCAATGAAGGTGCCTCGGCGGTGCAGCGCGGCGCCGCGTACGGGCAGCGGCTGGCGAAGGCGCAGCCGAGGGGGCGGTTCAGCGGCGAGGGCAGTTCGTCGCGTACCGGGGACGAGTGCTTGCGCTCGGCCGGATCGACCGTCGGCGTTGCCGCGAGGAGCGCCTGCGTGTAGGGACGCAGCGGCGGCGCGAGCAGGCTTTCCTTCGATGCCTGCTCGCGCAACGGCCTCGTCCGCTCGCGGCTGTTCGCCGACGGAGCGGAGGGGCGGCTGCCGGCCACCGCGACGGCGCCGGTGGGCGCTGCCGACAGTGGCCGGGGGGCATGAGCGATCGGCCGGCCGTCAGGCCGCGAGGTGGGCGTTCTGCGGGAACATGGCGCGCCGCGCCTCGTCGTCCATCTCGGTCTTGAAGGCGTGCTTGTCCTTCAGCGCCTCGGCCCGCTTGGCCGCCGGGCGGGCGCTGATCTCGTCGAACAGGCGCTTGAGGTGCGGAAACTGCCCCCAGGCGTCCGCGCCCATGATGAACGGCAGCGCGCGGGACCAGCCCCAGACCGCCATGTCGACGATCGTATAGGTGTCGCCGACCATGTACGGGTGCGCGGCGAGGCGGGCGTCGAGGATGCCGTAGTGGCGCTTGGCTTCGTGCATGTAGCGATTGATCGCGTACGGCAGTTTTTCCGGCGCGAAATGGGCGAAATGAACCGCCTGCCCCGAATACGGCCCGATGCCGGTCGCCACGAACATCAGCCACGACAGCAGCGACCCGCGCGCGGCCGGGCTGTTCTCCGGGAGGAATTTTCCGGTCTTTTCGGCGAGGTAGAGCAGGATCGCGTTGCTGTCGAACACGGTCACGTCGCCGTCGACGATCGCGGGCGTCTTGCCGTTCGGGTTGATCGCCAGAAAGGCCGGCGTGTGCTGCTCGCCCTTGCGGGTATCGACCGGCACCATCTCGTACGGCAGGCCCGATTCTTCGAGGAACAACGCCACCTTCGCCGGATTGGGCGACGGATGATAATAGAATTTGATCATGCTGGTCTCCATGGTTGGCGGCCCGGGATAGCGCGACCCCGCTGACCGGCGCGGACACTGCCGGAAGCGCCGCCGCCGCCGCAATCGCGGCCGCTGTTACGGGTGCGAATCCGCGTTCACGAAACCGTGGCCGGCGCCGGGATTAGAAGCTGATGTCCTCGGCGAAATGGCACGCGACCAGATGCCCTTCGAGCGGGCGCAGCGCCGGTGCCTCGGCGGTGCAGCGGGGCGCCGCGTGCGGGCAGCGGCTGGCGAAGGCGCAGCCGGGGGGCGGGTTCAGCGGCGAGGGCAGTTCGCCGCGCACCGGGGCCGCGTGCTTGCGCTCGGCCGGATCGACCGTCGGCGTCGCCGCGAGCAGCGCCTGCGTGTAGGGGTGCAACGGCCGCGCGAACAGGCTTTCCTTCGATGCCTGCTCGGCCGGGCGGCCCAGATAGAGAACCAGGACCTCGTCGGCGATGTGGCGCACCACCGACAGATCGTGGCTGATGAACAGATAGGCGAGGCCCAGTTCCTCCTGCAAATCCATCATCAGGTTCAGCACCTGCGCCTGGATCGACACGTCGAGCGCGGAGACCGGCTCGTCCGCCACCACAACCGGCGGGTTCAGCATCAGCGCGCGGGCGAGCGCGATGCGCTGGCGCTGGCCGCCGGAAAACATGTGCGGATAACGGGCAAAATGGTCCTGGCGCAGCCCGACCTTGGCCATCATCGCGCGCGCCCGCTCCTCCCGCGCCCGCCGGTCGCCGCGCCGGTTGATCGCGAGCGGCTCCATCAGGATCGAGCCCACGGTCTTCCGGGGGTTGAGCGAGCCGTACGGATTCTGGAACACCATCTGCACCGACAGCCGCAGCGCCCGGCGCGTCGCCGCATCGACATTGGCGGTCGGCTTGCCGTCGAGCAGCAGATCGCCGTCGGTCGGCGGCTCCATCAACGTCGCGACGCGGGCGAGCGTGGACTTGCCCGAGCCCGATTCGCCGACGATGGCCAGCGTGCGGCCGCGCGCGAGCGTGAACGACAGGCCATCGACCGCCTTGACCAGCCCCGCCTTGCCGAACAGCCCGCCGCCGACCGGGTAGTGGCGCCGCAGATTGCGCGCCTCCATCGCCTGCGCTTGCATAATGGGCGCCTCGCTCACGCGGGCACCAGCGCGTCGGCCATCGCGTCGAGCGGGAAATGGCAGCGCGCGCGCCGGCCGGCTGGGCCGGCGAGCACCGGTACCTGCTCGACGCACAGCTCGGCGGCGAAGCGGCAGCGCGGGTTGAACAGGCAGCCGCGCGGGCGGTCGCCGATGCCGGGGACGACGCCGGGGATCGTCGGCAGCCGGCGCCGGCCGATCGCGCGCTCGGGCAGCGCCTCCAGCAGGGCGGCGGTGTAGGGGTGGCGCGGATGCTCGAACAGCGCATCGGTCGGCGCTTCCTCGACCATCTGGCCGGCGTACATCACCTGCACGCGATGCGCCGTCTCCGCAACCACGCCCATGTCGTGGGTGATCAGCGCCAGCGCCATGCCGCGCTGCTTTTGCAGATTGATCAGCAGGTCGAGAATCTGCTTCTGGATCGTCACGTCGAGCGCGGTCGTCGGCTCGTCGGCGATCAGCAGGCGGGGGTTGCAGGCAATCGCCATCGCGATCATCACCCGCTGGTTCATGCCGCCCGACATCTGGTGCGGGAACGCGCCCATGCGCGAGGCTGGCGCCGGGATGCCGACCTGATCGAGCAGTTCGACCACGCGGTCCCGCACCTGCCGGCGCGGCACGGCGTGATGCACGCGCAGCGCCTCGCCGATCTGCCAGCCGACCGGGTAGCACGGGTTCAGCGAGGACATCGGTTCCTGGAAGATCATCGCCATGTCCTTGCCGACGAGTTTTCTTCGTTGGCGCGGACTGATGGTGAGAAGATCCGTCCCGTCGAAACGCATCACGTCGGCACGCACGCGGCCGGGGTACCCGATCAGCCCCATCGCCGCGAGCATCGACACACTCTTGCCCGAGCCGCTCTCGCCGACGACGCAAAGAATCTCGCCCTGCTCCAGCACGACATCGACGCCGTCGACGGCCCGGAAGATGCCGCGCGACGTGGCGAACTCGACGCTGAGGTTGCGGATTTCGAGGAGGGGCATCAGCGTTTCAACTTCGGATCGAGCGCGTCGCGCAACCCGTCGCCGAACAGGTTGAACGCGAGCACGGTGACGAGAATGGAAATGCCGGGAAACGCCAGCACCCACCAGGCGCGCTGGTAATATTGCAGCGCGCCCGCGAGCATCGTGCCCCATTCCGGCGTCGGCGGCTGCGCGCCGAGGCCGAGGAAGCCGAGCGCCGCCGCGTCCAGGATGGCCGACGAAAACCCGAGCGAGGCCTGCACGATCAGCGGCGCGGTGCAGTTCGGCAGCACGGTGCTGAACATCAGCCGCAGCGTGCCGGCGCCGGCCGAGCGCGTCGCGGTGACGTAATCCCGCGACAGTTCCGACAGAGCCGAGGCGCGGACGAGCCGCGTGTAGTTCGGCAGCGTCACCACGGCGACCGCGATCATCGCGTTCGACAGCGACGGGCCGAGGATCGCCACGATCACGATGGCCAGCAGCAGCGACGGGAACACCAGCAGGATGTCCATGAACCGCATGATCGCGATATCGACGGTCCCGCCGGCAAACGCGGCGCACAGGCCGAGCACGGTGCCGACGCCGAGCGACAGCACCACCACCGACAACCCGATCACCAGCGACAGCCGCGCGCCATAGATCAGCCGCGCGAGAATGTCGCGCCCGACATCGTCGGTGCCGAGCAGGAACGCGGGCGAGCCGCCGGCCTGCCATGACGGCGGCGTCAGGAAATGCTCGCGGAACTGCTCGATCGGTGAATGCGGTGCGACGACGTCGGCGAAGATCGCCAGCAGGACCAGCACCACCATCACCGCGAGTCCGACGACGGCGCCACGGTTTTCGGCGAATCCGCGCCAGAACAATTTTGCCGCACTCGGCATCGGCGCCATCGGCACGGCGGGAGCGGCGGGGATCTGCGTGACCGACATCAGCGGCGAATCCGTGGATTGAGGAAGCCGTACGTCAGATCGACGCCGAGATTGACCAGCATCACCAGCGACGCCACCAGCAGCGTGCCGCCTTGCAGCACCGGATAGTCGCGGCGCTGGATGCTCTCGATCAGCCAATGGCCGATGCCGGGCCAGGAGAAGATCGTCTCCGTCAGGATCGCACCGCCGAGCAGCGTGCCGACCTGCAACCCGATCACGGTCACGACCGGGATCAGCGCGTTGCGCAGCGCGTGGACGACGACGACGCGGATGCCGGTCAGGCCCTTCGCGCGCGCGGTGCGGATGTAGTCCTCGCCGAGCACTTCCAGCATCGAGGATCGCGTCATCCGCGCGATCGTCGCCAGCGGAATGGTGCCCAGCACGATCGTCGGCAGGATCAGATGCGACAGCGCCGAGCGCACTGCGCCCTTGTCGTCGGAGAACCAGGCATCGACGAGCAGGAAGCCGCTCCACGGCTCGACATAGAACTGGTCGGAAATCCGGCCCGATACCGGCGTCCAGCCGAGAGAGACGGAGAAGACCAGGATCATCATCAGGCCCCACCAGAAGATCGGCATGGAGGCGCCGGTGACGGACAGGCCCATCAGCCCGTAGTCGAAGGCCGTGCCACGGCGCACGGCCGCGATCACGCCGAGCGGCAGGCCGACGGCGATGGCGAACAGGATGGCGCAGACCGACAATTCGACGGTCGCCGGGAACAGCGTGGTGAACTCGCTCCACACCGATTCCCGCGTGACCGACGAGGTGCCGAGATTCCCGGTGGCCACCTGTTTCTCGTAGGACAGAAACTGTTCCCACAGCGGCCGGTCGAGTCCCGCCTCGTGGCGCAGCAGGGCGAGCCGATCGGGGGAGATGCCGCGCTCGCCGAACCGCACCTCGATCGGGTCGCCGGGGACGAGGTGAATGAGCGCGAAACTCAGCAGCGTGACGCCGATGAAGGTCGGCACGATCAGCACCACCCGCCGAAGCAGAAAGCGCAGCACCGATCGTGCCCCTCCCCGCTATTGCAGATCGACGTCTTCGAACTGGTGTGTTCCGAGCGGACTCATCTTGTAGCCGACCACGTTTTTCGCCATCGGCAGATAGACGACGGAATGCGCGATCAGGAAGAACGGCGCCTCGCGGTGCATGATCACCTCCGCCTGCTCGTACAGCTTGGCGCGTTCGGCCTGGCTTGAGATCGTCGCAGCCTTCTGCACGAGATCCTCGAACTCCTTGTTGCACCATTTGGCGACGTTGCCGCCGCCCGGCCGCGCCGCCGCGCAGCCGGCGAGCGGGAGGAAGAAATTGTCCGGGTCGCCGTTGTCGCCGGTCCAGCCGAGTTCGACCATCTGGTGCTCGCCCTGCTGCGCCCGCTTGCGGTATTCGCCCCACTCGTAGCTGACGATCTTCGCCTTGACGCCGATCTTCGCCAGATCGGCCTGCATCAGCTCGGCGATGCGCTTGCCGTCCGGGTTGTACGGGCGGGAGACGGGCATCGCCCACAAATCCGTCTCGAACCCGTTCGGGAAGCCGGCATCGGCGAGCAGCTTCTTGGCCGCCGCCGGGTCGTATTTCCAGTCCTCGATGGCGTTGTTGTAGCCCCACAGCGTCGGCGGGATCAGGTTCTTCGCCGGCTGGCCGGCGCCCTGATAGACGGCGTCGAGGATCGCCTTCTTGTCGATCGCCTGGTTGAGCGCCTGGCGCACGCGCACGTCGGTGAACGGCGGCTTCTGCGTGTTGAAGGCCAGATACGCGATGTTCAGGCCGGGCTGCGACAGCACCTGCAAGTTCGCGTCCGCCTTGATGCTCGGCAGGTCGGCCGGCGTCGGGTACGGGGCGACCTGGCACTCGCCGGCGCGCAGCTTCGCCAGCCGCACCGCCGGGTCCTTCGCGATCGAGAAGACCAGCGCGTCGAGCTTCGGCGCCGGGCCCCAATAGCCGTCGAACTTCTTGTAGCGGATCGTCGTGTCCTTCTGGTACGCGACGAACTCGAACGGGCCGGTCCCGATCGGCTCCTGGTCGATCAGCTCGGGCTTGCCGAGCGTCAGCAGCGTATCGGCATATTCCTTCGACTGGATCGAGGCGAAATCCATCGCGAGATCCGCGAGGAACGGCGTGTTGGCTTCCTTCAGCGTGAAGCGGACGGTGTATTCATCGACCTTGTCGATGCTGGCGAGCAGGTCGCCCATGCCCATGTCGCCGAAATAGTCGTACCCGCCGCCCGAGACCTTGTGGTACGGGTTGCTGTCCTTCCACTGGCGCTCGAAGCTGAAGATCACGTCGTCGGCGTTGAAGCCGCGCGTGGGCTTGAAGCTTTTGTTGGTGTGCCACTTGGCGTTCTTGCGCAGATGGAAGGTGAACACCTTCGCGTCGGGCGAGACGTCCCAGGTTTCCGCGAGGCCGGGGCCGACCTCGGTCGTGCCGGGCTTGAACTCGACCAGCCGGTTGTAGATCGGCCGGTTGGCGTCGAACGTGGTCCCGGTCGTGTTGATCATCGGGTTGAAGTTTTCCGGCGACCCTTCCGAGCAATAGACGAGGGTCTTGGCCTGGGACACGCTCGCGGCCCCGAGCAGGGCCGAAAGTGCGGTGGCGCAGGCGATGGCGACAACCCGATGCTGCATTCTGATAGGCCCCCTCGTTGGCTGGCAGCGCCCGTTCCGGCGCCGCCGCTGTGCGTTCGAGGGATCAATGAAGCGGATTTCAGACCCGGCGCAAAGCCCCGACGGGGCGCGGCGACTCAGTTCGCCGGGGCTCAGCGCCCGACGAAGCCCGGCAACGGGTGATCGGCGTTCTGCTGGTGGGCCGCCCAGCGGCCGAGCTCACGGTCGACGTCCGCGCTCCTGAAGTCGGGCGCCTGCGTGCCGGAGAAGATTTTGGAGCCGGACGGCAGCACGGCGTGGCTGCCGCCCGGCAGGTAGACGGCGACGCATTGCGTCAGGATCAACGTCATCAGGAACATCATCGCACCGGCCGCCGCCGTCAGGCGCAGGCCGAAGCCGAACGGCCTCGCCGGACGCGGATACTCGGCGAAGCAGCGCGGGCAGGAGAGGCTTTCGACCTCCAGGTCGTGCTGGCAGTACGGGCAGATCATGCGATGGTCCAAAACGAACGGCCGCCATCATAGGGCGGCCGCACGCTCGGCTCAAAAATCAATCGCGTGGGTCAGGCCATCGCGAGCCGCCGCTGCCCGCGCATCGCGTCCACGCTCCAGGCGCCCGCGCCGTGCGCGAACACGAACAGCAGGCCGCCGGTCAGCGCGATGTTCTTCATCGCGTTGATCTGGTTGCCCATGTCGCCGAAGCCGTGGAAGACGAACGCGGTGAACAGGCAGAACGCCGCCTGTACCAGTGCGACGTAGCGGGTGCCGAACCCGATCAGCATCAGGATGCCGCCGACCAGTTCGACCAGCAGTGCGATGTAGTAGCCGAGTTCCGGCAACGGCAGCCCGACCGAGGCGATGTAGCCGACGGTGCCGGCCATCGGCGCCATCAGCTTGCCCAAGCCGCCCCAGATGAACAGGCTCGACAAAAGCAGGCGCCCGAGCGCGGGCGCGTAGGTGGATTCCAGACGGTCCATGGGATCGTTCCTTGCGGGGTGGGAGCGACGGCGATCAGCCGCGCAGCGGCTTGAGGGCGGCGGCGACCTTGGCGACGCGCGCGCCCTGGTACTTGGCGACCGCGAGGTCGGCGTCCGCCGGCGCCTTCACGTACTGGCCATCGACGGCGGTGTGCGAGCCGTATGGCGTGCCGCCCTGGAAGGTGATCGGGTCGCCATAGCCGTTCGGCACGATCACCAGGCCGAGATGCGAGAACGCCGCGAACAGGCCGAGCAGCGTGCTCTCCGCCCCGCCATGCGTGCCGGCGGTGGCGCCGAACGCGGCGCCGGCCTTGTTGAACAGCTTGCCCTGGAACCACAGGGCGCCGAGGCTGTCGATGTAGGCCTTCAACTCCGACGAGACGATGCCGAAGCGGGTCGGCGAGCCGAACACGATCGCGTCCGCCCACTCGGCGTCGGCGGCGGTCGGCGCTTCGTACAGCGCGTTCTGGCGCTCAAGGCTGTCGCGCCAGCCGGGCACGCTGTCGATCACCTCGGGGCCGACCAGTTCGCGGGCGCGGCGCAGCCGCACCTCGGCGCCGTTCGCCTCCGCGCCCTCGGCAATGGCTTTCGCCAGCGCCTCGGTCGAGCCGTTGCGGGAATAAAAGGCGATCAGAACGTTTGTGGCCATGAGCAACCTCCTGCCTGCGGGGGAAATCCCGCCTTGCGGTTACACATACTCGGGCCATACGATCAGTCAATTGGGGATTTCTTCGATCAGAACCATCTATCCAACAGATAGGTTGAGGTACATGTCGGAGCCGGGCTTGCCGACGCTGGACCAGTTGCGGGTCTTCGCCGCCGTCGCGGAGACCGGCAGCTTTTCCGCCGCCGCCCGCCGGCTGAAACGGGCGCAGTCGGCGGTCAGTTACGCCATCGCAAATCTCGAGGAATTGCTCGGCCTCGCGCTGTTCGAACGCGGCCATCGCCGGCCGCTGCTGACGGAGGCGGGGCGTGCGGTGCTGGCGGATGCGCGGCGGGTCGGGCGGCTGGTCGATGACCTGCGCGCGCGCGCCGTCGGGCTGAATTCCGGGCTTGAGGCGGAGGTGGCCCTCGCGGTCGACGTGATGTTCCCGACCGCGCGGCTGGTGATGGCGCTGGAGGCGTTCGCGCGGGAATTCCCGACAGTCGCGCTCCGCCTGCGCATCGAGACGCTCGGCGCGGTGGTCGCGCAGGTGCTGGAGCGGGCCTGCGGCCTGGGCATCAGCGGCCCGATGGGCATTCGCACGACGGCGGTGGAGCGCCGGCCGCTCGGCCACATCGAACTGATACCGGTCTGCGCGCCGACGCATCCGCTGGCCCGCATCCCGGCGCCGCCGCCGGCCTCGGCGCTGCACGAGCATGTGCAACTGGTGCTGACCGACCGCTCGGCCCTGACCGAGGGACAGGATTTCGGCGTCATTTCGCCGCGCACCTGGCGGCTCGGCGATCTCGGCGCCAAGCACGCGCTGCTGCGGGCGGGCCTCGGCTGGGGCAACATGCCGACGCACATGGTCTGCGACGATCTCGCGGCCGGCCGGCTGGTGCGGCTCGACCCGGGCCGGGCGGGCGTGCAGTTCGAGCTGCTGCTGATCCATCGCGCCGACACGCCGCCCGGCCCCGCCACGCGCTGGCTCGCCGACCAGTTGGCGACGCCGCCCTGAGCTTGTCCGAAGCCGGCCCGCGTGGTGCAGTCGGACCAAGCGCAGGGAGGCGAAAACATGGCAACGCATAGAATCGTCACGACGGCGACGGGGCCGTTCGAGCATGAACGGGAGGCGTTGTCCGGCCTCGATGTCGTGTTCGTCCCGGTGCCCGCCGGCGACGAGGACGCGCTGGTCGCCGCCGTCGGTGACGCGGACGCGCTGTATCCGACCGGAAAAATCAGCCGCCGCGTGATCGAGGCGGCGGGGCGGTGCCGGGTGATCGCACTCGGCTCGATCGGCGTGGACTCGGTGGACATCGCCGCCGCGACCGCGCGCGGCATTCCGGTGACCAACGTGCCGGACACGTTCGTCGAGGAAGTCGCCGACCACGCGATGACGCTGCTGCTCGGCGGATTCCGCCGCCTCGTCGAGCACGACCGGCTGGTGCGCGAAGGTCGCTGGCGGGAGGGCCGCGCGCATCTGTACCAGTTCCCGAGGCTGTGGGGGCAGACGCTCGGCTTTGTCGGCTTCGGCCGCATCGCCCGCGCGGTCGCGCTGCGGGCGCGCCCGTTCGGGCTGCGGATGCTCGCCTACGATCCGTATATCGAGGAGACGGCGATGCTGCCCTACGGTGTCTCGCCAGCCGGGCTCGGCGAGGCGCTCGCCGAGAGCGATTTCGTCTCGATGCACGCGCCCGGCACGGCGGAGACCGGGCACATGATCGGCGAGCGCGAGTTCAGACGGATGAAGCCCACGGCGCTGTTCATCAACACCGGCCGGGGTGCGACGGTGGACGAGCAGGCGCTGATCACGGCGCTGCAACAGAACTGGATCGCCGGTGCGGCGCTCGACGTGCTGGAGACCGAGCCGCCGCGACAGGACAATCCGCTGCTCCAGATGCGCAACGTGACGTTCACGGCGCACGTCGCCTCCGCCTCGTCCCGCTTCGACCCGGCGCGCAAGCGGCGGGTCGGGCAGGAACTGGCGCTGGTGCTGTCGGGCCGCTGGCCGATGAGCTGCGTCAATCCCTCGGTGCTGGCGGCCTCCGGCCTGCGTCGCTGGCAGCCGGTGTCGCTGGAGCGGGGACCGAATAGCTAAGACCAACCGGCGGGATGTCCGACCCTTGCCTTGATGCCCGGGTCAAGCCCGGGCATGACGTAACTTCTTGATTTCATGAGATAATTCTCATCGCCGGGCTTAACCCGCCGATCCAGGGGCGGCGCGCAGAGCAAGAACTCGCGCCGGTTGGTATAAGCTGTTTCCATGCTGTGAACGCATACCTGATATGCTCAAGGAACGGCCGGGCGATCAACGCATTTGAGCATCGATAGCAGGCGGGACATTAGAGGCCGCTGTCAAAGACGGTGCCGTTACTAGCTGGTTGCGTTTATTGCTTGGGGAAGTGCCAAGCGAGGTAGCCATCTTGTAACGGCAGTTCTTGTCATCGCCGTCAAGAGATGTCGGCGATGGTCGGCTGTCAGGCGGCCTTCATTCGCCATTGAGAGATGTGGCAGCGCGGTCTGGCGCTCACAGACATCCACGGAGTTCAAAGATGCCATCACGCTATCTCGCTTTCCTCGCGGCCCCGGCGATGGTCGCCGCGTTCGGCGCGAGTGCGCTCGCGCAGCAACCCGTTCTGGTCGCGCCGAAGGCGCCGCCCGAGGCGCAGAGCGAAGTCCCGCCGCCGCCGCCGACCACCGATCAGGCGACCTATTGGGAGCCCGGCCATTGGAGTTGGACCGGGACCGGCTGGTCCTGGATCAGCGGGCAGTATGTCCAGCGGCCGCATCCCAGCGCCGCGTGGGTGCCGGGGCAATGGGTGCTGGAACCCGGGTCCGGCTACGTCTGGCATTCCGGCCACTGGGAAGGCTGATCCCACTAAAGATTCAAGTATTCGCAAAGGAGAGGGTTATGTATCGATCCATTCTATCGCTCGCGCTGGTCGCGGGGCCGCTTGGACTGGCGGGCTGCGTCGAATCGCCGCCGCCGACCCAGGTCATCGTCGAGCCCTCGGCGACCCAGCAATCCCAGGTGGACCCTTCGCGGCTTGCCTCGCCCGCCCCGCCGCCGCCCGCGCACAGCGAGCTGGTGCCGCCGCCGCCGCAGGGTGCCAGCAACGTCGCGTGGCAGCCGGGACACTGGCGCTACACCGGCCAGATCGCCAACCCATGGGTCTGGCAGCAGGGCGTGTATGTGCAGGTGCCGCCGGGCCAGACCGTCTGGACGCCGGGGCGGTGGGTCAACCGGCCGGGGACGGGCTGGGTGTGGGTCGAAGGCCATTGGGCCTGACCCCGCCGGTCGGGATGGCGGCGGTGCCGCCATCCTGATTTCGTTCACCGTTCGCCGATCAGCTTCCATGCTTTGTCCCGCGCCGATACCACCGTCACCGCCATCGGCCAGGCGATGCCAAACGCCGGATCGTCGAACCTGACACCGTCGGCGTGCTCCGCCGCGTAGGGCGCGGAGATGTGGTACAGAACCTCCGTTCCGTCCGTCAGCGTCTGGAAGCCGTGCGCGCAGCCTTCCGGGATCAGCACGGCGAGCGCGTCGCCCTCGCGCAGCGTGACCGCACGCCATTGCCGGAAGGTCTGCGACCCGGGGCGGAGATCCACCGCCACGTCGAACAGCGCCCCCCGGATACAGCGGACGAGTTTGACCTCCCCATGCGGGGCACGCTGGAAGTGCAGCCCGCGCACGGTGCCGGCGGTTTTCGTCGCCGACAGGCTGGTTTGCGGGAATTCCGACGGCAGACCGTGCGCCCGGAACGTCTCCGCATCGAACAGCCGAACGAAACCGCCGCGTTCGTCGCGATTCCACGCGAGGTGGACGACGAAACCGCCGGCGAGGCCGAGGGGCTCGAAGCGCATTCGGGTCTCCCGCGTTTACCGGCTGCCCATCGGTCCATCGCTACCATACCGCATCGCCGAAGGAGTTTCCGAATGCGGATCGTGGTCACGGGCACACTCGGCTATGTCGGCGCCGCGCTGGTCGGCCATTTGCGGGAGAAATTCCCGCAGGCCGAGCTGGTCGGCTTCGACAGCGGCCTGTTCGCCGATTGCCTGACGACCGCGAGCGCCGCCCCGGAAACCCAGCTCAGCGCCCAGCATTACGGCGATCTGCGCGACGCCGACACCAGCCTGCTCAGGGATGCCGATGCCGTGGTGCATCTGGCGGCGATCTCCAACGACCCGATCGGCGCGCGGTTCGAGGCGGTGACGGACGCGGTCAACCGGGCCGGCAGCCTTCGCCTCGCGGCGATCGCGGCGGCGGCCGGGGTGAAACATTTCGTCTTTGCGTCAAGTTGCAGCGTCTACGGCGCGTCCGGCACGGCGCCTCGGCGGGAGGATGATCCGCTCGCCCCGCTGACCGCCTATGCCCGCTCGAAGATCGGTGTCGAGGAGGGGTTGCGCGACATGTCGCGCGCCGGGATGGCGGTGACGTGCCTGCGCTTCGCGACCGCCTGCGGGATGTCCGACCGGCTCCGCCTCGATCTCGTGCTGAACGATTTCGTCGCGAGCGCGATCGCGACCGGCAAGGTCGAGGTGCTCAGCGACGGCTCGCCGTGGCGGCCGTTGATCGACGTGTACGACATGGCGCGCGCGATCGAATGGGCGATCCTTCGCCGGCCCGAGCAGGGCGGCGACGTGCTCACGGTCAATGTCGGCAGCGACGGCCACAATGTGCAGGTGCGCGACATCGCCGCCGCGGTGGCCGCCGCCCTTCCGGGCACCACCGTCGCCATCAATCCGGCCGCGGCGCCGGATACGCGGTCGTACAAGGTGGATTTCTCCAAATTCAGGAGCCTGGCGCCGGATCATCAACCGCAGGTCGAGCTTCTGGTCAGCGTCGGCCGGCTGGTGCGCGGGCTGCGGGCGATCGGGTTCGCCGACACGGAGTTTCGCCGGGGCGACCGGATGATCCGGCTCAACCGCCTCTCGACGCTGTTGCGCGACGGGTCGCTGACGTCGGACCTGCGCTGGCGCCGGACCTTGCAGGCGCCGCAGCGCGCCGCCGCCTGACGGCGCGGACGTCAGCCGAAGCCGTGCTGGCGCGGATACAGGACCTGCATCGACTGGTTCACGCTGCGCCGGACATCCTCGCCCAGCGGGCACAGCGCGAGCACCGCGTCCCGCAGGCTCTTGAAGCTGCCGACTTCCACCGCCGCGCCGCCGCCGCCCTGCCCGCGCCGCCACGCCAGCCGGACATCGCGGCCGTCGCGGGTGAGGAAGAAGGCAGGCTGCTCGGCGCCCGGCGGCACCACCGAAATCAGGCGGGTCGCGCGTTCGTCATCGAGCAGCAGGTTCCAGCCGCCGAGGCCCGGCGCAACGGAGGCCCATTCCAGCGCGAACAGGATCTCGGCCTGATGGAACACCGACGCCGCGCCCGGCGGCATCGGTTCCTCGGATGGCCCTGCCCTTTTGGACATCATCGGCTCCAGCGCCACGAGCGGCATCTGATGGATGCAAAGCATATCTTACCGGCGCGTGCCACAGCGTTTTGCGACGCGCGCTGGCTTTGTCGAATAATTTTTGACCCGGATCGAACGGCGACGCCGTAACGTTGTTGCGGACCGTCAGGTCGCGAACCAGTCGGTGATCGGGCGCACCGCGTCCAGCGTGCGGTTGCCCCAGGCGATCTCCGCCCGCGCCTTGCGCAGCGCCCGCAGCAGCGCCGCCCCGGTCAGCTTCTCGGCGCGCAACGTCGCCTGCGCATCGGCGACGATCTGGTCGATGCGCTTGAACACCACCGAGCCGATATCGGCGACCGACAGCCGCTCCAGCCGGGTCAACTGCACGCGGCCCGGCTCGGTCGCCAGCAGGCGTTCGCGGTAGGCGGTCCATTCTTGCAGGTCGGACGTGAAGCGGCCGAGATATTCCTGCTCGACGATGAAGACGTGGCTGCGCGGTCCCCAGGAGATCACCGAGTCGATCGCAGCCGTCGCCGACTCGATGCTGTCGGCCGCCGTCGTCACCGGCACCACGACGCCGACCCGGTCGCCGCCTTCGGGGAAGATCGGCCGGGGCTCGTCGTCGAGGATGCGGCAGATCTCGGTGAACATGTTGGAGCCGAGATCGACCACCAGATTGCCGATGCCGATGTCGTACAGCAGGTCGTCCCACGGCGTCGCGTTCGGGTCGTAGGCGAGTTCGCGGGAGATGTCGAAGGCGGCGGCGTTGCGGGCGTCGCGATGCGACACCGCGCCGATCCCGTCCTCGCGGCGGAAGATGGTCGACAGGCGCGGATGGCGCTCGTACTCGCGCACCTCGATCGACTTCATCAGCACCGGGTAGCTTTGCAGCAGGCTGACCAGGACCGCGTTGGCGGTGGTGGTCTTGCCGCTCGACTTGTCGTTGGCGAAGATCAGTGTCTTGCGTGCCTTGGCGACGCCGCCCGGCCGGCCGGCGGCGGGAATGTCCAGTCGCTCGCTCATGTTCATTTCGAGGCCCTTCCGGCTGTTTTGTTCGGAGTCCGCGATTCCCTACCACGGTACGCTGACCGATTCCTTAGCACGGCACGATAAGAACGCCAGCCGATCAAGTCCGGTCAGGCCGGCAGCGGCGGTGCCGGCGGCTGCGGCGTGCGCGGCAGGCGGAGCGTGACGCGCACGCCCTGCCCCTTCTCGCTCGCGACCGTCAGCGTGCCGCCATGCAGCGCCGCGAGTTGCCGCGCCAGGCTGAGGCCGATCCCCATGGAGTCGCGCGCGCGGCCGGGCTTGGCCTCGGCGTGCCAGAACGGGTCGAACACATGCTCCAGGTCGGCGGCCGACAGGCCGGCGCTGCCGTCGGCGACCACCACCTCGACAAAGCCGCCCGGCAACGGCTGCACCGTGATGCCGATCCGCCCGCCGGTCGGCGTCGATTTCAGCGCGTTGCCGACCAGCACGCGCAGCAATTGCCGCACCCGCTGCTCGTCGGCGCGAATGCCGAGCATCCCGGCGGGCGGCTCGATCTCGACAATGGGGCGCTCGGCGCCGTTGGCCACCGCCTCGTCCTGCGCGCCGGTGACGACGCTGCGCACCAGCCGCATCATCTCCACCTCGCCGATACTCAGCTCCAGGCTGCCGGAATCGGCGCGGGCGAGATCGAGCAGGTTGGTGATCAGTTCCAGCAGCGCCATGCCGCTGCGCAGGATCAGGCCGCAATACTCGGCGTATTCCGGCGCGCCCAGCGGCCCCAGCGCCTCCTCCCGCATGATCTCGGCAAAGCCGATCACCGCGTTGAGCGGCGTGCGCAGATCATGGTTCATGTTGACGAGGAAACGCGAGCGTGCCCGGCTGCCGGCCTCGATCTGCTCCTTGGCCGCGCGCAGCCGCTCCTCCGCCTCCTTGCGGTCGCTGATGTCGACCGCGACGGTCGCCACGCCCCAGACGGTGCCGGCGGCGACCAGCGGCACCTTGCTGGTCAGCCAGTGGCGGACCCGCCCGTCCACGCCGGCGTAGCTCTCCTCGAAGAACGGCGTCGCTCGGCCGCTGCGCTGCACGTCCGCGTCGATCGAGCCGGTGTAGCGGCCGTAGGTCTCGCCCAGCAGGTCGGCCGCCGTCTTGCCGACCGCCTCGCGCGGGGTGCAGCCGTACAGATCGGCCTGATAGCGGTTCATGAACAAATAGCGGCCGCGCGTGTCCTTGGCGTTGAACATAATTGGCAGCGCATTCGCAACGACGTCGATAAAATCGAAGCTGCGCGGGACTTCGTTGGGCCCGACGACGCTGGCCAGCCGCCAGGCGCGCTTGCCGTCCGGGCTGAAGGCGGTCCGCACTTCCTCGCCGCTGCCGGCCGAGGCGTTGCCGCTGCCGTCGCGCGCCGCGTGCAGCACGAACGCCGGGTTGGCGACCAGACACGCGCCGGCCGCGTCGAACACCGCCATCGGCGCCGGTGCCGCGGCGACCAGCGCGCGCACGGCGGCGAGCCCGGGGTCGGGCGGCTCGGCGGCGCTGGGGCGCGCGGTGGGGACGACTTTAGCCACGCAGGGCCTCTGCAATCGGGCAACGTTGCATTAACACGCCCGGCCCACAGGGTCACCACCGATGCCTCATCGCGACGATCGCCGCGACTTATCCGACCATCATCCGAACAACTTCATCGGGATTGGCGTCCGCCGTCGCGCGCTCACCGGCGTTGACGCCGCGCCGCAGCACGACGATCCGGTCGGACGCGGCAAAAATATCCTGTAAATTGTGCGAGATGAAGATGATCCCGACGCCGCGCGCCTTCAGCGAGTGGATCAGCGCCAGCACCTTGCGCTGTTCCGGCACGCCGAGGGCCGCCGTCGGCTCGTCCATGATCATCACCCGCGCCTGCCAGTGCAGCGCCCGCCCGATCGCGACGCACTGCCGCTGCCCGCCGGACAGCGCGCGCACCGGCCGGTCCAGCCGGTCGAGCCCGATGTCGAGCGTGTCGAGCGTGCGTGCCGCCTCCTGCCGCATCCGCCGGCGGTCGATCACCGGCAGGCCGAACCGGCGCGTCATCGGCTCGCGCCCGAGGAACACGTTGGCGCCGACATCGAGGTTATCGGCGAGCGCCAGATCCTGGTAGATCGTCTCGATCCCCCGCGTGCGCGCGTCCTGCGGGTTGGCGAGCGCGATCTGCTCGCCCTGGAACGCGATCTCGCCGCTGTCGGGCGGGAAGACGCCCGAGATTATTTTGATCAGCGTCGATTTGCCGGCGCCGTTGTCGCCGGCGAGCGCCACCACCTCGCCCGCATGGAGCCGGAAATCCACGTCCTCCAGCGCATGGACGCCGCCGAAGCGCTTCGAGATCTTTCGCGCCTCCAGCAGCACCGCGCCGTTCTCACTCATCGACCCGGCCCCCCTTGCGCTGGCTCTGGTCGACAAGGACAGAAATGATGATGACGACGCCGACGACGACGAACTGCCAGAACGCCTCGACGTCGATGAACACCAGCCCGTACTGGATCACGGCGACGATCAGCGCGCCGATCAGCGTGCCGACGATGGTGCCGGAGCCGCCGAACAGGCTGGCGCCGCCGATCACGACGGCGGCGATGCTGTCGAGCAGCAGCGGCTCGCCGGCCTGCGCGGCGCCGGCGGAGAAGCGGCCGGCATAGAGGATGCCGCCGATGCCGGCGCAGACGGCGGACAGCACGTAGATGCGCAGCGTAACCCCGCGCACGTTGATGCCGGCGCGGACGGTGGCGGCGCGGTTGCCGCCGATGGCGTAGACATACTGGCCGAAGCGGGTCTGCCCGAGCAGGTAGTGCAGCACCAGCATCGCGGCGATGGTCAGCAGCACGACCACCGGGAACCCGGCGATGCTGCCGTTGCCGAGGTAGGAGAGGGCGTCGTTGGAGACCGGGACGGTGGTGCCGCCGGCCAGCAGGAAGGCGACGCCGCGCGCCACGCCGAACATGCCGAGCGTGCCGATGAACGGCGGCACCCGCAGCCAGGCGATCAGGAAGCCGTTGACCAGCCCGGGGATGATCGAGACGCCGATCGCCGCCGCGCACGCGACGATCAGCCCCGGCACGTCGCCGATGACCGGGGTGGCGAGGTTGGCGACGTGCGAGACGACGACGGCGGCCAGCCCCATCGTGAAGCCGACCGACAGGTCGATGCCGCCGGAGATGATCACGAAGGTCTGGCCGATCGCCAGCAGCAGCGGCGCCACCGCGAACACCGCGATCGAGCGGATGTTGAAGATGTTGCCGATGAAGGTGGCCTGGAACGAGGTCTGCGCCCAGACCTCGAACCCCGCGACCAGCAGGGCCAGGAACAGCCATGCCCGCGCCGAGGCGACCCAGGCGATCCAGGCGGACGGCCTCGGCTCGGGCGGCCGGACGTGAGCGGGGGCGGCGGTGACTGACACGTGATTCTCCTACGCGGACAATCCGTCGGGCGGGTGCAGCCGGCGCGAGCGGCCGGTTGCCCCCGCCTTCCGGCCGGATCAGTCGCTGTAGAGGAACTGGTTGATCGCGGGTTCGTCAATGTTCTCGCGCGTCATCACCGTGAAGCCGGTGCCGATCGCGGTCGGGATCGACTGGCCGTTGATCACGGCGTGCGCGGCGACGACGCCGAAATAGCCGATCTCGGCCGGATGCTGGGCGATGGCGATGTCCACCAGGCCCTTCTTCAGCGGCTCGACGATCGCTTTCGGCGCGTCGAACGCCGCGACCCGGACCTTGCCGGTGGCGCCGGCCTGCTTGACGCCGTTGGCGCTGCCGAGGGCGGAGAACAGGTTGGCGCCGAACACGCCGGCGAGGTCCGGGTTGCGCGCCAGCACCGATTGCAACTGGCTCGCCGCCTTGTTGGCGTCGTCGTCGTTGAACTGCGTCTCCAGCACGGTGATGCCGGGGTAGTTCTTCAGCTCCGACTTGAAGCCTTCCTCGCGCTGGTCGGTCGTGGAGACGCCGGGCTTGACGTTGGAGACGTAGACCTTGCCCTTGCCGCCGATCGACTTGGCGAGCGCGCGGGCCGCGATCTGGCCGCCGAGGATGTTGTCGGAGGCGACGTAGGACAGCGGGAAGTCGGCGTCGCCGGCGCCGGTCTGGTATTTGCCGGTGCCGATGAAGGTATCGACCGTGATCACCTTGATGCCGGCCTCGATCGCCTTCTTCAGCGGCTGGATGAGCTGCACCTTGTCGGTCGGCGCGATCAGGATCACGTCCGGGTGGCGCGCGATCACCGCGTCCAGCACCGGCACCTGCGTCACCGGATTGAAATCGGGCGCGCCCTGGAACGTCAGCGTGTCGCCGAGCGCGTCGGCCGCCGCCTGCGCGCCCTTGTGCATCGTGATGTAGAAGGCGTCGGTGGTCAGGCCGGGAATCAGGGCGATGGTGACTTTCCTGGCCTGGGCCTCGCCGGTCGCGAGCACACCCAGGGCCAGCACCGCGACAGCGGCGCTCAGCAGCTTCTTCATGGTCCGATATTCCTCCGTTTTCTTGTTCACCGACCCGCAACGGCCCGCTTTTCTGACGGTGCCGTGAGGTCTTCGTCTTGGACGCCGCATGGTTGCGCGGCGCGGGCGCGCGGTAAAGCCCTTTCGCATCCCGTCACGTCCGGGACAGGCGTCTCATTGCCGATGGGCGAGGTCGAACGCGGACAGCGCGTGGCTGAGCGGGGCGATCGTCGCGTGGAAGCGGGAATGCACCGCGCCGAACAGTTCGTCATAGAGCGCGACCCAGGCGGGATCGGGTTCGACGAGGTGGCGCGGCTGCGCGATGGCGGCGTGCGCGGCATCCAGATCCGGCCAGACGCCGGCCGCGAGCCCGCCGAGCAACGCGGCGCCGAGCGCGGTTGCCTCCGGCTCGTCGATCACCGTCAGCGCGCGGCCGTAGGCGGCGGCCTTGATCCGCAGGAACAGGGCGTTGCGGGTGTTGCCGCCGATCACCCGGATCTCGTCCGGCCGGCCGGCGCCCGGCTGCGCCGCCATCGTGTCGACGGTCAGCCGCGCCTCGAGCGCCAGCCCCTCCAGCACGGCGCGGAACAATGCGCCACGGCTCGTCCCCGTCGTCAGGCCGAGGAAGGCGCCCCGGCTCGCGACGTCGGCGTTCGGCGGCGTGCCGTATGCCAGGTGCGGCAGGAACGCGGTGCCGTGCGCGCCCGGCGGGGTCGCCGCGGCTTGTGCGATCAGCGCGTCGCGCGCGGGCTCGGGTTGCGCGATGCCGCCGAGCAGATGGCGGAGCCATTCGACCGCGCCGCCCGAGGCATTGATGCCGGCGCCGAAATAGGCGAACGGCCGATGCAGCCCGACGATGCCCTGCCAGAAGCCGAGATGCCGGTTCGCCTCGCTGAGCACCGGCCGCGCCACCGTCTGGAACAGCGCCTCCGCCGTGCCCATGCTGTCGAGCAGGACGCCCGGCCGCCCTGCCCCGGCCGCGAACCCGCCGACGACATGGTCGTGGCCGCCGACGCCCACGACCGGCCGGCCGCGCAGCCCGGTCTCGGCCAGCACATCCGGCCGCACCGGGCCGAGGCTCGTCCCGCTCGGCAGGATCGGCGGCAGCAGCGCGCGGTCGAGCCCGACGACGTCCAGAATCTCGGCCGACCAGTCGCGCGCCGCGATGTCCAGGCACAGCGTGCGCGACGCGAGCGACGGGTCGGTCGCCGCCGTGCCGGACAGCCGGAACGCGACCCAGTCGGCCAGATTGAGCATTTTGCGGGCGCGGGCAAAACCCTGCGGGTCGGTCCGGCGATGCCAGAGCAGCTTCGCGAGGGTCAGCGTCGGGTCGATCGGGATGCCGGCGATGCGGAAGGCGCGCGCCTCACCGAGCGACTCCTCGAGTCCGGCGGCAACCGCCTCGGTACGGCGGTCGAACCAGGTGATGGCGTTGGCGAGCGGCGCATCGGTTGCGTCGAGCAGCACGCAGGCCTCGCCCATGCTGGCGCAGGCGATGCCGAGCACCTCGCCGCCGGCCGGCACATGCGCCGCGAGGTCGCGCAGCGCGTCGAGCACCGTGCGCCACAGCGCCTCGGGTGCATATTCGGCCTGCCCTGGCGCCAGCGCGATCGTCGGGGTCGGGCGGCCGACGCAGGCGATCGTCCGCCCGGCGGTGTCGGCGAGCAGCGCCCGGATGCTCTGGGTTCCGAGGTCGATGCCGACCAGGAATCCCGCCGGGCGGACCGCCGCGCTCATCCTGTCAGCCGGGCGGCATCGCCTTCCGCCAGCGGAGCGTTTTCGCCCGGGTGCAACCGGCCCATGTCGTTCCTCCCTCGGTCGCGCGACGTTGCGCGCAACGCCCGAGGCAGTGCCATGGATCGCGCGCCCCCGGCAAGGGGCGCGCGCGATGGCGTGAGCGCGCCCCGCCTAGCAGCTTCGCCCTAGCAGCGGTGCCACCAATGGCAATGACCGCCCTCCTCGACGATGCAGCCGGACAGGGCCGGGGCGAGCAGCAGAAGACCGACGACGACGAGAGCATGGCGAACGTAGCGACGCATGTTGCACTCCTTGATTGCCAAAAGGCATAGGTCGTCATCGCACGAATCGTTCCCGCGTTGCTTGCACGAGGCCGTGAAGGACCGGCTAGGCCCTGGAATCCTGCCAGTCGCCGAGCGGCAGGAGCACCTGCGGCAGCAGGCGGGCGAGCGGGCGGGCGCGCATCGGGCGCGGCGGCGTGACGGGCAGCGGCAGCGCGGACGCATCGCGCGAGCGCAGGAACGCGGCCAGTCGCGGGCCGAGCATCGTGTTCAGCACCAGCCCGCGCCCGTTGCAGGCGGTCACGGCGAACCAGTGGTTCTCCGCCTCGATCAGGCGCGGCAGGAAGTCCCCGGTCAGCGCGGCGCGGCCGCGCCAGACATGCTCGAAGCGGACCGGGCCGAGCGCGGGGAAAATACGTTCCAGGCGCACGGCGAGCCTGGCCGGCAGGCGCGTCATCGCGCCGGCATGGATCGCCGCCATGCCGCCGGTCACAAGCCGTCCCGCCGCCGTCCAGCGGCACGCCAGCAGATTGTTGCGCGTGTCGGAGAATGCCTCGTTGCCCGGCAGCACGGCGGCGCGCATCCCGGGCGAGATGATCTGCGTGGCCATCTGATACACCAGCAGCGGCACGCTGGCCTGCGTGAGCGCCGCGCCAGGTGGACCTGCGATTCCGGGCGGCGTCGCGTTGGTGCATTGCAGGACACAGGATGCCGTCAGGCTTCCGGTGGGCGTGTCGAGCACCCAGCCGTCCCGCAGCGGTCTCCCGCCGATCACCGGCGAATGTTCGTGCAGGTGCGCGCCGGCGGCGACGGCGGCGCGGGCGAGGCCGCGCGTGTAGGCAAGCGGGTCGAGATGGCCGCCGCTCGGGTCGAACAGGGCGCCGTGAAACCCGTCGCTGCCGAGCCGGGCGCGGGTGGCCGGGGCGTCGAGCCACGCGACGCGGGCGCCGGCCGCGCGCCACGCCTCCGTCCGCGCCTGCACGCGCGGGACCAGCGAGGCGGCGTGGGCGGGGTTGAGCCAGCCGGACTGGACGGCGTCGCAGCTCATGTTTTTTGCGCGGATCAATCCGAACAGCGCATCGCCGCCTGTCGCGAGCATTTCCAGGAACCTTGCGCCCCGCGCCTCGCCATAGGCGGCGAGAACGTCGGCGGGGCCGATGCGCGGCAGGCTCGGGACGACGAGGCCGCCATTGCGGCCCGACGCCCCCTCGCCCACCGTCGCCGCCTCCAGCACCGTCACCGGCACGCCGGCCTCCGCCAGCGCGAGTGCCGTGGACAGGCCGAGAATCCCGCCGCCGATGACGGCGACGTCCGTCCGCGCCTCCCCCTGCAAGGGCGCGGACGGCGGCAGCGGTGCGGCGGTGGCGGACCAGAGGCAGCGGTCCGCCGGTTGGCTCACTTGCCGGCGATGGAGGCGCGGATCTTGTCCACGTCGGCGGTGCTGAGCTGGCCCTTGGTGACGACCTTGCCGTCCGAGATCTGCCATTCGCGGAACGGGCCGGTGATGTCGCCGTATTTGTCGAAGCTGATCGGGCCGATCACGCCGACATAGCGGATCGGTTTTTTCTGGCTCAGCAGCGTCAGCGCCTGCTTGAAGCCCTCGGGGCCGGCGGTGATCACGGTGCCGGCCGGGTCGGTGATCTTGAAGATGCCGTCGCGGATCGCCTCCGGCGTCGCCGCCCCGCCGGCGGCAACCGCGAGGCCGACCAGCGCGCCCGCGTCGTAGCCCTGCACCGCCGCCGGCGAGCCGGGGTCGAGTTTCGAGAACGCCTTGTAGTTCGCGTTGAAATAGGCGGTGCTCGGGCTGTCCTCGGTGCCGGACGAGGTGCCGTAGGCGTCGTTCAGGTATTTGGCGCCGACCGCGTCGATGAAATCGCTGCTGTTCATGCCGTCGTTGAGCAGGAATTTCCGGGGTCCGCCCTTGGAGATCCAGGCGCGCGCGATGGTGGCGCCGTCCACCGGGTAGCTGACGAGATACAATCCGTCCGGGTCGCCGCCGAGGGCGCCGGTGACTTCGGCGTCGTAGTTCGCCGCCTTCTCGTTGTACGGCGTGTCCGACGTGATCGTGCCGCCGAGCGCCTTGTAGGCGGCGGAAAACTCCTTCGTCATGTTCACGCCGAAATCGTTGTTGACGTGGATGATCGCGAGCTTCTTCAGCCCGACATCGAGCGCGTATTTCGCCGCCGCGACGCCTTGCAGCGCGTCCGACGTGATGGTGCGGAAGAACATCAGGCTGGTCTTCCCCTCCCGCCCGAGCGCGGTCAGCGTCGGCGACGAGGAGGCAGGGGAGACCTGGACGATCTTCTCGGGGCCGGTGACGGCGGTCAGGATCGGGATGGAGACCGAGGAAATGATGCCGCCGATGATCGCGGGGACGTGGTTGATCTCGACCAGTTGCTTGGCCGCGTCGACCGCGATGGTGCCCTGGCTTTGCGAATCGCGGGTGTCGGCAACCAGCGTGCAGCCACCCGGCCCGCCGGCCGCGTTGATGTCGCGGAACGCCATCTCCACCGCTTTCGCGCCGGCCTGGCCATAGGCGCCGGCGGGGCCGGTGAGTTCGAGGACGAGGCCGATCGTGACCTTGCAGTCCGCGCGCGCCTGCCCGGCCAGAAGGGCGGCGAACGCCGCCCCGAGCAGCAGTGGTTTCATCATTGTCGTAGTCCCCTGTGTGGTTTTCGGCGGCGCGCTAATCACGCCTTGCCGAGATTGTATTTCATGATCCGCCCGTGCCGGCCGGTGCGGTCGCGTTCGAGCGTGTAGACGTCGCCGGGCAGTGCGCGGCGCTGCGACAGCACCATCGCGATGGCGGCCTGGTCCTCGGCATCGAGCCGGAAGGCAAACAGCGAGGAATGCTCGGGCAGATGCGCGCGGGACCGGACGCCGACGATGACGGCGGCGACGTGCGGCAGGCCGAGCACATAGCGGCTGGCGACGGCGCCGATGCCGCAGCCGTGCTTGCGGCCAACGCCCGCCAGCACCCGCAGCAGCGCCTGAAACCAGTCCCAGCCGCCGCAATCCTCGATGATCAGCTTGTATTTCGTCAGCGACCGGTTCTCCAGCGGCTCCACCGGTTCCGGCTGGCCGAGCCAGCGGTCGCCGAGGAAACCGCCGGCAACGGTGCCGTAGCACAGCAGCTTCATCCCGTGCCGGGCGCAGAGGGCGGACATGCCGCGCGCCGGGCGGTCGTCGAGCAGCGAATACTGCACCTGCATCGAGGCGATCGAGACGCCGGCATCGAACAGGGCTTCGGTGTGGGCGGCGTCGAAGTTGGTGGCGCCGATCAGGTCGATCTTCCCGGCCGCCTGCAAGTCCTTCAGCCACAGCGCGGTTTGGACATCGCGGGCGACGCCGTAGTCCCACCAGCAGAACTGGACGAGGTCGAGGCGGTCCTGGCCGAGACGCTGCAAGGAGCGGTCGATGATCCGGGTCACGTCGTCGCGGGTGATGACCGGCAGGACATCGAGATCGGGCACGAACTTCGTATGCACTTTCAGCCGCGCCAGCGCGTCGGGCGGCAGCGCACCGCGGAACCGGCCGATCAGGTCCTCGACGCCGGTGTAGATGTCGGCGCAGTCGAACGTCGAGAAGCCGGACTCGACGTAGGCTTGCATGTCCGCGAGCGCGGCGGCGCGGTCGATCTCGCCGTGGCCGCCCGCCAGTTGCCAGCCGCCCTTGATCAGCCGGGCGATGCGGTAGCCGGGGGCAAGCTCGGTCGTCTCGATGCTCATGGCAGTTTCACCGCTGTCGTCTCGGCGTGGCGGAAGCGGCGCAGCCCGAGGCGGGAGATGCGCAGGCGGGTCGGGCAGTTCGGGTCCGGGCAGGCGATCTCGGCGTCGGTGGTCATCCAGTCGTTGGGGTGCGTCGGCCGCTGCTTGGCGGCGAGGAACGGGATGACGGAAGCGATCGAATAGACGGAGAAACCCTGGCCGGGCGGCAGGCGCAGCATCTCGCCCTCGAGGAAGAAATGGTCGCCGGGTCTGGCGCCGCACAGCACCCGCGCGCCCGGCGGGATCACCACGTCGACGCGCAGGTCGTAGAGGTCGAAGCCGTCGTCGGCGGTCACGAATCCCTCTCGAACCACAGCGTGCAGGCGCCGGACTGGCGGATGCGGGCGCAGGCGGTGGCGAGGACGGAGACATGGGCGACGCGGGCGACGACGCTGCCGGCCTGCCAGCCGATCGGGAAAAACAGCCGCGCGCCCGGGCCGTAGAACACGCCGATGTCGAACACCGGCGCCGGGCCGCCGCCCCAGACGCGGGCGGGAAGATAGGTCAGCACGACGTCGCCCGGCTGCGGCATCACCGTCGCGTTTTCGAGCGGCAGGCCGGCGGCGCGCTGGGCCTCGGTCAGGTCCGTGTCCGGCACCGGCGCGGAAATCTCGGGACCCGTCCACATCGCGTGGATCGCCGGGATCGGGCGCGGGGTCGCGAGGTAGTCCCACAGGAACGCGGCGTTGGCCGGGGCACGGTCCGGCAGCAGGGTGGCGGCCACCGACAGGTCGGATTGTTGTTCGCGAATACGAATGGCGGGCAAGAGTGGCTCCCCTTGGCGAGGGAGCAGATCGTGCATACCGTCGGCCGCCATGCAATCGCTAACCGACGCACCCTTGTGCTGGAGCTGATCGACGTATCCCGCAGCTTCGGCGCCGCGCGCGCGGTCGACGGCGTTTCCCTGCGGGTGGCGGCGGGGCGGATCACCGGGCTGATCGGCCCGAACGGGGCCGGCAAGACGACGCTGTTCAACGTGATCGCCGGCAGTCTGACGCCGTCCTCCGGGCGGGTGCTGCTGGACGGGCGCGAGATCGGCGGCTCGCCCGCGCACCGGCGGCTGCGGGCGGGGCTGGCGCGGACGTTCCAGATTCCGCGTCCGTTCGGGGCGATGACGGTGTTGGAGAACGTGCTGCTGGGCGCGCCCGGCCAGCGCGGCGAGGCGCCGTTCGCCAACTGGCTCCTGCCGCGCGCGGTGGCCCGGCAGGAGCGCCGCAACGCCGAGCACGCCCGCGCCATCCTGGCGTTCCTGGCGCTGGAGCGGCTGGCGGGCGCGCCGGCCGCGACGCTGTCCGGCGGGCAGCGCAAGCTGCTGGAACTGGCGCGGGTCCTGATGGCCGACCCGAAAATCATCCTGCTGGACGAGCCGGCCGCCGGCGTGAACCCGAGCCTGCTCGAGACGATCATCGACCGGATCGCCGACCTGCACGCGCACGGCATCACGTTCCTGATCGTCGAGCACAATCTCGATCTGATCGCCCGGCTCTGCACCGAGGTCCATGTGATGGCCGGCGGGAAGCTGCTGGTTTCCGGCACGCCGGAGGAGGTGACGCGCGACGCCCGCGTGGTGGACGCCTATCTCGGCGGCGGCGCCTGATGGGATTCGTGCTGGAAGCGCGCAACATCGTCGCCGGTTACGAGCCGGGGGTGCCGATCGTGCGCGGCGCCAGCTTCTCCCTCGCGGCGGGCGAAATCCTGGTGCTGCTCGGGCCGAACGGCGCCGGGAAATCGACGCTGGCCAAGGCGGTCGCCGGGCTGGTGCGGCTGGAGGCCGGGTTCGTGCTGCTGGACGCGGCGCAGATGACGGACGTGCCGGCGCACCGGCGCATCCGCCACGGGCTGGCCTTCGTGCCGCAGACCGGCAACGTGTTTGCCGGGTTGACGGTGGCCGAGAACCTGGACATCGCCGTCGCGATCCTGCCGCGCCGGGCGCGCGCCGAGCGGATCGCGGCGATGTATGCGCTGTTCCCCGACCTGGCGGCGGCGCGGCGGGACGCCGCCGGGCGCCTCTCCGGCGGGCAGCGGCAGATGCTGGCGATCGCCCGCGCGCTCGCGGTCGGGCCGCGCGTGCTGGCGCTCGACGAACCCTCGGCCGGGCTGTCGCCGAAGCTGGTGGAGATCGTGATGCGGAAACTGCTGGAGGTGCGGGCGAGCGGCGTGGGCGTGCTGCTGGTCGAGCAGAACGCGCGGGCGGCGCTGGCGGTCGCCGACCGGGCGATGATCCTGGCCGAAGGACGGGTCGCGCACGAGGGCGCGGGCGCCTCGCTGCTCGACGATCCGCTGGTGGCGGCGCTCTACCTGGGACGGCGCGGCGGATGATCGCGCAGATCCTGGTCGACGGCGTGACCTCCGGCGCGATGATCGCGCTGGGGGCGATCGGGGTGACGCTGACCTACGGGCTGCTGCGCTTCGCCAATTTCTCGCACGGCGAGTTCGCGACGTTCGGCGCCTACGCGGCCCTGGTGATCGCGGGCGCGCTGGGCATCGCGCTCGGGCCGGGCGAGACGCTGGGGGATCTGACGTTCGGGTGGCATCTGGTCGCGGCGCTGCCGGGTGCGGTGGTGCTGACCGCGCTGCTGGCGGTCGTGCTCGACTGGCTGCTGTTCGAGCGGCTGCGCCGGCACGGCAACGCGATCGTTCTGGTGATCGCGAGTTTCGGCGCGTCGCTGGCGCTGCGCAGCGCGCTGGAGTTCGGCTTCGGGCCGCAGCCCTATTACTACACGCGCGAGATCGCGATGACGGTGCGGCTGGGCGGCGGGATGCGGGCGACGCTCGACCAGATCGTCGTTCTCGTCGTGGCGCTGCTGCTGATGGCGGCGACGCACCTGATGCTGACCTACACGGCACTCGGCCGGGCCTTGCGCGCCACCAGCGAGAATCCCGACCTGGCGCGGCTGGCGGGCATCGATGTCGAGCGGATCGTCAGGGTGACGTGGCTGCTGGGCGGCGGGATGGCGGCGGCGGCGGGGGTGTTTCTCGGCGTGACGGTGCAGGTGCGCCCGACGATGGGGTTCGAGCTGCTGCTGCCGCTGTTCGCCGCCGCGATCCTGGGCGGCATCGGCAGCGTGCCGGGGGCGATGGTCGGCGGCCTCGTGATCGGGATTGCCGAGGCGGCGGCGGTGCCGATCGCGGGGGCGCAGTACCGGGCGGCGGTGGCGTTCGTGGTGATGCTGGCGATGCTGCTGCTGCGGCCGCGCGGACTGTTCGGGGTGCGGGCGGCGTGAGCGGGTTTCTGTCCTATGCGCTGTTTTTCACGACGATCGCGCTGAGCTACGGCGTGGCGACGCTGGGCCTGAACCTGCAATGGGGGTCGGCGGGCCTGTTCAACGTCGGCGTCGCCGGGTTCGCCCTCGTGGGCGCCTACACGACGGCGTGGATCACGGCGGCGCCGGCCGAGACTCACTGGGGCGGCTTCGCGCTGCCGATCCCGTACGGCTGGGCCGGGGCGATGGCGGCGTCCGCGCTGATGGCGGCGATCGTCGGCGCGGTGACGCTGCGGCTGCGGGCGGATTATCTGGCGATCACGACGTTCGGGGCGGCGGTGTCGCTGCAACTGGTGGCGCTGAACGCGCAGGCGCTGACCGGCGGGCCGTTCGGCATCGCCTTCATCCCGCGCCCGTTTGCCGCCCTGTCCGACCGGCCGCTGGCGTTCGCGGCGGCCAACTGCGCGCTGGTGGTCGCGGTGACGGCGCTGGCGTTCGCGGGGCTGGAGCAACTGACCCGCAGCCCGTGGGGGCGAGTGCTGCGCGCGCTGCGGGAGGACGAGGCGGCGGCGGCCTCGCTCGGCAAGGCACCCGACAAATTCCGGTTGCAGGCGTTCGTGCTCGGGGCGGCGCTGATGGGGCTGGCCGGGGCGATGCAGGCGCAGTTCTTCGGCTTCATCGCGCCCGACAATTTCCTGCCGGCGTTCACGTTCCAGGTCTGGGTGATGCTGATCCTCGGCGGCTCCGGCAACAACGCGGGCGCGCTGGTCGGCGCGGTCGTGGTGTGGGCGCTGTGGACGGGAAGCGGCAGCCTGGTGTCGCTGCTGGTGGCGCCCGAGTGGCAGTCGCGCGCGGCGTCGCTGCGGGTGGTGGCGATCGGGCTGGTGCTGGCCGCCGTGCTGCTGGCCCGTCCGCGCGGGCTGGTGGGCGAACGGGCGACGGTTTCGCGGAGCCTGGAGTGATGCCGACGTTCTGACTGGGTGCGGCATAGGAGGGATATCGTTACGACAGTGGAACAACACGGGCGTGCTTCTTCACAGGCTTCGTTTGGGCTTTTTTTGGAGGGATGCGGACCTGGGGCGGCCGGAGCGGTGGCCGTGCGGCGGAGCGGGCGGGCGGCCACGATGGGCGCCGCCGCTGCGGCGGACTGGGTGCTTGGGATGTGGCGGATGGCCGCTCCGCCGGCTCCGGGGCAGGCGGGGGCCTGGGCGCTCGGGGCTTGGCCGTGATCGGGCCGCAGAGCCACGGAGGGTCCGGCTCTCGGATCTGTGGTGGCCTCGGCGGCTTTGGCGGCGGGGTCCGGCCGGAGGTTTCCGGCGGCTCGTCTGGCCAGGGGGAAGGTTCGGGCTCCCGGTAGGTCCCGTTCTGGACCGCCTCGGCAATCCGGGAGATCGCCTCCAGGATCGGCAAGAGGAACTCCTCGACCGGATCGTTTTCCGGTTGGCTGGCTTTGCTCCGAAACAGCCGCCCGGCCAGCCGCCGCCAGAAGCCCTGGCGGAACAGGCCGATCAGGTGGGCGATGACGGGGAGCGGGGTGGGAGGCGGCATGGGGGTTATGTAGCGCAATGGACGGGCGATGTCAAGAGAAAATAACCGTTTTCCTAACATCGAGACGTGATGCGCGAGGTTCGGAGTTCTGCGGCGGCGGGCAGATGTCGCATGGGCGTTGAGATACACGGCGGTGTCCCCCTCTCCGCCGCTGAGCAATCGCATTTGCCGAAAAATGTTTCTCTTTCGTCATGGCCGGGCTTGACCCGGCCACCCACGCGGTGCCGTTCGTACGACGGAAGCCGTGAGTGCGCCGGACCAATGCAGTGCGCGCGGGAGAGGCGTGGGTGGCCGGGTCAAGCCCGGCCATGACGAATTGAAAACGATTCTAGCCGAATCCGATTGTGCTGCTTTCCGCCCCTGGGGGCAGAGAGGGTCAGGGTGAGGTGGAGGAAACTCCGAAGTTGCTGATTAGAGCCGCAAGTTTGCGAAAGGGTAGCGGCCCAACCACCCACCTCTCCCAACCCTCTCCCCCCGCGAAGAGCGGGCGGAGAGGGGACGATGCGGCTTACCTTAGCGCCCATGCGGTGGAGGGGTTGCTTCATGGGTCCGTCGATACGCCGGTTTCTCTCGTCAGCAGTTGCGAAAGTTCGAGCAACTGCGCTGCGGCTGGCGTTGCTGGGGCGGGGCGAAGCGTTGTTGCTGTTGCTGGGCGGGCTGTATCTGCTGCTGGGCCGGCGGAGGTGAATCGCGGTGCTGCTGAAAGGATGTTTGCGGCGGCGGCTCGATCACGCGCGGCATCGGTGGCGGTGCCGAATCGCGATGCTGCTGGAACGAGGGCTGCGGTGCGAAATGCTGCGGCTGACCCTGCTGCGGCACCTCGCGAGCGGCAGGCGGCGCCGAATCGCGATGCTGCTGGAACGAGGGCGGTGGCGCGAAATGCTGCGGTTGGCCCTGCTGCGGCACGTCACGCGGGACGGGCGGGGCGGAATCACGGTGCTGCTGGAACGCGGGCGGTGGTGCGACCTGGCCGCGCGGCGCAGGGGGCTGGCTCCATTGGCGCGGCGGAGGCGGCGGTGCGCCCACCGTTGCCGTCGCCGGGCGCACCGCGCCGCCGATCGCGGCGCCGCGGTTGGCATAATTGTCGAGATGGCGGTCGTTGTTGATCACCACGGCGACGTTGTCGAGGTCGCGGACGTGGCCGCGATTGACCTCGCGCAGATAGTTAGGGCTCGACCGGTACCAGGGCTGGTACGGCTCGCCCGCGCCGAGCGGGAACCAGCCGGTCGGCGGGCGATAGCCGGCGGGGCCGCCGGCACCGACGAAGCCGACGAGCGCGGGGGCGTAGACCGGCCGGTCGCGGTCCCAGCGGTGCGGCCCGTCGCCATACGGCACCCAGGCCCAGCGGTGATCGTGATGCACCCAGCGGCCGTAATGGAACGGCGCGAAGCCCCAGGGTTCGTTGTCCACCCAGGTCCAGCCCCACGGCGCGACGAACACCCACCGCCCGTCGCTATAGGGAACCCAGTCTGGGCCGACGGCAGGATACCAGACGGTGCCGTACTCCGCCGACGCCTGCCACGACCCGTAGGCCCCGAGATCCGCCGCACCCGGCAGAGCCTCCACCATCGGCGGCGGTGCCTCGGGCGGCCCGGCCTCGGCGACGGGGGGGACCAGCACGGGCGGCGGGCCCTCGGGCGGCAGCATCGCGTTCAGGAACGGGCCGGCCCATGCCGCTTCGATCGACACGCGCAGCGGCTGCGCGCCGGTGATCCGCGCGGCCTGCCCGGCCGCAACCGGCTGATCGAGGCCGGCGCCGAGCAGGTGCGCCTGCCCTTCCAGCACGGTGACGAGCGTCGCGTGGTCGGATTCGTCGTCGAGGACCCCGTAGCGGCCAGGCTCGGTGAAGCGGACGCTGCCGTGGCGGGTGAACAGCGTGACCGATTCGCCCGGCGCCAGATGACGGAGGCGCAGCGCGACCTGCCCCTGCTGCAACGTCGCGACCAGCGACTCGCCGTCCAGCTTGTTGACGTCCAGTTCGGTCTCGCCGTCCAGCGTGATGCGGCTGGCGGAAACGTCGATCGCGGCGGTCGCGGTCGGCTCGGTGCGCAGGACGTCGCCATCGGTGATCGGGAAATTCAGCAGCGCCGGCGTCCATTGGTCGGCGCCGGGATCGCGGAAGCTGACGCCGCCGATGACAAGGGCGATGCGGCCGGCCCGCGTCGGCGGGTCTCGCGTCTGCGTGGCGGACGGCGGCGACGATTGTGCCGCCGCCACGATGGGCATCGCCAGCACCCCGCTCAGCATGGCGGCGAGGGCGACGCAACTTAAGCGAGGCATGGACGTGTCCCGATCATTGGACCGCGATGGGCGGCCATTGCCCGCATCTGCCGCCGCGATGATGGCGGAACTGCGTCGGAACCAGGGTGGCGCGGGGGCAGGCGTCAGGACTCGTCGGGGAGGCCGGCCTCGCGCCAGGTTTGCAGCTTGCGATAGACGGTGGAGGGGTTGATCTCCAGCAGCGCGGCGGCGCGCGGGACATCGCCGTTGGTGCGGCGCAGCGCGGCGCGGATCAGCCGGCGTTCCATGACCGCCAGCGGCAGGATCTCCTGCTCCTCGCCGCTGCGGCGGCGGGGCCCGGGCGGCTGGGCGACCGGCGCGGGCGGGGCTCCGGCGGCGTCCGGCGCCGGCAGTTCGATCGGCACCACGAACAGCCGGTAATACAGATCCTCGCGGAAGCGGCCGGCCTCCACCTCCAGCGCCATGTCGGCGCCGGTGGCACAGACGAAGCGGACATCCACCCGCTCCTGCCGCGCCGCGCCGAGCGGGGCGAACGAGCCGGTCTGTACGAGCCGCACCAGCTTGACCTGCGTTTGCAGCGGCATCTGGTGGATGTCGTCGAGGAACAGCGTGCCGCCGTCGGCCTGGCGTGCCGCTCCTTCCCGCTCGGTCTCGGCGCCCGGCAGCGCGCCCTTGACGTGGCCGAACAGGCTGCTCTCCAGCCGCTCGGGCTGGCTGGCGCCACACATGACGGAGACCATCCGGCGGCCGGCGCGCGGACTGGCCTGATGCAGCGCCTCGGCGGCGAGGCGGCGGGAAAGGCCGTCACCGCCGGTGATGAACACGCTCGCCCTGCTGGCGGCGACGCCGCGCAGAACGGCAAAGACGGCCGCCATCCCGTCCGGCGGCGGCCGGTCATGGCCCTCCATGCCGCCGGTCCATGCGTGCGACGAACGCGGCCACGTCGGCGAGCGCCGTCTCCGCCCACAGGGCGATCGCCCGCGCGTTTTCGCGCATTGCGGCGGGGTCCGCCGCGTCGGTGCGCGCCATCTGCGCGCGGCAGGCCGCTTCCAGCCCGCTGGCGCCGACCACGCCGGCGGCACCCGCGAGCGCGTGCGCCTGCCGGCGGAAGCGGCCGGAATCGCCTTCCGCCGCCGCGCTGGCGAGAGCGCCGACGAGGCGACGCACATCCGCTTCGAACACGCCGAGCACGTGCCGGACGTCCGCCGGCGGCAGATCCTCCGTCAGTTGCGCGAAATTCGCGCCGAGCGACATCTCCGACCCTCCTCAACGATGCACCGGAATGATCGCATTTTGCGAGGCGGATTGCACCGGGCAACTCCGCGCCCGCGCCGAAATCGAAACATACCTTCATATTCTGGTAACGCGGTCGTGTTCTCAAACGGCCTGTTCCCAGCCGTCGATTCGCCACGCGCATCAGGAAAAATACCATGCGTCTGACCGGCCCCGCCGCCGTCGCGGCCTTGTCCGTGACCGTCATCACCCTGCCCGCCTACGCCGACGACCTGTTCACCGTCACCGTGACATCCAACGGGCAGACCGGAACGGCCGGTTTCAATTCGGCCGAGCAGGCGATCGACGAGTTCAAGAACGGCGAGCTGACCGCGCTGCTGCCGGGTTACACGACCAGCTCGGTCGCCTCCGGCACGATCGACTATCGCGGGCTGATCGTGACCGCGAGCTATCCGGGCAGCGGCACGACGCTGCGCTTCCAGGTGCCCAGCCTCGGCATCGACGAGACCTTCACCGGCACGACCCGCAACGCCAGCCAGCAGGACCTGATCAATTTCCTCAAGAAGAGCAACGAGTACGGCACGATCGAGCACGCGCTCGCCGCCGTTTCGCCGGACGATCCGGTGGCCGGCAACCCGAGCAGCCTGCAATCGACGATGGTCGCCGCCGGGTTCGACGCCGCGTTCGAGACGACTCCGGGGTCGCTGATGCTGAGCGCCGCCGGCGCGCCGGGCGTGTCGGGGCCGCCGCCCAATGCCTTCGGGTTCGGCCTGCAATACGGCCACTACGCGCAGGGCGGCACGACGATCAGCGCCGTGACCCTGCCGCTCAGCTATTCGTTCAACGTCGGGCACAGCGACGACTACCGCATCGGCATCGAACTGCCGCTGACCTACGTCGATACGCAGGGGGCCCAGTCCGGCATGGGGTCGCTCGGCCTCGATGTGACGGTGCCGGTCACCGGCTATTTCTCGGTGACGCCGCGCGTCGCCGCGGGCGCCGTCGGGTCGCTCGATCTTGCCTCCGCCGCCGCATTGTGGGCGGCCAACGTGACCAGCGCGCTGCATTTCCGGCGCAACGGCTACGGCTTCGTCATCGGCGACATGCTCGGCTATTCCAAGAGCATCGACGTGTCCTATGGCAGCTACTCGGTCGATCCGAAGATCGGCGATGCGTTCACCAAGAACGGCGTGATGGTGGCGATCCCGACCGAGACGTTCGGCATCAACATTCCGTTCCTGCCGGCGTCCGACGTGCAGGTGTTCGTGACCGACACGCGCTACTGGGGCACCAAGCTGTACGAGGAATATGCGCAGGAGGTCGGCTTCACGTTCGGCTCATCGCGGCTGGACGGGTTCTTCGAGGAAGCGCGGATCGGCGCGACCTACGTGCATGGCCAGCATTCCAACGGCGTGCTCGGCAATCTGGCATTGGCGTTCTGACGCGGCCGGGATATTTTCGGGGTTCGCCGACGCTGGCTGACGGAGCGGTTTGGAACAGTTCGATGTGGTCGTGTTGGGTGGCGGTGCCGCCGGGCTGATGTGCGCGATTGCCGCCGGCAGGCGCGGGCGGCGCGTGCTGGTGCTCGACCACGCCGAGGAGGTCGGCAAGAAGATTCTGATCTCCGGCGGCGGGCGCTGCAACTTTACCAACATCCATTGCGCGCCGGAGCGGTTCCTCTCGGAGAATCCGAATTTCTGCAAGTCCGCACTCGCACGTTACACGCCGCGCGATTTCCTGGCGCTGGTGGAACGGCACCGGATCGCGTGGCACGAGAAGACGCTCGGCCAACTGTTCTGCGACGGCTCGGCGCGGCAGATCGTCGCGATGCTGCTGGCGGAGTGCGACGCGGCCGGCGTGACGGTGCGGGTGGGACAGCGCATCGCCGACGTCACGCGGGCCGAGCGGTTTCGCATCGACGTCGATGGCGCCGACATCTTTGCCGACTCGCTCGTGCTGGCGACCGGCGGGCTCTCGATTCCGAAGATGGGGGCGACGGGGTTCTCGCACGATCTGGCGCGGCGGTTCGGCCTCTCGATCGTGGCGCCGCGCCCGGGACTGGTGCCGTTCACGCTGGCGCCCGACGCGTTGGCGCGCACGCAGGCGCTGAGCGGCGTGTCGCTGGAGGCGGTGGCGCGGACGGGCAAGCGGGCGTTCCGCGAGGCGATGCTGTTCACGCATCGCGGCCTGTCGGGGCCTGCGGTGTTGCAGATTTCATCGTATTGGCGCGAGGGCGAGGCGGTGATGTTCGACCTGCTGCCGGACACCGACGCCACATTCCTGCACGCGCGCAAGCGGGCGCGGCCGAAAGCGACGCTGCGCACGCTGCTGGCCGAGACGATGCCGCAGCGCGTCGCCGATTTCCTTCTCCCGCCCGCGCTGGCGACGCGCCACGCCGGCGACGTGCCGGACGCGGCACTGGCGAAGCTCGCGGGACAAGTGAAGGCGTGGCGCGTGCTGCCGGCCGGAACGGAAGGCTTTGCCAAGGCCGAGGTGACGGTCGGCGGCATCGACACCGCCGGCCTGTCGTCGCAAACGATGATGGCGCGCGACGTGCCCGGCTTGTACGTGATCGGCGAGGCGGTGGACGTCACCGGCTGGCTCGGCGGCTACAACTTCCACTGGGCCTGGGCGAGCGGCTGGGCAGCGGGGAGCGTGGCGTGAGGACTGGTGAAGGTGGTTCGGATAGCCTATGTTTCGGTTATGAGCGTCATCGGTTCGATCGACAGAGTGCGGGTACCGGCGCAATCGGACGACGAGAGGGAACGTCGGCTCCGAGTAGCGCGGGAGGCCGAGTTGATCGCCGCCGCCCGAGCGCGCCTTGATGCCGGCGAGGGACTTACGGGCGAGGCTCTTGCCGCTTGGTTCGATGCCTACGTGACCGGTGACGGCCCCGTTCCGGTGCCGACTTGCACGGGACATACAGAAAAGAGCGGCTGACCCGCCTTGCTGCCGCGTGATCGCCGCCTGACGGTCGATCCGCGCGCCCTGGAGGCATTCTTGCCGAAAAATGTTTCTCTTTCGTCTTGGCCGGGCTTGACCCGGCCACCCACGCGGTGCCGTTCGTACTAGGCGGATCGTAGGTACGTGGGATCAATGCTTGGCGCGCGGGAGAGGCGTGGGTGGCCGGGTCAAGCCCGGCCATGACGAATCAGAAACGATTCTGGCCAGATGCGATTGGCCTGCTTTGTGGGAAGGGGGCTCTGCCACCTGCACTGGCATTCGTTAGTCGGCCAAGGAAATTATGCTTAGCTTCGGCTACTGCCGACCCAACGTTGCTGACGCATATTCCTATCAGCCCGAACGAAGGTAGCGGCCTCGCTAGGCGTACGTACGCCCAGTCGCCGAACCTCGGCGAGCAAATCGAGAGGCGTCAGCCCGGGTTCATCCTGAACGGCCGCCTCGATGATCGCCAGCAATTCGCCTTGCAGCGACCGATGGTGCCGCTCGGCGCGCTCGCGCAGGCGTTGCACCACCCGGTCGGGCGCGTTCCTGATCGACAGGGTGACGGGCATGGTTCGGAAACGCCTCCAAATCGGAGATGTTTCTAGCACCCCCAGCGGAATGATTCCAACCGATCTGCCCTACCCGCTCGCCTTGTCCAGCTTCGCCACCGCCTCTGCACTCAGCTTCAATTCCGCCGCTTTGGCGATGTCATGCCACTGCCCGACGGTGGTGGCGCTCGCGATCGGGGCGGTGATCGAGGGGCGGGCGATCAGCCAGGCGAGCGCCACCTGCGCCGGGGTCGCACCGAGGTCGGCGCCGATCTCGTCGAGCGCCGCGAGCACGCCCATTCCTTGCGGGGTCAGATATTTCTTCGCACCGGCGCCGCGCGGGCTTTTGGCGAGATCGGCCTCCGAGCGGTATTTGCCGGTCAGGAAGCCCGACGCCAGCGACCAATACGGGATCACGGCCATGCCCTGCTCGGTCGCGATCGGCTCGTAATCGCGCTCGTAGCCGGCGCGCTCCACCAGATTGTAGTGCGGTTGCAGCGTTTCGTAGCGCGGGCCGCCGCTGGCCGACGCCGCCGCCTGGGAGGCGAGCAGGCGGGCCGGGGAGATGTTGGAGGCGCCGAGCACGCGGACCTTGCCGGCGCGAGTCAACTTGGCGAACGCCTCCATGGTTTCCTCGACCGGCGTCGGCTCGTCGTCGAAATGCTCCTGATACAAGTCGATGTAATCGGTTTGCAGGCGCTTCAGCGACGCCTCGGCGGCCTGCACGATGTAGGCGGCCGACAGGCCCTTCTTGCCGTCGCCCATGTCGAGGCCGACCTTGGTCGCGATGATCACGTCGTCGCGCCTGCCGCGCCGGGCCAGCCAGTTGCCGATCACCGTCTCGCTCTCGCCGCCCTTGTTGCCGGGCGCCCAGCGGGAATAGACATCGGCGGTGTCGATGGCGTTGAAGCCGGAGGCGACGAAGGCGTCGAGCAGCGCGAACGAGGTCGGCTGATCCGCCGTCCAGCCGAACACGTTGCCGCCGAACATGATCGGCGCGATCGACAGGCCCGAGCGGCCGAGTTCCCGAAACTGCATCTGTGTCCCCCGTTTCCCTCTGCTGCGGGGGATTTGGGCGGCGGAGCGGGCCGGCGCAAGGCTCAGCCGGCCAGCCGCGCCGCCTCCCTGTCCTGCCGGCGCAGTAACGCGGGGAGATCGAGGCCGGGAATCGCGCCGCCCTCCACCACCCAGCGCCCGCCGACCATCACCCGGTCGGCCCGGTGGGCGCCGCAGACGACGAGGGCGGCGAGCTTGTCGACGGCGCCGGCGAAGCGGAGTTCATCGACCTTGAACAGCGCGAGGTCGGCGGCCTGCCCGGGCGCGATGCGGCCGAGTTCCGGGCGGCCGATGCAGGCGGCGGAGCCTTGCGTCGCCCAGCGCAGCGCGTCGCGGGCGCTGACCCGCTCCACGCCGTAGCGCAGGCGCTGCAACAGGAACGCCGCGCGCACTTCCTGCATCAGGTTCGAGGCGTTGTTGGACGCCGAGCCATCGACGCCGAGGCCGACGCGCAGGCCGGCGGCTTCCATGTCGCAGACCGGGCAGTGGCCGCTCGAGAGAATCTGGTTGCTGCACGGGCAATGCGTCACCGTCACGCCGGCACGGGCCATCCGGGCGATTTCCGACGGCTCGAAATGGATGCCGTGCGCGAGCCAGGTGCGGTCGTGCAGCCAGCCCACCTCCTCCAGATAATCGAGCGGGCGATAGCCGAAGCGGGCGAGGCAGAACGCGGTTTCGTCTTCGGTCTCGGCCAGATGCGTGTGCAGCCGGACGCCGCGCCTGGCGGCGAGCTCGGCGGTCGCCTTCATCAGCGAGGTGGTGACGCTGAACGGCGAGCAGGGCGCCAGCGCGATCTGGATCAGCGCGCCCTCGGCGGGATCGTGATGCCGGTCGATCAGCGCCGCACTTTGCGCGAGGATCGTGTCTTCGTCCTGCACGACGCTGTCGGGCGGCAGGCCGCCGTCGCGCTCGGACAGATTCATCGAGCCGCGCGTCAGCACCGCGCGGATGCCGAGGCGCTTCGCCACCGCGACCTCGATGTCGATCGCATCCTCCAGCCCCGCCGGAAAGACGTAGTGATGGTCGGTGGTGGTGGTGCAGCCGCACAGCAGCAGCTCCGCCATCGCGACGGTCGCGGCACTTTCGAGTGACGACGGCGTCAGCCGCGCCCAGATCGGATACAGCGTCGTCAGCCAGCCGAACAATGCCTTGTCGAGCGCGGTCGGCGTCGCGCGGGTGAGCGTCTGGTAGAAATGATGATGCGTGTTGATCAGGCCGGGAATCACGACGTGTTCGCCGGCGTCGAACACGGCGGCACCCGCCGTCGCCGGTTCGCGCCCGGCGGCGACGTGTTCGACGATGCGCCCGCCCTGCACGACGACGCCGCGCTCGGCGCCGTCGGCAAGGATCGCAATCGGGTCCTTCAGCCAGAGCGGACCATCCGCCATTGTTGTCCGCTCCGTTTGCACTTAGCCGAGCTTGCCCTGCACGCCGTCGGCGAACCAGTCCATGCCGAGAATGGCGCCGTCGTCGAGCGACTTGCCGGCGGCGACTTTCACGGCGCCGCCCTGGTCCTTGATCGGGCCGGTGAACGGGGCGAGCGTGCCCGCCTCGATCTTCGCCTGCGCCGCCTCGACCTCGGCCTTGACCGAATCAGGTACGACCTTGTTGAGCGGGCCGAGCGCGACCATGCCGGATTTCAGGCCACCCCAGGTGTCGGTCGACTTCCAGGTGCCGGCCATCGCTTCCTTGGTCTGGGCGATGTAGTAGTCGCCCCAATGCATCGTCACCGATGTCAGGTTGGTCTTCGGGCCGAAGCGCAGCATGTCCGAATCATAGCCGAACGACCACACGCCCTTTTCCTCCGCGCCCTGGACGACGGCCGAGGAATCGGTGTGGTGCATGACCACGTCGGCGCCCTGGCTGATCAGCGTGTCGGCGGCGGCGCGTTCCTTGCCGGGATCGAACCAGGAGCTGACGAACACGACCTTCACCGTCACGTTCGGATTGACGCTGCGCGCGGCGAGCAGGACCGCGTTGATGCCCTGCACGACTTCGGGAATCGGGAACGCGGCGACGTAGCCGATGACGTTGCTCTTGGTCATCCGCCCGGCGATCAGGCCGGTCAGATAGCGGCCCTCGTAGAAGCGCGCGGAGTAGGTGGAGACGTTGGGCGCGCGCTTGTAGCCGGTGCAATGCGCGAACTTCACTTTCGGGAAGGTCTTCGCCACCTTCAGCGTCGGCTCCATGAAGCCGAACGACGTGGTGAAGATCAGCTTGTGGCCGTCGCTGGCGAGCTTGCGGATCACGCGCTCGGCGTCGGCCCCTTCCTCCGGCACGTTCTCGACATAGTCGGCGCTGACGGCATCGCCGAGCGAGGCGACCAGCGCCTTGCGGCCGAGTTCGTGCTGAAAGGTCCAGCCGGCGTCACCGATCGGCGCGACATAGATGAAGCCGACCTTGAACGGCTCGGCTGCGCCGGCGTGACGTGGCATCATCGCGGCGGCGGGCAGCGCCAGCGAGGCCTGCAAGAGTGAACGGCGAGACGTGTTCATGGCGTCGAATTTCCCAGGAGGTCCAAAGCATCAGGCAGTTGCGTGGAACGGCCGGCCCAGCGCGGCGGGTGCGTTGAGCTTCAGCCTCGTCGCGTCGCGCGAGATCAACACCAGCACGACGATGGTGGCAAGATACGGCAGCATCGCCAGCAGATGCGGCGACAGCGCGAGCCCGAGACCCTCGGCCTGGAACTGCGCGATCGTGACGAAGCCGAACAGCAGCGAGCCGACGGCGAGCCAGAGCGGCTTCCAGGTGGAGAACACGACGAGCGCGAGCGCGATCCAGCCGCGCCCGGCCACCATGTTCTCGCTCCACATCGGCGAGTAGGCGAGCGACAGATAGGCGCCGGCCAGTCCGCTCATCGCGCCGCCGAACAGCACGGCGAAATAGCGTATGCGCAACACGGAATAGCCGAGCGCGTGGGCGACATCGTGGCTTTCGCCGACGGCACGCAGGATCAGGCCGGCGCGGGTGCGGTAGATGAATCGCTGCGCGACGAACGGCAAGATCGCCGCGAGCCAGACCAGCGGGTCGAGCAGCATCAGTTGCTGCACGATCGGCGGCATCGCGCTGAGGTTCGGCCAGATGTCGGTGGACAGGCCCTGCAACGGCGTGCCGATCCAGTTGACGCCGATCAGCGCCGAGAAGCCGATGCCGAAGATCGTCAGCGCGAGACCGCACGCCACCTGGTTTGCCATCAGCGAGAGCGTGAGGACCGCAAACACCAGTGCCAGGGCGGCGCCCGCGATCATCGCGACGATGAGGCCCACGATCGGGCTGCCGGTCGCGACCGTGCCGATGAAGCCGACGGAGGCGCCCATCAGCATCATGCCCTCGACGCCGAGATTGAGCACGCCGGACCGTTCGGTGATCAGTTCGCCGAAGCCCGCGAGCATCAAGGGCGTCGCCGCGCGCAGCGTCGCGACGACGATCGCGACGGCGATTTCGAGTTCATGCATGACGTGCCACCCCAACCGACGCGCGGGACGGCCTGACGCGCACCCGGTAGTTGATCAGCACGTCGGCCGCGAGCAGGAAGAACAGCAACATGCCCTGGATGGTGCCGGTCACGGCGATCGGAAGCTGCATCGTCACCTGCAACCCCTCCCCGCCCAGATACAGCAGCGCCATCAGCGCCGAGGAGAACAGAATGCCGACCGGGTTGAGCCGGCCGAGAAAGGCGACGATGATCGCGGCGAAGCCGTAGCCGGGCGAGATGATCGGCGTCAGTTGCCCGTCGGGCCCGGCGACTTCGCAGATGCCGGCAAGCCCCGCGAGGCCGCCGCTGAGCAGCAGGCAGAACCACACGACGCCGTTGCGGCTGAAGCCGGCATAGCGCGCGGCGGCGGGTGCGGCCCCCACGGTGCGGATGCGAAAGCCCATCAGCGTGCGCCCGAGCAGGATGCTGCCGAGCGGCACGGCGGCGATTGCGAACAGCACGCCGATATGCAGCCGCGTGCCCTCGATCAGGATCGGCAGCAGCGCATCGGACTCGAATTGCCGTGTCTGCGGGAAGCTGTAGCCCTGCGGATCTTTCCACGGCCCGTGCACCAGATAGCCGAGCAACTGGATGGACACGTAGGTCAGCATCAGCGTCGTCAGGATCTCGTGCGCGTTGAAGCGCGTTTTCAGCAGTGCCGGAATCGCGGCCCAGGCCATGCCGCCGGCGATGCCGGCCAGGATCATCAGCGGCAGCAGCCACCAGGAGTCGTTGCCGCCGAACGCGAGTGCGACGCCGCCGCCGCAGATGGCGCCGATCGTGAACTGGCCTTCCGCGCCGATGTTCCATACCTCGGCGCGGCAGGCGATGGCGATGCCGATCGCGCACAGCAGCAGCGGCGTTGCCTTCAGCGCGAGTTCGGCCAGCCCGTCGATTGTCTCCAGCGGTGCCACGAACAGCACATACAACGCGGTCAGCGGCGCGCGGCCGAGCACGGCGAACAGGATGCTCACGCCGATCACCGAGCCGATCGCCGCGAGCAGCGGCGATGCCCAGATCATGATTCGCGCCGGTTTCTCGCGCGCTTCGAGGCTAAGCCGCATGGGCAACCTCCGGGCTCGCGCCCGCCTCCGTGCCGCCGCCCATCAGCAACCCCACCTGCTCGACACTCGTCGCGTGCGTGGGTTTCGGGGTGGAGAGGTGGCCGTGGAACAGCACGGCGATGTTGTCGGAAATCTCGAACAACTCGGCCAGATCCTCGGAGACGACGAGCACGCCGCTGCCGGCCGCCGCCAAATCCATCAGCGCCTGGCGGATGGCGATGGCGGCGCCGATATCGACGCCCCAGGTCGGGTGTGCGGCGAGCAGCACGCGCGGCCTGGTGCCGATCTCTCGCCCGACGATGAATTTCTGCATGTTGCCGCCGGACAGGCTGCTGCCGCGCGCCTCGATGCCGGCCGCCTTCACCACGAACCGCTTGATGATGTCGCGGGCATATTGCGCGATGGCGCCGAAGCGGATCAGGCCGGCACGCACAAAACCCGAGCCGTAGGCGGTGAGCAGCGCGTTTTCGACCAGCGGAAACTCGGCGACGGCGCCGCGCCCGAGCCGTTCCTCCGGGATGAAGGCGAGACCGAGTTTTCGGCGCGCCGTCGGTCCCATCTGGCCGGCCGCCGTGCCACAGACGCGCACCGCGTCGGGGTGCGGTGACAGGCGTTCGCCCGACAGGACCGCGAGAAGTTCCTTCTGGCCGTTGCCGGCGACACCGGCCACGCCCAAGATCTCCCCGTCCCGCAGCAGCAGCGAAATATCGCGCAGATTGGTGCCGAACGGCTCGTCGGTCGCCAGCGACAGTTTGTCGATTTGCAGGCACGGCTTGCCTTCGTGCAGCGGCGCGCCGCGATGCGCGACCGGCAGCGCGCCGCCGATCATCATCTCCGCCATCTGCTGTTCGGTCGAGACGCGCGGGTCGCACTCGCCGACGACGCGGCCGCCGCGCAGCACCGTCGCGTGCTCGCACAGCGCCTTGATCTCCTCGAGCTTGTGGCTGATGTAGAGGACGCTGCATCCCTCCGAGGACAGGCGTCGCAGCACGTCGAACAGCCCCTCCGCCTCCTGCGGCGTCAGCACGGATGTCGGTTCGTCCATGATCAGCAGGCGCGGCGATTGCAGCAGGCAGCGGACGATCTCGACGCGCTGGCGCTCGCCGACCGACAGATGATGGACATGGCGCGACGGCTCGACCGCGAGGCCGTAGCGGCGCGAAATCTCCCCGATGCGCACGGTGAGTTCGGCGATCGTCTCGGTGGCGCCGAGCCCGAGCGCGATGTTCTCGGCGACCGTCAGGCTCTCGAACAGCGAGAAATGCTGGAACACCATGCCGACGCCAAGCCGGCGCGCGGCGTTCGGGTCGGGGATCGAGACGGGCACGCCTTCCCACGCGATCTCGCCGGAATCGGGCCGAACGACGCCGTAGATGATCTTGACCAGCGTGCTCTTGCCGGCGCCGTTCTCGCCGAGCAGGGCGTGGATCTCGCCGGGCGCGATGGTCAGGCTGATATCGCTGTTGGCCAGCGTGGCCGCATAGCGTTTGGTGATGCCGCGCAGACGCAGGCGTGGCGGGAGGTTCTGGGCGTCCACGTCAGTAGGCGATCTTGTCGGTCTTGGCCGCCCAGGCGTCGAACGCGGCCTGTGCTTCCGATCCCAGCAGCGGCTCTGTCGGAATCGAGCGCTCGGCGAGCGGCTTGGGGACTTCCTGATAGAGAAAATCGTCGTCGAACCCGATCGCGGCGGCGGCCTTGCGGTCGTTGCCGAAATAGACGTGCGACAGACGCGCCCAGTAGATGGCCGAGAGGCACATCGGGCAGGGCTCGCAACTCGTGTAGATCTCGCAGCCGGCGAGATCGAAACGGCCGAGCGCCTGACAGGCGCGGCGGATGGCGACGACCTCGGCGTGCGCGGTCGGGTCGTTGGTGGACGTGACCTCGTTCCAGCCCTCGGCGACGATCTCGCCGTCGCGCGCGATCACCGCGCCGAACGGTCCGCCGTTGCCGGCCAGCATGGTCTCCAGCGACAGCGCAATCGCGCGCCGCATGAGGTCGTCCTGGGTCACACGGAGCCCCCCTTGCTTATGGCGAGCATCATCACCCGGTGCTGGGTGGTATGCAAGTTCTGCGGGGCAGACATTTGCGGTCCGGCCGGGCGACGCTACTGTGCTAGGCCGTCGGATTGGCTGGGGAGAAGAAACGTGAAAATCGGCGTTCCAAGGGAAATCAAGTCCCATGAATACCGCGTTGGCCTGACGCCCGCCGCAACGCGGGAGCTTGTTTCGCGTGGGCATCAGGTGCTGGTGCAGCAGGGTGCGGCGGTCGCGATCGGCTTCACCGATGCCGCCTACCGCGCCGCCGGCGCCGGCATCGCCGACAGTGCGGAGGATGTGTTTCGCGGCAGCGAGATGATCGTCAAGGTGAAGGAGCCGCAGCCGTCCGAGATCGCGCTGCTGCGCGCCGGGCAGGTTCTGTTCACCTACCTGCACCTCGCCGCCGACCGGGCGCAGACGCGCGGGCTGATGGCGAGCGGCGCCACCTGCATCGCCTACGAGACCGTCACCGACCCGCGCGGCGCGCTGCCGCTGCTGGCGCCGATGAGCGAGGTGGCGGGCCGGATGTCCGTGCAGGTGGGCGCGCATTGCCTGGAGAAGGAACAGGGCGGCGCGGGCGTGCTGCTCGGCGGCGTCCCTGGCGTGCCGGCGGGCCATGTGGTCGTGCTCGGCGGTGGCGTGGCCGGCACCAATGCGGCGCGCATGGCGATCGGGTTCGGCGCGATGGTGACGGTGATCGACCGCTCGCTGCCGCGCCTGCGCGAGCTGGACCAGATGTTTCCGACGCAGTTGCACACGCTGTATTCGACGACGGACGCGATCGAGAGTGCGGTGATGTCGGCCGATCTGGTGATCGGCGCGGTCCTGGTGCCAGGCGCCGCCGCGCCCAAGCTCGTCTCCCGCGCGATGGTGGCGCGGATGCGGCCGGGGTCGGTGGTGGTGGACATCGCGATCGACCAGGGCGGCTGCTTCGAGACCTCGCGGCCGACCACGCACGCCAACCCGACCTATGTCGAGGACGGCGTGGTGCATTACTGCGTGACCAACATGCCGGGCGCGGTCGCGCGCACATCGACGATCGCGCTCGGCAACGCGACGCTGCCGTTCACGCTGGCGCTGGCCGACAAGGGCTGGCGGCAGGCGCTGGCGGACGACCCGCATCTGCGGCGGGGCCTGAACGTCCATGCGGGGCAGATCACCCATGCGGCGGTCGCCCACGATCTCGGCCTCGCCTTCCGCCAGACCGAGACGGTGCTGGGGCTCGCCGCCTGAGCAGCCGACCCGAGCGATGATCTGGCGCCCGAGCGACCGGCGGACGCGGTGGCTCGGCGTCGGTCTCGGCGGGCTGTGTGGCGCCTATTTCCTGATCTACGCGCTGGCCATCCTGGGACGCGACGAGCCGTACCGGTTTGCCGATTTCCTGGCGCTGTGGGCGGATGGAAAGCTGCTGGTGGCCGGGCACCCGGCCGCCGATCTGTACAATCCGGCGATCCTGCCGGACTGGCAGCACGCCGTCGGGCTGGAGGGGCCGGGCAGCACGCCGTTTCCGTATCCGCCGATCTTCGTGCCGGTGGTCGGGCTGCTGGGGATGCTGCCGTACAACGGCGCCTACGCGCTGTTCATGGGCGCGACGCTCGCGCTGTATCTGCTGGCAATCGCCCTGCCCCGGCCGCAGGCACCCCTGGTGTTGATGGCCATTGCCGCGCCGAGCACGATCGTCACGCTGGTCGCCGGGCAGACCGGGTTTCTGGCCGGCGCGCTGATGATCGGCGGCATCCGGCTGGCGCAGGCGCGGCCCGCGCTCGGCGGCGTGCTGCTCGGGCTGCTGGCGTTCAAGCCGCAATACGGGCTGATGGTGCCGGTCGCGCTCGCCGCCGCCGGCGCCTGGCGGTGCATCCTGGCCGCCGTGGTGACCGTGCTGCTGCTGGTGGTCTGCACCAGCGCCGGCTTCGGCTGGCATCTGTGGGCCGACTGGCTCGCCTACATGCCGGCGTTCTCCGCGCAGTTCGAGCGGGAATCGAGCCAGTTGCTGTATCTGATGCCCACCCTGACCGCGACGCTGCGGGCGCTGGGGGCCACGCCCGGCATGGCGCGGCCGCCGCAACTGGTCCTCGCCGTTCTTTGCGCGATCTGGGTATGGCGCGCCTGCCGGGACGGGCTCGGGCCGCGCGCGCTGCTGGTGCTGGCGACGGCGGCATTTCTGGCGACGCCCTATGCGTTCGTCTACGACCTGCCTCTGCTGAGCGGCGCGGTGCTGCTGTACGTCCAGCATCGGCTGCACAACCCGGCGCGCCACCGGAGCGGCCTGTCGACGCTCAAGGTTGGCGCGCTGGTGCTGGCGCTGGCCGTCCCGGCCATTCTGGTGCATGTCGGAGCCAAGCTGCCGATCGGGCCACTGGCCCTGATGCTGCTCGCCGCCGTGCTGATTGCCGACCCTCGGGACACCGACCGCGCATGAGTGCTTTTCCGTCGCTGAAGCCGCATTTCTCGCGCTCGCTCGCCGCGACCGGCGGCCGGCTGCATCTGGCGGCGCACAGTCACCATCTGTGGCCGGACGCCAGTTACGACGGCCACATGGCGGCGTGGCAGGACGCGGCGGAGCATTGGGATGCGAAATGGGCGCGGGTGTTCGGCGAGCTGATGCCTGCGGCGCAGCGCCATGTCGCCGCGCGGCTGAACCTGCCGGACCCGGCGACGATCGCGTTCGCGCCGAACACGCATGATTTCGTCAACCGCCTGCTCTCCGCCTGCCCGCCCGGCACGACCCCGCGCGTGCTGACCACCGATGCCGAGTTCCACAGCGCCGCGCGGCAATTCGCCCGGCTCGCCGAGGACGGGATGATCGACCTGACGATCGTGCCGGCGCGCCCGTTCGCGACCTTCATGCAGCGGTTCGCGGAGGCAGCCGGCGGGCGGTTCGACCTCGTGTTCGTCAGCCATGTGTTGTTCAATTCCGGCTGGGTCGTGCCGGACCTGCCCGCCCTCGTCGCGTCGGTGGCGGACCCTGATGCGCTGGTCGCGATCGACGGCTATCACGGCTTCATGGCGCTGCCGACCGATCTGGCGCCGATTGCCGCGCGCGCCTTCTACATCGCCGGCGGCTACAAATACGCGATGGCCGGCGAGGGCATCTGCTTCATGCACTGCCCGCCCGGCTTCGCCCCCGCACCACGCAACACCGGCTGGTACGCCAGCTTCGGCAGCCTGAACGCGGCGCGCTCGGGCGGCGTCCCGTACGGCGGGGACGGCAGCCGCTTCATGGGCGCCACTTTCGACCCGAGCGGGCTGCACCGCCTGAACGCGGTGATGGCGTGGCTGGACGGCATCGGCCTCGGCGTCGAGCGCATCCACGCGCGCGCCCACGCGATGCAGCACGCGATCATGGAGCGGCTCGCACCCGCCGGCATCGACGGGTTCCGCCCGGCCGATCTGCTGGTGCCGCTCGACGATCCGGGTCGCGGAAATTTCCTGGCGTTCGACACGCCGCGTGCGCCGGCGCTGCATGACATGCTGCGCGCGAGCGGAATCGTCACCGATGTGCGCGGCTCCGTGCTGCGCATGGGCTTCGGTCTGTACCACGATCCGGGCGACGCCGGCGCGATTGCCGAGCGGATCATTGCTGCACTGCGGTAATTTTGCCGACTCGGGCGCGGTTCACCGATCGGTCACCCTTCGATGGTACCAACACAGTGGCGCATCCCTCTGCACCGGCTCTATAATCCGTGTTGTCAACCAATGGCATCCCCCGAGTATCGAATGACCTCGCCTGACCGCACAGCCCCTGCCGTTTCTCGCCGCGCCGCGCTCTCCGGTCTGCTCGCCGCCGCCGTGATGCCGGGCGCGATGCTGTCGCCGTCGCGGGCGCTGGCAAAGCCGTATCTGCTGCACCCCGAGGCCTTCCCGGACCCGGCGCCGGGGCCGGTCGTGCTGCCGACATGGCGGCGCAACGCGATCAGCGTGACCTATCTCGACGAACGTCCGAAGATCGCCATCGTGGTCGACGACCTCGGTGCCACGCACCCGTTCACCGAGCGCGTGGTGGCGCTGCAAGGGCCGCTGACGCTGTCGTGGTTCCCGTTCGCGCCGAACCTGCCGGAGCAGGTTGCCGCCGCCGCCGCGCGCGGCCATGAATCGACGCTGCATATGCCGATGCAGGCGTCGTCCAACACGATCGCCCAGACGGGGCCCGACCCGTTGCGCGTGGACCTGCCGCCCGCCGTCAATCTCGCGCGGCTGCGCGCGGCGCTGGACGCGGTGCCGAACATCGTCGGGCTGAACAACCACATGGGCACGGTCGCCACGCGCGATCCGGCCCTGATGGACATCGTCGCCGGCGAGGCGCGCGACCGCGGGATGCTGTTCCTCGACAGCGTCACCATTCCGCACAGCGTGGCCCTCGCCCGCGCCGAGATCGCCGGCGTCCCGGCCGCCGCGCGCGACGTGTTCATCGACCATTCCTCGGGTCCCAACCTGATCCGCGAACAGCTCGCCGACATCGAGTCGACCGCGCGGCGTCTCGGCTACGCCATCGCCATCGGCCACCCGCGCCGGCACACGATCGAGGCGCTGGAGGAATGGCTGCCGACGCTGGCGGCGAAGGGTTTCGTGCTCTGGCCGATCTCGGCGACGGTCGCGCTGCGCAACAAGATCGATATGACGGCAACGGTCTGACAGCGCGACACGTTGGATCGTCGGCCGGCCTAGTCGGCGTCGAAACTCCGGTCGGCGATACGGGACAGCAGGCCGATCAGCATCGCGTGATTGTCCGCACCGCCGGCCCGGTCCAGGAAACGCGCCTCGTGCGCCGCCATCACCGGCGCCAGCCGGTCTAGCGCGGCGGTTCCCGCTTTCGTCAGGAACAACGCCGCCGACCGGCGGTCGCCCGGCACGCGGCGCCGCTCTGCCAGACCCTTCCGCTCCAACTCGTCGAGCAGCGGCACGAAATTGGTGCGCTTGATCCCGAGGGCGAAGCTGACCTGGGACTGCCGCAGGCCGGGATTGTGGCGCAGCACGGTCAGCACCGCGAACTGGATCGGCCGCAGACCATCGCGGCCGAAACTTCTGGCAAAATCCTCCGCAACCGCCGCCTGGGCACGTCGCAGGACGAAGCCGATGCCCCGGTCCAACGCGCTGAGATCGACCGCGCCCACCCATGACCCGGGCGAACCGGCCTCGTTATTGTCGTCGTCATGCCGCACCACGATCGTGCAGATACCGAGGTGCACCGCTGCACGCCAGTGCGTGCAGACGGGTGCCGGCATGATCAGGCGGCGAGGGCCCGATCGGCGCTCGCGAGCGCGGCCTCTCCGTCCAGCGTCGCCGCCACCGCGTGAACCACCGCCGCGATGCGGACGGCCGACTGCACCTGCTCGCTGGTCAGCCCGGCCGCACGGACCACCTTCTCGTGGCTTTCCATGCACATGCCGCACCCGTTCACCGCCGAGACGGCGAGCGACCAAAGCTCGAAATCGGCCTTGTCGACGCCGGGCTTGGCCATGACGTTCATCCGCAGCTTCGCCGGCATCTGCGGGTAGCTGCCGCCGACCAGGTGGGTGAACCGATAATAGATGTTGTTCATCCCCATGATCGCCGCCGCCGCCTTGGCCGCCGTCAGCGCCTCGGGGCTGAGGTGCGGGCCGAATTCGCCGACGATGGCGGCCGTCACCTCGGCATTGCGGCTGGCGAGTGCGCTGACGACAAAGGTGCCGGCGCGCTGCTGGGTGGTCAGCGAGGGCTCGCTGGCCAGCGAACCGATGTTCAGCTTCAGGTCCTTCGCATAGTCCGGAAGCCGCGCCTTCAACGTCTCGATCGACACTTCTTTTCTCCTGGTCGGGAGGGACGGTCGGCCGGGCGGCGGGCGCCCGGCCGAGTCGATTCAGGCCGCCGCCTTGAACAGGTCCTGCGGCTTCAGCGTGTCCTTGCCCTTCTCCCAGTTGCAGGGGCACAGCTCGTCGGTCTGCAACGCATCGAGCACCCGCACCACTTCCTGCGGATTGCGCCCGACATTCAGGCCGTTGACGCTGGCCCACTGGATGGTGCCGTCCGGGTCGACGATGAACGTCGCGCGCAGGGCCACGCCCGCGTCCTTGTCGAGGATGCCCAGCGCCGAGGACAGCTCCCGCTTGACGTCGGCGAGCATCGGGAACGGCAGGTCGTGGATGTCCTCGTTGTAGACGCGCCAGTTCAAATGCACGAACTCGCTGTCGGTCGAGGCGCCGTAGACCACCGCGTCACGGTCGGCGAAGTCCCCGTTCAGCTTGCCGAACGCGGCGATTTCGGTCGGGCAGATGAAGGTGAAATCCTTCGGCCAGAAGAAGACGATCTTCCATTTGCCGGCGTCGGATTCGTTGGTGATTTCGGTGAACGAGACACCGGGCCCGCCGAGGCCATCGGGGCCGCCCTTGACGGCGGAAAGCTTAAAGGCGGGAAACTTGTCGCCAACCGTCAGCATCGTTTCGGCTCCTTGTCGTCATCCGGGATTTTTCGTGCAGGGAAATGCTGCACCTGCGAAGCAGGTATGGTGCGAGCGGCACCGATGTGCCAATGAATCGTTTTACTCGTGATGATCGATCCAGTCGATGACGCCGCTGCCGACGCCGCAACAGCTTCGCTATCTCCTGGCCCTCGCCGAACACCAGCATTTCGGCCGGGCGGCGGAGGCCTGCGCGGTCACGCAATCGACGCTGTCGGCCGGCATCCTGGCGCTCGAGCGCCAACTGGACGCGGCGATCCTGGACCGCGACGGGGCGAAGCGGGTGGTGTTCACGCCGCTCGGCCGCGAACTGACCGGGCGCGCGCGGGAGGCGATGGTGGCGCTGGCGGCGATCGTGGAGGCGGCGGACGCGGTGCGCACGCCGATGAGCGGCCCGCTGCGGCTCGGCGTGATCCCGACGGTCGGCCCGTTCCTGCTGCCCCGGCTGATGCCGGCCTTGCGGGACGCATTTCCGCAGTTGCGCATGTATCTGCGCGAGGACACGACCGCGCGCTTGCTCGACCAGGTGGCCGGCGGGCAGTTGGACGTGGCGCTGCTGGCGCTGCCCTGCGATTGCACAGGGGCGGAGACGCTTGAAGTGGTGCGGGACCCGTTCCTGGCCGCCCTGCCCTTCGGCCATCCGCTGGCGGCGCGGGCGAACGTGCCGGCATCGGCGCTGGCCGGCGAAAAGCTGCTGCTGCTGGAAGACGGGCACTGCCTGCGCGAACAGGCACTGGCGGCGTGCGGCGGCGTGCGGCCTGCTGGCCGGGACTCGTTCGCGGCAACCAGCCTGCACACGCTGGTGCAAATGGTTGCCGGTGGCCTCGGTGTCACGCTGCTGCCGAAGATCGCGGTCTCGGCAGGCGTGGCGGACGGCACCGGGATCGCGCTGCGTCCGCTCTCCGGCGCGGGGACCTCCCGCTCCCTCGGCTTCGCCTGGCGGCCGAACGCGCCGCGCGTCGCCGAATATCGGGCGCTCGGGCCGGTGCTGGCGCGGGCCTACGGCCAGGTCGGGTCAGGCGGCGGGGCGAGCCTACGGGAGCAGCACGATCTTGCCGGTGTGGTGCTTGCCTAGAAAGGCGACCTGCGCCGCGACGATGTCCGACAATGGAAAGCGCGCGGCGACCAGCGGCCGGATCTCGCCGCGTTCGATATGGCGGACCAGGTCGGCGAACACCCCCGGCAGCAGGATTGTGCTGCCGAGCAGAGACAAATCCTTCAGATATAACGTGCGCAGATCGAGGTCGACGATCGGCCCGGCGATCGCGCCGGCGACCGCATAGCGTCCGCCGCGCCGCAACAACTCCAGCAATTGCGCGAACCCGGCGCCGCCGACCACGTCGATGACGACATCGACGGCCTCCCGCCCCAGCGTCGCGACAAGATCGGTCTCGCGCGGCAGGACCCGGGCCGCGCCGAGCGCCGCGACATCTGGCACTTTTGCCGGGCTGGCTAGCGCGACGACGCTTGCCCCTCGCCGCACCGCAAGTTGCACGGCCGCCGAGCCGACGCCGCCGGACGCGCCGGTGACCAGCACGGTTTCCCCGGCACTGACGTCGGCCCGCCGCAACATGTTCTCGGCCGCCGAATAGGAGCAGGGGAACGAGGCTAGTTCAGCGTCGGTAAGCGGGCTTTCGATCCGGTGTGCGTGCGCGGCGGGGGCTTTGGCGAATTCGGCGAAGGCACCATCGACCTCCGAGCCGAAGTAGATCGCGCGATAATCCGTCCGGTCGGGCGTGGCGCGGAAGACGGGTTCGATCAGCACCCGCTCGCCGATCCGGGCAGGGTCAACGCCGGACCCGACCGCGACGATGCGGCCGCAGGCGTCGGCGCCCTGGATGCGCGGGAACGTTGGCGGCGCGCCGGTCCAGCCGGAATCGTCAGCGCGGGCGTGGGCATGGCCGGCGGCCGCCGTGCCCCCGTTGACGGATTTGGAATACCAGCCGGTGCGGGTGTTGATGTCTGTGTTGTTCACCGCCGCCGCGCCGACGCGGATCAGCACCTCGCCGTCGCCCGGAACCGGCAGCGGGACATCGTCGCGATGGACGAGCTTGTCGAACCCGCCATTGCCGGTCAGCAGCACGGCGCGCATGTGGCGCGGCAGGTCTGGAGGCGCGTGGCTCACGGCGGCACCGTCCTTCACTGTCCCACCATCCGCCGGACCTCCGCCGCCGTCACCCCCCGCTCCCGCAGCGCCCGCAAGGTCAGGGCGGCGTCGCGCTTCGCCAGGCGGCGGCCATGCTCGTCGGTGAGCAGACGGTGGTGCGAATAGCGAGGGGCCGGCCAGCCCATCAGGCCCTGCAACAGGCGATGGAGATGCGTCGCCGGCCGCAGATCGGCCCCGCGCGTGACCAGCGTCACGCCCTGCACCACGTCGTCATGGGTGACGCAAAGGTGATAGCTGGCCGGACTGTCCTTGCGGCCCAGGACCACGTCGCCGAATGGCAGCGGGTCGCAGGGGAGGTTTCCCTCGCTCTCCTCCTCGTACATCAGCGGCAGGCGGACGCACGCCAGCGCGCGCGACATGTCGAGCCGCAAGGCGAAGGGGAGGCCGGACGCAGCGCGAGCGGCACGGTCGTCCGGCGACAGGTTTCGGCATGTGCCGGGATAGATCGGGCCGTCCGGGCCGTGCGGCGCGCTGGCGGCGGCGGCGATGTCCTTGCGGGTGCAGAAGCACGGATAGAGCAGGTCGCGCGCGGCCAGCGCATCGAGCACGGCCCGGTAATCGGCCAAATGGTTGGACTGCACCCGTACCGGGCCATCCCGGTCGAGGCCCAGCCACGCCAGATCCTCCAGGATCGCGTCGGCGAACTCCGGGCGGCAGCGGCCCCGGTCGATATCCTCCAGCCGCAGCAGAAAGCGCCCGCCGGCCTCGCGCGCCCGGCGCCAGCCGGTCAGCGCCGAGAAGGCGTGGCCGAGATGGAGAAAGCCGGTCGGGCTGGGGGCGAAGCGGGTCGTGGGCGGCATGGCGCGATTCGGGACTCCGGCGCGGGTCGGCGCGCGTGGACGGACCGGCCGATACGTGGACTCAATTTCGGCCGCCAAGTATCGGAAATATGACGCAGCGGTGAAACCGTGCCGCTTCAGCTTGCGGCGGCGCTTGGTTGAATGCGATAAGTGCATCGGTTCGCGGCGGTGCAAAAGTCAGGGCGGGCAGTCTTGCAGCCTCCCCATCGCGCCGGTTCGCCGCGAGGACGCGGGTGAAGCGGGGGCGTGATTGCCTGACGGTGGCCAACATTTTCCGGCACTTGTCCTGAACGCGGACTTCCGCCCCCTTTCGTATTTCCCCCTGTCGGTCTGGGCGTGGCAGGACGCGGTGAAGGCGGTGTTCCTCGATCGCGTCTCCGTGCTCAGCGAGTACGAGACGGAGGTGCGCTCGCCCAGCCTGACCATGCGGCTGCCGAGCGTGATCGCGCTGAAGGACTATATCCCGGCGGCGCGGCGGCCGGCGTTCACGCGGTTCAACGTGTTCCTGCGCGACGCCTTCAGTTGCCAGTATTGCGGGGAGCGCCAGCCGGCGCCGGACCTGACGTTCGACCATGTGATCCCGCGCAGCCGGGGCGGCCGGACGACGTGGGAGAATGTCGTGACCGCCTGCGGCGGCTGCAATCTGCGCAAGGGCAGCCGCCTGCCGCGCGAATGCCACATGTTCCCCCGGCACGACCCGCGCCAGCCGAGCACCTGGGAATTGCAGGACAACGGCCGTGCCTTCCCGCCGAACTACCTGCACGAGAGCTGGCGCGACTACCTCTACTGGGACAGCGAGCTGGAGAGCTAGCGGCCAGCCTATCTGCGGTATGGCAGCGGCAGCAGCGCGCGGGCGGCGACCTTGATGGGCCCATCGTCCCCCGGCACGATCACCAGCGCGTCGGGGGAAAAATCCACCACCATCTCCCGGCACGCCCCGCAGGGAGAAACGACCGCCAGCCGCCGGTCCAGTTCGTCCGGCTTCGGATGGCGGACGGCGACGGCGGTTGCGATGGTCCCGTCCCCTTCCAGCACCGCCCGGCCCAGCGCCACCGCCTCGGCACACACCGACAGGCGCCCGACCGAGGCGCCGAGATGCAGGCCGGTCCACACCCGGCCGTCCCGCGAACGGATCGCGGCCGCCACCATGTGCCAGAACGGGCGGTAATGTTGCCGGAGCACGGCCTCGGCCGCGTCCAGCAACTCCTGATCGTCGCCGCCGAGGGGAAGGCCCCCGGACGGAGTCATCGTGTCGAACATGGCGCCCCATAGCATGAAAGGGGCGCCTATTCTGCCGCTTCTTGCTCCTCCTCGGAAGCCAGCATCGCATTGGCAACCGTTCCGGACTGATCGCGCAGCTTGCGTTCCACCGTTTCGGCCACATCCCTGTGGTCGCGCAGGAACTGCTTGGCGTTCTCCCGCCCCTGGCCGATGCGCTGGCTATCGACGCTGTACCAGGCGCCCGACTTCTCGACCACGTTGGCCTTGACGCCGAGGTCGATCAGTTCGCCGACCTTGCTGATGCCCTCGCCATACATGATGTCGAATTCGACCTGCCGGAACGGCGGCGCCAGCTTGTTCTTGACCACCTTGACGCGGGTCTGGTTGCCGACGATCTGGTCGCGATCCTTGATGGCGCCGACGCGGCGGATTTCCATGCGGATCGAGGCATAGAATTTCAGCGCGTTGCCGCCGGTGGTGGTCTCCGGGTTGCCGAACATCACGCCGATCTTCAGGCGGATCTGGTTGAGGAAGATCAGCATCGTGTTGCTGCGGTTGACGCTGCCGGTCAGCTTGCGCAGCGCCTGGCTCATCAGGCGGGCGTGCAGGCCGACATGGGAATCGCCCATCTCGCCCTCCAGCTCCGCGCGCGGCACCAGGGCCGCGACGCTGTCGATCACCAGCACGTCGACGGCACCCGACCGGACCAGCGTGTCGCAGATTTCCAGCGCCTGCTCGCCCTGATCCGGCTGCGAAATCAACAGATTGTCCACGTCCACGCCGAGCTTTCTGGCGTAGGTCGGGTCGAGCGCGTGCTCGGCGTCGACGAACGCGCAGGTGCCGCCACGCTTCTGCGCCTCGGCAATCGCGTGCAGCGCCAGCGTGGTCTTGCCCGAGCTTTCCGGCCCATAAATCTCGATGATGCGCCCGCGCGGCAGGCCGCCGATGCCGAGCGCGATGTCGAGCCCGAGCGAACCGGATGGAATCACTTCGATCGTCTCGTCGATCTGCTTGGAGCCGAGGCGCATGATCGAGCCCTTGCCGAACGCCCGCTCGATCTGCTGGACCGCCGCGTCCAGCGCCTTGTTTTTTTCCATCACCGATTCCCTTGGGCACCGCCCCTGTCGCACGAGTCGCTCACCCTCGGACTCTGTCATGCGGAGAACGAAACCGCAACTCCCGGAGCGTGTTTCGTTAAGAATTTGTTCGTTATCTGTTCGTCAATAGATGCGCAAAACGGGCATTTGGGCGCTCCCTCGACGCCGCATTGCGGCGTACCGCGCTTGTAATGGACTGATTTCCCACACTTTGTCGCACAAGGGTGCCTATGCCGTGGCCATCACTGTTGGCATCGTTTCGGCGGAATCCCGTTAACTTTCTGCCTACTAAGGCCCTGCCCCGAGCGATTTCAACGGCGAGGCATCGTGATTCCCGACATTGGCGACGCGCCTGCTGATCGGCCAGCCGTTCAGCGCCGCCGCCGAGGGAAAAGTGATGGCGTTACATCGCCATCGATCTCGTCGAGCCAGACTGGTCAACTCTTCGCCTCCAACACCATCGGAATGCGCCCAAGCTTTCGGCAAACTGCTACTTGGCGAGAGAACTGCCCGCCAATTGCCGAAGGCCCACGATGTCCTCGGAGGCAAAGGCACGCAGAGGCAGGAAACGCGAGCCCGTCCCGCGCAACTTCAATCAGCAAACTGCGCGTGAAGGTTGCGAAGGCCACATTGGACCATGGAAGCGCTAATACTGTCCCAGTCGCATCGCGGGTCACAATTCCTTCGGAATCAATTGCGTAGGTGAGCGTCCGCTGCGCCTGGCTTAGGCGAGACGCGCTGCACCACGTGAATATTAACGCAAACCCAATATAAAAAAAGGCATCCAAATCGACTAATAGAAACTAAGTAGCATTTCACGACTTAAGAAAGTTCCACTCAAACATTGATAACAAGAAAACATTCTTGTATCCTCTGATAGACGTATAATCATCATTATGTCAAATAAGAGAAAAGTGATAAGTATTGCATGAATTAACAATCGACGGGGGGTGGAGGCTAAAAATAGCACATGATCTGTTGTGCGCAAAATCACTTTCGCATTTACCGATCGCACCCTGACACCCTGCCGATTTTTTGTTCGTATTCCCTCAATCATCATCCGCCCGCTGACCAAGTTGTCAACACGCAATCGCGAGCCTGAATCCTGTGAAGGCGTTCGCTTCCGAGGGGGAGACCAATCAGCCCATAATGCAAAGCGGCATGCCTTGCGTGCTCCATCCGAGCTTTGTAGCTTTTCCATCTGCCGGGGGAGAGTGCGTCCCGATTGCCGGCTGGGAACAACGAGGGACGCGATGCCAGCTTCAGTCGCGGACGGACGGACGGCGGCGCAGTTGGCCGCGCTGATCGCCAGCGGCGCAATCGACCCGGAGAAACTGGCCGAACGGACGCTGGCCGCCATCTCCGAGTGTGACGATCAGGCGATCTTCATCACCGTCACGCCGGACCGCGCCCGCGCCGAAGCCCGCGCCGCCGCCGTGCGCGCGCGGGAGGGTCGGTCGCGCGGCCCGCTCGATGGCGTGCCGGTCGCGTGGAAGGACCTGTTCGACGTCGCCGGCCTGCCGACTACGGCCGGCTCCCGTGTGCTGGCCGGCGCTCCGCCCGCGCCGGAGGACGCGCCGGTCGTGGCGCGGCTGCGCGATGCCGGGATGGTCTGCGTCGGCCGCGTCAACATGACCGAATTTGCCTATTCCGGCATCGGCCTGAACCCGCATTACGGCACGCCGCGCAACGCGCATGGCACGGGCGGCCCTTACGTTCCAGGCGGCTCGTCCTCCGGCTCGGCGGTCGCGGTGGCACGCGGGCTGGTGCCGGTCTCGATCGGGTCCGACACCGGCGGCTCCGTGCGCATTCCGGCCGCGTTCAACGGGATCATCGGCTACAAGACCTCGGGCGGCCGCTACAAGATGCAGGGCGCCTTCCCGCTCTCGCAATCCCTCGACACGATCGGCGTGTTCGCCCGCACGGTCGGCGACGCAGTGCTGGTGGACGCGGCGCTGCGCGGGGCGCCGGCGCCGAGCGTCCGCGCCGCGACGGTTGCAGGACGGCGCATTCTGGTGCCGGGCAATATCGTGTTCGACGGTGTCCAGCCCGCCGTCGCCGCGAATTTCGAGGCGGCGCTCGCGCGCCTCGCCGCCGCCGGCGCGATTGTGGAGCGCGTGCATCTGCCGGCGTTCGACTCGGTGATCGCGCTGATCAGGCGCCACGGCGCCATCGCGGCGGGCGAAGCCTATGTGCTGCACAAGGCCCGCGTCGAAGGGCCGGACGCCGCGCTGCTGGACCGCCGCGTGCTGTCGCGGTTGCGTCTGGGCGCGAACATGACGCTGACCGATTACGTGACATTGCAGCAGGAACGCAGCCGCCTGATCACCGAGGCCGCGACCCTGTTCGCGGGCGGTGCCGTCGTCGCGTTCCCGACCGTGGCTCACACCGCGCCGCGCATCGCCGATCTGGAAGCGGACGACGAACTGTTCGGCCGGGTCAATTCGCTGACGCTGCGCAATACGATGCTCGGCAACTTCCTCGACTGGTGCGGCATCGCGGTGCCGACCGGCAACGATGCGGACGGATTGCCGACCTCGCTGCTGCTGTCGGGCGGACCCGGCGATGACGACGCGCTGCTGTCGCTGGGGCTCGCGGCCGAGCGTGTGATTCGCGGCGACTCAACGTAAGAGCGAAGCAAAAGGACGATTGCGATGGCGAAGGAAATCCTCTGCGGATTCGGCGTCGATGTGGACGCGGTGGCGGGGTGGCTCGGCTCGTACGGCGGCGAGGATTCGCCGGACGACATTTCGCGTGGCCTGTTCGCCGGCGAAGTTGGCGCACCCCGCCTGCTGAAACTGTTCGACCGCTTCGGCATCAAGACGACCTGGTTCATCCCCGGCCATTCGATCGAGACATTCCCGAGGGAAATGCAGGCCGTCGCCGATGCCGGCCACGAGATCGGAATTCACGGCTACAGCCACGAAAACCCGATCGCGATGACGCCGGAGCAGGAGGAGGAGGTGCTCGACAAATGCATCGACCTCGTCAGCAAACTTTCTGGACGCCGCCCGACCGGCTACGTCGCGCCCTGGTGGGAGTTTTCCCGCGTCTCGAACGAGCTGCTGCTGAAGAAGGGAATAAAATACGACCACTCGCTGATGCATCACGACTTTCAACCGTACTACGTGCGCGTCGGCGATAGCTGGACGAAGATCGACTACTCCAAGAAGCCGAGCGAGTGGATGGTGCCGCTGAAACGCGGCGCCGAGACGGATCTGATCGAGATTCCCGCAAGCTGGCATCTCGATGATCTGCCGCCGATGATGTTCATCAAGAAGGCACCGAACAGCCACGGCTTCGTCAACCCGCGCGACATCGAGGATATGTGGCGCGACCAGTTCGACTGGGTCTATCGGGAATACGAGTATGCAGTGTTTCCGATCACGATCCACCCCGACGTCGCCGGCCGCCCGCATGTGCTGATGATGCTGGAGCGGCTGTTCCACCATATCAGCCGCCATCCCGGCGTGCGATTTGCAACGCTGAACGAGATGGCCGACGATTTCGCGCGCCGCAGTCCGCGCAAGAAGTAGATGTGCGCGCTGTGCGGCGTGCTCGGCGGGTCCGACCACTGGGCGGACGCGCCGGCGCGTCCCGGCGTTTTCAGCCGCGTCGCCGACCCGTTGCAGCGCCGGCGCGAGCGGGCCCAGCGCGTCGAGACCGCCAACCGGATACTCACGCATTACCGGATGACGCTGTCGGACTGGCAAGGCAGCGCCTTCATCCTTTCAACCGCGACCGGCAAGACCGAACTGGTCGATAATTTGTCGCATCTGTGGGCGGTCGCGGAGCGGCTTTCCGGGCGCGCGTGCGATCCGCTCGATCCGTTGCTGATGGACGCTTTGCGTGACTGAGCCGTTCACGCCGGTGACGCTGATCACCGGCTTTCTCGGCTCCGGCAAAACGACGCTGCTGCGACGGCTGCTCGCCGATCCGGCGCTGGCCGACACGGCCGTGCTGATCAACGAGTTCGGCGAGATCGGGCTCGACCATCATCTGCTCGAACGGATCGACGAGCGGACGGTGCTGCTGACTTCCGGCTGCCTCTGCTGCACGGTGCGCGGCGAACTTTCCGACGCGCTGCGCGATCTGCATTCGCGGCGCGCGCGGGAACAGGTTCCGTGGTTCCGCCGGGTGATCATCGAAAGCACCGGGCTTGCCGATCCGTTCCCGGTGCTGACGACGCTGCACGCCGACCCGGTGTTGAAGCATCATTTCCGCATGGAACGCATCGTGACCACCGTCGATGCCGTGAACGGCGCGCGCACGCTGGCCAATCATGCCGAGAGCGTCAAGCAGGTTGCCGTCGCTGACCGGATCGTGTTGACCAAGACCGACATCGCCGACGCTGCGGCAGCGACATCCGTGGTCCGCCGCGTGCGAGCGATCAATCCGTCCGCGCCGTTGCTGCGGCCTGACGACACTTCGTTGGTGGACAGCCTGCTCGGCGACGACACCGATGCAACCGCACGCGCGGATGGCGTCGCGGAGGCCTGGATATCGGAGCAAATGGCGGCGGCGGACGCCGGTGGAAATCCGCACGTGCAGGATGTGACCGCGTTCGCGATCACATTCGACCATCTGGTTGACTGGACGGCTTTCAGTCTGTGGCTGACGATGCTGCTGCACCGACATGGCGAGGCGGTGTTGCGGGTGAAGGGCATCCTGAATGTCGCGGGCACCGACACGCCGGTCGCCATCCATGGCGTGCAGCATCTGGTGCATCCGCCGCTGCATATGCGCGCTTGGCCGAGCGCGGATCGGCGGTCGCGACTCGTGTTCATCGTGAAGAACCTTGACGCGCGCGCGATCGAGCGATCGTTCGCGGTGTTCTGCGCGAGCAGCGCCAGCCGAGCTCCGGCATGACCCATCGGCTTCGGGCGGCAACGATGCTGCTGCTGACTGCGGTATTTCTGCTTGGTGTTGCGCACGTTGCGATCCTGCCGCCGTTCGAGGGCTACGATGAGACGGCACACTGGTCGTACATCCAGCAACTCGCAGACACGGGTCACGTGCCGGTCTACGGCGTGGACAGGATCTCCGCCGACGTCGACGCGTACGCCGGCCCGATGCAGTCGGCGCAAGGGCAGCCCTATCGCGACTATCTGGCCGGTGGCGGCGGCCCGGTCGCGGGCGCGCCGACGCATTTTTCTCCTGGCCAGCACTTCAACTGGCAGGCGCAGCATCCGCCGCTGTACTATGTGATGATGGCGCTGCCATATCGGCTGCTGGCTGGGGAGCCGTGGCGAACGCTCTTGTTCGGCCTCCGGCTGGCAAGCTGGTGCATCGCGTTCGCAGGCTTCGCCTGGGGCGGAGTGCTGGCGCAACGGTTGCTCCGGCGGCGCGGTATCGAAGATGCGAGGCTGCTGCTGCCGGTTGTCTGGCCGTTTCTTTTCCCCGAATTCTATCCGGAGTTCGCGCGGCTGACCAACGACGCGCTATGCCTAGTACTGGCAACCGCCGCATGGTGGCTTGTGCTCGGCATTTTTGAACGGGGCATATCCTGGTACCGCGCGCTGGCACTGGGTGGCGTCCTCGGCGCCGGCCTGCTGACAAAGGCGTTCTTCCTGCCCGTCACAGCGGGACTCACCACGTTGTTGCTGACGGCGGCGCTGGCCGAACGCGGCCTGCGACGTTTGCCGGTTGCGCTCGCCGTACCAGCCGTGGCGTTTCTGATCGGTGGCGCCTGGTATGTCGCAAAACTGCGATCGACCGGGACGCTGACCGGATCGGCTGACATGATCGAGCTTGACGCCAAGGGAGGGCTTCTTGCCGGTCTGCGCCAGCATTTCAGCCTGGTGCAATATGTGCGGGGCACCGGCGGAATCCTGCTTGGATTCTGCTGGGGCGGAACGTGGTCGTTCGTGCATCCGTCGCGCTGGTTGTCCGCGCCCGTTTCGCTTCTGCCGATGATCACCACAGCGATGTATCTTTATCGAATCCGCCGATTGACCCGGGCAGAGTTGACGCCTCTGTTCATCGTGGCGCCGGTGGTCGCGGGGCTGCTGTTCCATCTGCTCGCGATGGTCGCTGAAACCGGAATCGGGAACGGTACTCCGGGTTGGTACCTGCATATCTTCGTCGGCCCGCTGTCGATCATCCTGGTGCTCGGTTGGGCCGGCCGCGCCGTGATGCTGCCGATGCTCGTCTATGCCGTCGCATTCTTCATCGGTGTCGCCTGCCTGCAAGCGACATTCTTCAGTGGCTGCCTGAGCCGCGTCGGCGATGGCAAGGTTTCCCTTCTGCAAGCCGGCGGCTGCCTGATGGATTTATCGGGACTGCAATCCGTTGCCCTGCCGCAAATCGCTTTGGCCGCGTGCCTTCTGGCTGCGGCATTCGCGTCGCTCGCCATCGTCGCGATGTCGCGCCGTCAGGCAGGCTCCGCATAGCCCGCCGCCATCGCCGCCTCGTGCCACGCGAGCGTCTGCCGAAAGTCTTCGTGCGTCACGGCGGAAAATCCGTCGATCAGCAAAGCGTCGCCGACCGGCGCGAACCAAGGTCGGGCGGAAGCCGCCACAAAAGCCGCGCGCAACGCTGCGACGTGCTCGCCGGGCATCGCCGGTGCCGCGACGAAGGCCGGCATCGGCGCGGTCGCCGTGCTCTCCAGCACTCGCACTGCCGCAACCAACTCCGGCCGCCACTGGCGGATCAGCGTGTGCCAGTAGGCGTCGAGCGGGCCGATATCGATGACACCATCACGCACCGCGTCCAGCACCGCCCGCGCGGTGACGAGATTGCCGCGTACTTCGCGATACAACGCGGGACGCTCGCGCGTCCGATAGGGCAGCAAGTGATGCCGCAATGCGTTGAAGCCGGAGTGCGAATGCGCCACAGTCCAGCCGAGCCGGCGGCCGAATGTCTCCGGCAAGGACCGGAACGGCGCGTCCTGTCGCACGATCAGATCGGTGCGATAGGCGGCGCGGCCCTCCGCCCAAGCCGCGCGCGGGATCGGTGCCGCGATCGGCACGATGTCGGCGAGCCGCAGCGCGATCGGGTAGCCGCACATCTGCACGCAGCCGAGATCGGCCCGCCGCCACAGCAGTTCCAGCGGTTGCGGCGCCGGATAGGCAACGTAGTCGAGCGAAACGCCGGCCTCGTCCGCGACATGCGCGATCAGGTCCTGCCAGACCCGCTCGGCGTCCGGCGAGACCGCGTACATTCGCGCGTTGGCGACAAACCTCACCCGCGCAGCCGTACGCCGGCCGGATCGTGCAAGGGTTTCTCTCGCAGGATCGCCGTGCAGGCGCGGCCGAGAATGTCGATCTCGAACCGCTCGCCGTCACGCGCCAGCGCCGTCGGGACGTAGCCGGCGGCGATGCTTTTGCCGACGAAATGGCCGTAGCCGCCCGAGGTGACGTAGCCGACCGGCTTGCCGCCGTGCAGCACGGACTCGTAGCCGACCACATCGGCATCGTCGGCATCGACCTCGAATATCACGAAACGCCGCTTCGGCCCGCGCGCGCGTTCGGCAAGCACCGCCTCGCGTCCTGCAAAGTCGGGCTTGTCGAAATCGACGAACCGATCGAGGCCGGTCTCGGCGGGTGTGTAGTCCGGGCGGAAATCCTTCTGGAAACTGCCGTAGGCTTTTTCGAGGCGCAGAGAACTGAGCGCCCGTCCGCCGAAATGCACAAGACCAAGGTCGCGACCGGCATCGAGCAGGTCGTCGTAAAGCTGCGCCTGGAAATCGGGCGTCACCCAGACTTCGTAGCCGAGTTCGCCGGTGAAGCCGGATCGCGTCAGGATGGCGGGCGACATGCCGACAGCGGTCTCGCGCACATCGAAGAAGCGAAAGCGCTCGGCGGAAACGTCGATGCGGGTCAACCGGCGGAGCAGATCGCGGGCGCGCGGCCCGGCGATCGAAAATCCCGTCAGCGTCGAGGACGCCGCGCGCACGAATACGTCGGCGGGCGGCGCGCTGTCGGCGAACCAGCGCATGTGGAACGCCTCGGCGAAGCCGGAGCCTACGATCAGATAGCGATCCGGCGCCAGCGCGGTGATCGAGAGATCGCCGATGATCCGGCCGGCCGCATTCAGCATCGGTGCCAGCGCCATGCGTCCGGGTTTGGGAATCTTGCAGGCGAACACGCGATCCAGCCATGCCCGCGCGCCGCGCCCGCTGATTTCGTACTTGCCGTAGTTCGAGGTCTCGTAGATGCCGACCGCGTTGCGGACCGCATGGCATTCCGCGCGGACGTGCAAAAAAGCCTCGCTGCGGCGGTAGGTCGGCGTTTCGGTGCTCGCGACGCCGGGCGGGGCGAACCACAGCGCGCTCTCCAACCCGTACGCGGCACCCATCACCGCGCCGGCGGCGACAAGCCTGTCGTGGATGGCGGTGCGGCGGAACGGGCGGGCTGCCGGCAGTTCCTCGTTGGGATAGGCGAGGCGGAAACGGCGCGCGTAATTCTCATGCACTTTCGCCGACGTGTAGCGCGGTGTCGCGAACGCGCCGTAGCGGGCGACATCCATCGCCAGCACATCCTGCCCCGGATCGCAATGCGCCATCCACTGCGACAGCGCGAGCCCGATGCCGCCGCCCTGGCTGAATCCCGCCATCACCGCGCAGGCGACCCAGTAGTTGCGCAGGCCCGGCACAGGACCGACGAGCGGATTGCCGTCCGGCGCGAAGGTGAACGGCCCGTTGATCGCCTTCTTGATGCCGACGCGACCGAGCGCCGGAAAATGCCTGAAGCCGACTTCGAAGGCCGGCGCCAGCCGTTCCAGGTCGTCCGGCAGCAACTGCATCGAAAAATCGTCGGGCGTGGTGTCCGGTGCCCACGCGACCGGGTTGGCCTCGTACGTGCCGATCAGCGCGCCGCGCCCTTCCTGGCGCATGTAGATCTCGCCGCTATAGTCCGTGGTGTTGACGATTTCCTTGTCCAGGTCCGCCAACTCCGGCAGCGGCTCGGTCAGCAAATAATGATGCGACATCGCCAGCACCGGCAGTTCGATGCCGACCATGCGGCCGACCTCGCGCGCCCAGAGTCCGGCGCAGTTCACCACATGCTCGGCGTGGATGCTGCCCGCGTCGGTGACGACATCCCAGGTCGAGTCCGCGCGCTGCCGCAACGCGACGACGCGGGTGAAGCGGTTGATCTCCGCACCGAGCGTGCGCGCGGCCTTCGCATAGGCGTGCGTGGTGCCGGAGGGATCGCAATGCCCGCCATCCGCGCGCCACAGCGCGCCGACAAAAAACCGAGGATCGATCAGCGGATTCAGCCGCACCGCCTCGGCGACCGGGATGATCGCCGTCTCCATGCCGAGATATTTTGCGCGGGACGCGATCAGGTGCAGCGAGTCCATCTCGCCCTGGTTCGAGGCGAGCATCAGGCCGCCGTTCGGATGCAACCCGCAGGACTGGCCGGAGAGAAGTTCGATCTCGCGATACAGGTCGATCGTGTATTTTTGCAGGCGGGAAATGTTGGCGTCGCCGTTGAACGTGTGCATCCCGCCGGCGGCGTGCCACGTGCTGCCGGCGGTCAGTTCGCTCTTTTCCAGCAGGACCGACTCCGTCCAGCCGATGCGGGCGAGGTGATACAGCACGCTCGCGCCGACGACGCCGCCGCCAATGACAACCGCGCGCGCGTGGCTCCGCATCGGCGAACTCCTCGAGATTCACGGATGATTTGCGGCCGGACGGCCGCCCCCGTCAACCCGCCGCCGAAATTGCCGCCCAGACACGCTCGGGCGTGGCCGGCATGTCGAAATGGCGCACGCCGTACCGGCTCAGCACGTCGACCACCGCGTTCATCACTGCCGGAAGGCTGCCGGCGCAGCCGGCCTCGCCGCAGCCCTTGACCCCCAGCGGATTGGTCAGCGCCGGCGTCGGGTGGCTGGCGATCACGAAGCTCGGGGCATCGACGGCGCGCGGCACCGCGTAGTCCATGAAGCTGCCGGAGACCAACTGGCCGGATTCGTCGTAGCGCACCGCCTCGCCCAGCGCCTGGCCGATGCCCTGGACGACGCCGCCATGCGCCTGGCCGGCGACCAGCATCGGGTTCACCTCCACGCCGAAATCGTTGACCATGGTGTATTTGACCACCGCGATCACGCCGGTGTCGGGGTCGAGTTCCACCTCGGCGACGTGGCAGCCGTTCGGGAAGGCGGAGGGAACGCCGGCATTGACGAGTGCAGCGTCAAGCGAATCGGGCACGCCGTCCGGCAAGGCCGGGCGGCCGCGCAGCCGTTCGGCCAGATCCATGATGCCGATGAAACGGTCCGTGCCGACGATGGAAAACCGGCCGGCCTCGAAGACGATGTCGGTCTCGGCGGCCTCCAGGAAATGGGCGGCGATCCGGCGGCCGTTCTCGATCACCCGCTCGGACGCGGCGAGGATCGCGGCGCCGCTCTGCATCAGGCTGCGCGAGCCGCCGGTGCCGCCGCCGGCCATCAACTGGTCGCTGTCGCCCTGGACCAACCGGATCGCCCCGAACGGCACGCCGAGTGCCGCCGCCAGCACCTGCGCGAAGGACGAGGCATGGCCCTGGCCGTAATCCAGCGTGCCGGTGACGATGCTGACCGTGCCGTCCGCCTCGAACCGGACGCCGCCATGCTCGGGCGAGGCCGGTGCGGTCGCTTCCAGGAACTGGCCGATCCCCCGCCCGCGCACCCGGCCGCGCGCGGCGCTGTCGGCGGCGCGGGCGGCGAATCCGTCCCAGTCGGCGAGCGCCAGCGTGCGGTCGAGCAATGCCGGATACGCGCCGCTGTCGAAGACGGCGCCGGTCGGCGTCGTGTACGGCAGTTGCTCGGGCCGGATGTGGTTCCGCCGCCGCAGCTCGATCGACGACATTCCCATCTCGGCCGCCGCCGTCTCCAGCAGCCGCTCGATGTAATAATTGCCCTCGGGCCGCCCGGCGCCGCGATAGGCGCCGACCGGGGTGGTGTTGGTGAACATGCAGCGGGTTGCGACTTCCACCAGCGGCGTGCGGTAGACGCCGACGATGTTGCGGGCGATGTTCATCGTGCCCGGCAGCGTCAGCGCGTTGCTCAGCTGCGCCCCCATGTTGGCGAACCCGGTCACCCGCACCGCGAGGAAATGTCCCTCGGCATCCAGCGCCATTTCCGCCGTCACGTCGTGGTCGCGGCCGTGGCTGTCGCTGAGGAAACTGTCGGTGCGCTCGTCGGTCCATTTCACCGGGCGGCCGACGAGCCGGGCGGCATGGAGCGCGCAGACCGTCTCCGGATAGCAGGTGTATTTCATGCCGAACGAGCCGCCGACATTGCCGGTCAGCACGCGGATTTTCGCGGCCGGAACGGCGAGCGGGCCGGCGAGCAGGTTGCGCTGGCTGACCACGCCCTGGCAGCCGGTGCGCAGCACATACCGCCCGTCCTCCTCGTCCCATTCGGCGAGCGCCGCGCGCGGCTCCATCGCACAGACGACGACGCGGGTGTTGCGGATGTCGAGCCGGGTGACGTGCGCGGCGCGGGCGAAAGCGGCGGCAACGGCTGCGCTGTCGCCGAAGTGCCAGTCGAGCAGCAGGTTGCCGGGCGCCTCGTCGTAAAGCTGCGGCGCGTCGGGCGCGGCGGCGGCGCGGGCGTCGGTGACGGCGGGCAGTTCCTCGATGTCGGGCAGCACCGCCTCGGCCGCGTCCTTGGCCTGCTTGGCCGTCTCGGCGACGACGAACGCCACCGGGTCGCCGACATAGCGCACGCGGTCGGTGGCGAGCGCCATCTGGTGCGGGCGCGGATAGGGGGCGCCATCGCGGTTCTCGCCGAACACGGTGATCGGCATCGGCCCGAGGCCGGCGGCGACGAGGTCGGCGCCGGTCAATACCGCGAGCACGCCGGGCATCGAAAGCGCCGCCGCCGTGTCGATGCCGCGCAACATCCCGTGCGCCAACCGGCTGCGCACGACGACGCCGTATACCTGCCCGGGCAGGTTCAGATCGTCGGTGTATCGCCCCTGCCCGCGCAGCAGCAGCGGGTCCTCGCTGCGCGGCACCGGCTGGCCGACGGCGAACCGCTCGGGAGAAAGGTCGGTCAGCGCATCCATGGGGCGGCTCCGTCGCGGCACTCATCGCCACATAGGACGGGAACGCGGATGCCGAAAGGGCGGCTACAGGGCGCCGGGCGCCGCGCGCGGGACGTAGATCTCGGCGCCTCCGACCCGCAGGCTGGAAAAATACCCGTTCGCCTGCGGGCGCGCGCGGGCTGCACCGGGCGGAAAATTGGCGAGGTCGGCCGCCGCCTGGGCGTCCGCGAGGCTGTCGAACAGGCGCCCGCCGGCGGAGCGGACGAGATATTGCTGATGGTCGGTCAGCTCGAAGGCTTCCACCGCGTCCTCGAAATCGGCGTTTCCGCCGACCGCGTAGGCGGAGTGGCGGACCAGCGCATATTGGCTCACGCCGATCGGTCGGGTGCGACGGCGGCGAGCGGCTCCCGGCCATGTTCGAGCCACGCGTTCCAGCCTGCCGGCACCGATGAGGCCTGGGCGGAGCCACCATAGAGCACCCAGCGACGCGGTTTCCCGCCGCCGGGGCGCGCCTCGCGCTCGATGAAGTAGCGGTTGCCGACATTGTCGGTACCGACCTGGCGACCATTGAAGCGAACCAGCAACCACGTTGCAATATTCATGACGATACCCACCGCTTTGCGCGAAATACTCAAATCGCCACTGCCATGGCAAAATCCCGGCAGGACGCGGCTTAAGTTCTGATGTGAGACTGGTAGCGCCGAGACGAATGTTCAATACACGATCACGCCCCGGTGTTTCGGCCGCTACTGGCGCACTCGAACACCTTGGCGTGTGAAACCGAAACGACTGCACAAAGCTAAATAGACCCTTATCGACATTCACGCGGTCCGATAGAATCTCGCGAGATCGTGAGAAGGGTCACAGATGCCGTCGTCCATTGCCGCCCGCACCGCGCCGTTCGCCATTCTGCTCGCCCTTTCCGGCTGCGCCGGCGACCACACCGTCTGCCGCACCGACCTGCCGCTCGAGGAGCGGCGCTATCATCTGATCGTTCCGGCCTCGATCAACGGCCACACCATCCCGGCGCTGATGGACACCGGGGCGCAGACCTCCTCCGTCACCGAGGACGTGATAACCCGCCTCGAATTGCAGAGTGATCCGCGCCACGGCACGATCCTGTCCGGCGTCGGCGGCCAGGGCGTGGCGCAGAACGACGCCCTGATCTCCCGCTTCGAGCTGGCCGGTTACGACGCCGGGGAGCAGCATTACTCGGTCTTGCAGCTCTGGCACGATTCCAGCGGCAAGGAGCCGGTGGGCGCACTCGTCGGCGCCGATCTGCTGTCGCACTTCGACATCGACCTCGACATACCTCAGCACAAGCTGACGCTGTACGATCCCGACAAGTGCGGCGGCACGCTGGCCGATTGGGGCGGCTCGGCGGTGCAGGTGCCGCTGGAACGAAGCTTCGGGTCCGGCCGGCTGTCGTTGAAAATCAAGCTGGATGGTCAGGACGTGGTGGCGCTGATCGACACGGGTTCCGATGGCAGCGTGATCGACCTGTCGGCGGCTGAACGGCTGGGCGTGACGCGGGCGATGCTCGCGAAGGAGCCGGGACAAAAAGGCACCGGAGCAGCCGGCGTAAATTTTGGCCTCGTGGAGCATCAGTTCAAGTCCATGGACATCGGCGGCGAGCATTTCGACGCGCCGAAAATCGCCGTGCTGGACCGCGACCTTCGGGAAGTGGACATGATCCTCGGCCTCGACTGGATTCGTCGGCATCGGGTGCTGATCTCGTTCCGCCGGCAGATGCTCTACATCACGCGGTCGGAAGGGGGCGGTGCGGCCCTGGCCGGCGACCTGCTTCCGGTTTTGCTTGAGCCGGTCGGGCACGGCCTGTAGCAGAGCCTGCAACCGCACTCGCGGGTCTCGTGTCCTGGGGTGCAGATGCCGACCACCGCCGCTCTGCCGCCGTTCGTCCTGCGCGCGATGGCGGCGCTGCGCGGGGGTGCGGCCGGCGCGCCGATCCTGCTGGGCGCCGTCATCGCCGCGATGGTGCTGGCCAATTCCGGCGCGGGGCCGGCTTATCAGGCGGTGCTGGCAACACGCATCGGCCTGACCGCTGGCAACGCCGCGTTCGCGCTGACGCTCCAGGGCTGGACCAACAACGGGCTGATGGCGGTGTTCTTTCTGCTCGTCGGCCTGGAAATCCGGCACGAGCTGGCCGAGGGGCAGCTTGCCTCGCTCCAGCGGGCCGCGGCTCCGGCGGTGGCGGCGCTCGGGGGAATGCTGCTGCCGGCGGCGCTGTTCCTCGCCTGCACGATCTGGAATGGCACGGCACTGCGCGGCTGGGCAATCCCGATCGCGACCGACATCGCCTTTTCGCTGGCGGCACTTCGGCTGCTCGGCAGGCGGGTGCCGGTCGGCATGGCGGTGTTCCTGACGGCGCTGGCGATCATCGACGATATCGGCGCGATTGCGGTGATCGCTGTCGCCTATACCGACCATTTCAACCTTGCCGCCTTGATCGCGGCGGCGCTGGCATGGCTCGGGCTGTTGGCGCTCAACCGGGCCGGGGTGCGGACGATCGGCCCGTATCTGGCGGGCTTCGTGCTGATCTGGGCGGCGCTGGCACGCGCGGGCATCGAGCCGACGCTGGCGGGCGTCGCGGTTGCCTTCGTGGTCCCGGCGCGCGCAATCGAGGACCGCAGTCCCGCCCGCAGCTTGCAGCATGAACTGGGATTCTGGGTCTCCTGGCTGGTGCTGCCGCTGTTCGGGCTGGCCAATGCCGGGCTGCGATTCCACGATCTCTCGTGGCGGTCGGTCGCGACCGACCCGCTGGTGCTCGGCATCGTGCTCGGACTGCTGGTCGGCAAGCCGCTCGGTGTCGCAGGTGCAACCTGGCTCGGCACGCGCGCCGGACTGATACGGCTGCCGGCGCAGTTGACGTGGCGGCTGCTGTGGGGCGCCGCCTGCCTGTGCGGCATCGGCTTCACGATGAGCCTGTTCATCGGCGCGCTCGCCTTTCCCGACGGCGAGCGGCTGGCGGCGGTCCGGGTCTCCGTGCTGATCGCGTCGCTGCTGTCGGCGGTGGCGGGCGTCTCGCTGCTGCTGCGCGCCGGACGCGGGCGTGGCCGCGCGAAAGCGGTGGCGGCGGGCACATAGTTCGTGTCGGATTGCCTCGGCCCGGCACATGCGCCACTTGGGGCCAACTTCGCGGAGACAGACCCATGAGCGGACTTGCCACCCAGGCAACCGAGGCCGCGCTGGCGCGGATCGGCAAGCTCGATCCGACGCTGCACGCCTTCGCCACCGTCAACGCGGAGGACGCGCTGGAGCAGGCGCGGCACCTCGACGCGCGGGTGGCGCTCGGCGCGCCGCCGGGACCGCTCCATGGCTCCGTGGTCGGGGTCAAGGACATCATCGACGTCGCCGGCCTGCGCACCGGCGGCGGGTCGCACACGCGCGCGGAGGTGGCGCCCGCTGCGGCCGATGCGCGCGTCGTCGCCCGCCTGCGCGCGGCCGGCGCGGTGCTGATCGGCAAGACCCAGACGGTCGAATACGCGTTCGGCGGCTGGGGCATCAACGTCTCCGCCGGGACGCCGCGCAACCCGTGGGACGGGGCGCACGCGCGGGCGCCGGGCGGTTCCTCCAGCGGCTCCGGCGTGGCCGTCGCCGCCGGGATGGTGCCGTTCGCGCTCGGCACCGACACCGGCGGGTCGGTCCGGCTGCCCGCCGCGTTCTGCGGCATCGTCGGGCTGAAGACCACGTTCGGGCTGATCCCGCTCGACGGCGTGCTGCCGCTCGGCGTGCGCTTCGACAGCATCGGCCCGATGGCCCGCACCGTCGCCGACACTGCCCGCTTGTTCTCGGCCATGCTCGCGGAGGATGCGGATTCGCTGCCGGGCGCAGCGCTGCTGGCGGCGCCCGAGCGGCTGCGTGAGACCAGCCTTGCCGGACGGCGCATCGGCCTCCTCGAAACCCCCGACGTGCGCCTGCACGCCGATATCGCGCGGGTGCTGGAGGACACGAAAGAAAGGCTCGCCGCGCTCGGCGCGGTGCTGGTGCCGGCGCGGCTGCCGCGCCGCGTCACCGACTATGTCAGCGCGATGAACAACCTGATCGGGCCGGGCGGGTATCACCTCTATGCGGCGCTGGCGGAGGCGGAGCCGAACCTGCTCGGGCCGCCGGTGCGCGGGCGGATGCTGGCCGGGCGGGAGGTGCGGGCGCACGAGATGATCGCCGAGCAGGAGCGCCAGCGCGCCGACATCGCCGCCGCCGCGGAACTGTTCGCCGACATCGACGCGCTGCTGACCCCGACCACGGCGTTTCCGCCGCCCCGGCTCGAGGATTGCGACGAAGCGGTGAGCCCCGCGATCTTCACCCGGTTCGCCAACTACCTCGACCTCGCGGCGATCTCGCTGCCGATGGGGCACGGCGCGGATGGCCTGCCGATCGGGATGCAACTGGTCGTGCCGGGAATGCGGGACGTGCGGGCGCTGGCGTTCGCGGCGGCGCTGGAAGCCGCGCGCGGCCCGTTCGCCGGCCCCGATCTCGGCTGGTGCTGAAGGATGTTTCCGCCCGCGCGCTGGTCGCGGGGGTGCTGGCCGCGTTCGTCGGGTTCGCCAGTTCGTTCGCGGTGATCGTCAACGGGCTGGCCGCGATGGGAGCGACGCAGGCGGAGGCGGCGTCGGGCCTGATGGCGCTGTCGATCGCGATGGGCGTGTGCGGCATCGTCGTGAGCCTGCGGCTGAGGATGCCGATATCGGTCGCGTGGTCGACGCCCGGCGCCGCGCTGCTGGCGACGACCGGCGGGGTGCCGGGCGGCTTCCCGGCGGCGGTCGGCGCGTTCCTGCTGACCGGCGTGCTGATCGTGCTGTCCGGTCTGGTCCGCCCGCTCGGCCGCTGGGTCGCGGCGATCCCGGCGCCGCTCGCCAGCGCGATGATGGCGGGCGTGCTGCTGAACCTGTGCCTCGCGCCGGTGCGCGCGGTCGCCGAGGCGCCGGCGCTGGGGCTGCCGGTGGCGCTGACGTGGGCGGTGATGGCGCGGGTCAAGCGGCTGTACGCGGTGCCGGCCGCCGTGGTGGTGGCGGTGGTGCTGATCGCGCTGACCGCGCACCCGGACATGGCCCGCATGGGCTCGCTGTGGCCGGTGGTGGTGCCGGTCTGGCCGGTGTTCACGCCGGCGGCGGCGATCGGCATCGCGGTGCCGCTGTTCATCGTCACGATGGCCTCGCAGAACATTCCCGGCATGGCGATCCTCGCCTTCAACGGCTTCCGCCCGCCGGCGGCGACGCTGTTCGGCGCGACCGGCCTTGCGAGCCTCGTCGCCGCGCCGTTCGGATCGCACGCGGTCAACCTCGCCGCGATCACGGCGGCGATGTGCGCCGGCGAGGACGCGCATCCCGATCCGGCGCGGCGCTACTGGTCGGCCGTCGCCGCCGGCGTCGCCTACGTGGTGTTCGGCCTGGGCGCCGCCGCCGCGACCGGGTTCCTCGCCGCCTCCCCGCCGATCCTGATCGAGGCGGTGGCCGGCCTCGCGCTGCTCGGCGCGTTCGGCGGCGCGATCCTGTCCGCCGTCGCCGACCCGCGCGGGCGGGAAGCCGCCGTGATCTGCTTTCTCGTCACCGGCTCGGGCGTCACGCTGCTGGGCGTCAGCGGCGCGTTCTGGGGGCTGGTCGCGGGCGGGGCGATGCTGGCGCTGGGGCGCTGGCGGGTGCCCGCGACGTGACCGCCGAGGCGCCCGACCTGCTCGGGCTGCTGCCGGCCGATGCGCGGCTGGTCCTGCATGTCGGCTGCGGCACCGGCCGGCTCGGCGCCGCCTACAAGCGGCGCAACCCGAGGACGCGCTTCGTCGGCATCGAACCGGACGCGGCGGCGGCAGAGGCGGCGCGGCGCGTGCTGGACCATGTCTGGCACGCCGACATCGACTGCGACCCGACGCCGTTCGCCGGCGACATTTCGCCGCGTTCGATCGACTGTCTCGTCTATGCCGAGGCGCTGGCCGGCGACCCGTGGAAAACCCTCGACCGGCACGCCGGCTTCCTCGCCGAGGACGCAACGCTGGTGCTCTGCCTGCCCAACCCGGATCACTGGCGCGCAACCGAGGCGCGCATGAAGGGTTTTTCCGGGTTTTCCGACATGCGCTTTGCCGACGAGGCGGTGCGGGCGGCCTTGTCGCGAGCCGGGCTGACCGCGATCGACGTGACTCCGCTGGGCGCCGACCCAAGTGGCTGCGAGGCGTTTGTCGATAGGGTTGCGCCGGCGCTGCGCGGGCTGGGCCACGACGTCGCGGCCTATCGGGCGCGGGCGCTGCCGCGCCATCATGTGTGGCGGGCGCGGCGCACGCCACCGGCGCGGCGGCTGACCATCGTCTCGACGATGCTGCACCCGGTCGGCGGGGTCAGCGACGTGCGCGTGACGGAGCCGATGCGGGCGCTGATGTCGGAGCCGAGCCTCGCACCGCGCGTGATCTCCCGCACGCAGGAGGCGCCGGAGGGCGTCGACGGCCCGAAGATCTTCGTGTTCCACCGGCCGCTGCTGGCCGGCGCGCAGGGGCAGTCGCGGATTAGCCGGCTGCTCGACGCGGGCTGGCTCCTGGTCTGCGAGTTCGACGATCACCCCGACTATATCCGCGTGCTGCAACGCCCGGACGTGCTGAATTTTCGCGGGGTCCACGCTGTGCAGACCTCGACGCCGGCGCTGGCCGAGGTGCTCGGCAGGCTCAACCCCGAGATCGGCGTGTTCCCCAACGCGATCGCCGACGTGCCGGAGGTGCGGAATTTCGCGGCGGACGACCGGATCACGCTGTTCTTCGCCGGCCTGAACCGCGAGCAGGATTGGCCGCCGTTCCTCGATGCGATCAATGCCGTGGCGACGCGGTTCGGCGAGCGGCTGCATTTCGAGGTGATCAACGACCGCCGGCTGTTCGAGGCACTGGCCACGCGCCGGAAAAACTTCACGCCGCTGTGCGACTACAAGGTCTACGGGGACATCCTGGCGCGTTGCGAGATCTCGTTCATGCCGCTGGCCGATACCGCGTTCAATCGCTGCAAGTCGGACCTGAAATTCATCGAGGCCGGGGCTCGCGGGGTCCTCGCGCTCGCAAGTTCCGTTGCCTACGAGGACACGATCGCCGATGGCCGGACCGGCATCCTGTTCCGCGACGCGCGGGAGCTGGAGCAGCGGCTGACCCGGCTGGTCAACGAGCCGGCGCTCGCGCGCGTGATCGGCGACGCGGCCCGGCGCTACGTGATCGACAACAGGATGCTGAGCTATCAGGTGGCGGAGCGGAGCGCCTGGTATCACGCGCTGTGGGAGCGGCGCGACGACCTCAACCGCTCGCTGCTGGCGCGGGTGCCGGAGTTGGGTGAGCAATGATCAGTGAATGCATGGAAACGGAGCCGTTCGAGATCCCGACGCTCGACGCGCGTACGCATCTGTCAGGCCAGATCGATTTTCCGATCGGCCGCGCCGATCGCCTGCCGCTCGTCGTCATGGCTTCGGGCACTGGCCTGTTCGACCGCCACGTGTTGTTCGGCCAAACCGGGACGGCGCGCGATTTCCTGTTCGACGACATCGCGCAGGGGCTGCTCGACGCGGGACTGGCCGTGCTGCGCTACGATTCGCGTGGCGTGCGCTGCAACCTGCGCGCCCCTCGCCTTGCGGCTGCGACGAGCGCGGCCGAGCAGGAGGCCCGGTGCATCGACAACGACGTGCGGTGCATGGTGACTCCGGCCACGCAGCGCGACGACCTGATCGCCGTGCGTCAGTACGCGGCGGCGCATCGGCGGGTGGATTCCGCCGCCATCATCCTGCTCGGGCACTCCGAGGGCTCAATGAACGTGGCGCGCGCGGTGCAGGCGGCGCCCGGCGCACAGAATGCGCTGCTGCTGATGACGCCGGTGCTGGAAAGCCCGGCTGCAACCTATGAGTGGCAGGTCGTGCAGCGTATCGATACGTGGATGCGACGCCTGCGACCGGATGGCGCGCCGATCACGACCGAAGATGTCCGCGCCGGCTTCGGTAACAGCCCACTTAGCTCGTTGTATTCCCTCTCGCAGTTCCTGCCGTACGATGGCCCCTGGACCAACGATCGGCTGGCCGAATTGCTGGATGCGCGCAGCGCGGCTTACGCTGCGGAAAAGGCGGCTGTCCTGGCCATGCCGGACGACGCGCCCTGGCCAACGCCTGAGCCGCCGGTGCATGCGTCCGCCGCGTGGTGGAAACAGTGGTTCAACGACGAAACGCCGATGGCAACGCACTATCGCGATTTCAGCGGCCCCATCATCTGCCTGTTTGGCACCATCGATACGCAGATCGACGCGGCGCGTCAGCAGGCGGCGATCTCCGAGGCCGGAATGGACGGACGCTTCGAAATACATGTTTTGACGGGGCTCGGACACGCGCTCGGCATCCACGGCCTGTATGGTCCGATCGCTCCGGACGGGCGGGATGCTCTCGTCCGTGCCGCGCTCAGGCTCGCGGCGCGCTGAACAGGATGGGCGGCATCATTCACTCGGCTTCCAGCCGTCGCGCTTCAGGCAATCGTTGACGTCCGCGTCGCGCGCGGCCTGATTGTCGTCGATCGTCTTGTAGACCGGCTGGATGTAAGTGCTGCCGGCGTAGGTGCAGTGATAGCCGCCGCCACTGGTGGAGCAGTTCTGCTGGATCGTGGTGACACCGGGGGCGACCTGCGCGATGTGCGTGACCGGTGGCCAGCGCTCCGTCGCCTCGTTGGTGCAGGCCGCCTTCGTCGTGTAGAAATCGACAGGTGCCGCGCCGGACTTCGTCCATGTCTGGGTGTGGCTGCAGGCCACGAGTACGAGGAAGGCCAGGCGGAAGATCTTCGTCACGATGCCCACCTCCCGACTGTTCCGGCCGCGTGCTCAGTATCCGGGCGATCTCATTAAACCGGGGCTGATGACATCTTCCCAGCCGGCGACGGGACGCGGCGGGGCGGCTATCCTGCCGCCATGCCAGACGACCGACTCGAGCGCGCCCTCGCCGGGCGGGTTGCCGGGGTGGATGAGGTGGGGCGCGGGCCGCTCGCGGGGCCGGTGTTCGCCGCCGCCGTCGTGCTGCCGTGCCCGGTGCCGGACACGCTGGCGATGCTGCTCGATGACTCGAAGAAGCTCGACGCGGCACGGCGCGAGGCGGCGTTTGGCGCCCTCGCCGAGGCGCACGCGGCGAGGCGCGTCGAGATCGGCGTGGGCGCGGCCTCGGTCGCCGAGATAGCCGAGAAAAACATCCTGCGGGCGGCGCTGCTGGCGATGGCCCGCGCCGTCGCGCGCCTGCCGGCGCCGCCGGATTTTGTTCTTGTCGACGGCAACCAGCCGCCGACGCTGTCGTGCCCGACACGGTGCGTGGTCGGCGGCGACGGGATCAGCCTGTCGATCGCAGCCGCCTCGATCGTCGCCAAAGTGCTGCGCGACCGGGCGATGGCGCGGCTGGCGGCGCGCTGCCCGGGCTACGGGTGGGAGCGCAACGCCGGCTACGGGACTCAAGCGCATCGCGCCGCCCTGCTCCGCCTCGGCCCGACCCGCCACCACCGGATGGGCTTTTCGCCGTTGCGGCAAATGGCGACCGACACGGCGGATGCCGAGATTTCCGAGAAGTTCGTTGTGTTATCGTAACGAAATGGACGTGCCAAGGAACCCGCTTTCTCAGGCCATTCTTTTTCGGGTGCGGCGGGATTTGCCCCAGTATTTCAGCGGATTTTGCAGTTGCGGGTTGCTCGGCATCGGCTCCCGCATCCAGGGCAGCGCCGCCTCCGGGTGCGGCGGCGGCTTGTACGGTGCCGGCAGCGGCGGCTTTTCCTTCTTCGCCCTCGGCG
>Ga0116226_10000038_pt1 | contig 86345 bp, 73 predicted proteins | sample S1TSphfallax_FD_89692 | JGI IMG/M metagenome (GOLD analysis project Ga0116226, IMG submission 89692) | Host-associated microbial communities from peat moss isolated from Minnesota, USA - S1T2_Fa - Sphagnum fallax MG | ecosystem: Host-associated > Plants > Peat moss > Unclassified | place: USA... | reverse complement strand
GTGTGATCCGGATCACAATGGCTAGAGATATACAGATATTCAATATACTTAAATGATTGTAGCTAAAGTAGTTATTGTTATTGCATATATCTGTAATCCTTACACTATCAGGATTGTAGCTAATATGCAATAGTCTAGGATTAGATTGTAGCTTAATAGATTAGTTTAGTTTATATTAGATTAGATTATAGGATTAGATTGTAGCTAGTGTAAGAATCCTTTAAAGGTACTTAGGGGAAACAGGATTCCTACTATTTACACCGCATATTTCCTTTACACATATCTACAACCCTTACACTGTCTAGCTTCTAGCATATCTGCAATAGTCTGTAATGTCTAAGTAGTCTATGTTTGCAACTATCTGTAATAGCTAAGTATGGTTAACCGAACACTTTTTAAGTAGAATTACGTAAGTAGAATTACGTATAAGAGGAGTTTATATGGTTAGAAAGTTGGCTTGACATACAAAAGTCATAATATATCCATATAAAAGACATAGAAAGTGAAACTACCTAAAATAAGTACAGTATAATACAGAGAATAAGATAAAATATAGAAATAAAGATAAGATAGAAACATAAACTAAGACAAGTAACATTATGAGAGAAAGCATAGTAATTAGCAGACACAGAGCTAGAACATTAGTGAATAGAAGATTAAATAGAAATATAAACTTTGCTTACAGTTATGATAGTGAGCAAGATTCAGGAAGTAACTCATGGACAAAGCAAGTAACAAAGACACCTAATATAAATGCACTACCATTAGATAGTGATAAGCCATTAGAATATAGAGATGGAGATACAACTAAATTAACTGAAGCATCTAAGAAATTAAATAACTTTAGAGAAAAGTATGTAAATAAAGCAGAAATAAGAGATAAAGGTAAACAACAATTTAATAATCCAAATAGAAATAGAATAAAGAATCCAGTATTACCTATAAGCTTTAAGAATAAACTAGATAAATCTAAATTACATCTGGATGATACAGAAGAATCACCATTAATATAGTTAGGTATTATACCATAGAAGTGTAAAAAAGTCAATAGGTTAATATACTTATGAATATACAAGAAGTATGGGTACAAGAGAGTTTAGAGGAATATTATAGAGAGAGAGGTTACAGAGTAATAAGAGAAGTAAAGACAGATGTAGGTTATATAGATTTAGTAATAAGTAATGAGAGAGAGAAATACATTATAGAGGTTAAAGAGAGAAGCAGTATAAAACATGCAATAGGGCAGGTATTAAGTTACAGAGAGTTTTACAGAGATTGCAGATTAAGGGTAGTATATTTCAGTAGAGATGGAAAGCATAGAAAGATAGATAAGAGTTTAATTAATAACAGATATGGGATAGAGATAGAGAGTATTAATAATATAGTAGATATAAATAGAGTAATAGAGAGAGGAGAAAGTAAATGTCAAGATATAGAAGACCTACAAGAAAGACAACACCTAAGTATGAAAGAGGAGAATTGGACTTATTTGAACAAACAGATAGAACAATTACAGATGCAGAAATTGCTAGAGAGAAAAACTTACCAGTTAGAATGGTAAGAAGTGGAGCTAAGAGAGTATATTTTGAACAAGATGTAAATTGGACATTATTGAGAGAGAAATACATATTAGGTAAGAGAAAGCAATTACCAGATGGAATATGGATAAGTGAAGATTATACATATAGTCAGATAGCTAAAGATTATGGAATAGCATTACAAACAGTTAAAGATAGAGGTGCTAGAGAGTCATGGACTAAGTTAAGAAAAGCATATTTAGCTAGAGTAAACAATATAAATATAGGACAGAAGTTAAGTTTATATACTACAGCTAATTATCAAGCTGAAGTAGCAGCTATGAGCGCTTGTAATAAATTAGGAGTAGTGCTAGATAGATATATAGAGAATAAGTTTGGAGATATATTAGATAGTAATGAAGATATAAATAGTGATACTAGAAAGGATGATATAAGTAGAGTAACTACATTAGAATTAAAAGAAGCAGTAACAGTAGCATCAGAAATATATAAATTGCAAAGAAAAATATATGATAATGCACCTAAAACTGATCAGGAAATATTAGACTTATTAGAAAGTAAACCTAAATATAAATCAGCACAGGAAAGAGCAGCAGCTATAAATAGAATTGCAGCTAAATTAGGTAAAACTATTACTGAATTAGGATTAAATACAGATAAAACTAATCTAAATAAAGATGATTCAGTAATTACTATAGATACTAGTAATATAGAAGTAACTAATAAAATAGTATAGTTAATCACTACATATAAGCATATAAATCATCTATAGTTAAAGATTCATTACTACTATAACTACTATAACTACTATCATTATTATATTTTCTAACTGGTTCATCTAAAGTTAATTGAGAGATTATATCATCACTAAGTTGACAAAAGTATGCAGTATCTAAACATAATCTAAACCACTCTGAGTTAGCATTTAGTGAATATCTATATAATGCACTATGATATAATTTCTCTAAAGTAGTGTTAGCTTTAATACTTTTAAACAGAGACAATATAAAAGCTGAACCAGTTTGAAGTTCTTTAATACGTTTAGATATATCTGCTCTAGAAGTAAAACCAATTTTAAGTATTTTATATTGAATATTACCTATGAAATAGACAAAACCAGGTTTAGGGTAAGTTACAGATTTAGACATAGAGATCAAGTTAAGTAAGTTAGGTTATATAGAGATTATAATATGGTTAGAAAGAAAGTAAGTAATGAAATAATGACAGAAAGGTTAGATGAAGACCTAATGTTATTAGAAGAGATGTTAAAGGAAGACATGTATGAAAGGAGTGAAAAGAGGTTATATGATTATATAATTAACTTTTGGAATACATTTGAACCAGCAGCGTTTAAGAATAATTGGCATATAGAATGTATATCAGAACACATACAAGCAGCATTATCTAGACAGATAAGAAGATTAACAATTTCAATTCCTCCTCGTTCAAGCAAGTCTATTATAAGTTCAATATGTTTTCCTACATGGTCATTTATAACTAATCCACATGAGAAGTTCTGGTTAATGTCACATAGTAGTAAATTATTCATACAGAATATTGTATATGCGAGAAGAATATTAGAACATCCGTTATATAAAGAAAGATGGTGTGATCCAAAGAACAAGGAACATTATAAATACAGTTTAAGTACAGATGTAAATACAAAGACTAGGATAGATACTAGTGCAGGTGGATATATATTAGGTGGTTCACCAACATCTGGAGCATTAGGAATGGGATATAGTATAGCTGTACTAGATGACATATTAGATAGTGAGAAAGCGAATAATCCAGTTGAGATAGAGAATGTAAACAATTGGTATAAGCAAACATTCATGAATAGAAGTAACGATGTAAATACTGATGTAATCATTATCGTTATGCAAAGATTATCTAGTTCAGATATATGTGATTATGTAAATAGGAATTATGGTGAACAAGATTGGTTTAATTTAGTATTACCAGCGAAGTATGATCCTGAGAGAACATTTATATCACCTATAGGATGGAATGATAAAAGAACTATAAAGAATCAGTTATTAGATAAAGAGAGATTACCTGATTCATTCCTAGCTATGCAAGCTAAAGATCCTGTTATATATAACACTAGATATCAACAAGATCCTGATGCAGCTTCAGATGGTAACTTATTAAAAGCTGAGTATTTACAAGAATGTACTGATAAACCTCAGAAGTATACAGCATTAATTACAGTATGGGATTTATCATTTTCTGATTCACCAGAAGGTTCTTATACAGTTGGATTAGTGGTAGGTAAAGTAGAAGATGAATATTATGTAATAGATATGTTCAGAAAGCAATGTGCAATACCTGAACAATTAGATGCTATTAGACTTATGAAAAAGAAATATCCTAAAGCTGTAGTAGGTATAGAACGTAGAGCTAATGGACATGCTGCTATGTCATTATTACAAAGAGAAATTAAAGATATATATGCTATAGAACCTAGATTATTTGGTGGTCATAAGGAACAGAGATTTAATTCAATAGTTCCATATTTTAGAGATAGAAAGATATTCATATATAACCCTTTAAAGCATGATATTTCAATAGAACCTACATTTAGTTGTGAAACTATAAAGAGAGAGCTTAAATCGTTTCCTATAGGCTCTACAGATGATATTGTAGATTGTATATCATATGCAGTACAATGGTTATCAGAATATGCTACAACATATGGAATGATAACGAAAGGAGAAAGGATAGAATTAGGAGAAGAAGATTATTTAGCTAGAAATAGAAGTAAGATATTACAAGCTGATTATTCAGAGACATTTTTTGATTTAGATAGATTAGCCAGTAGAACAGATTTAATGAATATACAGTGGTAATAAAAAAGGTTAGTAATAGATGCTATTAAAACATTATGAAGGAACTGAAATACCTAGTGGTAGTGACATAGAGATAGGAGAGATAGTAGTACAGTTAAATGGTAATACAGCGACATTGTATACAAAGACATTTGAAGGTGTAATAGTTGAAATAGGACAAGGTGCATTAAATCTAACTGATCTACAAGATATAGACTTTACTAATGCTACAGATGGTGCATTTATTATACAACAAGGTAATTCCTTTGTAATTACAGATAAAGTAGGTACAATAGATAGTTTAACTGATGTAGAGATAAACAACCCTCAAGCTGGAGATTATTTAAGATATGATCCTACATATTTAGCATATAGAAACTTTCAACCTTCATATTCTTTATATCAACTATTAGATGTAAATGTAATACCTTCAAATAGTTCTAATTCAAGTAGTCAGAATAATGAGATATTATACTTTGATTATCCTAGTAATTCGTTTAAAACTAGACCTAGAACTAACTTACTTCAAGACTTATTAGATGTAAATGTATCAGGTTCAGATAATAATCAGGTACTAGTTTATAATGCTACAGATGATAAATGGGAAAATCAGAATTTACAAATAGTTAATGATACTAATCCTACACTTGGAGGTAACTTAAATGCTAGTGCTTATACTATAAATAATAGTAGTTATAGAACACAATATATTACTGCTAATGTTAGTTCAATAACATGTGATTATTCAACTGGAGATTATTTTGTAATACAAGGAGTAGATGTAAATACAAATAGTCAGTGTTTAATTAATATTACTGCTAATAATTTAGCTGAGAATACATCAGTTATTATGATGTTAGAAATTAGACAATCAACAGGTAATATATTCATAGCTGGATTAACTAATGCTAAGTTTGAAGATGGTAAACCTATTCAATTATCAGGTAATGGAAAGATAGATTTAATTACTATAACTATTCAAAATATAAATAATATAATCACTAGCTATGTTACAGCTAATGCTCTAAACTTAGCTTCTCTAGGCGAAGGAGGAATACCAGCTTATAGATATGATGAATCAAGATATGCTACCATAGAACAATTTGATATACCTCATCTATATGATAATTATTTTAAATATGTACAACTATTATTAAACTTTGAAACAACTAGCCTAAACAACATATGGTATGCTGATAAATCTTTATTAGCTAATAATATTACTACAAATACTACTCAATTAGCTACTTCATTCTATAGTTTTGGATTACAAGAATATGTAGCAGAATTTCTTAGTTATGCTAATTCAATTAATATAACTAGCAATAGTAATATTACAATTAATAATGATTTTACATTTGAATTTTTTATTAACTATCCTAGTGATAATGATTATAATTCTAATACTACAATAACTAATACATTTATAGATAATAATGCTAGTAATAATAACTCTATTACAACATTTAGAATTATTTATACAGGTGCTATTAATACTACTCAAAATACTATATTACAAGTAATTATAGGAAGTAATACTTATACACTTATAAATGCTTTTAGTTACTTTTCTAACGAAGATAGTAATTATATACATATAGCAGTAGTTAGAAGTGGAGTATATATATATATATATATACAAGGAATATATCAAGTATGTAAAGAGAGTAATAGTAGTGGAATAGTAACTGATAGCAGTATTACAAGTTTCAATATAACTAATGCTGATATTAATTTAGTTGGTAATTTAAACAGTGTTAGATTAACTAAATATGCTAGATATAAAACTAACTTCTTATTACCTAACATGAGATTCGGATTAGTAGGAGGATATGAAAATATAGATAGTAATGGTAATGATTATAGTTACTTACAGGATATAGTATTTGATTTATATTCTAATGTAGGTAATATATATAATCCAGTAGCTAATGAAATGTTTTTATAATAATATGATTTATATAAAATATGAGTAGTAAAAGAGTATTTAAACATTCAAGATTAACGTTAGAAAGTATTAGTAATAGTAATATAAATTATATAAACAATATATTATTAGGTGAAGTAATAATATGTTTTTCTAACAAAGAAATATTAGCTAAAGTAACGAATAATGAATTAGTAATAGTAGGAAATAGTGCTAGAAAACTAGTTGATTTATTAGATTATATACAAGGTGTTGAATCTAGTAATGAAGCATATGCTTTAGTAAAGATTAAATTTCCAGATCCTAATAACATAGATTTAAATCAGTTATATTTTACTACTGATTATCCTTTCTTATCTATCACTGATTTACAAGAATCAACTATTACAACTAATATTCCATATAATTATTTAGCTGTCACATTAAATAGTCAATTAGAAAGTGTAATTGAACACCAATTTAAATTAGAACAATTATTAGATGTAAATATTAGTAGTCAATTAACTAGTAATTATGATACATATGCTTTAACTTATATTGCTGGTAATTATACAACTAATGATTATTTTAGTCCTAATATGGATGGTAGTTGGATATTAAAACCTGAAACAAGTAAATTAGCTTTACTAGAAGATATTGAATATAATACACCTAGTAATGGATGGTTAATAAAGAATATACCAGCAATAGAAGAAAGTTCTAATATAGACAGAACTTCTAGTTTACATATATCATGGGATAGTACACCAGTATTAGGTAATAGTTTAAATTGTAATTATAATTCAATAATTAACTTATATTATAGTGTTGATAGTATATCACTAAATAGTATACAAGAAACCATTAATTTATATTTAAATAACTATAGTTTATTCTATATTAATTGTAATAGTAGTGTACAGATATTAACATTAAATTTGATATATGATTTTGATATAAATATAAGTTCTATGATAATGAATAATATTATACTTGATAATTTTACAGGAATTATACAGTTTAATAGTTATATACAATACGAGAATGGAATTGCACCACAGTTAATAGAACCATGTAATATATTAAATTTATTGACATATCAAGGTGATAGCAGTATAATAACTAAAGTATTACAGAAAGGAATTAGTTTAGCTAATGTAGATAGTATATAGAAATTATATAGAAAGTAAAGGATTAATTATATTATGTTTTATGTAAATACAGAGAATGATGAAGTAAGAATATTAAATGCAAGTGAAGTTAGAAAAGAAGTTAGTAAGAAGTTAGATCCTATAGGTAAAGGTGGTGTAATATTACCAGAAGTAATTAATGATTCAGTATTAAATCATTTTGGATATAAAAGAGTATTAATAGTAGATAATCAAGATAATTTAGTAAAAGATAAAGAAGGTAAACCAGTATTAATTTATTACAATACTAGATATAGTAAACCAGCAATTAATATTAATGGTGAATGGGAATGTAGAATTATATATGAAATAGATAGTAATAAACTAAATCATCTGTATGAACATAAGAGAAAAGAAAGAGATGATTTATTAAAAGAAGCTATAAGTATTATTCATAATGAAACTATAACAGATGAAACTAAAACTAAATATAAACATTATATTACTTTATTAAGAATGTGTTTAAACAAAGTTGCTTATCCACATTGTATAGTATTTCCTAATAAACCTGATGTTATATATAAAGATGAATTTTTATTATTACTTAATCAAGATAGAAAATTAACTAATGAAGAAATAGAAAAGATTAGAACTCATATACCTAATACTAATACCGATACTGATAATAAGGATAATAATAATTTAGCTAATTGGAGAAATTTTTTAATAGATTGGAAAAGACATGAATTTACTAAGAATTATAACTATGTAATTACTTTAATTAGAATGTATATGCAGGATAACTATGAAACTATTATCGGCATTTAATAGTACATTTAATGGATATATAGAGCCTACAGTTCCTATATGGAATTTAGTAAAAGATATACCAAGTTTAAATAGCTTCTATGTATTAACTAACGATTATTTACATACTTCATATGTTGGAACTTCAACTAATAACAGTAATCAATTGTTAGTAAATAACTGGTATAACTTAATAGGAGATACTAATTATTTATATAGTGTTAGTGGTAATCAACCTCAACTAATTATTAATGATAGTCAGTTTAATAATAAAGCTAGTATTGATTTTAATAATGATGGTACTGATGTATTATATTTAAATAATCCTATTAATATAGGAACAATAATTATAGTATATTTAGTAAGAGTTAGTGGAGCATATATAATATATTCTCCTGATACAGAAGTAGTTGGAGTTTATGAATATGAACATTATGATCATTTTCCTCCTAATGATAGTCAATTATGGGGAAATGAAGCATTAGATGGAAGTGCTGTTTACAATGCTATATCTAGGATAAATGGAAAAGTAGTTAGTCCTACAGAATATGTACCTTTGAATAATCCTAGAATATTAACTGTTTATAACTTTTCTAACTCAACAGGAATATTACCTATAAGTGGTTTTGGTGGACAAAATGGAATATTAGGAGGAATAACTAATGGTATTGATACTAATACTAATGCTAATAGTGTAAAAGGTAAAATAGCAGCTATATTAACATTTAGTGAAAGTATAGATTTAAGTTTAATAGAATCTATTGAAGCTGGATTAGCTACTTATTATATTAATTATCAAGGAACAGTATTAAGTTCTACTCCATCATTTAGATTATTAGTTGGAAGTGTATTTAACTTTGATTTCTCAACTATATTAGTTGATGAATGGTATTCAATAGAAAGTTATACTTTAATTAGTCCTTTAACTATAGGATTGAGTTTTACTGGAAGTGTATTAAGTGGTTATTTAAACATAACTTATAACGGTACTATTACTATACAAACTACTAACTCAGGTGGATTTAATAATACCTTTATATTTAACTTAGTTATAGTAAGAGCAGATCCTATTATTAATAGTATTCCTCAAAGTAATAACTTAACTCTAATTCTCTCTGCTAACTATAGTCCTATAGATAATACATCTTATGGTATATATACCGATAATTATAATAATTTAACTTCATGGGAAGATGCTAGAAGATTAAATATACCTGTACTAACTCCTAATACTAATCCTCCAATATTAAATATATCTAATACTAACTTTAATAACTTAAATACTGTATCATTTACAGGTAATTCATATATAGGTAATCTAACTACTAGCATTAGTGGTATGACATTTGTATGGGTATATGAACAGACTAGTTATGGTATAAGGAATATGTTAGATACTTTTCCCGACATATATGGAACTGGAGTATTATGGACAGTTAGTAATAGTACAAATCAAACATTTGGTAATACTTCAGTTACAGCTTTAAATGTTACTGTAAATAGATTAGCTGTAAATGCTAGTAATTATTTAATACCTTTAAATCAAATTACTATAATCATAGCTACAGTTAATAGTGGTAGTTCAGCTATATCTTTTGGAGGATTACAAAATCTAAGAGGTAATCTAGCTTTCTTCGCATCATGGTCAATTATATTAGATTCAAACGATATTAATTCTTTAACTAATTTATTAGCTACAACAAATTTTAGCTCACTGGCACCTATTATAGTAGATAGTAGCACTGTATATACTAGTAATACTAATGTAAATATTGATTTAAGTAAGAAAGTATTAGATATATTAGGTTCTACATTAACTTATACTTTTATAGAAAATACTAATGATGCTAGTATAACTAACAATACACTTAGTTTTACTGATATAGAAGATGAAATAATTGAATTTCAAATAACTTGTACTAATAGTAGTAATTTAAGTACACTATTAAGTTTTTATGTAGATATAAGTGTAAGAACTAACTCATTATATTTATCATTAAAAAGTTTATTAGAGGATAATAGTTTATATAATATTAATTATAGTTTTGAATTAATATTAATTCCTACTAATGATAGTATTACAACAGTAAGTAATAGTGGTATTACAACAGTAAGTGAATGGGAAGATTATAGATTAACTGGAACTACATTTAATGCGATAGGAAATTTATATTATACAGCATTAAGTATAGTAGATAATTATGATGTAATAGAGTATGAGATAGATGGTAGTTCATCATTAAATCTAACAGGAAATATAACTGGACAATGTTTTATAGTTGCATATATTAAGAAAGAAGACAGTACAGGTAGAGCATTTTTATTTGGACAAGACAGTACAAATAACTTCTCTAGCGGATTAAACAATTATATATTTGATATTAGTGCTACTAGTAATTCAATATTAGAATCTAATAATTATGTAAATGGACAATTAATAAATAATACAGTTTATCAGATAGATAATATTGTACTAAATACTATTATTATAAATAGTAATAGTGCATTAAGTTTCGATAGAATAGCACAAGATAGAATGTTTACTGATAATAGTGTAAAAGGTTATTTAGCTTTAGTATTAGTATTAGATAAACCTATAACAGATGCTACTACAAATAATAATACATTAACTATAATCAGTGCTATAAATAAAGCTATAAGAGATTATTATAACAATCCTAAATATTTATTATTATTACATTTAGATAACAATTTAGTTGATAGTTCTAGCATAGGAAATAATATTAATGGTAGTTTAACATTTAATAATCATTATAAATTTGGTGGATATTCATATCAATTAGTAAATAATTCTAGCTATAACTATATAACAATAGTTAATAATGGATATTATGCTTATTTATATGAAGATTTTACTATAAGTTTTTGGATAGCTATTAATAGTAGTTTAAATAGTAATGATACATTAATCATTTATAGTCAAACAGATTTAACTATAGGAATATATGGAAGTAATTTATTTATTAGTAATAACTTAAGTTATGAAGGTTCATATATAACTTATACATTACCTAGTAACTTCTGGAATATAAATTATATATTTAATTTTATTAGTATATGTAGACAGAATAATACACTATATCTATTTTATAATGGTAATTTAGTAAATACAGCTAGTTGTAATATAGAAATAAGAGATTATTATAGTCCAGTAATTATAGGTCAAATAAGCACTACATTACTAACTAGCTATATAAATGTATTAATAGATGAATTTATGATATATAGAAGATTAGCTTTATATACAACTAATTTTAGTATTCCTACAAGTAGTTATAGTTAATCAATAGTAGTTTTAATTAACTTAGCTGATTTTTCTCTTTCTAGTTGGTCTAGAACTTCCTTAAATTCTGATTGCCAGTCATCAGATAATCTTAATCTTTTTCTATAATCTAAGAAAGCTTGAGTTACTTTACCATATTTTTTTAACATATAATAAACTCGTTTATTCCATATCTCTCTATTTACATTAGCTTTTTTCTCTAATAGTTTTTTCTCAGCAACAGTGCAAGTACCTTTAGTGCTTCTAATTTTTCTAACTAGATGAACTCCATACCTAAACTTAGGATAGAATTGTAAATCACCATATCTATTTAATTTAGAAACTATTGAGAACTTACCTAATCCAAATACTGACGCTACTTGTTCTTGTACTAATTGTTCATATATAAAATCACCTAGATACTTAATAGTCTTTTCTATCGTAAATAAAGGATGTTCTAAATCAGGAAATTCATCTCTAAATCTAGTATCTATATATTCATATACTTTTTCAAACTCTTTCTGCTGTTCTATATATTTTTTATTATCTTTCTTAGTTTTCATATTAATTAATCTACTTTAGTTAGTTTATTGTTAATGATTTAATGTTAATTACTGTATTATATCTATATAACTAAAATTTATTATACACTAAAATTAATATACTCATATGACACATAGTAATAAACAACTTAATGATTTAAATATAATTACTAATATTAGCTTTACTAAATTAGATTCTAAATATAAGGAGAAGACATTTAAGAATTTATTATTAGATACTGCAACTAGTTTTATAGTTAATACACCTACAGAAGACTTAGAAAGAATAGCTAATAGTAATCCTAAACATACTATAGATAATCTATCTATGGAACATAAAAAACCTTTCATGAATCTATTCGGATTCAATAGAAATATATTTACTAATGTTATAGGTGAAGTATGGAATGATGCTTTTGAAACTGGTATTAAACATCATATAGCTGATTTACTTTATAACAATAAATCATTTAAGAAAGTATTTAATGAGAAAGTAAGTAAAACTAAACCTAAGAATATTAAGTTTGGATATATAGGGATTACTGATATAGCAGAATTTATAAGTCAGAGAGAAAGAGATAAAAGAAATAAGGCTAGTAAAGATAAAGCTAGAGTAACTAGAAATATTAGACTATTAGATGAAGCTAAAAGATTAAGACTATTTGAAAGATTAGGTTTAGATGGTCATGAATTTATTACTGGCAGAATGAATATGGAACAAAGAAAATCATTTTTAGAAAGTATCAAAACTATAGTAAATGATTCTAAAAAAGCTGAAGCTATGAAAGCTAACTACTTAGGCAGTAATTATATTAAACAAAGAAAAGCTGTATTAGGTATAGAATATGCTAGAAGATATGACCAATATGTAAAACAAGATATTAAAGATTATCTATCTAAAGATATAGGAAGTGTAAAAAGTATAAAGAGTAGTGCTAAGAATATTAATGATATTACTACAAGTATTAGAGCTAGTTTAACTAGCTTAACTGTAGATGAAACATTAGAAGAAAGAACCATTAGAGCTAGAAGAATAGTTAGAACAGAACTAGTTTTAGCTTATAACTTTGGTAAATTAGCAGCATTTAATAGTCCAGAAGATTTAGATAGGATAGTAGAATGGAATGCTGACTTTGAATTAGAAGGTTTAATTACTGGATATGAAGTATGTAAAGCTTGTAAATTCATGAATGGTAAAAGATATACAGTTAGACATCTACTAGAAATAGGAAGTATTACTGATACAGGTGTACTAAATTATAAAGGTACTGAAGAAACTAAAACAGTTTGGAAGAATCCTAATTTTCCTGTTATAGCGTACCATCCTAACTGCAATTGTAGATGGGTAAGTATTGATAATGGAACTAAGAAAGTAACAAAAAGTGGTGTAGAAAAAGGTACTACAACTAGAGCTAGTAGTAATAAATCTGAGTTAAGAATAAGTAGAAGTAATAAAGATATAGATAGAAATATAGAAGATATACAGAAAGCTAATGAACAATCTGATTCGATAGAAAAAGCTATTGATACAGCTATAAATGTAACTGGATTAGGTCTAGCTGTTACAGGTGGATTTTTATTAGCACGTAGTAATGCTTTTAAATCCTTTATAAAGGAGATAGATAAAACTGGAGAAGAAGTAATAAACAGTGTAAGTAAAGTAAAGAATTTAGTTAAGGATGAAGATATAAGTATAAGTAATAAAGTAGTAGATAATTTAAGTAATATATATAAACCAGCTACAGAAGAATATAGAACAGTCAGAACAGTAGAAGGTATAGAGAATATAGATAATGAAATAAACAATGAATTACCAGGATATGAAATTAAGCCTTATAGATATGCAGTTGATTATATAGAAGATAAGCCTATAGAGATTAAGAGAGAGAGAAGTATAAGACAAACTTTAGATGACATACAGAATAAAGCTAGAGAAGGAATAATAGAAAGTAAAATTGAAGGTAAAAGTAAATTAGATAATAAAGAAACAATTACTAAAGATGAGAAAGTATATAAGTTAGAGAATGGAAATATAATAACTAAAGATGACATTACTAACTTAGAGAAGATAATAGATGTGTTAGAAGAAGGACAGAAAGAAGTTAGTAAGTTACCTGATAGAGAATATTTAGATACGTATAATGAGTTAGTAATAGAATTAGGTAATTAATATAGTAAGTGTATAATATCTATATAGATATAAGTAGAATTTTAATATAAAGATAAAATATAGTAGATATAAGAATAGTAAAAGTAACAGTAATTAACATAATTAATATAAATAACAATGAAAAGATATAGAAAGCAGAGAGAAGTAAGTTCAGTTAGATTTAATTCTAGTTTACAAAGTACAGCTAATTTTGATAGCACTGGTTATATAGATATAGCTAATTTTGATAGTAGTAATACTGATGATGCTTTAGTTAAGACTGTATTAATAGCTACACCAGGAGAGTTTAAAGACAGTAATGGTAATAAGCATAAGTTTACAGAAAGTAGATTAGATAGGATAGCTAAGTTTACAAATTTAGCGTTAGAAAATGGTAAAGATGTACCTCTATGTAAAGACCATAAAAAGACTGTAGATTTTACTATTGGTAAAGTAGGAGGTAAAGCATATACTAAAGTTATTACTGAATCTGATTTACCTAATAAGAGAGCTAAACATTTAATAGGTAAAGTAGGTTTATTCATGAGTGATGTAATAGTTACAGATAAACCAGCTATAGAAAAGATTAAGAGTAATACTATTAATTCAGTATCAATGGGATTAAATTTAGATCCTGATGATGAAAGAATATTAGAAGTATCTTTAGTACCTATTCCAGCTATAGATAATATGGGAATGTTCGGATTTGGAATTAATAATGAAGATAATGCTTATACATGGGATGATTTAGAAGCTAATCAACAAACATTAGATGACTTAAAAGATGAATATAATGATTTAACAGATGATTTATGGACATTACTTAATAATGTTTATAATAGTAATGCTATACAGATTAATGATTTACCAACTTTATTGCAGTATGTTTATTCAGCATTAAATGGATTTAGTACAAGAGTTATAGATTTACTAGGATTAACTAATGTAGAAGAACAGATGAATCAAGCTACAGATCCTACAAATATGCCGATATTAAATGCAGATGAGAAACAACAGATGCAGCAAACTCAGTATCAAGATTTAGCTAGTACAAATGCTAGTCAATATAGTAAATATACAAGAAAAAGTACAGCTAATTTTAATTATCAAGTATATGCTACTACTAAGAAATATTTAAGAGGTGTAAGAGTATAAGAAATGTTATTAGATGAAGTAGTAGATAAAGTAACTAATAGAAAGAGAAAATTAACACCAGAAGAATTAAAATTAATAGCTAGTGGTGGAAGTATTGGTTATGCGATAGCTAATCCTAATATAGTAACTATACCTATAGCTGCTGGTGTTAGTTATGGATTATTAAAGAATAAAAGATTTAATGTAAGTAACGTAAATAAAAGGATAGCAGATTTTACATCATATCCTTATTTACAGATTAGGAAAGGAGATAGAGATGCTAGAGAAAATACTAATCATCCATTACATAATGTAAACACTACTGAAACTCATAAAGCTAAAGGTGGTATTACAGCTAATAAAGCTAGTTATGAGCCTAGTGTTACAAGAGGATTAACTGAACAAGCAGATATAGAAAGAGCGAAGTTACTAGAAAGGAGAGATAGAGCTAGAGCGCAAAATAAGGAAAAATATAGAAATTTACTTTATCATGATTCTAGTAAAAATAAAACAGAGCAGGAATTATATCAATTAGCTGAAAAAGGAAGCAGAGATAAAGCATTTAAAGAAGCTAGAAATCATTTAGCTTTACTTCATAGAGAAGAAACACATGGTTATCATAGAACTAACTATTTAACAGGAGAAACTAAAAGAATTACTCAAGATGAAGTTAATCATGCTTTAAATAGATTAGATAGTTTAAAACGTGCTAGACCTAGTATTATAGATGAAGTACATCAACATCATGAAAATATAGCTATATTAAGAGAACAAGCTGATAGAAAAGCAGAAGCTAAAGGATTATTAGGTATAGATAGAATATATCATGAAGATAATCATGAACCTAATTCAGTTAGATTACCTTTAACTCAACAGAATGGAGATTTAATAATTAGTAACCCTAATATAAATGATCATCGTTCTAATTTATCTAATGCAAGAAAAATCGCACCTGTATCTACTGCTTATAAATATAGATATATAGGTAATAAAATAAACAATTTAGAACCTATAAATATAAGACCAGATAATACTACTGAAACACCAGTTGGTACTACACCTTCTACTCCTGAAACTCCTAGACAACCTAGTGTTAGAGCTATAGAAAGTACAGATCCTAGTAATGGTTATAGAGTAGAAACTAAACCTAGTATAAATACTACACCTACAGTAATTACTCATAATCCTGTTAGTAATCCTGTTAGTAATCCAGTAATTCCTATTCAAGAAGCTAGTGAAACTAATAGAGGTGGAGGATTACTTAGTGAATTAAAAGGTACTTTATTAGGATTGAGAGATAAAGCTACTAATCAAATTAGAAATGTTGTAGATAATGGAATAAATCAAGATAGCTCATCAACTAATCCACCTACTAATCCACCTATAAATAATGGTGGAAATGGAGATACAGGTAGTGGAGGAGGAAATAATATACCACCTACAAATAATAATAATATTGATTTAGAAAATCCTGATCCTAATAGTAGAGTAGTAGCACCTGGTACACTAAAAGTTAGAGATGAGGAAACTAAGCAAGAATCTACTCGTAGAAATGTATTAGAAAGAGAAGAAAGTATTAGTCCTGAAGGTGGAACTAAAACTAGAATAAGTTATCAACCACAAAGTAACAGCTTACAAATATCACAATTAGATAATACTGCAAAGATAAGACAAGCTGAAATAGAAGCAGAAAAAGCTAAACAAGAGGCATTAATTAATCAACAAATTCAATCTAAAAATATATATAGTAACGAAAAATTAACTGGTGTAAATAATGAACATGAAATAAGAAAATTAAATGAAGAAGATAGGTTAGCTAGAGAAAAAGCTATAACTGATTCTAGAATTAGATCCGATTTACTAAGACAAGAACATAAACAGAGATTAGAAGAAAGAGCATTAGCTGGTAGACAGAATATAAGAGCTATTAGAGCTAAAGCTAGTGAAGGTAAAAGTTATGTACCAGGTAAAGGATGGTTAGGTGCTTTAACTGGAGGATTATTAGGTGAAGATGCAGGATATAAAAGTGATGAAGTAGCTAAACAAATCTATAAAAATAGAGGAGAAAAAGAGTTATTAAATCATACTACTCCTAATAGTTTCTGGAGATGGATAGGTGAACCTTCTCATGATATGCAACTACTTAAGGCTAGAAATCAAAATGCTCAAGAATTAGCTAAGATTGGTGCTAAGAAAGAACTAGGATTAGAAAATATAAGACAGTATTTTGATAATAAGAAATTTAAAGCTTTAGGTCTAGGTGGTTTAGGTTTATTAGCTGGTGGTGGTGCATTATTAGCTGGTAAAACTTATCTAGATGATCAGAAAGCTAAACGTGAACAAAGACAACGTTTACTAGAAGAAGAAAGAGCATATAACACTAGAACAGCATAAATAATAAATTAAATACTATGAATAAATATAAATTATATATGGTTAATGTTGATTCTGCTAACTTTAATTCTGCTGTTACTGCTGGTATAGGTACTACACTAGGTTCAGGTATAGGTGCTTTAACAGGTAATGATGATAATAGATTAACTAAAGCAAGCATAGGAGGAGCAGTAGGAGGTTTAGGAGGATATGGAATAGGAACAGGAGTAAGGATAGCTAAAGAGAGAGGTAAGAAACTAGATGAGACATTAGCTGATAGATTTTACAAGAAATCTGGAGATAATACTAAAGCGTTTTTAAAAGAGTTTAATAATCCTACTCCTTTACAGAAAGTAAGTATAGTTATGACTAATGTAGGAATAGTACCAGCAGTAGTAATGAAAGCTGTACAAGCTGATCCTACTAAGACTCCTGGATATCCTGGTGTAGTAAATACAGCTATAGGAGATGGATTACATCATGTAGGTAATCTAGTTCATGGAGCGCAACATTTTCTAACTCAGTTACCACTTCATGTACCTATACCATTTAGTAAGAATATAAATGATACTAATTCAGCAGAATTTAGTAAAACAAATTACAATAAATATATAGAAGAAGATCCATATTATTCAACATTAAGTTAGTGTTATTAGTGTTAACTAACTTAAATATAAACTTAATAGTATAAATTTTAATAAAGGAATAAATAATTTAAATATGTCAAATTTTAGTAGAGTTAATACAACAAGATTATATACTGCTAAACCATATAAACCAGCTAATTTTGGTTTAGAAAGTTTATTAGAGCATAAAGATATTCTAGCTGGACTAGGTGGTGCAGGTGCAGGTGCTTTAGCTGGAGCTAGTACAGGTGATGATTCAGATAGAGTATCTAGAGCATTAATAGGTGCTGCTACAGGTGGTGCTGCTGGATATGGTGGTGCTAAAGGAATTAAATACTTAAGAGGTGCTGCTAAAGATACTAAAGCTTTAGATTCTGGATTAGGTAAAGGACTAGGAGAAGGAATTGCTAGAGATGCAGAAGATGAAGGTAAAGGTGGAAATTGGATAGGTAAGACTGTAGCAGGATTAGCTGGTTTAACTGGATTAGGAGGAGCAGGTAAAGTAGCTTATGATAATAAACAAAATATTAGAGAATTATCATCTGTTCTACCTGATGTAATACAAGGTAAAGCTTCTGAACTAGCTAGTAATGCACATCCATATATACAAAAAGCACAGAGTTTATTAGATAGCGGTAAGATTCAAATTAGTCAAGCAATTACAGCTTTAGCACATAAGTTAGGTATATCTAAAGAAGAAGCGGCTAAATATATATCAGGTTCTAATAAATGGGGTATTATTTCAGGTAAAGATGGTGTACATGATGCTAGTGCAGGTGCATCAGATTTATTAGACCAATTCAATGCTAGTAGATATATGAATAGTACAGCTAATTTCTTCATTAATCCTATGACTATAGGTGCAGGTATAGGTGGATTAGGTGGTGCATTAACAGCTAATCCTAATGCAACTTTAGGTGATAGATTAGGTAGAGGTGTAGCAGGAGCAGCTTTAGGTGCAGGAGCAGGAGCAGCAGGACATTATGGTTATAATGCTTTGAAAGGAGCAGGTGGTGAAGCTGTACAACAAGCTGCTAATACAGTTAAAAATGCAGGTAATACAGCAGGAGCAGTAGTAGCAGGTGCAGGAGCAATAGGAGCAGGTGCAGGTACACATTTAGACCAAATAGGAGAAGGAGCTAAAAACTTATTCTATAATGGTAAAGATCATGCAGAAAAATTATCACAAGGTATAAATAAATGGGGAACTGATAAGTTAGACCAAGTTAAATCTTTATTTAACGGTAAAACACCACCAAATGAAGAAGAAGTTGCAGGATTAAAAAATGAACTAGGTGATCATTTCAATGTATTTGCTCAAGCTGCTTTAAATCATGTTAATAATTTAGGCAGTCATGTTAGTAATATTATTAATGGTGGTAAAGCAGTTATAGGTGATGTAGCTAATTCAGCAGGACAAGCTATACAAGGTGGAGTAGATCAAGTATTTCAACCTTCTATACCTGGATTACAGTATTCTAAAGATACTATAGCTAAAGCTAATTTCTATTCTAATCCTATATATATGGCTGAATTTAGCTCTAATAGAAAATCAGTTAATGATAGAAAATACTATAGAAGAGGTAGTTAGTTAATATAACTAGTAATAAACTAAAAGGATAAATATAATGCAAAGAGGTTATAGAATAAACTATAACCTTGCAACTGCTAACTATAAAGCTTATGATAACGATTATATTAATAGAAATAATAATAATATTAGTAATTTTAACTTACAAGCTGAAATAGCAGAACAAGGTTTATTAGCTGAAGGTAAATCATTAGGAAGTAATAGTAATGAGAATGTAGAACAAAATACTAATTCTGATCCAAATAATGCTATGAATAAGTATCAACATACAGGTTATAGAATAGCTGCTAATGCTAATCAACCTGGTGAGTTTGATATAAGTAATGAACATGCAGCAAGAATTAGTCATCATAATTTTGATAATAATTATGTAGCTAGGTTTAATAAAAAAAAAGCTGATTTCAACTTATTAAATGAAGATGTATTAGAGCAAGCTATACATGGTGCATTAACAGGTGGAACTATAGGAAGTGCTAAATATTTATTAGATCCTGAATCAGAAGGTAAAGATATAGGTAAAGCTGGTAAAGATATAGCATTAGGTACATTAATAGGTGGTTTATCAGGTGGTGTATCATCTATAGCAACTAAGAAAATACTTAAATCTATACCTAAGAAAGAGGAAGAAAGTATAGGTAGAAAGATTATAGAAGGATTTAAAGGTAAAACAAATGAATTAAAATCTGCATTAACTAAAGGGTTTAGAGATGCTAAATATGCAGTAAATGAAGCTGAATTAAAAACTAATTCATTATTTAGAAATCCAGATATAAGAGAAAGAACTGATGATCCTGCTTTACTAAATACTATTACTGATCCTGAACTATATAAGAAAGGAATTAATTCACCTAGAAGATTAGTAAAATTAGCTAGAGAAATAATAGATTAATATAGATATATATATATAAGTTATATAAAGTATATGAATAAACAAATATTTTCTAACTATAGTTCAGCTAAAGCTGAAGTAGAAGAAAAACCATTACAGTTATTTAAACCTTTAGCTGAGAGATTTAAACAGTTACATGAAACAGCAGGTAATCTAGGTCAAGCTATTACTAGGAGATTACCTACTAATATAGAAACTAATACATCTAATGCTATTAGAAAGTATAAAGAACAATTTCCAGAACATTTTAATAAGTTAGCAGATGATAGTAAGATTAAGTTAAACAAGCAATTGAATACACTTAGAAATATTAATAGGTTAAATACTGCTACAGGATATGGAGCTATAGGATTAGGTGGTTTAGGTGCTACTAAATTAGCTAGTGATGCTATAGGAAATATTACAGGTAATAATAAACCTAATATATCTAATTATCCTAGTCCATATGCAGCATATAGTAGAGATAAAAATACATTATTTACTAATACTGCTACATTTAATGCATTAAATCATATAAATACATTTGTAGAAGATGTAGGTAAAGGTGTAAATGATTTAACTGGTAATATATTACCTAATCAAGCAGCTAAGGAATTAGAAGAATTAAAAATACCTAATTATTATAAAAAGAATAAAGCTAAATATGAAGTGTTAGCAGCACAGAATAATAAGTTTAATGACCAATTAGATTCTATAAAAGATAGATTTTATAAAACTCAGAATAGGAATAATAGAATAGCAGGTTATGGTACTTTAGGTTTAGCTGGAGTAGGAACTATAGGAGCAGGTACAGCATTAAGTCAAGCTAATATGAGTATAGATAATATAGATTATAGTCCATATAATGAATATTTAAGAGTTAATAAAAGAGATAGACTATTAGCTACGTTTGCATTAAATCATATAGTAAGTGATATAGCAGAAGGTGTAGGATTATATAAGCCTACATTAAAGGATAAAGCATATAGAGTATTAAATGAAGCATCAGATCAAGCACAGAAACATATTAATAGATATTTAGATAAAACAGGTAAAGGAATAGATAAATTAGCTGGTAAATTAGGTAAAGATGTAAATGAAATTACAGGTAATGTTTTACCTAATACTGGAACAGATCAAAGAGAAAAGTATGAATTAGATTTATTAAGTGCATTTGATGAAGATGAAAAAAATAAAATAAATAAACAAATTAGATTAGCTAAAAAGAAAGAAGTTATAAATCAATTAAGAAATGATAAAGTAGCAGGTTATGGTACTTTAGGAGCAGGTGCATTAGGTATACTAGGAACAGGTTCATTGATAGAAAATGCTACTAGACCTGATGATTATCCTATAATGGATACTAAGGATGCTAAATATTTATATTAATAAATAGTAAATATAAATATAAATATAAATCAGTTAAATAATAAACAATATATTAAGTAATAAAGGAAATTTAAAATGAAGAAAGGTTATAGATATTCAAATACAGTTAGTTTTTCTAACTATAGACAGTTAGCTAAATTTGATAGCACAGCTAAATTCAACTTAGCTGAAGATGCAGTAGAAGGAGTAGCTAATGTAGCTCAAGGTAATGCTAAGAAACCTGGATTTCTACAAAATATAGCTCAAAATGCTCAAAATGTTGGACAGAAAATACATGGAGCAGTTACTAATGCAGGAGAAGGAATAAATAAAGCTATAGGTGGAATAGAACCTACAGATGGTGAAAATGCCTTAACTGGATATGGAGCATTAGGTATAGGAGCAGGTGTAGGTTATGGAGGATATAGATTAGCTGGTGGTGGAAATCAATCTAATCAAACTCAACCTATGAATCCGAGTAATGTAAATACTACTCAACCTACTCAGAATGGATTTAGTAATAGTAGAAAGACAGCTAAATTCAATATACAAGAGGATAAAGAAAATACTACACAGAATAAGTTAGATAACTATAGAGGTAAAGAAGATAATACATCTGATTCTAAGAAACATAAAACAGATGGAATTACTAATACTTCAAATATGAAGACTGGAGATATAAATGTAGCTACAAATGCTTTAGCTAATAAAGGTAGTGGAATGAGAAATAAAGATATGACTTGTGGTTATAGAGTAGCTTGTTCTAGCATATCTCCAGAATCTAAAAATTATATGGATGTGGGAAATTAGTTAGAAAATAGTTAACAGTTAAATACTAATTAGTAAATAGTAAATAGTAATTAGATAAGTATTAAACAAGTATAATATTTTTATACATAAATCAAGTAAATGTAGTAGTATATTAATATATGAAATATATATAAGAATATATTAGTAAAACATCAGTTAATGGTACATAAAGTAATAATAGACATATAAACAAAGAAGTTTAGACAGTTTAGATATTTTAGATAGTTTAAAACGAAATTAAAAAATTAATATATAGATATGGAAGAATTAAATCCTAGCAATCCATTTGGAGAATTACTATTAGACCTAATTGAATCTCAGTATGGTGGAGATATAGATCAAGGTATACAAGCTTTAGTACAGACAAGTGGATTAAGTGAAGAAGAAGTAGTTGGTATTATAAAAGGTAAACATATAGTAGAAGATGAGAATTTACTAGCTGCTATTATAGATGCTTTTCCTGATGCAGATGAACATGATTTAGAAGTAATTGTAAATGTAGCTGATGCTGTAGATCAAGATGATAAGAAAGCATTAATTGAACAGATTGAGCAGCATGAAGCAATGAAAGGTAATTCTGAATCTCCAGAAGCAGGAATGAGTGAAGGAGATACAGGAGAAGAAGAGAAGCATTATCCAAGTGAAGAAGAAGTAAAGCAAACTGAACAATATAACAGAAATAATATGAATACAGCAGAATTTCAAAGAATCAATGAAATTGAACAAAAGTTAGCTAATTTTGAGATTTATAGTGCTATTTCAAATAGACTAAATAACTTAAATGTAGCTGCTGAAAGTTTAGTAAATGAAGGTATTTTACCTCCAGCACATAAAGCGATGTTAGTAGGTAATTTCTCAGCTAGTGATGATAGAGTAGCTAGATTTGCACAGATGGCAGAAACACATAATGTTCCTATCGATGTAATGCTATTTGCTGCTGAATTTGCTCTACAGTTTATTAATGATGCTTCTCAGTTTGTAGAATTTAAAGATTATTCATTAAGTGAGAAAGATGTAAATGTAGCTCAATTCTCAGCTAGTTTAGATAAAGCTGTTGAAGGTGATATCGATGCTATATTTGGAGATAATTTTGCACTTAACTTAATTGATTAATAGTAAATATAAGATTAAGTATAGTTACTGAGAATAAAATTAAAGATATATAAAAGGAAATATAACAGAATGTATTTAACTATTCAAAAGTTTTTTAACGGTAAACCAATTCTATACGGTTTAAATTGCATGAGAGCGCCATTCTCAGTGCCTTTATACCAAGCAGATGTATTACCAGATGTAAATCTACAAAGATTAGTACCTGAAGGTATGTTTATTGCAAATGTACAAATGTCTTCAGGTAATACTACAGGTAACGCTACTAGATGTTTACCTAGAACTAGATTAGGTGCAGCTACAGCTACTAATTCTACAAGTGTTACATTAAATGCTCCATCATTCTCATTTGAAGTAGGTGATGTATTATATGCTCAAGCTTGTTATGCAGAAGTAGTATTACAAGGTACACCAACTGCTGGAGACATAATTACTATTGCAATTAATAATATTGCATATAGTGTAACTGTACCAGCTAGTCCTACATTAGCTAGTGTTGCTGCTGCATTTGTATCAGCTAATGCTACACAGATGTTTACTGATAGTCAGACTACAGTAACTCAGAGAGGAATTACAGGTTCATTACTATTTTATGGTATTGACTCATATTCTATTGCTACTAATTCAACTGATGGTGCATTACAAGGAGTAGTTGTAAGTACAGAGCATAGTTACTTAGGAGATTCTATAATTCCATTAGGAACTATTGCAAGTATAGCTAGTCCTAATACTGCTGGTCAAAGAGTAGTTACATTAAGTGGAAATGCAACACAAGCATTACCTATTAATACTCCAGTAGGATTGAAATACAATAAAATTCTAGGTATTTACTCAGAACCTTTAGATTTCACTATGGTTCCTACAGAATTTATTGCACCTATTACTAATGCAGATGGTGTATATCAAAATAACTTACCTTATATTGATATGCAATTAAAGAGAATGTTTATAGGTCTAAATATTAATGCTTACTTCTATAAGTAATATTTAAGTGTTTAATTACTGAATATTAAGTATTGAATATGTAGTTAATTAATTTATACTATAATTAAGTATATAAAAGTATATACAAAATATATTTAATTATAGTTAAGTAAATATTAATAGAATTAATAAATAAGAATAAATAAAATTTATAGTTAATTAAAAATTAAAAGGAATATATATATAAATGTACGTTGAAAGTTGGTTACAAGAACAGAGACAAGCTAGAACAGCGAATCTAGTAGTTGATAATACTTTAAGACAATTAAAAGAAAGGTCTAAAGTATTAGATAAGTATGTACCAATGAAGACTAAAGAAGGTAGAGATTGGTTAGCATATGTTACAATGCAAATTGATCCAATTGCTTCTCTAATTTCATTTGGTGCTGAATATCCATCAACTAAAAAAGGTCAATTCAATCAAATTGCTACAAGATTATTCAAAGCAGCATTGAAACACGAATGGACTGAAGATATTCAATGGAAATTAAAAGAAGTAAAAGAATTTGCAGCAGCTAGAGGTATTACAGTACAGAATATTAGTGTAGGTGAAGGTAAGATATCTATAGGTCAAGATAATAGTTTAGCTGAAATGATCTTTGGTACTATTCAATCATTAGTAAGAGGTCATGTTAATTTACTAGATTATCTAGCTTGGCAGGTATTACAAACTGGTGCGATGGCATATAGTGATACTAGAACAGGTTTAGCTATTAATATGGATTGGAAACCAGCTATTACAGCTATCTATAATCACTTCCCTGCTGCATTAACTGGTACTAGAGATTGGACACAGTTTAGTACAGCTAATGGTATACAAGATTTAGTAGATATGCACTATGTTTACAAATTCGATAATGGATTTGGAGCAGATGAGATAGCAATGTCTGAACAATTACTTAATATGTTACTAAGACAAGATTCAACTAGAGAAGCTGTAGTAGCATCATTAACAGTTGGTTCAACAATTACTGGAACTGTAAGTGTAGATCAATTAAATGAAGTATTAAGAAGAAGATTTTTACCTCCAATTACTTTAGTTGATGATTTCTTCTCATTAGATACAGCTAATGATGGTATGAATCATCCAGTAAGATTCTTAGACCCATCTAAAGTAGTATTCTTAAAGAAAGGAATGGCAGAAAGAGTATTAGGTGGAACATTAGAAAATGCTGGTAAAGCAGGAATATATCAAAGAACATATGAAGAATCGAAAGAACCTCCATTAGATATTACAGCTACAGCTTCAATGATGATAATTACAGCACCAGCTATAGCTAAGAGAGGATTTTGTAGACAAGTAACAACAATTGCTAATCTACAAACAACTCAGAATCTTGCAGACTTCGAGTTTTCAGGACAATCATATACTAATTATTAATAGTAATATTAGTAAAAAGTTACTAATTGAAGTAAGAGTTAGAGTATTTAGTTTAGAGTGATATGATATAGATAGTATAGTTAATCTATGCTATCTATTTTTATATAAATAAAATTTAGTTATGAATAATAAAGAAGATAAAGAGTATAGACATTATAAGATTCATATAGCGTATATAGATATGAATGGAGTGATAATTAAACCAGGAATATATAGAGAGGATTTAATAGATATAGCAGAAGCTAGAATGAAAACAATAATGACATTAGAAGATGTAGAAATAGCTTTAACTGCTAGTAATATTGAAATAGCTATGCCTGTACAGAAATTTAATATGAATTTAGATTATAAAGAAACAGAGATTTTACCTGAACTAACTGAAGTAAAGATAGAAAAGATTTATATTAATGAATGTTCAGAAGATGAATTAGCTGCTATTAAGTATGTAGGTAAAACTAGTGCAAAAAAAGTAATTATAGAGAGAAGTAAAACACCTTTTATATCTTATATTGATTTAGATTCTAGATGTCCATTAATTTCTAAGAAATCATGGATAGATATCTGTGCAATAGATTTTAAACATGATAAATTATTACCTAATTTAATTGAATATATTTAATAGGATTGAACTATGAATATAGTAAATCAATTACCTCAGAATTGGAGGAATTATTCACCTGGAGGTAAAAGAAGAAAGATTAATAGAATACCATTTGGTGGTAAAATCAATGAGGAATTTAGAGCTATGGGAACTAAAAGAATAGGTATACCTAAAGTTAGTTTCATGTATATGTGTGATATAGCTAATTTTAGTGATGATATAGAAGATGAAGTAAAGATAGAACCAACTGGATTATTAGATAGAAAACAAGTTAAAATATTACCTGAAAAAAGTAATGGAACATCAACTAATGGTGATATAGAAGAAGTTAAAGAAACTATAACTAAACCTAATAATAATAATAATGTAAAACCATTTATATTTAATAGAAAGTTAAATTTAGATGATTTACTAGATTCAGAAAAAGCGCAATTAACACCTGAACAGTTCAGTGTTTTATATAATAAGAAAAAGAGAGAAGAAGATTTAACTAATGCAGATGAAATTAGAGCTAATACTAGACAAGTAAGAACAGGATATAGAACATTCTTAGCTAGTTCAGCAGAAGCCAGAGCATGGGGAAAATATCTTAGTGGGAGATAAGTAATATGGAATTTCAATATGCTAGATTAGATGCAATTATAAAAAGATTAGCTGGAAGAATTACAGTAGTAAATATAAATGATTATGGAATTACTGGTGTAACAGGAACACAAGTTGGAACTGATTTAATATTCATAGTTGGTGAACCTATAGAGGAAATGATTACTATATATCTTAGTATGTTATATGTATTTCCTTTACAAAATAGTCATCCTTATATATCTAATATTGCAGAGAAGTTAATTGTAGCAGATGTTTATGGTAGTTATTTTCCTAGTCAAATGGAAGATAACAGTAATACAAGTAACTTCGCATCAGTATTAAGACAACAAGCATTAAATGAATTTCAAGTATTATTTGATGGTACAGGAATATTTGTACCAGGAGCTACTAATCAATCTCAAAGTTTACAAAACGATGAAAATAGACAACAACAGATAGTTAAAACATTAATCTTACCTGGAGAAGTATTAAAACCACTAATAGGATATGACTTTAATGGAGATGGATTATCAGATACAGATTTATTTAAAATGAATACTAATGTATCTCCTAGTTTCTATAATGCAGGAGATTTAAAACAAGTTACAGATCCTAATGAACCACCAGTATTTAAAGGTGTAAGAACTAGACCTTGGTTAAGACCTATCTATCCTAACCATGCTGATGTAGATTTCTTTCAATCATTATTCTAGTTAAGTAATATAAACAATATAAGTTATATAAATAACCATACATAATTATGAGTAATTTAGAAGATGATAGTATTAAAGATATATTAAAGTTAGTAGCTGATTCACTAACTAAACAAGCTAATGATTTATTTCCTAATATGATTAAAGATATTCATATAGATGAAAATAATAAGTTAGTTGCTACAGCTATAAATAAATCTAAACCTTTAGATGGTTTAGTTAATAGAAATCCTATAACAAATATTAGTAGAATAAATAAGAAAGGAATAGTAGTTTAATGACTGATATATATGAAGATTTAGTAATACCTAGACCTATATATGATAGTAATTTTAGTTTCATAGATAATGATTGTTTAACTATAGCTAATTATTTATTTAATGAAGTAAATACAACTTTTCTAACACCTTTAGGTACAAATATAATTACAACATATAGAACATTTAACGATATATTTATTCCTAATTTAGATTTTCCAGTATTAAAAGTATATAAGTTAAATGAAGTAGATAATTATAACATTGCTCAATATTCAGATGTAACTATAAATGTTAGTTATGTATTAGCTTATACACAATTAACTAAGTTAGCTTATGTATCAAGTTATGTAGCTCAAGAGATTAAAAGGTTATTAAAGAATGCTGATTTATGTAATTTATTTCAAATTAATTGGGATAAACCTGTAACAACTACATATGAAACTATGATAGATCCTAATCAATTAGTTTATAAATATACTAATATAGTATTTAATGTTTACACTTGTCCTATTACAAATACTTATGAATATTCAATACCAGCAGAATCAGATTAGTAGTACAATATAAAGTATATAGATTAAGAAATTAATATAGTTAGAAAATATATAAATTAGTTCAATTAATTAAAAGTATAAAATAAAGATAATATAAAGATATGACATTAACTTCAGTTGTAATTGAAAGAGGTAGAGCAGTTACACAAGAACCATATACAATGAGTATGTATCCTACAGGTGTACAGGATATAAGCAATGTATATTATTTACCTTTCTTCTTATCAGGTATTGCTGCTCCAACTTTTACTATTGCTAATGTAAATGGAGTAGCTAGTACAAGCACTATAACAGCATTAGCTCCAAGCGTAGGTACAGCAGGAGTATTCGATTCAGGTATATATGTAGGAGATATAATTACTAGTGTAACTACAGGTTCATTAACATCACCTAGTACATCAACTATTAGTTGTTATACTTCTAGTGGATTAAATTATATAGTTTATCCTCATACATATACATCTAGTAATTTACCTATGCAATCAGGAGATGCAATTAGTGGTACAGGTATTCCAAGTAGTACACAAGTAAATACAATAGATTATACAAATAGAAGAATTTATTTAACTAATGCTTGTACAGCAGATGGAATAGCAACATTAACTATTACACCAGCTATAAGAGTAATAGCAGTTAGACCTAGTACAGCTACTAGTAATCCTAATCAAATCGATATTAGCACTACAATAGCTACTACAATTACTTTTGCTACATTAACTGTATTGCCAGGAGCATTAGATGGTATGTTTGGATGTTTATCATTAGTACCTATTGGTAGTTCAACTAGTGGTAAAGCTACATTCAGTGTATCAGCAGCTACATTAGATGGCACTAAAGCATTAGGTAGTATTAGTGGATTTAATGGAGTAGATGTCACAGCATTATCATATGGTGTATTAGGAACATTCTCAGTTAATATTGATTCATTCCTGTTAAATGCTAGAGTTCCTTCACCTAGTTAGGAGATAATGCAAAGCATATAGTAGATAATGTATAGCATATAGTATATAATAAATATAGGTTTAACCTACGAGTTCTACGTATGTAGAATGTTATAATATCTCTATTCTTATATGAATAGAGATATTTTAATATATATATATATATATAAATATATAAAATATAATGACTATAGAGATATTTGAAAAGAAGTATAAAGCGGTAAGTAATTTATTTACTAGAGATATAGAGAGTAATGATTATGTATTTCCAGCACCATTATCTATATATGGTACTATAGAGAATGAAACTAAGAATACTAAAAACATATTAGAATTTAAGTTTAATTCATATTATGATTCTATATTAATTATAGATAATTACTTTCAGTTATTTTTCTACTTATTAGATTTTGAATATAAGTTAGGAACAGTATTAGTAGAGAATATAATTAAGACTGAGAGTAATACAGATATGTATGGATATAAAGGTAAATATTCTTTTATGGAAGGTAATATTCTATTAAATATAGGAACAGAGGAAATATACGATGACTATTGTAAAATCAAAACCAAGTTATAACACATTAAAAGTTACTCTAGATAACGGTTCAGTAGTAGATATAGGTAGAGCAGCACTAGCTGATATGGATCAACTACTAGAAATTCAAGATAGGTTAATCAATAAATATATTGAGTTAGATGGAGCATTTGGTTCAATAATTACAGATCCAGAAATTAGAAGTGATTTAACTATTGCATGTTCATTATTACCTATAATTTCTAGTAAGAATACTGAACAAAAACATTTAGAGTTTAGTGATATAGAGGATAACTGGGAACAATTAATTACTTTATTCTTCAATAGTGCTTTAGACCATAATACTAGAGAAATTAGTGATGTATCAGCATCAAAGGTAAGTCAACTACATTTTTTGCCATACAACAAGATAGCGAATCAAGCATTACAAGAGAAGAGAAAGTTAGAGAAAGAAAAGTTAGAGAAAGAAAAAGATTAACTGAATTAAATTATCCTAGATTAAAGGAGAATAATTTCAAAGGTAGTTTATTACTATTAAATTGTTTATTATGTGCATATCCTGAAAATGGATTAAATTTATATAAAAGTTTAGATTATTGGGATTGTAAAGAGTTAATAGATATTAATGGTAATAATAAAGCTTATCCTGAAGATGAAATACAGGAGATAGAAAATAATGTCTTTAATAACTTCTTAGATAGAAAAGCTTATAATAAATATAACTGGTTACATCTAGATAAACCGTTTAATCTATTCAGAATTAAAGATAAATCAGTTGATTTACTATATGGTAAATAGAGATTATATAGATTATATAGAAGGTATATAAATGACAGCTAAAGTATATAATGAGACATTAAGTAGTTTCTTCCTAGATTTAAATAAAGAATTTGATGGATTAAAAGATAATTTAGGTAGTTTTAAGAAAAGTCTAAGTGGATTTAAAGAATTAGATAGTGATTTAAAAGGAATAGTTGGAGTAGCAGAGAAAGCAGATAAAAGTATTGCTGCTATGGGTAAATCACTAGGTAGTTTAGTAGGAGTTGGTGCTAGTTTATATGCAGTATTTACTAATTTAGATATAGCTAAAGAAATCTTTATAGAAGGTAAGAAAGCTATTAGAGAATTTAGTGGTGTAGCTGAAGGATTAACTTTTGCTAAAGCCATATCAGGTAGTGAAGAGTTATCTGAAAATATAGCTGACTTAGAGAAAACATCAGATGTATTTAAGAAGATAGGATTAGCTGCTGATGCAGTATTTAATACTGAATATGTAGTTGAATGGTCGGGTAAAGCTATAAATGCTTTTGCAAAAGTAGAACAAGCTGCATATAGATTAAGTACAGTTACAGTACAAGGTAATGAACAGAGTATAGATTCTATAGATAAAACTATTGAATCAATGAGAGAGTTACAAAAACAAACTAACTTTGCAGTAGGTTCAGTAGCATTATTAAATACTCAATATGATATAGCATCAGCAGGTTTTACTAAACAGAAAGATACTAATAATGTAGGTAAAGCATCTATTAACTTATCTCAAGCCGGATTTGGTAATGTAGGAGGTTCAACTAATGCAATTGTAAGAGTATTAAAATCATTAGATGAAGGTTCAGATCAAGCAGAGAAAAGAGCAGCACAGTTATTTACTACAACTAAAGTAGGATTATTAACATTAGATCAATTAACAGGTGAAATAGGTAGTTTATCTGTACAAGCTAAGTCATTAGGAGTAGACTTTGAAGATGTTACAGCAGCTTTAGCTGGATTAACATTAAAAGGTGTTACTACAAGTGAAGCTAGTACAAAGATTAATGCTTTATTCAATGAGATAGCATCAGGAAGTGAAGAAGCTAATAAATACTTAGCTAACTTTAGAGATAGTGCAGGTAAACCTATTCAATTAAATGCTTCTAGTTTAAAAGAGAAAGGATTAAAAGGTATAATTGATGATTTAAAATCAGCTACAGGTGGTGATACATCAGTAATACAAAAGTTATTTTCTACCAAAGAAGCTCAAGATGCTGTTAAGTTATTAATATCATTAGGTGATGATTATGGACAATTTGTAGATAGAATTAAAAATGCTAGTACAGAAAATTTATCTAGTGAAGCTAAGAATAGAGCTAAAACATTAGTTGGTGCATATGAAGAAGGTATTAATAAATCTCAAGCTAGTATAGAAGATTTTGGTAAAGGATTTAAACCTGATGCTTTACAAGGTTTAATTCAAGGTAATAAATTAATTGAAGAATTTGCAGATAAAACAGCTACTACTACAGGTGAAACAGTAGGTTTTCTAACTAGCATTGCAACTAAAGCTAAAGCTATAGGTGGATTTTTATTATCTGCTACTGGAATATTAGGTTTCTTTGCTGCATTTAAAGGTGTAGGAAGTGTACTAGGTGGTGTAAAGGATTCACTATTTGGTACTAAAGATAAAACTAATGATGATGGTAGTGTTACTACAGGTAAAAAAGGATTATTAACTGGATTTAAGAAAGAAAATGAGACTATATGGGAATCAGTTAAAAGAAATGCTAGTTTAGCTGCTGATAATATAGAAAATAGATTTAGTGAAGCTATAGCTAGAATAGCTGCTAAAGTAAAAGAATTAAATGCTGAAGTAAGTCAAGTAGGAAGTAATAGTGAAGGTGAAGCATCATCTACACCTTTAACTTATAGTAGAGAAGATGCTTATAAAGCACCTTATGTAGATAGAAGTGGAAGAAGATCAGCATTAGAAGCTAATAGTGCTATAACAACTGCTGAATCTGTAGAAGAAGAAGCTGTTAAACCTAAGTTTACAGGTAAAACTTTTACAGAACATTTAGCTGGAGCTAATACATTTTTTCAAGGTAGAGAAAGTGGAATAGAAAAAGTAATAGGTGAAGGAGCAAATCAAAAACTAGGACAAGGTATAAGTACAGCAGCTAGAGGTTTTGATATGTTTAAAAACAGTGCTTTTGGATTAAAGACTGCTTTTAGTGCTGTATTAGCTACAGGTAAAGAAATGTTACTAATGTTTGCTGGAAGTGCAGCTATTATAGGTATAGTAGGAGGAGCTATAAGTTATGTAACTACTGTATTTAGTTCATTAACTCAGTTATTAGATCATTCTACAATACCTGAACTACAGACAATGAGAGATACATTGAATGACTTCAAAGATGTTAAAGGTATATCAGATATAGTAGATGATTTAGATCCATTAGCTGGTAAAGTAACAGGAGTAAATGAAGCTTTAGATCAAAGTATTGATATAGTAAATGCTTTAGGTGGTGCTTGGAAAAGTGTAACAGGACAGACTAAAGTATATGGAGTAATTAAAGATACAATAAATGATGCTCAAGGTAAACTAACTAGTGATATAGATGAGAATTTAAGTAATTCTAAGAAAGGAGTATTCGGTGCTAAGACTGATGCAGGAAAGATAGCAGAAGATAAATTAAATAATGGATTAGATTTAAGTTCAGAAGATAAGAGTGCATTAGAAGCAGAACAAAGACATAGAATAGAAGAAATAGATGCAAGAATAGCTTTACAAAGACAGAAAATAGCTGCTTTCGATTCTAAAGGTGATGGTAATAAAGAAGAAGGTAATCAATTAAAGACTGATTTAACTACATTAGAAAAGACTAGTGAGGAACAGAAGAAACAACTAGGATTACAAACTAAACAATTAGAATTAAAAGATGCAGTTAGAAGATTACAAAGTTTAGATATTACTATACCTTTAAATATTCAATTATCTACTGATAGAGAAGAAGCTGTTAAGGCTCAAATTAAAGATGTTACAGATTTATTTAAAGATGGAATTAATGGAGTATTAGATAAACCAGAAGCTTTTAATAATCTAAAGAATAAATTAGACACTACTTTTAAAGGTATTCAAGCAGAAGCAGAGTTAGATCCTCAATCAGCAGTTAAGTTAAAAGAACAATTAGAAAACTCTCTAGGTAAAGATAATTTAACTAAATTATATAAAGCTAATCCTGAACTATTACAAGGTGCTTCAACTACTAATGCTGCTATTACTCAAGGTATAAGTAAAAATGCTCAAAATACTTTGACTAGTAAAACTGCTGTATTAGATTCAGCTAGTAACTTAGGTAGTAATTCTACTGCTATAGCTTTAGATAAATATCAATCTAATTTAACTTATATAAATGAACTAGCAACTAATCTAAGTAAAGAATTAGCTGATCCTGCTACATCATTAGCTAGACAAGCTGAAATATTAGCTCAAATAGAAGAACTAGAAGCTAAAAGATTAAGTTTAAATGCAGATGCTCAAATAAGAGCAGAACTTGATGGTAGAAAACAAACATTATCTGTAGCACAAGAATTACTTAATTTAGAACAAATTAAATTAGGTTTATATAGTCAAGAAAATAAGTTTGATTTATTCTCTATGTCTCTATCTCAAGCTAAATTAGATGCAGCTATTAAAGAAGTAGCTGTTAAAAAAGAAGGTTTAGAAATTAGCTCTAGAGAAGATGAAATTAAAAAACAAGCTATCATAACATCTTTACAAGATAAAGTTACTAGAGATAAAAATAATGCTAATACAGTATCTAATTTAGGTGATACTAACTTATCTGATAAACAACAATCTAATATTAAATCTATTCAAGATAATACTAAGAAAAAAATAGATAGTATTAATCAAGAATATTTAAGTAAAAAGAAGATTTCTAGTGATAATGCTTATACATTTGATGATAATCAGAAAGGTGCAGATGATAAAGCTGCTATTACTGATGCTTTAATAAATATATCTAGAAATTCAGCTAATCCTCAAAATCAAAAAGATTTAGAAAGAATACTAGGTAAAGATAAAGCAGATAAACTAAATCAAGCTACTATACCAGATAAAGATACTGAATCATTACTGTTTACAGGTAATAAGTTAAATAATGGTAAAGAAATAACTAATCTAATTAATAGAAATAGATTAGGTGAAAACTATGATAATCCTTTGACTAAATTAGCTACAGGATTAAATCTCTATACACCAGCAGGTTCAGTAGATAATGCAGGTAAAATACTTAATGATCGAGATCAAAGTAAATTAGATTCAGATATAAAAGCTGGACAAAATAGAAATAAAGAATTAAATATAGCTAATCGTAATAATGATGATGCAATAAATAAAACTAATATTAATTTTAATAAAGTTAATCAAAATAGAGATGTAGCTAATTATAACTCAGATAATATTAAAGGTATAATAGGTAATTCTAATTCTAGCAATATTAACAGTAATAATATTAATTCTAGTAATAATAGTAAACTAACTACAGCACAACAGGATGCTAGTAACAGTAAGTTTTTAAATGAATTAAAGTTATTCAATGCTGATTATGAAGGAGCTATAAAGGTATCAACTTTAACTATAGAAAATGAATATGCAGCTAGAGAAAAGAGTATTAAACAGGGAGAATTATTAGCTCAATCACTAGGTAAGATATCAGGATTAACAGATATATTTGGTAATTCAGTAGCAGGAGCAGGATTAGAGTTAATTAATTTCCAAGCTGCTAAACCATATGAAAGGTTAAATAAAGATGCAGAAGAAGCTAGAAAACAAGTAGGTAATGCACAGAATTTAAGAGAGAAAGCTGTTACAGGATTAGATAAACTACTAGCTGATGCAGTTAATTCAGGAGCTAGTAAAGAAACTATAGCTAAAATTAGTGATAGTAGAAATACAGCTATTAAACAGAGAGATTTAGGTAAAAGTGAAGCAGCTAGTGATTTAAATAGTATTAATCAGAATACTGCAATAGGTAAAGTATATACTCAATTACAAGAAGATACATTAAGTATAAAGAGTAAATATGCTCAAAGAGAAGCTTTCTCTAACAATTCATCTGAAGTAGCTAATGCTTATGGTTCATTTAGTTCAGGATTAGGTTCAGTATTAAATAGTATATCTCCTAATAGTTCATATGCAGCTAAACTAAATACACAAGCTGTAAGTGCTAAAGCTAGTGCAGATATAGAAACCAGAGGAATTAGTAAAGATAAACAGTTTGACTTATTAGATGAGAGATTAAAAGGCTTAGATCAATTAATAGAAGTATCTAAACAAACTGGAGTTGATCCTAATAAAATTAAACAATTAACTACTACTAGAAATGATACTGTAAAGGAAATAGGAATAACTAAAGATTTAGTTAATCAAAGAAATAGCTTACAAGATGCTAATGATAAATTATCTATATTCTCAGCTAAGTTAAGTGAATCAAGTACAACTATAGCTGAACAGATAGATATATTAACTAAAGAGTCAAGTATTACTAAAGATAGTATTGATTTTCAACAAAGACAGAGAGATTTAGCTAGTGCTAGTAATAAATCAGGTGCTAATCTTCAATCATCTTTCTTTAGTTTCTTAGGTAAGAACAGTCCTATTACTGATATACTTCAACAAAGATTAGATGTAAAAGGAGTAGATGAAGATACTAAATTAGCTAAAGCTAAAAATACTACAGATGCTCAAAAAGAAATATTAGATTTAACTTTACAAAAGGCTCAACTTAGTTTAGAAGAACAAGGTTATGAAAATGCTTTAACTCAAACAGCTTTACTAGGTGATGTTTTAGGTACTTTAAAAGGTGAAAAAACTAATTTTAGTTCTAGTGATTTAGTTCAACAATCGATAGCTAATATAACTCAGAAAATACAACAAAGTAGAGGACTAAATGCTGCTAAAAGCGATTTGATAGATCAGAAGTTAAATTATGTTCCTACTGAATTAGATACTAAAAATACTAACTTAGATAGAGATGCTTTGGCTAAAAAGAATAATATCTTAGGTAGTAATCTATTACCAGCTAACTTTGACTTAATTAAAGATAATGTAAATGGAACTAAAAAAGCTTTAGAGGATTTTAATTATAACGATTATAAGTCACCTAGCTTATCTGATCCTGAATATAAAGCAGGATTAGATAAATTAAAGAATCAAATTCATTTAGTTAATCCTAGTGATGCTAATTCATTAAATAAATTAGCTAGTAGTTTTAACGCTAATGGTAATGCTAATGGAACAGTTAGTGTACAAGCACCTATTAGTATAACTATTCCTGTTAATGGGACAAGTAGTGCTGCTAGTGATGAGAATTTTCAGAATGATTTAAAAGTATTCGTAGGTAAACAAGTAAATACTAGCTTAGATAAACTATCTCAAGCTTTGTTAGCTGCTGTAAGTAAATAGATTCTGTAAATGTTATTATATAAATATCTATATTAGTTATAGATATTAATTAAATTAAATGTAGTTATTAATCAAATATAAAATTAAAAATAGTAAATAAGAGAATAAATTAAAAATATGGCTTTACAAATTAATTTCCAGAAAGTATTTGGTGTTCCAGTTTCACCAGATTCTATTTCAACAGGTACAGCATCATTAGTATCATATCCAGCGATTACAGGTGATTTCATTATCACTATTAATCTAAACTTAAAAACATATACTTTTGATTTAAAAGGTATTCCAGATACATTAGCTAATACAATTATTGATACTTGTAATACTAATGCAGAAAGTTTAGCTTTAGGACAAATCGATTTAACTAATCCTACAGGTGCAGGACTGTTCTTATATAGAAATGGTACTTGTTTACCATTCTCATATCAAGATGGTGGTACTTTACAAGTAGGAAGTTCATCAAATAATTATACTTCATTCCAAGTAACTTGTTTAACAAATATTACTGTAACATCTATTTAATAGATAGAAAATAATAATATTAGTAGTATATCAGTAATAGCAATATCAGTTTAAATATATGTCTAGTATCTACACATCAGAGATATTTTATAATTATCCTATACCTCCTGATGGTGTAGCTTTTTCTAGTATTAGTGCTAGTGGAATTAAAACTTATATAGCTTCAAGTAACACTTTATTTGAAGGTAATTATTGTTTTGATACTGTAACTATTACTTTAAGAGGAATACAATCAGAACCTTTTAGTAAACCTTTAGCATCTAATATAGGTTCAGTTAATTTTAACTTTAGAGGTAGAACATGGACATTATTAGATACAATTGAAGGTAGAAAATTCTTTATAGCTGGAACTGCTGTTTATGATACATGGTCTTGTACAGGTACAGATTTAAATACTCCTAGAATTAAATTAGCTTAATAATAATAATAATAATAACAATACTAATATGTGGATAACAACTAATCAAATAAATAAAGTAAATAGTATATTAGTAGCTAATCCACCTATTAGACAAGAATTTATAGATGAAACTAATTATATATATACAGATATATCAACTATTACTCCTATATTAGTAACTAACTTATATGCTATTACAATAGATAATCTAACTATTAATAAACAATTCTATGGAGATTTAATTGTAAGTGTTGAATATACTGATATAAATGATATAATCTCATCTATTACAACCGATTACAACTTAGTTAGTATTGAATTAGTTGATACTAGTAAATGTTATATCACTAATTACAATACTCAATCTAATTCAAACTTAAATAATTTATATATATTCTCTAGTAATACAGGTAATATTAATATTGAAGTTACATATAGTATAAGTAATATAAATCAATATGCTAACATTGATTGTTTTATAAGTAATCATAGTAATATAACTAATATTTCATATCAAGATAATTATTCATCTATACCTTTAGCTATTACATCTAATTTTCTAACTAACAAAGCATTTAATGTAAATAACATAGTAAATATTACATATTTATTCAGCATTAATCTTAGTTATATAAATCAAAATATAGGATTTAATACAGCTACAATTAATAAATTCAATGCTAGATTATTTAGCTTTAGTTCAGTTAGTTTAGTTAATACTATTCCATATATAGAATTAGATTATTTAATATATAGAAATAATAAATATTTTAATCTATATAACATAGATAATCTATTTGATTATATTAATAATAACGTAGATGATAGTCAAGTACATAGTTTTCTATCTAATCCTAATTACTTTATATTGATAGATAAGTTGTAGATAAGTTATAAAGTATATAAAAAGTAGTGTATGTAATGTGTATAGTGTATATAGTATATGTCAACTAATTTAAATCTAGTACAATCTTTAATACAGAATGGTAGTATACAATGTGAATCTAGTTTAAATGATTATCCTAGATTAACTTTAGTTGAATATATACCTGATCTAGTAACTAGGTCAATAGGAAGTAATTTTATATTCAATGGACTGACTTTTACGTTAGAAAATTTTACTGCTGATGTATGTATACAAAATAATATTACTTCAGCTAATCAAAAACAGATTACATATACTTATACTCATATAAGTAAAAGATTATATGAATATCCAATAGTAACTAAAGATTTTCTAACTGCATATAAGAATCAATACAGTATAAAAACTAATTCAAGTTATTATTTTTCTATAGGATTATTAGTTAATTATGCTTTAGGTAAAGTAATTAATGCTGGTACAATTTCACCACCTGCATTTTTAGTTGAGATATCAAATAATCCTAGTGTTAGTGATACTATTACATTAAAGCAATTAATAGATGATAAGTTAAATATATTAGGTTTAGTTTATAAATTTAATAATGATAATCTATCATTCACTTCATTAGGTTCTAGTGGAAGAATTAACTCAGGAATAGTTTCTAATGTAACTTTAGGAGTTAATAGTGTTCCTACATATAAAAATACATTATTAACATGGTCACAGAAAGATAACTATGATACAGGAGTTAACGCTAAAATTTATATTCAGATTAAACCTAGTGACTATGTAACATATGAAGGTGATTATAATCCTCATTTAGCACCACCAGAAACTATGAACAATAGTATATATCCTAGAGACTTATCTATAATGTTTGATAGTTCAGGTGAAACTAAATCATGTAAGATTACTTCATATAAATTTAGTCAACCTGCTACTGAAATTAGTGCTACTTGGGGTTATGCTCATTCAGCTTTAGAATTAGTAGCTGATCCTACATATGCAAATACTGAAACTGATGCGATAATTAGTCAAATTACATCTGATGTAATAAATAGTGGTAATGCTTTTCAAGAAGTACTAACTAGTATACAAGCTAATAAGTTAGGTTATCCAGATAGTGCAGCGTTTAGTAATGCTATGGTATGGAGATTAATAAGTATTAAAGCTACTACATATATATATCAAAGTTTTAATCCTCAAATTAATCCTATGTTACAGAATAGTGATGGTACATTAACACCTGTAACAATTCCTAGTAATTATCAACAGTATTTATATTCTAATATGCAAGTATTAGTAGCAGAACAGACTACAGGATGGGAATTAAAAAGATTTGCTACTGAAGATGCTACTAAATGGACTAAAGGTAGTATATCAGCGTGGTTAAATTTAAATACTATAGTTAATTCTAAAAGTGTACTTACTAGTGGTGCTAATTCACTAACTCAGCAGCAGTATAATTGGATGTTATATAGTGCAAAAGTTAATTTAGAACAATATTTATATAGAAAGATACCTATATTTGAAAGAGTAGATTATGTAGTAGAACCTTATAGTAAATACTATACTGATACAGATAATGTAGATTGGACTGTACAATATATTCCAGCTAATCAAGTAAATCAATCTGAAACAGATACTACACCAATTCCAGTATTATTTCCAGATCCTAATTGGGAACCTAATTTAATGATTACAGCTAAAAGTAGACTAAAAACTTCTATTGGTTTATCAGGTAATCCTAATTATAGTCCTTTCTCTAGAAATTACTACGGTACTAATCCTATTGTAATTACTTCTGGTTCAGAAGAATATGAATTTACTAAATATGGTATACTTCCATCTAAAAATACTAGACCTCAATTACCTCTCATATATAGTGAGTATTCAAGCATCAGTGATATATTAAATAATATTAATGCTGGTTTAAGTGATACTGGTACATATTATAATAATGTACATACTTATATGAAAGTAAGTGATTATGGTATTGAAAGTAATAGTTTACCTAGTATTAGTACAAGTAATATTAATACTAGTTTTCCAGATCAGATATTAGATAAAGATGATCAGTATACTACATTAACTAGTATTAGAGTAGCACAAGATAATAGCTATAAAAGTAGAGTTACACACACTTCATTTAACTTAAGTGATGGTAGACCACCTAGAGCTACTATAGTTAAACCTATGTATCAAGAATCTAAAACTAGTATAAATAATAGTTATTTAAATAGTGTTACATATATTACTAGTACAATACAGAATAGTGCTAGACAATATATAGCTAGTGTAAATATATCAGCATGTGAGAATTTACAAGAAGCTTTAAATGGTGCAAAATTTAAACTAATAATGGATAACATTAATAATGGTTCTACTATCTCATGCCAGTTAAATTTCAATAAAGGTATAAGTAATATAACTACAAATGCTTATATACAAGTACCAGGAATTACAGGTAACTGGATAGTGAAAAGAAGTGTAATTAGTGTACAATATTCTAAAGGTAATTCTTTTCTACAACCAATAAATATAGAAGCAGGTAATTATATTACTAGTTTAGGAATAAGTACAAATACTGTACAATTAGCTAATGTAAATAGTAATACTTCATCAGTAAAAGTATTAATTAATCCTAACTTACCTAGTAACTTTGGAACACCTATAACCTCTATACCAACTAATTTTAGTAGATGGTTAGATTTATCACCTAATCAGTAATATGATATATTAACATGAGATTTAATTTTAATCAACAAACAGATCCTAATATAGATAGTCAAACTATTGCTAATTTTACCAATGCTTTTATAGCTATTAGACCTAATATAACTAATCAAGGTGATAGATTAAAAGTAGATCACGTTGGTAATAGTTATATAATCCCTATTACTAAATATCAAACAATTAAAACTATACAAAGTAGATAGGTAATATAAAATATGTTAAGAACACAATATGGAAATGGTAGAAGTAGTTTACCAGCACCTAGTATTACAGCTAATAATACAGGTCTAATTCAAGGTAATAATATTACTTATTACTTCTGGACTATAGCTAGAAATAGAGTAGGGTATAATAATCCTTCAACTAGTACATCTTTAGTAATAGCTAATAATAAATCAATAACTATTAGTTCAACTTCATTTTCTACCTATGCTTATGAAGATTGGAGAAGTATAGCTATACTAGTTTCAACTACTAATACTTATAGTTCAGCTAGAGTAATATATGAACAAGAATTATATCAAGCAGATGGTATAACTGCTATTACGTTAGAAAATATAGTTATTAATGATGATTATGTAATCAATGGTACAACTACTATAGCTAATACTTCTTCATTTCCTGATACAACTTCATTACCTAACGGATTTAGAATAGCTGTTACTTCAAATAATAATGTTTATGAATATTTAAGTAATAATAATGGTACTACAAATAGTTATATAGCAGATAATTTTAATTCCTTTAGTAGTGTAAATGGTATATGGTCATTAGTTATATCTAATACATTAGCTGAATTAAATGTTAATTATAGAAAGGAATTATATGAAGTTAATAGTACAGAACTAATTAGTGCTTCATTAAATACTGTACTAAATAACTCTGTACCTATTATGTATTATATATATAATGATTCAGCAGTAGCATATAGTAATGGTGAAATAGCACTAAATGATTACTGTTCAGATGCTTCCTTAACTTATTCATTTAATATAGAAGTTCTAGGTTATTTTGACTATAACGCTAATACTTTATCTACAACAGGTATTACTTATGTAAATACTTTAATAGCTTATCCAGCTAATAGTATTACATTAAGCACTCCATTACCTGCTTATAATGCTTTAGTTTTAGTTGTCTATCCTATATTAGACTTTATTACTACTATTCCAGATGGTTTATTTATAACTACTTATCCTAAAATTAATGATTATAGTACAATTACTTCATTAAGTTACTGGTCTAGTCCTGTAACTAATTTATCCTCACTAAGAGCTATTCCTAGTTCTAATTATATAGATGGTCAAATTAGATTTGTAGAATCTGTTAACCAATGTTTTGCTTTTATAGCTGCTAGTACAGGTGTAGATGATGGTATAACTACTATCATTCCTAATAGCAACCCTAACACTGGAAGATGGTTAGTTTTAACTAGTTCTATATTACCAGGAAGTATTACAACTGCTGATTTAAGTACAAGCGTGTTAGCTTTAATTACACCTACAATTAAAACTACTACTATAAATATAAGTACATCTGTTAGCTATTCAATAGACTTAAATGCTAGTAGTAATTATGATTATTACATTATAAATACACCTAATGATGGTGGAACTACTACATTTAATATAGTAGCTAGTACGATAGGAGACAATCAAACATATTCATGTGTATTAGAAATAAGACAACAGACAGGAATTATAGCTTGGAATAGCAGTTTAATGTTTCCAAGTGGTAATATACCTGTACTAAGTGGTAATGGAAAGACAGATATATTTATTGTTATAATTAATCAAGATAGTTCTGGAACATTAAAGAAAAGAATCTTTCTAGTACAAGCTAATGTAGGTTAGTAGGTTAGTTAGTTGATTATATATTATGGTTAATATAAATGGATAAGAAAACATTAAGTAAATATTTATTATGTAGTAATGTAACAACTGCTACAGTAAATGATGTGTACTTTAACAATGTAGATTTACTATTAAGATTAGATAATAGTTTAAACACATTAGGATTACCGTTCTATAAAGATTATTCTACAAAACAGAGACAATTTAGATATTTTATAGGAAGTTCTAGTCAATCAGATATAGCTTTTATTAACATAAATGATTCAGATTATAGTAATTATCCAGATATAAATGCTAATTTAACCAGTAATAATAAAGTAAATAGTTTTCTAACTATTCCTAATAAATATAATCACACATTAAGAGTAGCTGAGTTAAATAGTGGTACTCTTTATGGAAGTATTAAAGGTACATTTTTAGAGATGATGTTAAATGGTCAACAACCTATTAACTTTGGAACTAATGATTGGACTATAGAATTTAGTTTTTATGCTGATTCAGTAACACTACCTTGGAAATATCAACCTATTATTAACTATGCAGACTGTTTTGCTCCTGCTGATAATTTAACTATAGCTACTATTAATAGTTATACTTATGTAACTGGTTTAGGTTATTCTATATTCTTAGCTAATAATGTATTAACTTTCTATGATAGTAGTAATCAATATATAATAGCTAATAATATTACAGCTAATACTTGGTATCATGTATGTTTACAAAGAAATGGTAATGTATTAGAAACATATATTAATTTTAATTTAGTAAATAGTTATACTAATTACACACATAATTTTAATTATTCAGTTGGAGTAAATGCTAATACTACTGGAGCTAGATTAAGTATAGGTGGAAGTAATTATTTTAGAACTTTTAGTAATTATTGGAATACTACAGAAGGAATTTATTATGTAAATAATAATCAAGTTGAATTAACATTTTCAGGTGGTTTAGCTAATATTAGAATTACTACTGGAATATCTAGATATAAACAATCATTTTATAGCTGTTCATTACCTTTCTATATAACTTCTATTGCTAATCCTATAGATAATTATTATAATTATGTGTTAGCTAACTTTCCATTTTTATATGATTTATATTATTATTCTCCTTATCAAACTCATTTAAATAATCCTAGTTTATTAGAATTAACACCTAATTATATAACAGGATTTGTTGAATTAGATGGTAAGAATGTATATAGTAGAAATCCTATAAATACTAATTTAAGTAATACTAATTGGACTATAGAATTTTATCTAACTTATTTTCATAATGGAGTTCCATATAAAGGTTTTAATCCTGGCTATAGTGTAGCTACAGGTAATAATAATTATCCTCAATTAACTGCTAATCAACAAATATCTAAAGTACCTACAACTGGATTTGGTGTATATGTAGATAGCACTATGAATGTACTAAATTTAACTAGTGGTACTTCAGTTAATAATAAAATATTAACTATTAACCTAAGATGGTTATATGAAGCTGAATCATATGGTTATAATGATGGATATGATGTAGGTGGTTACTATTTAGGATTGAAAATATCTGAAGATGGAACTAATTGGTTAGCTAATGTTTCACCTACTCTAATATATTGGGATGGAGATTCTAGAGGTACAGCTACTATACCTACTAATGAATTAGTTCTATATAGACATGATAATTATAATAACAATACTATAACTGTTAATTCAGGATATGAAGAAGCTCAAACTCATATAGCTATTGAAAGATTTAATAATTATCTATATGTATTTATAAATGGAAATTTAGCTAATACAATACCTTTTAATTACACTCTATTTAGTGTAACTAATAGTTTAGGTTTATCTAGTAATAGTAATAGCTATCCTACAATTACTTGCAATAGTGTTAATGATGGAATTAATGAAGGTATTTATAACTTAACAGTAGGCATTAAAGGACTAAGAATTACTAATCAAGCTAGATATTCTACAACTACTAGTAATGAATATTTTGCATATGATAACATTTTTAATTTACCATTAAGTACAAATGTAATAACTGAACCTAGAGCTAGAATAATAGCTATTCTTTGTACAAGTACATTAGCTTCTGTATCAACAACTACAGTTTCATGGAATATATATTTAAGTCAAGAAGTAGACACATTAACTACAGATGATTTTTCATTAACTCAATTACAAGGAGTAACAGGAGCTAGTATAGTTTCATTAACAAAGAATAATAATTATGTATATACTTTAGTTGCCAATACTGGTTCAGGAAATGGAATATTAGGATTAAATTTCTTAGATAGAAAAACATTAAAGTTTAGTGGAACTAACATATTAATTAGTAACTATGCAGGTGAATTAAGTTTTCAAGGTAATCAATATACTATAAATAAATCTAATCCTTTACCTATACTTACATCAGGTAGTAATCCTTATATAAATAGTAGTTTCCTAGTTACTATTACATTTAATGCTGCTATTGCAACATTTGATCCTACTAAGATAGGTGTTGAGAATGGTACAATAACTAATACTTCTACTATAACTATAGGTTCTGTATATCAGATAACAGTACAACCTATAAAAGAAGCACCAGTAATAGTACAATGTATGCAAGGAACAGGAGTTACAGATAGCAATATAACATCAGCTATTAGTGCTTCATTAGTTAGAATATATTCTAGTTCATTTCCTATACTTCAATTACCTTTAGATACTGCTAATACTGTATATGATCTAAGTCCAGCTAGATTAACTTTAACTCCTGTAATAGCTAACCAAATTACATTTGATACAACTACTTATCCATTTGGAGAAACTAGTTCATTACAAGTACAACCTACTAATGAACAATCTGGATTAGTATATACAGGATTCAATGCTATAGGTTCAGATAATACTACTACAGCAGGAACTAGTTATGATTGGACTATAGAGTTCTTTCTAAGAATAGATTCATCTAATAATAAATCAAGTCATATCTTTTCTATCGAAAACTCTAGTACAGGTATATGTTTCTTTAGTAGTAATAAGCAGTTATTAATATATAGAAGCGTTACTAATACTACGCAATTATTTAGTGGATTAAGTTATCCTGATTTAGATACAGGTAATTTTATAGCATTAGGTACAGCAGGTTATAGTTTACAGCAATTATATCCACATTTCGCAGTAACTTGTCAAAGTGGAGTATATAGATTTTATAGGAATGGAATAAGGATAGCATTAATAGTTGCTACACCTGGAATAGATGTAACTAGAGGAGATATTAAAGTAGGATATTACCAAAATAGAATAACTGATTGTAATTATTGGCTATCTAATATAAGAGTTACATTAGGACAAGCTTTATATACTGCTGCTTCAGTAGACATTCCTGGATTACCATATACAGTATTAGAAAATATTACTGATGCTACTAATTTACTTAATTACATATCAATATATTCAGATAATTATAATTCAAATCTAGCTACTATAAACAATGTAATTACAGTTAAATATTCATCTATTATTAATCTAGTTAATATACCAACAGTAACTATAAATAATATCATTGCTAATACTTCATATAGCAATAATTATTACTATTCAACAGTAACAGTAGATAATACTTATTCTAATGGAATAGTTAATTTCTCTATAGCTATAAGTAATGAACCTAATTTACCTAATAAAGTATTTAGTTCTACTACAGATAATTCCTATGTAGATATAATGTTATCAGCTTTAAATTGTACAGTATATACTAATGAACCTAATGATAATTCTTATCAATTTGATATATTTATTAGCTTTAATAACAATACACTTAATCCTTTAACTTTAGATTTATTAAATGTTAGTAATGGTATAGCTAGTAATTTATTCTCATATCCTAATCAGAATTTATATAAAGTTACTATAGTAGCTTCAAGTTCAGGTAATGTTAGTATATACTTACCAGCTAATACTATGCAAGATTTAGCAGGAAATTATAATTCAATTAGTAATACTTTAACTAGAACTACTGTTGTACCTGCTTATATTCCAGATCAGTATTTTAGTAATGTAATATTCTTATTACAACCTACTATAAATATAATCGATGAATCAAATACTAATACTTCTATAACTGTAAATAATGTAACTTTAACTAGTCAAAATAGTCCAGTAGGATTAAGTAAATCTATGTTATTTAATGGTACTAATTCTAGTCTATTATTTAACTTAAATCAGTCTTTACCTTCTACTATTAATTACACTATTGAGTTCTATGCTTATATACAAAGTAGTAGTATATTACGTCTAACTCAACCAGTTTTATTACCTTCTTCTAGTGTTACTACTAATTCATTTCAAGCTAACTGGAATATAGTTACTAATGCTGAAAATTATCAAATAGATGTATCTACAGAATCTAATTTTGATACATATGTACCAGGATATGAATCACTTAACACTGGTAATGTTACAGATATAATTATAGGAAATATAAATAGTACAAGTGTTCCAGTATTTGATGTAAATAATTTCATAGGAAGTAAAGGTTTTGCACAAAGAATTATATATGATGTAGATACTAATATAGGTTATTATTATGACATAGCTCTAGATAACAATTTTAATAATATACTTTATGAATATAATGAAAGATTCATTAATAGTAATACTATCACTGCTGGTAATTTATCCAAACTCAGTTATATTGGAAATAATAGTAATACTAATAGTTCTAATTCTAATAGTAGTCAATCTACTTTAGGTAATGGTACTTTAATTACAGGTTTATTAACTCAATCTAACTATCCTCAATTACTGTATATCCTAGAAGAATCTAGTGTTAGATTATATAATGAATCAGGTTATACTATACCAGCTATTATAGAGGATATAAGCGTATCTACATGGACACATATAGCTTTAGTGAATGTAGTTGACATATATGGAAATGGAACATGTAATTTATATAGAAATGGAAGTTTAGAAGATAGTATAAAGAATGTTAGTTGGAGTAATGTTAGTACAAGTTTAGGATATTACTTAGGTTATATTAGTGCATTAATTAGTGGAATAAGAATAACTAAAGGAATAGCTAGATATTTACAACCATTTACACCACCTAGTTTACCTTATCCTACTAGTTAAAGAATAAATTAGACAAGGAGGTTTATAGTATGTATATGGTAGATATAGTTTATTTTAATAAAGAAGATAGTAATAAGTGGAAAGGTGTAATTATAGAAGAAAGTTTAAACAACCCTTCTTTACTAAATAATATAAATATAGTAAATACTGAAAAGACTAAATTAGAAAATGATATACAATCAAAAGTATATAATTTACATAAAGTAGAAGTAGATAATGATAATTTACCTACTACTCTAGAGTCCATTTCTAGTAATATTAATAATCCATTTTATGCACATCTAGTAAATGGAGATACTATTCATGTTGCATTTCCTAATAAAATATTTACAGCTAAAAGAAATAATCGTAAATCTTTTAATACTATTAAAAATTATGGTAAAAGTTTAGGTATACCAAAGGAACAATTAAATATAGAAAAACTAATAGATAATCCTTTTGATGAATAACATTTATTATTATAAATGTGTATATAACTTATTTCTTATTAAGATAATGAGCTATACCTACACCTAATAGTGTACCAGCAGCAGCAGTACCAGGAATAATATAAGGATTATAGTATTTATTATTTAAATTATTTTCATTGTCTAAGAATTTATTAGCTGATTTTATATATCTTTTACCTTCAGGAGTATTTGCATCTGATATAAAGAAACCATTAGAATTATTCTTAGTATTAAAGGTTTCAAAATCTTTATTAAACTTTTCAGCTAATTTTCTAGCTTTTTCTTTCTCTATATCTTCTCTTTTACTATAACTATCAATACCTGAAGCTACATTACCTACTACATCTCCTAAAGTTAGACCTACTGTAGCTCCATATAGTAGTTTCTCTTGTTCAGGAGATAAACCAAACTCAACCATATATAATGTATTCATATTAATTAAATTAATTTATTATAAAATTTATATATTACTATTAACATTATAAGATATGCCAACATCAGATTTCATTAGATTAGATGGTACAGGAAGGATATATTTAAGAGGTAGAGATGATATAGAACATTTAGTTACTACTCAAACATTATCTGAAAAGAATATAACTGAGAGAAGTAAATCAGAGACTACAGATAAAGAGTTTAACTTTAAATTAGTTACTGTTAGAAGATTAACTAATTTTAGTAGTACAGATATAACTAACTTATTAGTTACTCAACAAGCTGAATTAAATAATATAGCTTTATTAACTGGTCAACCTATTCCATTTAATAGTCCAGTTAATAATAATAGTAATACAGCTACTAATGTATATGGAGTATTTATAGATGAAGATATATATGGTTTAATTACACCTGTTTATATATTCACTACAAGTAATTTAGTAATCAAATGTTATATTACCGCTAATGGAGTAGAAGATGATGCTTACTCAGTACATATAGCTCATCAAGTTAGTCAAATTACTAATCCTGATGGAACTATACAGTTAAATTGGAGATTATTTAGTATAGATTCTAATTTAAATGGTGTTTATAATTCATATTTTATAGAATCTCAAAGTTTACCTATTTGTTTCTCATATAACTTTGATATGAATAGTCTATATTACTTAGGTGGTGGTACTTGGACTGCAATAGGTGTAGATGTACAAGATAGAATACCTATTACTTCTATAGCTCCTACTGATGGAGGTAATTATATACCTTTAGGAACTCCTTTACAAGTAGATAACGGTACAATACAGGTTAATTCTGTAGTAGAATATAGTTTTACTCCAACTTATTCTTTTACATGGTGTAGAGGTATCTTAAACCTTAATAAAAGAACTAGATCAGCTAGTTCAACATATACAATAGCTAATGGAATTGTTCAGTTAGAAAAACAATTTAACTATAATCTAAACCTAACTCAAAGAGTAAATTTAACTACTGTATTAGGTTATGGAAAGGAATTAGATTTTAATGAGTTTAGTAATGGTTTAGCTAATTATGTAAGCACTACTAATGATAAAATATGTTCTCCTTATCAATGTCCAGATTATGGTACAGATGCTTTAAGAGTTTCACTACAATCATATTCTCAATCTACTAACTGTATTAGACCTAATAGTTTAACTAATATTAGTTCTAATTCAGTAACTCCTAATAAATATTCTGATCAGAATCTATGTTACACTCCTGTATTAGCTATGTCTAATGATGCTTCTATATTACTTAGATTTAACTTTGGTTCTGCTACAGGTAATATTAATCATCCTTCTCAAGTACAAGCTACTTCAGGTTCTAGATCATATGGTTATTCATATGATTATAAACTATGGTGGTGTTATGGTAACGTTATATCTTTCTATCCTATAGGTGATACTAATTTATATCAAAGCGTTAAAACTAGCGAATCTTTAGCTGGTGTTCCTGTAGGTAGTATGTTTGATCTAGGTCAATTAATACTAGCTCCAGGTGTTCCTAATGCTGTAGAAACTACTTGGAACTCTCCTGTTAATCCACCTTCTGGTTACTTTGAATATCTGTTTGGTACGCTTACATTCATCATAAACTACAACAATCCGCCTATATTTGGACATCAATCTATATATTATTACCAGATAAATCCACCTGCAATAGATGGTGGTTCAGCAGATAATAATTATAATGATGCTGGTCAAGATGCTTCAGATGTAGCTAGTTTAGACCAAATGCAACAATACTATAGTCAAATATTAGCTGGTATGGGAGGAGAAGGTTTATCAGAATATGATATAGGTAATGTAAATATAGCCGCTAATGAAACTAATACCTTACTTATGCGAGAACCTAATGCTAATCAACTGTCTGTATTAAGTAGTAATCCTCATTACTTCCCTAATAAATTCTGGACAAATGTAAACTCTACTGTCTCTAATTAGTAATCTTATATGTACATAATAGTAAATATATTAACTAATTTAAGTTTATATATATATATATATATATATATATAAATGAAGTATAGTAGTATAAATTATTCTTGATAGTAAGATAAATTCCAAGCTACTAAGGTATCATCTTCAGTTAATGGATTAAAATCTCTAGAATCATCTGAAACTGAAGTAAAATATGAAGTACCGTTACTAGATAGAAAGAATAAATCTGCATTAAATATATTAGTTATACCATTTAGATTATTCCAATAATCTGATTGAGCATTAGCTGTACTAGGAGGATAAAGATTAGTTGATTGAGTATTTATCCATAAATTATTATTATAACTAACTATAATTCCTACTGGAAATAGTGTATTACTTACACCTAAGTTAGATGAAGCTAGTGTTAAAGCATATATATCAGATATTAATATAGAATTACCTAATACTCTAACTAGAAATCTAGGTGTAATAGTAGTATTAGAGTTAGTATTACTAACGTAATTATTCTGAATAGTACACCAACTAGGATTAACATTTATATGTAAATATTCATCATATGAAATAGTTTGAGAATCTAAATTAGTGTTAGTTGGAATAGTTGTAGTAGCTTGTTTACCTATCTGTTTAGTCATATATGCTTTCTGACTAAGGTATGGTGCTAATGAACCTTTAATCTGATTTATATTACTATTCTCATCTACTAATTCTATTACAGGAGGATTATTATTAGTCATTACATATAATGGAAAATTCATATCATATGTACCTTGAACTGCATCATGTGTTACATAATCTTCTGGAATTATAACTGTAGGAAGATTAAGTATAGTATGATATCTAGGTGAACCATAATTATATGTAGATATTAATGAAATATTGTTTAATGTATTACTCATAATAGTTAGTTATATTAATTAAATTATCTATAAGTTATAATTATACGTTATAGTTAGTATAATTATTATATAGTACATATAAATATAAGTTAGAAACTATATGTTAGAAAATAACTAATTAATATAAATAGTATAAATATAAATATAGATATAAATTTACAATGAATAACAGAGATTTTAGTAATAGTTATGCTAGTAGTAATACAAGTAATAGTCAGATATTACAAAGTTTAAAGAATGATATACCAATTGGAGAGTTAGATTTAGAGTTATTATTTAGTAATGTTCCAACTCCTTTAAATGTATATCATCAAGGTCAATATAGTTCTCATATAGCTAATTTATATACTACAGCTATTAGTGAGTTTGCATATCCAGCAGTTGATAAAAGACCACCTATAAAAGCTTTAAATGAGATGCAAGAGAGAGATCCAGTTGTATCTCAGTGTATAAGTTTAAAAGCATTAAGAACAGTACAATCGTTTGGTAACTTTTCTCATCCTAAGAAAGAGATAGAGAATTTTATTAATAGTAATTTAACTACATTAGGAACATCATTTAAAAGAGTTTTATTTAAAATGATTTCATCTACTATACTTTATGGATTTTGTATAGCAGAATTTACTATGACTTCTAAAGCTAGAGGTTATAGAGGTCAATGGAGATTAGAAAATATTAATGTTCTAGATCCTGAAAGAATTATAAGAATATTAGGTAAAAGAGGTAGGATTGAAACTATAGAATATGATAATGGTCATGGTATTTATGTAAAAATACCTTATAAGAAATGTATTCATATTATTAATAACTCAGGTGCTACTTTTAATGAAAGAGAAGTATGGGGAATAGGTGATGGAATAATAGCTTTAAATTATTACACTTTGAAAAGAATTGTATTGACTCATTTAGCTATTGCTACTAAAAATAATTCTACTGGTATACTTCATGCTAAAACTCCTAATACTGGTAGAACTATCCTAGTAGATAGTAAAATGAATCCATTAAAAGATGGTAGTGGTAAACCAGTTGAAGTTACTAAACAAATAGCTTTAAATTATCAATTACAAGATATTTATAAGAAAGATTATATAGTAACTGATGTAGATGTTGAAATTACTAGAATACAAATACAAAATGATGAGAGATTCTGGGATTATATTCTTAACTATATCGATAGAGGTTTACAAAGAGCATTCGGTGTTCCAGTAGGTATTTTTGATTCAGGTATTTCAGGTACAACTAATGTAGGTCTATCTCAAAACTTTAAGTCAGTATTTGATACAACTATCTATGCTTTAACTACTTCAATTAAAGAAGAATTAATTAATAAAGTAGTTAAAAGATTATTATATTTTAACTTTCCCTTTGACTGGTTTAAAAATAACTACGGTGAATTTGTATTCGATGCAGAAGAAGATCAAACTACTATAAATAGTAGATTATCTACTATATCTTCATTAATAGCTTCAGGAATATTAGATCAAAATGATACTGAAGTTATAGGTCTAATTAGAAAGAATTTAGGTCTACCTGCTCTAAATGAAGCTGATAAGGCTGAAAAAGAACAAGATGCTATGGCTGCTCAAATAGCTAAAGAAGTTCAAAATCAATTAACTCAGTTACAACTACAGTTGCAAGTTCAACAAGTTCAAATGCAAGAACAACAAATAGCTATGCAGGAACAACAGTTGCAGAATCCTCAATCTAATACTTCTGATCCTAATCAACAAGGTAATACTCCTAATGATTCTAATACTCAACAATCTACTTCTAGTCAATCTAACTCTCAAGATATGCAATATCCATCTCAAGGTGCTTAGTTAGAAAATAGATAAACAATAAAAAAACTAAGATAAATTTAATTATCTTAGTTTAATTCTATTAGTATTTTAATTTTAGACTAACTATCTACTTTTCTAACTAGTTCAATCCATTCAGCTAATCTTTTTAGTAAGACTAACATTTTTATTAACTTCCTGTACTTGCTGTAGATGCACTAGCTGATGTAGCTACTTGAGCAGGTGTTGAAGTTGAACTATCTACTGCTGTTCCATCTGTACTTGAACTAGCGGGAACTGTAGTGCTTCCTGTAGCTGGTGTAGTTCCAGTAGCACTAGAATCTGTAGAAGTAACACTAGCAGAACCATTAGAACTAACATTTGTTGTACCTGAATTTACTGGAGTAGATGAACTAACTGTAGATGTACTTGAAGTATTACTAGCACTTGAAGCACTATCTAATGTAGTTTTGAAATTCTGTAGATTAGCTAACAATGTAGCCTCTTTACTAGCATCACCTTGTAATTGTGCAATCTCAGCATTAGCAGTAGCTAAACTAGCTTGATCAGCAGCATCTTGTGTTAATGCAGCTTGATATTTAGTTGTTAATGTATCAATTACTTGATTCTTTTGAGCTAATACTTCTGTAGTATCTGATTGAATTTGAGTAAAGATAGCTACTAGCAAATCAACTGTATCTTGTGTAGCACTTGATGTAGTATCTGTACTATCTGGAACTGAAAAATTAGTCATATGTTTAAACTGTATCTAGAATTGTTTACTCTTTTATTATATATTAAATTTTTAGCTAATGTCAATATATTTATATATCTTCTACCATATCTTCTTATTTAAGAAACTACCTAATCTTCTTATAGGATTATTATTACTACCTAATCTTTCTTCTGCATTCTTCTGTAATTGACTGAAGAAATGATTATCCCTTATAGGCGCTTTACTAGTTCTTACATACTTAGGACTAGTCATGTATTTACTTAAATCTTCTGCTTGATTAGGAAGTTTAGCTTGTATAGGTAAATCAGGTGCATTACTAGGTCTTTTAACTGTATTTATATACTGACTTAAATCTTCTGTCTGATAAGGTTTAGTTTTAGTTACTAAAGGTGGTGCATTACTAGGTCTATCTACATTAGTTAAATATTGAGCCTGAGAACTGTCTATCTGTCTAGATGGTGTATTAGCTAATTGTTGAGCAAAAGGTATTCTCTTGCCTCCTGTAGACCTAGCTGGTGTAATATTCTGCTGCTGTAACTGCATTTGTTTTTCGTACAAAGGCTGATTATTAGTTATATCTTGAAATGATTGATTATATACCATATTAATATATTATATTAAATTAATTTATACTGATTATACTAATTATAGAACATTACATACTATTTATTTATTTAGATAAGCTATATATAATCTAGCTACTTGCGTTATAGCATACATATATCTCATATCTTTAGTTTTAATATATAACATTTCATTATATTTTAATCCTAGTTCTTTATGTAAACTGTATAATATTGATTTAACTTTATTAATTTCATACCATGTCATAGGATCTTTACCCTCTTTAGCACCTTTTCTATACCATATCTTACTTAAGTTTATATAAATAATATTGCTGCTTACACTATTTTTAACAAACTTATTCGGAATAAATGTAGATTTCTTAGCTGGTCTAGTTCTCTTACCTACTATATACTCTAAAGTCATATACTAATCCTCTCTAATCTAATCTCTATTCTATATCCTATATAATCTAATTTCTTTATTACCTCTTATAAATAATATCTATAACTAATATTATCTTTAAATTAGGTATTTATACTCATTTACTTCATAAAATTAGATATGGTATTATATAGTAATAAATAAAAGACTTGACATAAAAAAAATTATAATGCGCGGGGGTCGCCTTTCAAGGTACTACGTAGCATCTCTAGATTATATTACTCTTAATAAAGAGTTAACTTAATAAAATATAAGTAACTAATAAGTATTAAATTAATATATTATATAGTATAGTAGAATATAACTAATTATTATATATAACTAATTTAATTACTACTTACTATGTATAGACATAAAAGAAATATAGATCAATATAAATTACCTTCTTTAACTTCATATAATACTTTAACTACTACTGTTGATAGTTCACTAACTTACAGTAATTTATACTTACCTTTAATTAATACACTTTCTGATAGTAATATCTTAAGTTATACTAACTGTTCATTAGATACTACTAATTACTTATTAGATAATTCTAGTGTTAAATTTAATTCAGGTTTTATACAGTCTATATACTTAGATATTTCATATAACTATACTTTCCAGACATTCTTATACTTACTTAGTAATTCTACTAATTACTATCCTTTGTTATCTATCTATGATTTAACTAATACTTATACATTATTCTCAATTAGTTATAATTTAACTTTATCTAAGTTAGTTATATCTAGACTTATTGAAGTTAATATCAGTTCTAATGTTTACAAATATGATATTAGATACTTATCCCTAGTTCAAAGTATATCTACTTGGAGTCATATAGCATTAGTTAGAAAATACAATGTAATTACTTTATATTTAAACTTAGAACAGACTTCTCAAATTAATAATTATTATCATAATATTCCTAAAGGTAATTTATATTTAGGTAAAGAAGATATTAGTGCTACTACATCTTATCTTTCAGCTAATCTTAGTAATTATCAAATCATTAATACTAATGGAACATCAGTTACTAATTTATATCCTAATATAACGTCTTTAGTTAGTAATAATCAGAATAATATTAGTAATACAAATCCTTTAGTTAGACAATATTTAGTACAAAACAGTGTAACAGAGAATAGTTTATATTACTTAGTTAATTTACACAATTATGATTACTGTAGTAATGTTTTAGTATTACCTACTATAATTAATAATTTTAATATTACTAATTCAAGTACATACAGTGCTACATATTATGATGGAATTAATGAGAATTGGTATATATATCCTAGTAATCTAAATTTAGGATTTATAAATAATAATCAAGGATTAACATTATATCCTAGTAGAGATATAGAACATCCACTAGAATTTACATTAGAAGTACAATTTAAAATATTAAGTAATACAATTACTTCAATAAATGGTAGTAATCAGAATATAGTTATAATATCTAATTGGTTATTAAGTAATAATCAATATTATTATTTTATATATAATACTAGTTTAAATATTATTCAGTTTATATATAAAGTTAATGGAAGTAATATAGTCAATATATTAAATTTAGATGGAATAGTATTAGATTATTATAATTATTTAACATTACAAGTATTTAATGATAGTTCTAATTATAATTTAAGAACTATTGAATTATATGTAAATGGAATTAAACAATATAGTTCAGTAATAAATCTTAGAATACCTCCTACTATAGCTTATTCATTCAATTATAATGTCAATGCTAATATAAATATTAATTCAGTTTTATATTTAAAGACATTTAATATATCTTATGGTAGAAAATATCTTAGTAATTATTTAACATATTGTTCTAGTAATACAGTGTTAAATAAGATATATTCTAATGCGATAGTAAATTACAGAGATGAATTTAATATATTTAGTAATAGAGAGATAGATAAATTAGATTTTAATTTATCAGGAGAATTTGTAATTAGTTTAAATAGTTTTAATTTATTTTATATAGTTCAAAATGGAATAAAGAATTATAATATTACTTATAGTATTCAAGTTAGTTTAATTGATAGTAATATGACTGATAGTAATCTAAGTAATAGTATAAATTATACTGATTTAGTATTAAATGATATTAATATTAGTAGTAATACATTAGTAATGGAAGCTAATACTAATCAAATTAGTTTCAGTATTAGTTTAAGTAATATATTACAGAATGAATATAAAAGAAGATTTAAATTAACTATAACTAACAATTTAACTACTCATAATTATCTAATATATATAGTTGATACTAATTTATTTAATAGTACATGGTTACTAAATCAATTAAGTAGTGTAGCTAATTTTAATGATGCTTATATAGTCAATAAATTTACTAATGCAGGAAGTTTAGTTAATATTAATAATAGTAATACAGCTACTACCTCAGCTAGTTTAGTTAATAATATAGATTTAGGTAATTGTTATATATTAAATAGTGTAAATGATGTAATTAGTTTAAATAAAGAATATAGTAATGTACAAACAATATTTTTCATATATAAAGAGTTAAATTTAGTTGAGTATAGAGTTTATGTAGGAGATAGTAATAGTTATACATTTAATGGTGGAGTAAATGGAGAATTAGTAGGTAATTTATATTTAGCTAGTAATGATTATTCAAAGATAAATACATTAGCTATAAAATCGTTTAATGTATGTATATCTAAATCTGGTAATGCCTATGCAGTAAGTGATGAAGTAAATAACGTTTTATATTTATATACTAAAAATGATAGTGGAATATGGAATAGTAATTATATAACATTAAATACTGGAATAACTGATATTAATTATTCATATAATACTGTATTTGATTTTAATGAAGATGGTACAGCATTAGTAATAGGAATAAAGAATGCTGATACAGGAGCAGGTAGAGTACAAGTATGGTTAGAAAATAATGGTATATGGAGTAAAGATTTAGATTTAAGTAGTCCTGTTCCATCACCATATTATGGAGGATTTGGTAATGCAGTATGTATAAGAGATGATTATCAAAGAATATATGTAAATGAAATTAGTAGTAATAAAGTGTATGAATTTACTAGAACTAGTGGTATATGGTCAGCTATTCCTACAGCTATAATAACTAACTCAGATACTAACTTTGGATATAAGTTAAAAGTATCTAGTGATGGAACATTATTAGCTATATTAGCTCTAGATAGTCAGAATTTAAGACTATATAACTTAATTAGTAATACATGGACTATAGTTAATACATTTTCTAACGTACAAGATTTTTATCTCTCTAAAGATGGTCTAAATTTAATTATTAGTAATTACACTAGTTCAAATGTATTAGTATATTCATTAAATTTTAGTAATATAAACAATAATTATACAGTTACATTAGTAAAGACATTAAATAGTGTATATAGTAATTATGGATATGCAGTTGATATAGATAATAATAAGAATATAGCTATAGCTAGTCCGATAGAGAATAAAGTTTACATATATTTTATAAGTGATAATTATACTACTCCAATAAGTTTTAATGGAAGTAATGATTATGGATATTCAATATCTAAGAGTGATTCAGATATATTAATATCTAATTTTAATAATGTAATTGATTTATATTCTAATGATGGTAGTACAGTTACACAGAATATAGTTCAAGTTAGACAGAATAGTAATGCAGCTAATTTAAGTGATTTACTAGATTCTACTAATATTCAAGTATTAAGTTTTGTAAGTAATACTAATTTAAACATTAGTGAAATAGGAAATAGTAAGACTGGAATAGGATTAAATGGATTATTTTATGGTTTAGTTATGTATAATAGAGCCTTACAACAGAATGAGATATTAACTATAGAAAATGTTTTACTAAGATATTTTCAGTTAGAAAATTATAGTTTTTATAATGTTTTAACTGATTATGTTAGTAATAATCAAACTTATCTTAGTGATGGAACTAATGCTATAGTTGATGAATATGGTAATTACATATTAAGTTAATGGTACATTAGTAATACATAAAATTTTATGGGAAAAACGATACCGCAGTATAACAGTAAAAGTAGTATAGCTAACAATGATTTATTCCTAATTTATGATAGTGTAGGATTGCAGACAGCTACGATAAGTAAACAGAATTTATTTGGTTCAGGAAGTGTAAATAGCATAGTAACTAGTGGATTATTAGCTAATTATCAATTCGATAATGGTTCAGGTAATAGTTTAACTGATTATTCAGGTAATGGATTAAATGGTACTTTAGCTAATGGCACTAATGCACCTACATGGAGTGTAAATAGCACTATAGGATTAGATTTTAATAGTAATAATAGTCAATATGTTAGTTTACCAAGTAATATATGGTTTAGTGGAGATTATACAGTTGAAGTATTATATTTACTAAAAAATTATACTCAAAATGCTAAGTTGATAGATATAGGAAATGGTCAAGCTAATAATAATGTTGATCTAAGTGCATGTAATAGTAGTGGATATCCATATACAGAGATATATGGCGAAGGATTAATTACTAGTAGTATATTAGTACCATTATATAAATGGATATATATACAAAGTACATTAGCTAGTACAACAATGAACTTATATATAAATTTAGTTAATGTAGCATCAGGTGTAACTAGTGCTATACCAGCTAATATTACTAGAACTAGTAATTATATAGGTAAAAGTAATTGGAGTAGTGACGGATATTTAAACGGTAGTATTGCTATGTTAAGAATATATAATAGATGCTTAAGTTTAGTAGAAAGAATAAATAACTTTAGCTATACTAAAACTAATTATCTTAATAAAGGTATAACATTCTAATATAAATAGATGTAAATCAGTTAAATGTAAATAGATATATAAGAGAATATAAAATGAAAGATTTTAGTAATTACAGACAATATTTAATAGCTAATACAGAGAATAGTAATCCTGTAACGATACAAGAAGTACAAGCATTAAAAGATATAGCAAAGAATTATAAAACTGATACACCGTTAGTGAATCATCTATTTGATGGAGCTATATTATTAAGTACAGCATTAGTGTTAGTACAACAATGGATGAACAGGTTAAGCATATTAAAAGTAGCTACAAAGGATATATTAGCTTTTGTAAGTAAGAGAGATTTAGCTAAGAAGACTGAGATAGAGAACTTACTACATGAGATTAGAGCTATTACAGCATGTGATAGAGTAGCAGTAGGATTATTTCATAATGGAACTACGATAGGTAATATACATTTTACTAAGATGTCATTAGTATATGAAGCTGTTAAAGACGGTATTGTATCATTAAAGACTACAGTAAAGGATATAGCTATAGAACATATAGAAGCTGAGATATTATTAGGTAATTCAGAAGAATTTATGAGAATAGACGTAGATGATTCTAAGTTAGATCCTAAATGTAAGAAATACTTAGATTCATTAAGTATAAGCACTGTATATACTAGATTGTTACAGTTTGGTAATGATAATATATATGGAATTATGCAATTACATTATTTCAAACCATGTGAAAAAAGTATAATAGGTGATAGACAGATACAAAGAATATTTAATAAAGCTACTTCATTAATAGAGAATATGATTAAAGTAGCTGATAAGAAGAAGAAATAACTAATCTTCGATAAATATTTGTTCTATATTAATAGATTCTTTTTCAGCATAGAAAGTTAGAGCTACGCTTAAAGCATCAGCAGTATGACTAGAGAAAGAAGTATTAGGATAATGTTTTCTAACTGATTTTATTACATCATCTTTCTTAGCTTTACCAGTTCCTGTAATACGTTTTTTAATAGTACAAGGTGATAATTCAGTAGTTGGTATTATAACTTCAGGTGTTTGACAAGCAGTTTTAATTATACCTATTACTTCTAGTGTTCTAATATTATTAGCTAATGTTTTAGGAGTAAAGAATGGTTTTTCAATAACTACATAACTAGGTTTATACGTATCTATAACATCTTCTATAAAGAACATATATAGTAAAAAGTAAGCTGATTTCTTCTTTTCTAAAGAATATTCCATTGTAATAATATTCTGAGGATTTAATATATCAAATATAGCTATACCTATATGTTGTACACCTGGATCTATTCCTACAATAATATTATTCTCTTTTGTATAGTCAATCTTAGTATAATCAATCATTTAATCTTAGTAATTAGTAACATTACCTAAGATTATAATATATAATTTATATAAGATTTAAGATGATATAATATTTTAACTAAAACTAATTATAATTATGACTACTGCGACATATCAAATAGCTACATTATCTAATTCAACTAATTTTCTACCTATAAATATTACTGCTACTACTGCATCTTCACCTACTTTAATCCATACAGCTTCATCAACTAATTATGATGAAATATGGTTAAGTGCATATAATTATGGTGCTTCAGATAGTTCATTAACTATATTATTTGGTGGTAATTCAATATATCAACAAATGAGTTTAGTTATTCCTACAGGTAGAGGTCTAATTCCAGTTATAAATGGTCTAAGATTTACAGGTTCAGTAGTAATAAGTGCTTTTGCATCAATTACAAACTATATAAGTGTAATAGGTTCAATAAATCAGATAGTATTTGTATAGTAGAATAGTATTAATAATATAAATATCATAAGTAACGTAAGCAATACAAGTAATCTAATAAAATTAATAAATATAGAATATATGAAATTATATACAAATACAGAAGCGATGCCTAGTGTAAGTAATCCTAATAAGAAAGCTATGAATACCAAGGTATATGCGAAAGGTAAATCTAATCCTGGAACTGATTCTAAAGGTAAAGATGTAATGAAAGGAACTGCTGAAGGTACACCAGTAGATAAAGGTAATGTAAAGGTTACTACTCAAGATGCACAGAATTTAGATTATGCAATGAATGAGAAATATATACCACCAGCTAGTGAACAAACAGACTTAGATGATGAATCAGCATTACTTAATGTAGCATTACCAGGAACAAATGTTAGTGGTAGAGGAGAGAAAGATACTAATCCTAAATGGAGAAGAAAGAAGAAAACTGCTGATATGTCTATATATACTAAATATATGGTTGATTTTTAATGCAAACTACATTAGATTATATAAGCAATAATAATTTAACCTGTAAAGTATGTTTAGATGGTACAGATACAAATAATGTTTATATAAATAGTAGTGGAATATTTACATTAGTTAATTTAATAGGAAATACTAATTATGATTTTATACAGAGTAATAGTACATTATTTCCTAGTATAAATGGTAATGAAGGATTAGTATTTAATAGTAATCAGAAATTATATAGTAGGAATAGTAATTTATTTGATAATGCAGATTCATATACTATTATAAATTTTCTAACTGGAAGCACATTTACAAGTAATCAGTTATTAGAAGGAAGTAAGAGTATAAGTACAAGTCCAGCAGGATTAGAATACTTCATAGAAACCTATGATATAATGCAGCAACATAGTAGATTAAATATATATAATACGATTATAAATAATTTAACTTATATAGGATTAACAGATAGTAATGAAGTAAGTAATATACAAGTATTTGTAATAAATCATAATATTAAATATGGAATAACTGAGTTCTCATATAATCAAGGTAATTATATAACTTATTTAAATAAAGATAGAGGTAGTTTTAGTACAAATATACTAAATAATATATATTTAGGAAATAGTTCTAGTGCTAGTAAGCCTTTAGGAAATTATTTTAGACATTTATTAATATTTATTCCAGCTATAGGAAATACAGACATAAATAATATTGTAACTACATTACTTAATCCTAATATTATATGGCATGAGATAAGTAGTAATCAATGGAATAGCATAAGTAGTTTAAATTGGAATACAATTATAAGTTAGAAAATTTTATATATATGTAAATAGATTAAATAGATTAAATAATGTATATTGAACCTAAAGAATGGAATAAGATACCTTTAAGATTAAGACATAAGATTAGAAGTAAAGAAAATGAATATAATGATGATTTTACTGTTATAGATAAGATACCAGAGTTTAAAGAATTATATGATGAAGCTAGACAATATGCAAATTTTAATATACAATATCTAATAAAGAAACACTATATTAGAGGTAAAAGAAAGTGATTAAATTCTTATTTTGTGATATTGATGGTACATTAACTAAAACTATATCTGGTAAACCTTTTAAAGAGCATTCAGAAGATATTTTAGTGCTTAATAAGGAAATTAGAGGTGCATTAATATATTATCTAATTAAAGGTTATACGATTGTAGGAATTTCTAATCAAGGTGGATGTGATTCAGTAGATATTACTACTGGTAAACCATTCAAGACTATAGAAAGTGCCATTACAGAGATGGCAAATACTATCAAATTATTACCTATGTTAGATTCTATATATTTCTGTCCTTGTTTAAATGGAAGTGTAGCTATAAGAGTTAGATTATGGAAAGAATATAACGATGTAACTGGAGATACTTATATTTCTACAAATACAGATAAATACTCTAATAGATATTCTGTATCAGATAATACACCTGTATATAGTTTTAGAAAACCAGATATAGGAATGGTTAAGTTAGCAATAGATAATTTTTATGAAGAAAGTTATCTTAATGTATTTAATTCTTTAAGTTATAAAGATTTTCTAACTTATGAAGATTTTACAGAACAAGTATTAAAAGAATCTATATTTGTAGGTGATAGAGATGAAGATGAACAATGTGCAAAGAAATTAGGAATTAAGTTTATAGATGCTATAGATTTTATAGCACCAACAGTAATTAAAGATGATTAAGTTAGAAAACAATTTTAATAATATTTATATTTATATAAAATGACTACATCAATAGGATATTCAGTAAATACATTAAATGATTTAAAAGCTGTACCTGATTCAACAGTAATTACAGGTTATATATTAGCTGTAGTTTCATTACAAGCTTGGTTTATATATAACTCTAGTGGTACAGATACTTCAGATAATATCTATATCATTACACCTAATTCTGGTAACGGTAGATGGTATAGAATGTCTCAAGCTTCATCAGTAAGTATAAATAATGTAAATATTGAATATCCTAATGTTAGTCCTAGTGTAACTAGTTCTGGAACACCTTCTCAATTAACCTTTAATTTACCTAGAGCAGCTAATATATCGATTGGTACTGTAACTACACTATCTGCTGGTTCAAATGCTACAGTGACTAATGTAGGAACTAATGGAGATGTTGTATTAAATATAGGATTACCACAAGGAAATGTAGGAAGTACAGGATCTACAGGTTCAACACCTACATTAAGTATAGGAACAGTTACTACATTAAGTGCAGGTTCAAGTGCTACAGCTACGTTAGTAAATAATGGAAGTAATAGTTATAGTTTAAATTTAGGATTACCTATAGGTAATACAGGAGCTACACCTAATATAACTATAGGTACAGTAAGTACATTAGCTAGTGGAAGTTCAGCTACAGCATCTATAACAGGTACAACACCTAATTTAACATTAAATTTAGGTATTACTCAAGGTACATCAGGTAGTAGTAGTGGAGATCCATATTATAGTGATGTAAGTGTTTTATGTCATTTTGATAATAGTAATAATAGTACAGTATTTACAGATGTACTAAATCATATATTTACTACATCTGGAAGTCCTATAATTTCTACTACTCAATCTATGTTTGGTGGAAGTTCATTATATTTAAATGGAAGTTCATATTTATATATAAACACAGTTGATAGTTTATTAACATTTGGAAGTAATGATTTAACCTTTGAATGTTGGATATACTGCACAGTTAATCCTAGTAGTTTAAATTTCTCTACTATATTAAGTAATGCTTATAGTGGTGCAGGTGGTGATGCAGGACTATTCTTAAGTATAAAGAATGGTTATATAGTATTTAGACATTGGTATGATAATTCCACTACTGCTGTTAGTGCTAGTACAATATCAGCAAACACTTGGTATCATGTAGCAGGTGTAAAACATAGTAGTACAGTATTAGACGTATTTGTTAATGGAGTTAAAGGAACTAGTGGTAGTACAACTAGTAGTATATATAGTGGTAATTTTTCTATAGGATTAGTATCTAATGATACTACATATAATAGTTATTTTACAGGTTATATAGATGAAGTTAGAGTAACTAATGGATATGCTAGATATACAAGTAATTTTACTCCAGCTACCAGTGAGTTTCCTGGTAATGGTTCAGCTACGATACAAGTAGGTACAGTTACAAGTTTAAGTGCTGGAAGTACACCTACTGTAACTAATTCAGGTACAAATAGTAATGCAATATTTAATTTCGGTATTCCTAGTGGAGCTAGTGGTACAGCAGCTACAATATCTGTAGGTACAGTAAGTACATTAAGTCCTGGAAGTAGTGCAACTGTAACTAATGCAGGAACAAGTAATGCAGCAGTATTTAACTTTGGAATACCTCAAGGTGCTACAGGTGCTAGTGGTTCAGGAGGATCAGGAACTACATTAGTATCAAACTCAATAGATGTTTTATATGCAAATACAGTATTAATATTTAATGGTTCTGGAAGTAATGGAAGTACAAACATTATAGATACTAGTGCATTAGATGGTTCTACAATTACAAATAGTGCAGTAACTGTAGCTAGTACACAATCTGCTCCAACTGGTAATTATTTATATTTCAATGGAAGTGCATATATAACCGTAGCAAATAGTAGCACCCTACAATTCAGTACTTTTAACTATACCATAGAAGCTTATGTGTATATAAGTTCGTTCAGTACTTCTCCTTGCGTAGTAGCATTAAATGGTTATTTATTTCAGATAAATTCTAGTGGATATATGAATATATATACCGGTACTACAAACTATGCAGGTAATACAGCATTAGCTTTAAATACCTTATATCATATAGCTTGGGTACGATTAAGCGGAGTTACATATTACTTTATAAATGGTAATTTAGATTATTCTACAAGTAGTATTACAGGAAGCCTTAGTGCAAGTACTTTATATGTAGGTAGCACAGGTAGTTCTAGTACTTATACAGGATATATGCAACTAAGGATTACTAAATCTGCTAGATATGCTAGTGCATTTAGCCCTCCAGGTATTTTCTACGATTTATATAGCTCATTAAATGTATCTACTACTACAAGTATATTAACTAGCACTACTGCATTTAGTTTTAGTGTAGGTTTATCTAATAATGCAAACTTTACCTCTACTATAGCTTTAGCTCCTAAATATGTATTAACTAAAGTTACATGCGGTACACCAGTACGAATTAGATTCTATCTAAATAGTACATATCAAACTAATGATTTAGGTAGAGTAGTAGGTACAGCTCCAACTGGAGATGTTGGATTATTATTTGAAGGAATAACATCAAATACATGGAATGTAATTAATCTTGCTCCATTAGTATTTGGCTGGTGCAGTACAGCTAATATTCCATGTACTATATCTAATCTTAGTGGAGCAACTATTAGTACCCTAACATTAGTAGTAAATTATATACAGTTAAATTAATGTACAATTATAGTATTATAATTATAAAATATAAACAGCCCTAAAATATTAGATGGTAGCAACATTAACTCAAACAACAGTATCTCCAACCTTAACAGTAGCCTCTGTTCAAGCTGGATTTCAAACTGCAATGACTAATGCAGGATTTAGTCATTATAGTGTATACTCTACCTATTATCAAACATTTTATTATCAATATAATAGTGGAGTAACTAAAGGTACTGCGTATTTAAATATGCAGATAAATAGTAATATTCAGTTCTATCCATTATTATATGATTCATGGAATAGTGGAACAAATACAGGCACTAATCCTTCTTATGCTACTTCAAATAGTTATTATTTGAACTCTAATAACACAGTACAAGTAGTATTTACTGCAATAAATCACCCTGAATTTAGAGGAGTACTGATGCAATCGGGAACAAACTACTCTCTATTTGGAGTATTTGTACCAGCAAACATTCCTACTTGGTGGAATCAAACTAATTATCTATATGCTTTTATGCCACATATGAATGGTTCTAATTTTTCGTGGGGATGGGGAAGTTTATTACCTTGTAGCAGCAATCCGTTTAATACTACTAATGGTAATAATGCTTTAAGTGTAGTAAGCTCAAACGTATTTGAAAACCCAAATCCAAATAACAGTTATAACTATGATGTAGTTACTGGTATATTGCTAGCTCAACCTACAGGTGCAGGATATGTAGCAGGAGGAGCAGGAACTACAAGTACTGATTTAGCTTTTGGTTCTGCTTATGGTAAAAACTGTTTAGATGTATGGAGTATAGGAAGCCAACAATATACTATTATAAATAATCCACAAAGTATGGCTGGATTAGGATATGGAATCAGAACAGCATAAATTAATAAATATACATACCCAATTAATCTAATTATAAAATCTAACTAAAAATGGTAGCAACATTAACTCAAACAATAATATCTCCAACCTTAACAGTAGCCTCTGTTCAAGCTGGATTTCAAACTGCAATGGCAAATGCAGGATTTAGTTCCTATAGTGTATACTCTACCTATTATCAAACATTTTATTATCAATATAATAGTGCAGCTACAAAAGGTACTGCGTATTTAAATATAGCCTTTACTAGTAGTGGGCAATATATACAACCAATCTTATATGATTCATGGAATAATACTACTAATACAGGTACTAATCCACAATATATCACTAGTTCGCAATGGGCAATGTTAAACTATAATTCAACTGCTATTACATTAACTGCAATAAATCATCCTGAATTTAGAGGAGTAGTTATAGTACAAGGTTCCTATAGTTCAATTATTGGCATATTAAGACCAGCAAATATACCTACTTGGTGGAATGAGAATAATTATCTATATGCTTTTTCTGCAAATGCTTATGGTAATAGTAACAATGCAAAAGGTTTTGGAGAGTATTATGCTTGTGGTAGTAATCCATTTAATACTACTAATAGTAATTATTGTAATTACTGGGTATACTCTGGTTCATTTATAAATAGTAATCCGAACAACAGTAATCAGTATGAAATAGTTACAGGATTGATATTAGGTCAGCCTTCTGGTGGAGGTTATTTATCTGGTAGTGCAGGAACTACAAGCACTGATATATGCTTTGGTGCTGCTTATAATAAGAACTTATTAGATGTATGGAGTATAGGAAGCCAACAGTATACATTACTTAGTGCTCCAGTTAGTTTTGGTGGAATTGGATTTGGTATAAGAACAGCATAATGGCTACATTAACTGGATATATAGCAAGTTCTTCTTCTAATACTGTTACTAGTGCTAGTACTGTAAATGGAACCTATAAAAGTAGTACAAGCATTGCTTATTCTTCTATAAATACAATAGTAGAAACTACCGCTAATGCATTAGGAGCATATGTAATCAGTACTAGCATTAAATACTCATCAGTAAATACATCAACTCCTACTACAAACACTGTAACTAAAGGTTTATATTACTCAAGTACAGTTATAGTTGGAGCAGCTATGACCGAACCTACCGCACAAAGTAGTATTCCAACGGTAGGGCAAATCTATCCATTTATAAATGGAACTAATAACTAAAGTATGAAGTAACTAAAGTATAATAAATATAAGTAACTAAAATACGAATTATATATAAATATAACTATAAATATGGCAATAACAACTAGTTCTCAATTACAAGCATATGCTAATCAATTAGATATAGCATTAATAAATGATAATACTGTTAATGATTTAGGAGAAATAATTAGAAATAAAGCTTCTGTAAATAATGCTTTAATATCTAACTGGACAAGATTATTAAGTGCAGATGATTTAGTAACTACTTATTCCTATACTAATAAAGGACAATCTAATCAAGTTGTTAGTCAAATAGCTTATTCTTCTGCATCTTTAGGTATAACAGCTAATATAGCATATACATATGATTCTACTTATCCTACTGTACTTACTACTGAAATTAAATCATTAGTAATTAATTAAATATCATTTAAGTAAAAGATAAATTACCTAGAAATGTCACTATTACCTAATACTACTTACTACTTAAGAGTTAAAGCATTAAATTCTGATTCAGAAAGTAATTACTCTAATACAATATCTGTTACAACTTTAACAGATAATAGTACTAATTACTCCTAATCCTGCTTTACCTCCTTCTATATATCAACTAATTCCTTATTCCTATAACTGTTATATAGTTATAGAAATTCCTGATCCTAGTCAATATATAACTCAACTTAATCTCGTACTTAGCGTTAATAGTGATTACTCTTCTCCTATTTATAATAACTTTATATATAATTATCCTCTAGGTGTAAATACTTATATATATAACGAAATTAGATATAATATATTTAATATAGGTAATTTAACTCCTAATACTACTTACTACGGAAAATTACAAACATGTAATAAAAACTCTTGTTCAAGTTATACTACATTTACCTTTACAACGCTTAATAACGTACAAATACCTGTTGCAATAGGTGTAACTGAATTAACTCAGATTACAGCTATAGTGAATTGGAACGTAGTAAATTCTGCTACATCATATTTAGTAGATGTAAGTACAACATATAACTTTAGTACAGGAACGTTAGTAGTTAATGAACAAGATACAGGAAATACAAATAACTATCTACAAGTAAATGCTTTGTCAGAATTAACTGACTATTATTTCAGAGTAAGAACTAAAATAACATCTGGAAGTACGGTATCTCTATCGAATTACAGTAATATCATTCATTTCAAGACATTAGATGCTACTGATACAATAGCTAATCTTACATTTAGTTTAGATAGTCCTATAGTTAGTCAAATAACTAATATATATACAACTTCATTACAAGTACAATGGAGTTTAATATCAGGTGCTACTAGCTATAACTATGATGTTAGTACAAATCCTAATTTTTCTACTTTTGTTAGTCAGAATAATACTACAACTCTAAATTATGCTAACATTACTGGACTATCTACAGCTACTTTATATTATATACGTATACTAGCAGTTAATAGTACAACTAGTAGTGCTTATACAGTAGTTAGTGCTAGTACGTTAGTAGTAAATAGTAATTTAGATGCACCACAATTATTATCACCGATAGTATTATATTCAACTATCGTTGAGATAGTTTGGGTTAAGAGAAGTTATGCTAGTAATTACTATATAGAAGTAAGTACAACAAGTAATTTCAGTAATATTATATATAGTACATTTACAGGTAATGTTGATAGTTTATATATAAATAGTTTAACACCTAATACTACATATTATATAAGAATAACTGGACTATCAAATACAGTATGTTCAAATGTATCTAGTGTTAGTAGTTTTACTACAAATACTATTTTACCTAGTATTACGTTATTAACAAATACGAGTATAAGTGATAGTAGTATAACATTAAATTGGAGTAGTAACAGTGAGTATATTAATTATTTATTAACAGTATATAAGAGTATAGATGACAGTTCAGTTACAGGAACTAGTAATTATTTAGGTAATGGATATTATAAATATTTAAGTATAGGAAATATAACCAGTTATATATTAAATGTATTTCTAGAAGCGAATACAGTTTACAATTATTTTATAACAGGAGTAACTAGTTCTGGAGATCAGATTAATTCTAGTGTAAATCAATTTACTACATTAAGTTCTAGTCCTATCTTACAAATATCTAGTGATATGCAGTATATAGAATGGTCTGGTAATTTAAATAATATTGAAGTAGCTACAGATGCTAATTTTATATTTTTAAAACAAGGTTATAATCCTTTAGCTATAACTAGTTCAACCAATGAATTTAAGTTAGCTAATATATTACAGTCTAATATTAATTATTATATTAGAGGATATTATTATAATAACAGTAGTAATATTAAAGGTTTATATAGTAATATAGTTTCAACATATAATCAATATCCTAAGATAATGAATACATATGTTACTAATACTACTGCAATAGTTAGATTAAAGAAAGGAATATCAACTGATTATAAAATACAAATTAGTAAAAATATTAGTGGAACATTTACACCTTTAACTGGATATATAGTACCTTTAGATATAGGAGATACAGATACAGTTTATCTAAATAATCTAACAGCTAACACTGAATATAGTATTACAATTCAGTATTTTGATACAACTTTAAATGCTTATAGTAATCCATCATTACCAGCATATTTTCTAACAAATAACTATACAAGTTTAACTGACTTAACAGTAAATTCTAGTTTAAGTGCAGCTAATTCTAGTACAAGTAATATAGGATTTGATAGATTTACAATTAATTTTAATAGTTCTTATTCATTATATTTAATTGAAATTAGTAGAAGAAGTGACTTTATTAATATTGAGAAATATATAGAAACTAGTAACAGTAGTTATGAATATTTAGCTGAACCTGGAATTACTTATTATATTAAATCAGCAGGAGTTAGTGGTAGTAATACTACAACGGTAGAAAATATTAATGTTACTACTAATGCTTTACCTAGTTTACCAAGTGCTTTATCTACTGCTGCTACAATCACTTCTATTACCATTGTAAATAATAATCAAGCTATTCTATCTCATTCAGCTATTACTGGTGCTACAGGTTATATTATTGAAATATCTCAAAGTAATACTTTTACCTATCTTGATACTACAGCTACTTATACTTATACAAATATAACTACTGCATTATTATCTAATTTAATAGGTAGTATAACTTACTATGTAAGAGTATATGGATATAATGCAAATAGTGTAAGTGCTTATTCTAATGTAAGCAATGTAAGAACAGTACCTTAATTAGAATCATTGTAAAAACAAAGTAATTGTAAAATCAGTAATCTATAGGTTCATCAATATATTTAGTTAATATTTCATCTATTAATTGATGTAATTGAGCTAAACCTATATGACTAGCATTACCTAATTTAGTTTGTAATAGTTTATAACATTGAATGTAATAATAACTAACTTGACTAGCTATATGATCTCCATGACAATCTTTAGGTTTACAGAAACAAGCTAATTCAATATCAGCACCTAGTAACATTAACTTAACTAATACTCTAATTAAAGTTCTAAATGCTCCTTTCTTCTCCATTCTCTTGTTAAATCTATTGATAAATTTATCTATTACATCCTTTCTATCTTTCTCATAATCTAATTTATATGGATTATGTAATATAGAAGCTTCTAAATTGTAAAAACTAAATGTTCTACCTATATATAATCTATATAAATCACAATCTCTATTAGCACTCTTAGAAGCTTTATAAAATATAAATCCATATTTATATTCTTCTAATCCTAATTTCCAATTTAAACTGTAACCATTAATTACACTGATAGTATTCATATATCTACTATTTACCTTATTCAATCTGTTACTCTAGGGATGCTTAAATGAATTAATATCTACTAATATTTACTTTGAACCGCTTAAAAAGGTAAAGTAAATACTAGCTAAGATATATTATAGATATATATATCTTTATATAAATGAATTAAATTATTTAGGTTTTATACTAAAACGTTTATTAATCTTTTCTCTATTTAGTTGCATAAGATATTCTAGAGGAGTATTTAGGTTATCACAAGCTAATAATATATGAGCTAGTGCTTCAGTATAAGTTGAGATTAATGTTCTTTCAGGACTAAGTTTATCGTTTCTAAATACTCTTTTAAGGTAAGCATTAACGATTAAACTAGCTTTGTTTACATGATCATGAATATCTATATTACGATAGTTATTCTGAATTATTTTTTTTAGTTCTGCATACCTAACTTCAGCTTTTGTTAGTATATTTAAAAATGTTTTATTCTTATTAGTTTCTACATTTATTAGCAATATTAAATATGTAAATACATCACCTATTTCTAGTAATAAATTATTCAAATTATTACTAGTTTTAGAATAAGTAAATGTTTCTTTAGCTTCTATATATTCTGCTACTTCTTCTGCTAATCCAGCTTTGAATGTCTTAAATAAATTATCTTTTTCTAGTTTATAATGTCTTTGATTTATCTGTACTTGATTAATAAAGTTTATATATACACTTCTATCTACTATACCTCTTAAGTTAGTATTTATATACATTACTGCTTTATCTATATCTGTAGTGACGTATCTACTAGGTGTCATTAAGAAAGGATGACCTATATAATCTTCATCTATGACTAATATTACAGGTTTATGTTTAGCATAAGCATATCCATTTTCAAATAGTGAACCTAAAGATTTAGTCATTAGATTACATAGAATTATATCTGACTTATCTATATCTGACATATCTCTATTAAATATATCTTCAGGTCTAGTAGTATGATCAATATCCAATAATTCTATATCACTTAAATGTTCTTTATCTCTCATTGGATCTAGTATTTGAAATACTTGAAAGTCTTTAGTTAGTAATTTTCTAACTCTATTCCTCCATATCGTAGCTTGATCATAACTAATTCCAGCAATAGAACCACCTAAATAAATAGTCTTCATTTACTTAATCCTTTGTTTATATAATGTAATCTAATGTCAGAGGTTGGAATCGAACCAACTGTCTTCTGGGTATGAACCAGCTATTTAAACCATTTCTCTCCTCTGGCATGAAAGCTAGTACATCTTTATATATATATATATATATTACGATAATACTAACTATCTTTATATTAACATATAAATTAATTTAGATATAACTTATAGTTAATTTAATTTAATTTCTACTTTTTTAGAAATACACTTTTGTTTTAGAGGTAGATTAATAGTTAAAATACCATTAGTATAGTCAGTTAAGATAGGTTTAGAAATATCTACCTCTAATTCATCACTAACATTCCATGTGAATTTTAAATCAGCTACTTCAAACTTAGTATCACTATCTAATATAGTATATTGAGCATAAAAATTAAATACTCCATATTCAAATGTAGCTAATAATGTATCTTTAGCTAAACCAGGAAGTATTGCAATGAATGTTAATACTTTCTCACTGTCTAATTCAGTATAAATATTAGATTCATCATTAGTTGAAGAACCAACTCTAGGTAATCTATATTCATCTTCAGTTAATTTTACCTCTTTTACAGGAAAGTTACTAGGAATTGAACAACCAACTCTAGGTTTAGTAGGAATTGAATTAGCTTTAGCTACTTCTGCTTTTAACTTCTCAGCCTGATTATCTACATTGTTCTTATCCTTTAATAATTCTAATAAACTATTAACTATCTCATTATTAGTTCTACTAGCATTATAATTAAATGTATTATACTGCTCTGGTTTAGTAGCATTTCTATATCCTTCATAGTCAAATAAACCACCTTTCTCAATAGGTAATTTAGGAACTCCATTAGGATAAATATATTTACTATAAAAATTATCTAAAATCGCACTATCATACATACCTTTGTACTCCATTGTTAATTCTTTAACTAGCTTATCTTTAAGCTCTAATTGCTCTTTACTTAAATTCATTGTTAATTCTAGTCTGCATATCTATCTCAATTCCAGAACTAGTATAAGATTTAATCTTTTCTAACTCTGAATTATCTAATTCTACTATATCAGATAGTGTGTTAACTGTAAAGTCTATTTTATCTTCTTCTTTCTCTATATTTAAACTGTCTAATTCACTCTTACATTTAACTAATGTCTTCTTTCTAGCTTTTAGACTCTTCTCTAAACGCTTAAGACTATCTATAGTAGCTAAAGTGTTATCTATAGCTATAATTTCTTTATCTAAATTAATTACTGTAATATCTCTATTAGCATAATATTCAGCTTCTAACTTAGTAGTTTCTATATTTATTACATTAGTATTAGGTTGTTTAGCTTTAACTTGATCTAAGCTAAGTTTATAATCACTATGTTTTAATGCTCTTGTGTACTTCATGTGTATTTCTTATGACTTTAGTTTGCTAATACTTTATTAATTTGTCTAGCTGTCCATATTGTATCATCTTGATCTTCAGCTTGTAACCAATTCCATTCATCTAGATAATCTTTATATAATTGTTCTTTATCATCATAATGACTATAATCTATATAACCATAATGTTTAGTAAAGTCTAAATTATTATATATACTATCTAAATCCTCACAATCTATAAGAATTATAGGATCTAATAATAATACAGTATGATTAGAAAGATCAAAATCCTTTCTTAAGTTAGAAAATTCTATAGTATCTAATAAAGAATAAGCTAATTTATAATCTAAATAAGATGATGTTATATACAATCCTATTCTATTTCCATACCATTTAATAATACTATTTAAAAATATAGTTTCTTCCCATGTATTATCATTATCTAAATTCCATCCTAATGTTTCTAATTGACTTACAACATCAGGTATATTCTTATATGACCAGGATTCTATCTTAGCTGCATCTATATCTAATACCGTTATCTGATTATAATTTAATCTCCTTACTATCTGATTAAATTTAGTTTTTATATCTGCCATACTTTCTATAAGGTGATTTTTTACTCCAATCTCTCCTAGAAATTAGAAGTTGTACTTATATAGTAACTATACAATTAAAAAAAATTAATGTCAATACTTTGTTCCATAATTACTGTATAATACTAGTTAAAATAATTTAAATTAATATTAATATGGAATTAAAATGGAATTAAATAAAGAAACATTTATATATATAGTATGTAAATATAATAACTTAGTATATTCAGCTAATACATTACCTTTATTCTGTCATCTAAAACCGGATAAAGTAGTTATATTTAAAATACCTTGTAGTTCAACTAAGTTATTAGAATATGATCCTGAATTAGAATCATGGTGTAGGAATATAAATAATGAAGTATTAGTTAAACAATCACTAGTAGCTAAAGCTATAGAAACTAAGGTACTTGGTATTATGTCAAAGTTATTTACAAATCTAGTTAGATATGGTAATATAATACATACAGATGATATAATAGCGAATCAAGAGTACAAGAAATGTCTAGAAAACAAATAATTACTGTTAATAAACCTAGAAGAAGTAGAAGTAAGTGGATTACTAAACAATCTAAGATAGAGAAAGTTAAGTCAGAGTTATTAGAGTTATTAAAAGCTAATCCTGAGATAGAAGTAGTAGGAAGGATACTAAATTGGTTAGCTAATCCTGAATCTAGATATCCAGTATCATGTACTATGATGGTGGTAGAAGATTCTATGGAAGGTAAAGATGGTATTGAAGAATCATGGTTATTTACATCTAAAGCTTTAAGATATGGAGCAGGAGTTTCATTATATCTAGGTAAACTAAGACCTATAGGTAATGATAATGGTAAAGGATTAGTATCTTCAGGTGTATGTTCATTCATGGAATTTTACTCTAAACAGAATGAAGTATTACGTAGAGGTGGAATTAGATATAAGAAAGGTGGAATTTCAGCTTATATAGACGCTGAACATCCTGAATTATATATTGAACCAACTAGAGAAAATGCTTTTACTACTGGCTTTATTAATATGGATGTAAGTAGAATACCTTGGTTAAAAAGAGCATTGTATATCGATGATAATCCAAATAGTAAAGATTATATCCTTAATAATCCTTATCTAGATAAAATCTTAGAAGCTGTAAGAAATGGAACTCTATGGCTATCTAAAAAAAGATGGCTTGATCCTGTAACTAATAAACAAGTAAATTATCCTCCAGATAGTAATGACATATATAAATATAGACTATATACGCAACTATGTATGGAAGTACAGTTATATAGTAGAGGTACATGTTTACTTACTCCTATTAATTTAGGTAAATGTAGTTATAATAGTATCATTAGAGCATTCAGTAATGGAGCTAAATTTCTATGTAGATTACATAGTATTACTGGAGTAGGTAATAGTAACTATTTAAATCCTAGAGAAGATAGACAAGTAGGATTAGGAGTAATAGGATTAGGTAATTTACTATCTGAGTTAAAGATTAGTTATAAAAACTTTGCAGATGCTTTATATGACTGGTTTACATTATTAGAACCTTATAGTAAGAATAATTTAGCTAGGATTTATAAGCATATTAAATCTCTTAATAAATCCTATGGAATGAAAGAGCTAAGACTATGTAGAAAATTACATAAAGCTATGATAGCTGTAGGTAAGATTGGTGATAGTTATAAAATGGATAGAATGGTAGCTATTGCTCCAACAGTATCAACTGCATTTAGAGCTAAAGATAAATATGGATATACTACTAGTCCTGAGATATCACCACCTATATGTCATCCTGAAACTAAGAGAATTACAAGAGATTCTGAGATTAAAGGTGCTGTAAATGAAACAGATTCTAGTACAGTTGAATATCAATATCCTTTTGACATTGAAACTGCTGAACAAGTAGGTTGGGATGTATATTACAAACTAGTTAAAGCATGGCAATTATTAATGAATAGTAGTGGTAAAGCACATTGTATTTCATTCAATATCTGGAGTCAATGTGATGTAGATATAGATTGGTTTAAAGATTGGTTAAATAGTCCTATACTTACTACTTACTATCGTATGATGGTTGATCAAGCATTTAATGATAAATCTAATATTAATGCTGGATTATCAGTAGGTTTAATCCATGATGATAACTTCTTTAGATTAGACTTAGTAAAAGATGATGAAACTCAATCTAAACCTCTAACTGAAACTGAATCTAATCTAATGCAAGCTTTTAATAAATATCTCTTGGAATCTGTAGGTCTACCTCAAGATAATATTACTATTCCTGATACTAATTCAGCTTCCTGCTCTATATCTAATACAGAATATTGTGCTGCTTGTGCAGAATAAAGTAAATACTAATTAGTTTTAATACGCTTATATGTCGTATTAAATTAGTTAGAAAACAGATAATTTTATATAGTATTGATACACATAGATTAATATTTTATGTGTATTTTTACATATATAAGTGTATTAGTAATTTTATAATTTAAAAATGCGATAAAAGTTAGAAAACTATAAAATTAATTTTATAAAGATTAAGATTTAGACTAAAATTTAGATTAAGATATAAAAACAGTAATTAGAGATAGAGCAATAAGTTATGACATCAGTAATATTTAAGCAAGTACAGAATAAGAGAAAGCAATGGAATCCAATTAGTCCTACAACTAATGAATATGCTATAGAAGGTGCAGAGGATACAATAAATAGATGTTTAGCATTAAGGTTATTAGAGTTACCAGTAAAAGATTTAATCCTAGATGGATTAAGTAAGATAGAAAAAGGTTTAATAGGTAAATTAGGTGTAGAAACATTACTTAGAAATACCTTAGATGAAGATAAACATGATACAGCACTAAATAATATAGTTAAAGTATATCCAGATTATGATAGTAAGTTAGAAAATGAAGCTAAGATTATACTAAAAGCATGGTTATCTCATATTGACTTTCCTATAACTAAAGTAGCAGTGTTAGAAAATGGTGTATTCTTTGTAATATTACCTATATATAGATTTCTAGGTGGTTCAGCTTTACGTAAAACTGCTTTTGATATTAGTGCAGATGAAGTTAACCATGTACAATCTCATAAAGAAGCAGCTAAACTAACTAATAATAGACCATCTAAAAGCTTAGATCAACTTAGAAAGGATACTGTAGCTTGGTTATTACAAAACCTAAATTTAAAATCATATACAAAGGATAAATTTATGAAAGCTTCAGATGATCTAATGTATAGAGGAATTACTGATGAACTTAATTTTACTCAAACTTATAGCCAAATAGCTTTCTTTGAAACTAGAAATACTAATCTTCCTACTTATTCTTAAGTAGGTTTAATTGTATATATATATGTATAGATACTAATTCTTTTCAGCTAGACTATGTACTAGATTACCATCAGCTAGGATAGGACAAGATTTTATAATTTCTTGTCCAGCTTGAATCATATATTTCTCTAATATATGTAAAGCATATTCACCTAGATGTTCTTTAGCTTCTAGGATTATTTCATCATGAACTTGTAGCACTAATTTTATATCATGACTAGCTGCTGGATGATAACCTTTATTATATAGTTCATCGAATAGATAGTACATAGCTACTTTAGTAATATCAGCACTTGTACCTTGTATACCTTGATTAACTAAAGCACCTGCACCTTCATAAACTTCCCATAATCTTCTTCTATTAAATGGAGGTAAAGTATAAGCTTCTAATATAGATTTATCTTTAAACATATAGTGGTACTTCTGTAAACCAGGATAAGCATTAAAGTATGTCTTTCTATTCTCATCAGCTTGCTTTTGAGACATAGTTACACTATAATTTAACTTAGCATAGTTCTTAAACTTCTTAGCTCCCATACAGTAATTAAATCCAAGTCTTACTGCTTTAGCTGATTGTCTTCTACTCTTATATTCACTCTTTTCTAACTTACAAAAGTCTTCATAACTCATTCCAGATAATAACGCAGCAGTATTAGCATATGGATCTTTTCCATCTAAAAACTCTCTTAACATTACATCACATCCAGTAGCTTGATGTATTACCTCTGCTATTACTCTCAATTCTACCTGGCTATAATCCGCTAAATCGTATATATAACCGCTTTCATGCACAAAACAGCTTCTAATTGTATATTGTTGATTAGGTTTAGGTCTAGGAATTTGTTGTAAATTAGGAGAAGAAATAGCTACTCTTCCAGTATTTATACTTTGTCTAAAACTAGCATGAATACGATTAGTTATAGGATTTATAGTATTAGGTAAAGCATTTACATAACCATTTAATAATTTACTAGCTCCTCTATGGTCTAATAAAGCATATACAATAGGATATTCTACTAAATCTACTAATCCTACAGTAGTTCTAGCTGTAGATTGAATTAACTTAGCATCTATATCTGGATTAGGATTAGGTATACCTAATTCTTGTAATACTTCTAATATTTGACTATTACTATTTAAGTCAATTCCTTTATCTACTAATTCACCTAATATGTTATACCTAGCATATCTAGTTGGCATTAATTCTAAAAATGTCTGTTCAGCTTTTTCTAACAAAGCTTCATATTCAGGTTTAGCATGATTAACTAATCTATCTACATCTAATCTTAATCCATAATATTCCATACTGGCTATAGGAAATATAGCTTTCATTTCTAAATCAAATACAGCTTCTAATGTAGTTCCATTATTTGTTACTTCTTTTAATTTCTTATCTAATACTCTATATAACTTGATCATTAATACAGCATCTAACGCAGCATATTCTATCTGCTCTTTAGTTAATTCTTTACTCCAATCTGATCTCTGTTCAGCTTTATCTACATATGAATATAAATATCTTCCAGCTATATCCTGTAAATTATATTTAACATCTAATCCTGCATCTAACATCTGTGCAGCTAACATGGTATCAAATAAATTTACTCTGTACCAGTCTATTCCTATACCCCAAAACATCTGTAAATCATACTTGAAATTCTGCCATATTACTACAGTTTTATACTGTTTGAATAAAGCTATAATCCGCTTTAAACAGATTAAGTACACTTCCTTATTTATTTTAAATAGGTCTATGATATAGACTAGTTCCTGAGTTATAGCTATTTGAATTAATCTAATCTTATTTGAATGAGGATCTAGACCTGTACCTTCAGTATCCATACCTACACAGCTAACATTATGTAGATTAGTATTTATCAACTCTTTAACTAAAACTTTTAGTTCTCTATCACTATCAATGTACTTAATCTGCATAAGCTAATACTCCTAACTATTCTAATTACTATTCAACTTCATCAAAGAATGAATCATCTGTATCTAGACTATCTTCTATTTCATCTACATTTTCATCATCATATTCTACTTCTTCAGTAAGTAACTCATTATTACTTAAATCAGTATCATCATCTAAACTATCATTACTATCATCATCAAATATAGATAATTCTGAATCATCTAAAGTATCGCTATTCTCAGATTCTACTTCTTGTGGTAATTCAGGAATATATATTTCTAATTGAGATTCGTACACTATATCATCTAATCCTTCTAGTTTATAGGTATTATCTATTACAGATGTATCACCTATTCTAGATTCAATTTTATGTACATTACCTAAGTAAGTTACTTCATCTCCTATTTTAAATTCCCATATTGCAATATATTGTGCTAATTTAGCTTTTTCACTAGGAAACATTAGTGATTGAGCTTTTTTTCTTAGTTCTAATCCTAGTTCAACTACTAATTGTCTTAATTGTTTCTTAGTTGAACAGGTAATTAAAGCATTAGCAGCTAACAATGCTGGAGTTCTTATATTTTCTGCCATATCTTGAGGATTAACTACCCATACACTATCTGCATCTAAACAGAACATTAATGTCTTCTGTATATGCTGATATCTAATTATCTGGGAGTTCTGTAAGTAATAAATCGCTTTCTTGAACTCTTTATCTCTGTAATCATGCCCTATAGCTTTAGCTATTGCAAATTGATTATAATACTCTCCTACATTGTTTCCAAGAAACCTAAGTATCTTACCAGTAATCTTTTCACTCGCTGCTGCTTCTTCATGCTCTACATCTATATACCAAAACCCGTTTGGATCTGTTCTTATCTTATACTCTATCGTTATAGGTATTCCATTTCTAGGTAATGTCTTTAGTGTAATTAACTCTGGATCAGATTTGTCATTAGCAGATAAATCAATTACACCATCTGTAGCTGATATAATACTCGTACTACCAGCACTACTTGTTACTGAATCACTACTCTTTGCTTTGTTCTTATGATGTATCAGTAATATACACGTACCACAGTAACTAGCTACTTGCTGTAAACTATACACTAATTTACCCATCTCAGCACTGTTCTCAGATACATTACACTGTAATGCAGCCTTTCTAAGCGAATCTATAATTACTAAAGCTGGTTTATATTCAGCTATAGCTTTTATTAATTTATCTATATCGGTATCTATACGGAATGACCTATTTATACGTACTGAATCACCGAAATTAGCTATTAAGCTAGACAATTCATCATCAGTATTACCAAAACCGCAGTAAAATAGTCTTTCGTTAATAGTTTCTTCAGGTTCTTCCAGTTGATAGAATAGAACTTTACCAGGTTTCACAGGTCTATTAAGTATTTTCTGAGTTACAGTAACTGCATATATTAAGCAATAGACTAATTTAGATTTACCTACTTTAGTAGCACCTAGAACTAGTTGTAATCCTACATTTCTAAGAAAATTAGGAATTAACCAACTTGAACCAGGTTTATAATTTTGTAGAGCATATCTTAGGTCATAACTTTCCTTAAAACTAGTCTTAGGTGTTTGTATCTCTCTAATATCTGATCTAATCTCTGCTGGAGTAAAGCCTAGAGGTTTTAGCCATTTATCATATATAATATTAAATAAATGTCTAGTACCAATTTGGTATGTTTCAGGAGTAAATTTATCACAAGCTTGTATATATAGTCTTAGATCATTAGTATACTTATCATATAAGCTTAAGTGATCGTTTACATCATACTCTAGTTTTTGAATTTCATCTATAGTTCCAATAGACATCTACTCACACTCACCTTGGATAACTTTAACTTTCATCATTCTACTACAATTTAGTTTCTTGTAAATAGTTAATTAAATTATTTACAAATTGATTTACAGTATCTTTTCTAACTAATCCTTCTTCATATAAATCATATACATCAAATCTTTTTATCTCTGTATACTGTTTATAAGCTTCTATATCAACTATATTGATATATCTACTCTTAATACTATTCTTAGCTAGAAAATTAGTAACTAACTTAGCTTTATGTAATCCTACTTCATCATTATCCATTAAATAAATTACATTTCTTACTCCTGATAGATATAAATTATTAATATATCTATCTAAATACCTTTCTGTATATGTAAAATGAGCTAATGTTATACTAGCTATTCCTAAAGACTGTAAGATTGTAGCACATTTTTCACCTTCTACAAATATTACTGATTCTTGTATATAATCTTTCCTATAAATAGGTAAAGTAATCATATCTGGTAATCCTTTTACTATATTATTATCTTTATAATATATAGGATAAAAATACTTACTTCTTTCATTACTTTTCTTCAATAAAATATCATTCCTAACTATTAGGAAAGAATTATAATTATAATATGTTTCTTTCTTATAAACATATCGATTATTATAAACTTTCTCAATAGGTTCTAAGAAAGATATATTAGTTAGAAAACTAGTATAATCAATACTTTTATCTATATTAAAATCTAATTCTAATCTCTTTACTAAAATATGTGTTATCTTTCTTTTTAATTCTGGTTTAGTATATATATTACTCCTGTTAAATGGACTAAAAGGTTTATATAGTTTCTTTCTAATTAAATTATTAGATTTACTATGACATTCCTCTGTATAACAAGCATAAGCACCATATTTACTAGGATTCTTACTAATCTTTAACCTTCCATTACATACAGGACATTTAGCTTCTATCCAAGTAGAATTATTCTTGATTATCTCTATATTATCTAAGTAGTCCATTATATTAAATTTCATATAATATATACTTTATAATAATTAGTGGTTATAATAACTTACTTTGTATTTTAATTAAACTTATATACTTATACATATGTATATACATATTAAAGTATAGGTCTAATTTCTCTAGGAATTGAGTCTACATATGACATATCCTGCCATTTATATCTAGATGTAGCTTCTGATATCAGCTTTGTCCAACTAATTACAAATTTACTCGCATCAAAGTAATTAGTAGCAAAACTATAAAACTTTTCATAATAAAAATCTAAATCATCTCTATTAAATAATAAACATATAGACTTCTTAGGACTAGCAAATACTATAATAAAATATTTAATTTTGATATCACTACTGTTTTCTATAGCATTAGTATAAGCAGCACCTTGTAAAGCATATTTAACTAAGAAATCTACTTTATCTATTCTAGGTAATTTATCTTTAGTCTTTAAATCAACTAATGCTATTCCTGGTAATACATTCTCTTGAGTATCTCTATAAAAAAATGTATTAGCTCTAATATTTTCTAACGAATCATATCTTCCAGCATATCTTATTACACTGTCTTTATAAAATACCGCTTGTTCTGAATTAATATTACCTACTCTTTTATAAAAGTAATTAATCGCATTACTAGCAAAGATATTATCTATACTAGTTAGATATTTAACTAAATCATTATCGTTAGAAAAGTTAGCTCTATTATGTAAATAATTATCTATATGACTATGTGTTAATGTACCTCTAGCAGCAGCTTCTTGAGATATCCTAGTTGACTTTTCTTTACCTAATCTCTCTTTCCATGCTATTAACTCTTTGCTGTTTTCATAGTGCTTTAATATCGTAGTTACTGATGGATATGCTAAATTGTCAGTACCTTTATATACTCTACCTTTCTCTGTGGTATTCTCAGATTGATAACTAACTTTCTCTAATGTTATGCTCATAAACTTAGTTTTACTAATATCGATAATTTAGATGATTAGTCTATATTATATCAATATTATGAGTAAGATCAATAATTTTATATATCTTCTAAATATCTATATGCTAACCATAAATTATATACTTCTCTACCTTTACTTTCTGCATACTTAATCGCATGATATGTACCTCCCTCTTCTATACCTGAATATAATGCTAATACTCTATTACAATGGTCTATAATAAACTCATTCCTTTTTATAAGCTT
>Ga0116226_10000037_pt1 | contig 86711 bp, 65 predicted proteins | sample S1TSphfallax_FD_89692 | JGI IMG/M metagenome (GOLD analysis project Ga0116226, IMG submission 89692) | Host-associated microbial communities from peat moss isolated from Minnesota, USA - S1T2_Fa - Sphagnum fallax MG | ecosystem: Host-associated > Plants > Peat moss > Unclassified | place: USA... | reverse complement strand
GGCATGGGTTGAGCGGTAGGGCGTTTCGGCGGGCTGGCTGACGTGGTTGAGTAGGAGGAAGGTCTCACCCGGCTCGCCGTCCCGCATCTCGATTCGGTCAGGAAAACCAGGCTTTTTGTCGGCGAGATAACGCTTGGCCCCGTGGCTAGCCAGTTCGACGTCAGGGAGGCCGTAGAGGTGCAGGAAGGGGGCGGGATCGAGGCCGGTGATGCGGAAGGACATTGGATGCTCCTTGATTAGAGCATGATCCGGGCAAGTGCGATCAGCCGCCAGATAAACATGCTCGCAAAAACAGAGAGCTAGAGGGGGGATGCGTCCGACGAAACCGATCGCATCATATCGCATCCCGCTCTAGTGGCTGGGAGCCCCAGACATGCGCCATCCCCGCCGGGCAAGCATCCCGGTTCTTGCTTTCCAATTTCGCGCCTGTGTTAAAGATGTTGGAGTTGTCCTCTTTCCAAAGCTATGCACAAACGGTCGTTTGTGAAAGGAACCGCCCAGGATGGCAAAATCAGGCGACTTTCCTTTCAAAACCCGTTTCCAGAATGAATTCCAAAGGTAACCGGATTACGAACAAAGCCTTACCGTGCAGTTTTGGACACATCGTGCGGCGACGCCTTCGAGCCATTCCGGCAGTGCCAGGTCGAGCAAGTGAGACCGTGGGCGCCGAAGCTGGAGCGGCCTACACCGCGGCCGGAGCCGGAGGCGAAGCCGACGCGGCCGCCAGGCAGCTATGCCGACGATTTGCTGGCGAGGGCGCTGCAGCGGGCAAAGGAACGACCAGGCGACAGCCTACGGCAGGGCCTGGCACGGCGGCGGGGGCTGGACGAGGAGAGATACGCGGCCATGGATGTGTGGCGGCGGATTATGGAAAAATGCTGCAGGCGTGACACAAGAAAGCGGTTGCGCTGGGACACTAATCCGTTTTCTGGCCGCGCCAGCTGGCCACGATCTTGTCCAGAAACCCTGGTCGCACATCGTCGTTCTGCCAACGTGACGAGAACGACGCAGACGAGCTGCGCGGCCGTTCCAGCGGCGGCAGCGCCGAGATGCGCAGGCGCATCGGCACGGAAACGCCTTCCCCCACAGCGATCGCCTCGCCATTGCCCAGCAGCGGCAGCGAGGTGAACAGCGACGTGCTCGCTTCCGACATCGTCGCCTGGATGATCTCCTGATCTTTCTCGTTGGTCATCCGGAAGGCCAGCACGGTGCTGCATTGGGAGAGAATGGAGGCATCCAGATCCGAGGGGCGCTGGCTCAGCACGCCCAGGCTCACGCCGTATTTGCGTCCCTCGCGGGCAATTCGCGCCAGCGCGCGCTTGGCGGGGTCGAAGCCCATGCCGGTCGCCTGCGGCGCGTAGCGATGCGCTTCCTCGCACACCAGCAAAAGCGGCACGGTGTGGCTGCTCCATAATCCGAAATCGAACGCCATCCGGCACAGCACGGCCACGATCACGTTCAGAACTTCCGAGGGAACACCAGCCAGATCGAGCACTGTGATCGGCCTCCCATTGGCCGGCACACGGAAGATGCGGCCAAGGATGGTCGACAGCTCGTCCCGCAGGGCGACGCCCGTGGAGAACATGAAGGCGAACCGCTTGTCGGCCTGCAACGCGGCAAGCCTGGCCTTGATCTGTTGGTGCGGTACCGAGTTGGAACGGCTATCGAGCTTGCCCGTCGCGTCCTCGATCAGCCGGTTGATTTCGCCCAGCGCGTAGGGCACCGGCGTATCTACGGTCAGCCAGGTCTGATCGAGCGGATTGCCGGCAAAATTGAGTTTCGCGGTGAGCACGAGATCACGCAGCACGGCAACGGCAGCCGCGTTCTCGGATTTTTTCTCGCCGAACACGACTTCGACGAGTTCCTCGAAATTCAGCAGCCAGTAAGGAAACCGGAACGTTCGCACGTTCAGGTGCTCCGCCTGGTCGCCAAAGGGCTGGCCGTATTCGCCGTGCGGATCGAGCAGCACGATATGCGCGTTCGGGTTCTGCTCGAGGATGCCCTTCAGGATCAGCACGAGCGCGCAGGATTTGCCCGAGCCGGTGGTGCCGACGAGGGCGAAATGCTTGCCCAACAGGTCGTCCACGCTCACGCAGGCCGGCACGCGCGGATCCTGGTGCAGTGAGCCGACGGTCACCGACTGGGCGTGCGGCTGGGCGAAGACCAGCGCGGTGTCGTTATGATCGGCGAGCACCACCACGTCGTTGAGCGTCGGCAGGGTGGAGACGCCGCGGTAGAACCGCCCATCGCCCCCGGCTTCCACATCGATCGATTCGCCGATCAGGCCGATTTCCGCGATGCGCAGCTCGGAATCGATGTCGTCGTCGCGGGGCAGGGGGATGCTGAGCCCCTCCAGCAGCCCGTAAACGCGGCCATTCGGCCGCACCAGCTTCAGCAGGCCGCCGACCTGCATGTCGTTGCTGTCAAGCGTGAGCTTATCGAGCAAGATCACGACCTTGGCGCCGTTGATCGAAACCACGCGGCCGATGCGGCTATAGACGCTGTAGTCTTTCATTCCGCTTCTGCCACCTGCCGCGCATTGCGTGCCAGAATCAGAGACGGGTCGGAGGGGCAGCCGTAATAGAAGCCCTGGGCGAAGTTGCAGCCGGTCTCGCGGATGAAGGCGGCATGGCCCTCGGTCTCCACCCCTTCCGCCACCACGTCGAGCCGCAGATTATGGGCGAGCGTCACGATCGTGCGCGCGATCACCGCGGCATCCTCGCTATGCGTGACATCGGCCACAAAGCTGCGGTCGATCTTGATACGGTCCACCGGCAGACGGCGAAGATAGGACAGCGACGAGTAGCCGGTGCCGAAATCGTCGATCGCCAGGCCCACGCCGATTCCGTGCAGAGCGCCCAGCATCTCGGCGGTGTCGCGCATGTCCTGCATCACGCCGGTTTCGGTGATCTCGAGTTCCAGCCGGTTGGGTGGCAGCCCGGTCTCGGCCAGCACCTCCGCCACCAGGCGCGGCACGTCGCCGCCACGGAACTGCGCGGTAGCGACGTTCACCGCCATCGTCAGTGGCTGCATGCCCGCCTTGTCCCACCGGATGGCCTGGCGGCAGGCCTCGCGCAGCACCCAGGTGCCCAGCTGATTGATCAGGCCGCAGCGCTCCGCCACGGGAATAAATTCGTCTGGTGCCACCACGCCATGCTCGGGGTGCTGCCAGCGCAGCAGCGCTTCCACGCCGGTGATCCGACCGGTCGCGACCGCCACCTGCTCCTGGTACGCGACGCTGATCTCGTTCAGCGCGATCGCCTCGCGCAGCGAATGCTCGAGCGTCGCGCGGCGATGGGCTTCCTCGTTCAGCACCGAATCAAAAAAATGGAACAGATTGCCACCGTCCCGCTTGGCGCAATACATGGCCAGGTCGGCGTTGCGCAGCAGCATGTCGGCCCCATCGGCATCGCCGGGGAAAACCGTGATGCCGACCGAGCTACCGACAAACAACCGGCGCCCGGCAATCTCGATCGGTTCGGCCAGTGCCGCGATCACTCGCTCGGCGAGCGCCTTGGCGTCGTCCACGTCGCTGAGGCCGCCTTGCAGTACGGCAAACTCGTCGCCGCCCATGCGCGCGACCGTATCGCCTTGGCGGACGCAGCCCAGCAGGCGTGTGGCGACCTCCCGCAGCAGCGAGTCGCCGACCGCATGGCCGAGGGTATCGTTCACGTTTTTGAAATGATCCAGATCGAGATAGTGCAAGGCCAGCATATAGTTACGGTTGCGGGCCATATCCATTTCGCGGCCAAGCCTGTCATGCAGCAGGGTGCGGTTCGGCAGCCCGGTCAGCGGATCGTGGCTGGCCAGGTAGGCGAGCCGGCTCTGCGTCTTCATGCGCTGATCGATTTCCTCGCGCAGCGCCTGGTTCAGGCTGCGGGCCTCGACCATCGCCTGGTGCGCATCGACCGCGCGCCTATCCGCTTCGGCCTTGGCGGCCTTGAGCGCAGCTGTGGTTGCGTGCCTGTCGAGCAACAAGCCGAGGCTGGATCCGTAGCGGTCGAGCGTGGAAGCGCGCTGCTGGTTGCCGCGCCGCGTCAAGTTTCTCGTTACGTCACGATCGGCGCTGCGCATCACTTTACTTCCAGCCACGGGGTCATTCCGCGTCCCATGCGGTGAGATAATCTAGCGTTGGTCGCACGTCTAGCATTTTCTACCCGGGAAAGTCGTGATGCCCGTGGTATGTCGCCGGCGACGAGAGAAAGAGGAGCGAAGCCGGTTTGGCCCGATGCCCATCCTTGCGGTCAGTCCTCTTCACCTTGCCTAAACGGAGATAATTGCTCAAGCGCGGCAATCTCAGCAAGCATGGCGGGCCGCTCCTGGTTCAAATGATCGGCAATCGCACGGCGCAGGCCCTTATGGGCGATCCAGTGCGCCGAATAGGTGGCCGTCGGCAGGTAGCCACGCTGTATCTTATGCTCGCCCTGCGCCCCGGCTTCGACCGTTGCCAAGCCCTCGGAAATTGCGAAATCGATCGCCCGATAATAACAAAGTTCAAAGTGCAGGAAAGGGAAGTCGCCCAGGCAGCCCCAGTTCCGGCCATACAGCGTGTGGGGGCCGGCAAGGTTCAGGGCACCGGCCACCGGCTTGCCGTTCCGCTCCGCCAGCATCAGCACCACCCGGTCGCCCAGGCGCTCCGACAGCAGCGGGAAAAAGTCGCGGGTGAGGTAGGCGCTGCCCCATTTCCGGTCGACGGTCGATTCATAGAACCGGTAGAAAGCCGCCCAGTGCGACTTTTCGATAACACGCCCACGCAAATTGCGAAATTCGAGCCCCGCGCCCTGGGCATCCCGCCGCTCACGCCGGATCGATTTTCGCTTGCGGGCATTCAGCGACCCCAGGAAATCGTCGAAACACCCATAACCGTGATTACGCCAATGGAATTGCACGCCCAGCCGTTGCAGCCAGCCGGCTTCCCCCAGCGCCGTATATTCGGATTGCGTGCAGAACGTGACATGCACCGAGCTGAGCGCCATGTCGCGGCACGCCCGTGTGAGCGCCTCCGCCAGGTCGGCCGCGTCGATGCCGGTGCCGGGCCGGATCAGCAGGCGCGGCCCGGTCACCGGGCTGAACGGGCTCGCCACCTGAAGTTTTGGATAATAATCGCCGCCCGCCTGTTCGAAGGCGCGCGCCCAGCCATGGTCGAAAACATACTCGCCGTAGCTGTGACCCTTGGCATACATGGGCGCGCAGGCCACCAGCCGGCCGGCGGCATCATGCAGCGCCGCATGGCGGGGCAGCCAGCCGGTACGCGCGGAAGCGGAGCCGCTATCCTCCACCGCCGACAGAAAGGCATGGCTCACGAACGGGTTCTCGCCGCCGCCGCAGGCCTCCCACTCCGCCGGATCGATCTCGTGGATGGAGGCATGTAGGCTAAGGGTGAGGTTCGGCATCGTCTTCTTATATAGACCCAGCAGGCATTCGTCAGGGTCCCGCAGACCCGAGAAAGCGCGCAAAGGCCTCCAGCGTGCGGGGCGAGACATGGTGCTCGATACCCTCCGCGTCGGTCTCCGCATCCTCAGGCGGCACCCCCAGGGCCAGCAGAAGATCCACCACCAGGCGGTGGCGGGCACGCACCCGGCGGGCCAGATCGGCGCCGGCCTGCGTCAGTTCCACACCGTGATAGGGGCGAGCGGTCGCCAACCCCTCCCGCTCCAGACGATTGATGGCCTTGACCACGGTCACGTGAGACACGCCGAGCCGGCGGGCGATGCTGTTCGGCCTGGCCTCACCATCGGCGGCGAGCAGATCGGCGATAAGTTCGGTGTAATCCTCCATCACCTCGCAAGCCCGCGCCTCCCGCGCCTGGCCGAAACGGCGCGCCTGAGTGGCCTCCGGCGCCAACGCGAAGCTGTCGGAATTCGGCATGCGGACCACTCCCCGCGAGGGAATTGTCCCAAGTTGATGAACCGCATGCCTTGTTCAAGATGTAGCCGAGACTACATTTTTGCTATGCAACCACCCGACGCGGTGCCGCAAAACCTGAGTGACCGCACCACCTGGGCGATCCGCGAGGTTCTGGAGGGGCGGCGGCGCGGCCTACATGCCATCCTGCCCTTCGCCGGGCCCGCGGTGATCGCCTCGGTCGCCTATATCGATCCCGGCAATTTCGCGACCAACATCCAGGCGGGCGCCCGCTACGGCTACGGCCTGCTTTGGGTAGTGTTGCTCGCCAACGGCATCGCCATGCTGTTCCAGGCCATGTCGGCCAAGATCGGCATCGTCACCAACCGCAACCTCGCCGAACTCTGCCGGGCGCATTTTCCCAAAAAACTGGTGCTGGTGATGTGGGGGGTCAGCGAAATCGCCGCGATGGCCACCGACCTTGCCGAATTCTTGGGCGGCGCGATCGGCCTGTCGCTGCTGTTCCATCTGCCGTTACTGGCCGGCATGGCGGTGACGGCTTGCATCACCTACGGGGTTCTGCTGCTGGATCGCACCGGCTTCCGCCCCCTGGAACTGGTGATCGGCGGTCTCGTGGGGGTGATCGGCCTCTGCTACGTGGTGGAGCTTTTCGTGGCGCCGCCCGATTGGCGGCAGGCCGCACTCGGCATGGTGGTGCCGCATCTGGCCGACCACGACGCCGTAGTGCTCGCGGTGGGCATCTTTGGCGCGACTGTGATGCCGCACGCGATCTACCTGCATTCCGGCCTCACGCAGGATAGGGCACCCGCTCGCACCGGGCGGGAGCGCCGTCAGCTGGTGCGCTATTCCAACCGCGAGGTGGTGGCGGCGCTGACCATGGCCGGCGTGGTGAACGCCGCAATGGTGATGATGGCGGCCAGCGCCTTCCATGCCGGCCATAGCGGAATCGCCGAGATCGAGGCCGCCTACCACACGCTGATCCCGCTATTCGGCGCGGCCGCCGCCGGAATCTACCTGCTGTCGCTGATGGCCTCCGGCATTTCCAGCTCGGTGGTCGGCACCATGGCGGGGCAGGTGATTATGCAGGGTTTCGTAGGCTGGCGCATTCCGGTGTGGCTGCGTCGCGTGGTGACCATGGTGCCGGCTTTCTTCGTGGTCGCCGCCGGCTACGATGCCACGCGCAGCCTGGTGATCAGCCAGGTGGTGCTGAGCCTTGCCTTGCCGGTGCCGATGATCGCCCTGCTGGTGCTGAGCCGCAGGCGTGACGTGATGGGGCCGATGGCGGCGAGCAATACCACGATCGTGCTGGCGGCGGCCGCGACACTGGCGACCTTGGGGCTGAATGCGCTGCTGCTGGCGGAAATCTGATGGCAACAACGCCGTTCGGTCCTCGCGCAGGAGCAGAAGGCTTCTGGTTGTTTTCCGCAGAAAGGGACGGCCTCCGTCTTCACTTCGCTAAGGCATTGATCAGCGCCTGGCCATAAGGCGACCCTAGCCCGGTCACCAGATCGAACGACGCCGTGCATCTATAAAGTCCGCTCTTGCCCTTCGTCTCGTCATGCAAAATCGTTTTATACGTAGTGCCGGCGGCAAGTCTGTAGATCAGCGGGTTGATGAAACCCACCACCGGCTTGCCGGCCGCCACCGCCTGCTGGTTGGCCAGCGCGATGAAACCCGCCCATATCGGCGAGGCGAAGCTGGTGCCGCCTATGCCGCCGCTGCAGCTGCCATCGGCACAGACCTCCATGTCGGTATCCGCGTTCGCCGCGATATCCGGCACATTGCGCAGCGTGGAGGAGCCGCCATTGGCCGAAGTGATGAACGGCTTTTGGTAGGATTCGATATGGATTGTCTTGTCGAGTGACGGCCCGCCGGCGCTGCCGTTCCAGCCGGTTTCGGCCGACCACACGCCGCCCGGCGTTTTTGTTGCCACATCCGTGCCACCGACCGCGATGATATTGGCATCTTCCTCCGGCCAGGGCCCGCTTGCGGATAGCGAGGAATAATCCCCGCTGGCGGTAAGGTTGGTCTGCCCCTGCGCCGCGAATTCCTTGAATATCGCGTCGTCCGTCTTGAAATTCTCGTTCCAGCCCCAAGAGGTGCTAAGCACCTTGCTGATATTGTCGGTCGCCATCTTGTTGAGCACGTCCTCCGCGGACGACCCGACATAAACCCGCACACTGTCCAGGCCCGGTGCCATGGAAATGGCGTATTCGATATCAAGCGCCTGCTCGGTATCGTCGCAGCCGCTGCCGCAGCCAAGCCCCAGGCTATCCGTCTTGATCCCGACGACCGGCACCTTGTTGGCCGCGCCATAATGATTGGTGAAGAATGTCGTCACATCCTTCGCATTATAGCCTTCCAGCTCCATCAGCCCAACTGACTGGCCTTTGCCGGTCAGCGTGCCGGTCGGGTAGTAGGCTTTGTGCATGTCGCTGCCGATGAACTGCCCGCCGGGGCCCGATCCTGCGGCCGGTAAAACCGGCACACCGGCGTTCTGCACGTATTTTGGATAGGGCTTCACGAAATCGTCGAGGCCGATGACCTGCTCGATCGGCACGGCAAGATCGAGGGTCGGCGCACGGTCCGGCGCGATGAAAAGGCGGTTTTCCGTGGGGTGCCGGTACAGCCCCATCTTCACATTGAACACACGCTCGATATCGGCAACCCTGCCGTCGATATCGAGGATCATCCGGTTGGCGCTGCGCGCCGCCACGGTCAGCCCCTGGCCCGCGAAGAAGGCGGCGGCCGACTCGTAATCGCTGGCCGTTGGGCCGAAACGTTCGGTGAAACCGTCCACCGAGAGATAGTGGCGGAAATCCGGGCTGTCTGGGTTGGTAATGTCGGCGAGAAACGCATCGAGCGCCGCGGTATTGCGCTGCGGCAGCGATACGACCAGGTGAAAAACGCGGTCGGGGGCTGGCGCCCCGGCATAGGCCGCCGCATGGCCCCCCACGATCGCCGGAATGGTGGAGGAGAGTGTCGGCACGGGTAAAGCCGCGGCCTGCACGGTCGCAAGTCCCAATAGGCCGCAGGCGCCGCCCAGCATCAGGCCGGCGCGGGCATAGGGGCGAGCTGAAATACGCATGAAAATCCTTTTGCGATGGCGTCGCGATCGCAGGACCCTGCCCCGCGCCGGAGGGTTACATAGCCAAAACGAAACCGTTTGCCTATCGCTGCGAGTGCCGGTCTTGCGGCGCGGCTTGGCTATCGCGCGCCCGGCGCCGGGCGCGCGATAGCCAAGCCGCCACCATTTGCCAATTGAAGCGGCCGCCCCAACGCCGCGGCAAGGTCCCCCTGCAAATCCGGCCGTGATGCCACCCCACCAGGCCGCTCGGTTGCACCCGGCCCCCACCCCCCCTAGCTTCCCGCCATGCCGGACACGCTGCGCATCGCGCTCGCCCAGATGAACCCCCATGAGGGCCAGATCGACGCCAATCTCGCCGCCATCCGCGCGGCGCGCGCCGAGGCGGCATCCATGGGCGCCGATCTGCTCGTTACCCCGGAATTTTCCATCGCCGGCTACCCGCCGGAGGATTTGGTGCGCAAATCCGCCTTCATCGGCACCTGCGAGGCGGCGCTGGCCGCGATGGCGCGCGACACCGCGGATGGCGGCCCTGGCCTGATCGTCGGCGGCCCCTGGCGCGAGCGGGACAAAATCTACAACGCTGCGTTTCTCATGGATGGCGGCGAGATCACCGCCCGCCGCGCCAAGCACGAGCTGCCCAATTACGGCGTGTTCGACGATAAACGGGTGTTCGACGCCGGCCCCGCCCCAGGTCCGGTGGTGTTCCGCGGCTTCCGGCTGGGCCTGATGATCTGCGAGGATTGGTGGTTTCCCGCCGTGTCGGAGACCCTTGCCGAGACCGGCGCGGAAATCCTGCTCTCGATCAACGGCTCACCCTTCGAATCCGAAAAGCCGGAGAAACGCATCCAGCTTGCCGTGGCACGCGTGGTGGAAACCGGCCTCGGCTTCGTCTTCCTCAACCAGATATGCGGGCAGGACGAGCTGGTGTTCGAGGGCGCGAGTTTTGCCCTCAACCCCGATCGCGCCCTGGCCGCGATGCTGCCGCGCTTCGAGGAACGCGTGGCGATCACCGAGTGGCAGCGGCGAGACGATCGCCTGGTGTGCGTGAGGCAGGCCTTGCCGCCGGAGAGCGATCCGCTCCAGGATATTTATCGCGCTTTGTGCCTCGGGCTCGCGGACTATGTAAGGAAAAACGGGTTTCCCGGCATTCTGCTCGGCCTGTCCGGCGGCATCGACAGCGCCTTGTCGGCGGCCATCGCGGCCGATGCGCTGGGGCCCGAAAAAGTGCGGGCGGTGATGCTGCCGAGCCCGTTCACCAGCCAGGAAAGTCTTGATGATGCAGCTGAATGCGCGCGGCTGCTCGGCATCCGTCTCGACACGCTGCCAATCACGTCAACGATGCAGGCGATCGATGCTTCGCTGCGCCCATTATTCGGCGCCCTGCCTTCCGACACCACGGAAGAGAATATTCAAAGCCGGGCGCGCGGCCTGCTGCTGATGGCGCTTAGCAACAAATTCGGCCACATGTTGCTCACCACCGGCAACAAGAGCGAGATGTCGGTGGGCTATGCCACGCTCTACGGCGATATGTGCGGCGGCTATTCGGTGCTGAAGGATGTCTATAAGACCACGGTGTTCGCACTCTCGCGCTGGCGCAATGCGCAGGTGCCGGCCGGCTCCCGATGCCCAAGCCTGCCGGTGATGCCGGAGCGGGTGATCACCAAGCCGCCCAGCGCCGAGCTCAAGGATAACCAGACGGATCAGGACAGCCTGCCGCCTTACGAGGTGCTGGACGCTATCCTGGCCGGGCTGATCGAGGGCGAGAAATCGGTGGACGATCTGGTGGCCGAGGATTTTGACCGTGCGACTGTGCTGCGCGTGTGGAAAATGCTGGACCGGGCGGAGTACAAGCGCCGGCAGGCGCCGCCAGGCGTGAAGATCACGCCGCGTGCTTTTGGCCGGGACCGGCGTTATCCGATCACCAACGGTTTTACGGAATTGCTGAAATGAGCGGCTTGTTTGCGCCGGAAGGCGGGTTTCGTGTGCGCATACTGGATCTCTCCGGCGGCGCCGATGACAATATCGTGGAGGACGTCAAAGGTTTTCCCACCTTGATGCAGGCCAACGCCTTCGCTCGCGCCTATGTGCGCGACAGTATCGAGCGGTGCCGCACGCAAGGCATGGCGCCGCAGGATGTTCTGAAAACCTGGTTCGCCTTTGGCGAGGATGCGGAAGTGCTGGACACCGAGGAAGGCTGGCGCAGTGCAAACGAGCTTTCCGATTTCGCCAACCGGCCCGCCAGCCAAAACGAAAGAAACTGGCGGCACTTTGATCCAAGGGAAACGCAAGATTGAGCTGCGGCAGACATAAAAGTCTTTTTGCTTCTTTTTCTTCAGAAAAAGAAGATACTTTTGTTGTTGGTATATGCCCCTGATGCGCGTTCGCTTCGCCCCAAGCCCCACTGGCTACCTGCATGTCGGTAATGCCCGCATCGCGCTGGCGAATTTCCTGTTTGCCCGCCGCCATCAGGCGCGTTTTCTGCTACGGCTGGACGATACGGATGTGGAGCGGTCGCGGTCGGAATATGAGCAGGCGATCGCGACCGACCTCGGCTGGCTCGGCATTGCGTGGGACGAGACATTCCGTCAGACCGAGCGCACCGCCCTCTACGAGGCGGCGGCGGAGCGGCTGCGCGCGAGCGGGCGGCTTTACCCGTGTTTCGAATCCGAGGAGGAGTTGCGGGCCAAGCGCGACATGCGACTCAAGCGTGGCCTGGCCCCCGTGTATGATCGCGCCATGCTGAAACTGACGCCGGAGCAGCGTGCGCAGGCCGAAGCCAACGGCAAGCGGCCCTACTGGCGCTTCAGATTGTCCGATACCACCGTGGAATGGACCGATCTTGTTTTGCGCCACCGGGCGGTGAAACTGCCTTCCGTCTCCGATCCTGTGCTGATCCGCGCGGATGGCACATTTCTGTATACGTTCACCAGCGTGGTCGACGATATCGATTCTGAGGTCAGCCACGTGATCCGCGGTGAAGACCACATCACCAACACCGGCGTGCAGCTCGATATTTTTTCGGCACTGGGCGCCAACCCGTCCAAACTGACTTTTGCGCATATCCCGCTCCTGGTGGACAGCGATGGCGGCAAGCTCTCCAAGCGACTCGATGGCCTGTCCCTGCGCGCCCTGCGCCAGGATGGCGTGGAGCCAGCGGCGATCACGTCATATCTCGCGCGCCTCGGCACACCAGATTCGCCGGAGCCGTTGCCGCTGGACGCACTCTCCAAAACCTACGACATCACGAAAACCTCCAAATCGTCGGCGCGTTTCGATATACGGCAGCTTACCGCGCTAAACCGGCGCGTGCTGCATGGCGAAAGTTTCGAAGCCGTTCGCGCCCGGCTGCCGGCCCTGGCCACCGAAGAATTTTGGAATGCGGTGCGGGGCAATCTCGATTTGTTGAGCGAGACGCGCCATTGGTGGGCGGTGGTGGCTTCGGACATCGTGCCGCCGATCCAGGAAAACGAGTCGGATTTTTTCCGCGACGCACTGCTGCATCTGCCCGAGGAACCCTGGGGTGCCCAAACTTGGGCGCGCTGGACGGAGAGTCTGAAAGTATCGACGGGGCGGAAAGGCCGTGCGCTGTTTGCGCCGCTGCGGCTGGCGCTGACCGGCGAGGATCACGGGCCTGAGTTGGCGAACCTGCTGCCGCTGATCGGACGCGATCGTGCGGCCACACGGTTGCGATTAAGCATCCTGTGTTGAGCGGCGCGGTTTATCTGGCCGGGAACCGGTAGACAATTTCGGAAAATTCGCTGGTGGGAAACACGTAGAATATCTTCAACACAGTGCTCGCCTCGTTGCGTATCGAATGCTCGGCATCCCCTGGGATGAAGGCGGCTTGTCCCACGGTGATCGTGGTCTGCACGCCGTCGATGGTTAAAATGCCTGTTCCCTCGGCGACGAAATAGATCTCCGCCTGCTGGTGCCGATGCGGCTCAAGAATGCCGCCGTTTGGTTCCAATTCCATGAGGCCGGCGCACATCGCGGTAGTGGGCGTGATGTCGCCGCTGAAGTAGGTGAACCACGAGGCGGTACCGCGCGACGGGTCATCCCAGCTTTCCCTGGGCCGCTCAGCGGCGCTTGTGATGACGCCTGTTGGATTGGGATCCATGATTGGGTTCCTCAAGTAGGGCAAGCCCTTGTTCTGTTTACACGACAATATATTTCACTCCCGACTACGGATAAGATTTGTCAACGCGAGATTGCCCGTGCAGATGTTGTAGACGTGCACGCCGTGCAAACCGGCGGACAAGGCAACCGCGCTAATCGCGGGCACGCCATCCACCACAATTTCCTGGCCGGCAACGGCGCCGAGATTGGTTGACAAAAGTCTTTTAGATCTTTTCTTCAGAAAAGAAAGCGCTTCCTTGACTGTCAACTAAACTTACTATAACGATAAAAATATATTCAGTCTGGGGAGTAGCGTGATGGATGAATTGCCATGGTATGAAACCGCCTCCATGCCCGCCCTGCTGCGCCATGCCCGCACCACGTATGGCCGCGCGATGCGCGATGCCCTCGCCGAAGCGGGGTATGACGACCTGCCGGCCAACGGGCTTTACGTGATCGGCGCCCTCGCCAGGGGAGAAACACCCCTCAGCGACGTGATCGAGGATCTCGGCGTATCGAAACAGGCGGCCGGCCAGCTCGTGGATACGCTGGTGTTGCGCGGCTATTTGGACCGCGCCGTTGATGATACCGACCGGCGGCGCCTCACCGTCTCGCTCACCGAGCGTGGGCGGGCGGCGGCGGCGGCACAGGCGGAGGGCCGCGACCGCATCGATGCCGCGCTCACCGCGCGCGTCGGCGCCGATCATATCAGCCACACCAGGGCCACGCTCGCGGCCATGATCGATCTGCGCCGCGTCGAGGAAACGCCGTAACCCAAACTCCGTGCGCCGCGCCCCACCTATCCTGGCTTATCCAGCCAAAACTTGACACTGTAAGCCAGCCTCCGGGCACAGAAGGCCCGCGCCACGGGGCTGACGGGCTGGCACGCCTGATGCTAACCATGTCCACCAAGACCGTGCAGCGGCACGGACCTCCTTTTCTGGATGTGTGGGCATGAACTGGGACCTGGTCGTCATCGTCACCTTCGTCATCGCGGTCATCGCGGTGAGCAAACACTATAAGCGGCTCGACGCAGTGCAGGCCGCTGGTCTGGCACCCAACGATCATGGCGCGCTTGAGCGCGCCATGGATACCGCGCGTCGTCTGGAGCAGCGCGTGGAAACGCTGGAACGCGTTCTGGACGAGGACGCGCCAGGCTGGCGCGCGCGGTCGCGGTGATGCGCACCCTGAGAGCGCTGCTCGCCGCAGCCGGGGTGCTTGCGGCCAGTGCCGCCGCCATACAGGCCAGCGCCGAAACACGCGACTACGCCGGCGAAACCCTCGTGTTCAGCGATACGATGACGTCGGACGCGGTGATCAGCACCGACCCAGCCCTCTCCGGCCACGTGCGGGTGTCGATGGATGGCAACCTGTCCTGCCTCACCATCACCGATACTGCTGCCGTGGCGATCTCCACCTCCGGCTGCTCGGAGGACGCCGGCACGCTGCGCATCGACGTGCCGCCCGACATGCCGATCACCGTCACCGGCAATGGCGACGGCAATCTGCGCATCGCCGACACCAATGGGCCGCTGATCCTCTCGATGAACGGCACCGGCAACGTGACCGGCGGACATGTCGGCCGGCTGGTGCTGAGCCTGCACGGAAGCTCCAACATTTCCTTCGGCGCGGTCTCTGGCGATGCCACGCTGGAAATGACCGGCGACGGTGATGTGCGGCTGGCCAGCGTGGCCGGCGCGCTGGCGCTGAAACATCATGGCGATGGCGACCTCGCGGTGGGCCATATCGAGGGTCTGGCGCTCGAGATCGAAAGCACCGGATCGGGCAACGAGCTGATCGGGGCCGGCAGTGTCGGCACGCTGGTCGTGCATATCCAGGGTGATGGCGATCTGGCGCTCGCGGCGACGGTGCACGATGCGGATATTTCCGCCTATGGCGGCGGCGACGTGAAGCTGGGGAAAATCACCGGCACCCTGCACCGCGCCTCGGGCGACGGCAGCGACATCATCATCGGCGGCCCCGCGATGGTGAATACCGTGATCGGCAAGGTGGCCAATGCGATCGGCACACACCAGGGATCAGACAGGGGCGGCGACAGAAGCCATGGCTTCACACATTTCCTGATGTTTATCGTGGTGTGCGTGATGGCGTTCATCATCTGGCGCATCGTGCGCCGCGGCGGCAGCCGCGCGGCGCCTGCACCCGGCGTGATGCATCCCGGAGTCGCCGCCATCACCGAAACGCTGAAGCGGGTGGAAGATCGGCTGGGTCGCGTGGAAGGCTACGTCACCTCCCGCGAATTCGACCTGCAACAGAAAATCAAGAAGCTGTAGCAGAGGGAAGAAAAGCCGTCTTGCTTGAAGATGAGAGACAACAAACCTGTCATTTTGTAGGTGGGGTTTCAGCCAACCAACGCATCTAACACTACGCGCTGCGCCTACAGGATATTCGCGCCCGAGAGTCCGCCGTAAACGCCAAGTGCCGTGGTGAGCGTCGACACAATGATCACCAGCCACATATAAGGCCCTCTCAGGCGGCGCTCTGGCGGAAGGCTGAAAATGGCGAGCGCGATCAGGAAACCGAGCACCAGCGGTAGCAGCAGCGCATTCATCACCTGCACGCCGACATTCAGCGAAACCAGGTTGGGCCACACCGCAACCAGCATGGCGCCGGCAATCACGCAGACAGCGTACACGCCGTAGAACCAGCGCGCCTGCAACGGCTTCAGCTCCAGCGAACGCCGATACCCGGCCACCTCGCCCACACCCCAGGCCAAGGCGAGCGAAGCAACGATAGCCGCCACCAGGCCAGCACCGAGCACGCCCAGCGAAAACACCAGCTTGCCGGCGAACTCACCCATGAACGGGGTAAGCGCCTGGCTCATCTCGCCAACGCTGGTCAACGACGCATGGGGGTTCTTGGCACCGATCGTGGCGGCACACGCGATCAGCACGGCTGCCATCACCAGCTGGGTGATCAGCGCGCCCAGCGCCGTATCCCAGCGGGCGGCGGCAAAATGCTCCGGCTTCAGCTTTTTGTCGGCAATCGCAGACTGCTGGTAAAACACCATCCACGGCATGATCACCGCGCCGATATTGGCGGCCGAAAGATACAGGTAATTGCTGTCCGTCCAGGGGATGCTGATGGCGCCGCGCCCGAGTTCGCCCAGCGCCGGATGGGCAATCCAGGCCACATAAAAGAAGGCGAATTCGAACAGGCCGACGATGATCGCAGCCCGCTCCACCCGCCGGTAGGAACCCGTCAGAACCACCGCGAGCAGGGCGGCCGCGGCAAGCGAAAGCGTCAACGGCCGGGGCACGCCATACAAATCGCCTACGCCGGCCACGCCGGAGAACTCGGTCAGCAGCGCGCCTATGGTCGCCACCGCCAGGCCAGCCGCGGAAACCCAGGCCCAAAACCGCCCGAACGTGTCGCGGATCAGCTCGCCATGGCCACGGCCGGTAAAAATGCCCAGCCGCACCGTCAGCTCCTGCACCATGAACAGGATAGGCACCAGGATCAGCTGCTGCAGAAGCAGCCTATAGCCAAATTGCACGCCGCTCTGCCCGGCGGTGATCACGCTGCCCACGTCGGTATCCGCCAGCATCACCACCAGGCCCGGCCCGAACACCGCCGCTGCCCGCTTGAGCCGCGTGGCAGCCCGGGGAACCTTCAGCTTGCTGGCCTCTGCGGCTTGATCGAACACGCGGTAACTCTCCCGGCGACGCACCGGAAGATGCGAACCATTCTCATCTAGCGGTTGCCTGGCGGAAGTCAACAGCGGGGTAAAGAATTCAGGTAAGTCAGAATTTTACAGCGCAAGCATGTTCGTTCCTGAAGAAAAGAACCAAAAGACTTTTGTTTCCCCGCCGGTGGTAAGATACGGGCGTTGGCCAATGAGGCGGGAGGCGGCGGCATTGCGCGGCCCCAGGAAACGCCGCAAAACCCCGCGATGACCAAGCTTTTTTTTCACAACAGCCGCACCCGGTCGCGCGAGGCCTTCGTGCCCATCGATCGGCACAACGTGCGCATGTATGTTTGCGGGCCGACCGTGTACGATCTGCCGCATATCGGCAATGTGCGGTCGACCGTGGTGTTCGATGTGCTGGCGCGGCTGCTGCGCCACGTCTTTCCGCGCGTCACCTATGTGCGCAACATCACCGACGTGGACGACAAGATCAACGCGCGCGCGGCCGAAAGCGGCGAAGGGATCGCAGCGCTCACTTCGCGCACCGCCGCCGATTACGCCGCCGACATGGCCGCCATCGGCAACCTGCTGCCCGATCTGGAGCCCCGTGCCACCGAGCACATCGCCGAGATGGTCGACATGATCGGGCGGCTGATCGAGCGCGGCCATGCCTATGCGGCCGAAGGCCACGTGCTGTTTTCGGTGGTGAGTTTTGCGAAATACGGCGCGCTGTCGGGCCGCAGCCCCGACGATCTGCTGGCGGGCGCCCGGGTAGAGGTCGCGCCCTACAAGCGCGATCCTGGAGATTTTGTGTTGTGGAAGCCGTCATCGCCGGAACTGCCGGGGTGGGAGAGCCCGTGGGGGCGTGGCAGGCCCGGCTGGCATATCGAGTGCAGCGCGATGTCCGCACGTTATCTCGGAGAGAATTTCGATATCCACGGGGGCGGCACCGATTTGATTTTTCCGCACCACGAGAACGAGATGGCGCAAAGCGTGTGCGCCTCTCCGGACTGTACATTTGCGAATTACTGGCTGCATAACGGCATGCTCCAAGTCAATGGCGAGAAGATGTCGAAAAGCCTCGGCAATTTTTTCACCTTGCGCGATGTGCTGGCGCGCGCGCCGGCCGAGGCGGTGCGCCTGCTGATGCTGCGCACCCATTACCGTGCGCTGCTGGATTTTTCCGATGCTGGCCTCGTCGAGGCACGGCAGGAAATGGACCGTTTTTATCGCGCGCTGGAGCGGTCGCCCGCCGTCGCCGGTGCGGCCGTGCCGGACACGGTGATGGCGGCACTTGCCGATGATCTAAACACCCCTGGCGCGATCGCGGCGCTGCGCGTGCTGGCAGACGCGGCAATGGCCGGGGATGCGGATGCGGCCGGCGGATTACGCGCCGGAGGCGCGCTGCTCGGCCTGCTGCGGCTTCAGCCGCAAGCGTGGTTCCAGGGTGGCGGCGATGCCGCGGTAGAGGCTGCGATCGCGGCGCGTTTGGCGGCGCGCAAAGCACGCGATTTTGCCCGCGCCGACGCGATCAGAACAGACTTGGCGGGGCAGGGCATCGTGCTCGAGGATAGCGCCTCCGGCACCACTTGGCGACGCGCGTGACCGGCAGATCGGGCAAGAAAGTCTCGAGGCTTTGCCCCCAGATCTCCGCCGGGGTGAGCCGCTCTGGATTTGCGATGCCTGGAGACATGGCGGAGCGGGGCATACGGGCGCTTCGTTGTACCCGTCGTTCACTGCCCCCCTTCGCCTTGTCTGCAATAAAATGGGGGTGTGGGACCTCAGGCCCCAGCGGGGGTGCAGGGGGCCGAGCCCCCCGGCCTTGCTTTCGCCGACCTGCCAACCGAGCATGACCGGCAAGGATGGCGGGGCCGACCTGCATCCCATGGGCCGAAGCCCCGTCGTCATCCTCGTCCGCCCGCAGCTGGCCGATAATATCGGGGCGGCGGCGCGTGCCATGGCCAATGGCGGTTTATTTCATTTGCGCCTGGTAGCGCCGCGCGACGGCTGGCCGCAGCCATCGGCCTGGCGTAACGCATCGGGCGCGCAAAATCTGCTGGACGCTTCAACCGTATACGAAACCGTGGCCGATGCGGTGGCCGACCTGCACCATGTCTTCGCCACCTGCCCGCGGCCCCGCCACATCGTCAAGCCCGTATACTCGGCGCGGGGGGCCGCCATGGAATTGCGCCAGATTTGCGCGCGCGATTTGCGTTGCGGCCTGTTGTTCGGGCCGGAGCGCGCGGGGCTGGACAATGACGACATGGCGCAGGCCGACGCGCTGATCCGTTATCCGGTGAACCCGGCTTTTTCGTCGCTCAATCTCGCCCAGGCGGTGATGATCATGGCCTATGAATGGTGGCAGACCACGGATGATACGCCGCCGCGCGCCTTGATGACGAATGAAAGCCCCGTCGCCGTAAAAGCAAGCTTGGAAAATTTCCTGATCCATCTGGTCGATCAGCTGGATGCGTGCGGCTTTCTGCGCAACCAGGCCAAGCGGCCCGGCATGGTGCGCAATCTGCGCCACCTGTTCCAGCGTGGCGAAGTCACCGAGCAGGAGCTGCGCACTTTGCACGGCGTCGTCACCGAACTCGCGATCGGCCGCCGCCAGCGGGGCCGCTTGGAAAAAGATGAGCCCGAGGCGTGACGATGCGTGGTGTCAGGGTGCCCCGCCCAACGCTTCCTCAAGCGGCATCTGCCGTGGCGCGCCGGGCAGGCGCATCGCGCGCACGAACCGCCCGATCATCCCGAATATCGCGACGTCCTGCTGTCCGCTCAGCCCCTTCAGAACATGGCCGCCTTGGTAGGTGACGAGCCAGGAGGGTGCGCCGCCTTGGATCAGCGCCGCCTGCATTTCGGTCGCTTGCGGAAACGGCACCACCGGATCGTTCAGCCCCTGTATCAGCAAAGTGGGCACGACAGATCCGCCGCGCGCGCGCAGGGCGGGAGAACCATCCGCCTCCAGCGACTGAAAGCGCGCGGCGTTCATGCGGCCGAACAGATTGGCGATCATCAACGGTCGCGACACCGCGATTTTTTCGAGGTCGGTCGGGCCTGAAATCGAAACGACGCAATTCGCATGCGGTGACATGTTCGGCAGCACAGACTGCATGTCGCCGGGCGCGATGCCAGGCACCACGCCCAGCATAAGGGCCAGATGTCCGCCGGCCGATTCGCCCTCGGCACAAATATGGCCGGGATCGATGCCGTATTCGGCTGCATGCGCGCGCACCCAGCGCAAAGCGAGTTGCACATCCTGCATCTGGGCCGGCCAGATGGTGCCGGGTGTTCCGGTCGAGAGCCGGTAATCGACGGGGATCGCGACCATCCCCTGCGCGGCCAAGAGGGTGCATTTCCTGAACTGCCCCAGCCGGCTGCCGCCGCTCCATCCCCCACCATGGATCATCAGCACGGCTGGCGCGAGGCCATGCGCCGCTTGCGGCTTACAGATATCGAGGATCTGGGCCGGTTCCGGTCCGTAGGAGATCGCCTGATCCGCCGCCAGGCACGCCCGAAATGGCGCAGAGGCACATAAGGCGGCGACGAGCAAGGCAAGCATACGCATCATGCAGTGGCGTCCTTCTCGTCCATGACCGCCTCGACGCGCTGCCCTGCCAGCGCGCCGACCATGTATTGAAAATATGCCAGTTCAGCCGGCCGCGCGCCACCCGACCGCAAGGGCAAGAAACAAAGCCTTAACCCGCATCGCGCCCTGGGATGCGGGGCCGCGGACGCGGTTTCACCTAAGGCGGCTCAGCCGGCAGTTCGTCCGGAAGCGGTATCAGCCCATAAGGCCTCACCAGCGCCCAGACATGCAGCGGCACCATGTTCTTGAGGCGCGCCCCATGTTCGCGCCGCAAATGCACGATGGTTTCCGCCGCCTTCATTTCCACCCGGGCGCGCGCGAATTCCAAACCCTTCGGACCGATGCGCGGCATCAGCCAGCCCACGATGGGGCGTATCCAGTTCGGCATCTTGCGCAATGGCAGGCCGCCGGCCGCCCGCTCGGTATTGGCCAGAAAGCCGGCCACCGCCCCGTGCCGCTTGCCGGAATCTGTGGGCGCGCGCAGCAGGATTTCATCGCCGAGCAGTTTTAGCAGCGCCTCGCCGCGCGCGTTGCGGGCAATCACCCATTGCTCGCCCTGGCCGCCCATATAGCCGATCGTGATGTCGGCCAGCACGTTCGTGTAATCCACGCAGGTGCGGCAGGTGAGCGGAAAGAAATCGCCGGGGAGATTGGAAATTGGCAGTTGCAAAAAGGGTATTTCCCGCTTTCGCCCGTCCTCGAAACGCAGCTCCACATGGTAGTCGGCGCGGAATTCCAGATAGGTGATGCTGTCCGGCTTCTCCGACAGCAGGTTCAGGAAAGTATGAAAATTCGGGGTGGTTGTGTTGTCGCTGCAAGGCGTGCCGATCACGGTCAGGCGCTCGAACCCAAGCTCCTGCTCCAGCGCGCGCAGGGCATACACCTGGCATGGGATGCCGATCACCGCGAGCCGCGTGATGTCTTGCGCCCGCGCTTCATCGAGCAGCGAGAGCAGCGGCGCGTAGCCCATGCGCATGCCGCGGCACCGTGCCATGTCGGCCGACTGCCTGATCAGCACCGGCACCGGGCGCCACCGATCATCGGACGCCGGCGCCATGGTCAGCACCGCCTCCGCCTCGCCAGTCTCCAATAGGCGCTCACCCAGCCTGGTCACGATCCCCGTCCATTGCGCGCCGGGCAGCGGGTTTTTCAGCCGCGCCCGCGCCATCGCGCGGAACGGGCCGAAGAACAGTTCGTCGGGCCGCCCAGGGTCGCGGGCGCGGCCGTGCACGCGGGCCTCCATCGCCGGGTAATCGGGCTTGATGAACTGGCAGGCGCCGCCGCAGCGTTTCGGCGCGCTGGTGCGTGAAATGCCGCAATCCGTGCACAGGCCGCGCGGTTCGGCCATGCCGAATGCGGCATAGGGGTCAAGGTTTTCGGTCGGCAACGAGATGTTCCCACTCCAGGGCGATACGGTCCCAGCCGGCGTTCGCACGCGTGGCGAGGCCGCTCGCCTGCATCCGCGACCACAGCGCATCATCGGTCAAGAGGGCGAGGCTGTGGCGCGCCATCTCCGCCTCGTTACGGCAGATGAAACCGGTGCAGCCATGGGCCACACGCTCCGCCAGCGCGCCGGTGCCGTAGGTGAGCACGGGCACCCCCATCGCAATCGACTCCGCGGCCGCCAGGCAGAACGTCTCGGCCCGGTGGCCGGGGGCGAACACCACGCGCGCCCCGGCGAGCAGGGCCGGCATCGCCGCGTTCGGAATCCGTGGCAGGATGGCGATCGTAGGATCGCCGCCCGCGACGGCCGCGTAAGCCGGAATATCGGGCGGCGCGATGAACGCCGAGAAGCGCGCGGCGGGCAGGGCAGGGGCCAGCCGGCGCCACAACGCGATCACCTCCGCAAGCCCGCGATAGGCCTGGCTGATGAACAGGGCATGCGGTGGTGGTGGGACCGAAGCTGGAGGCGCATCCAGGATGGCCCTGGGCAAGCCATGCGCAACAATGGCGCGCGACCGGAACGGGAGCGGCGGGCTCGCCCGCCGCGCCTGGACCGTACCGCACAAGCCCGCTACCGGGCGCTGCCGCAGCAAAGCAGGCAGTCGCCCACGCCGTATCTCGCGCCAGGCCGAAACCTCGTTGTGGAACCACACCATCGGGTGCCGCGCGCCGGCAGGCAGCAGCGTTGCATCATTGATGGCGACGACGATCTCGGCTCCGTCGCCGATGCGATGACCGCGCGCCGCGAGGGCGGCGCTCAGATGAACAATTGCTTGTTCTATTCCGCCCAGATCGGGTGCCGAAGGCAGCGTGCGCCCGAGCGCGAAATGCCAGGAAAGCAAAGGCAAGTCGTTCTTTCTTGAAAAAAATAACCAAAAAACTTTTACTAACCGGCGATGGCCCGGATCGATCGAGGCCATCGCCGGAGACTAAAAGTCTTTTGCTTCTTTTTTTCAGAAAAGAAGTGCTTTCTTATTGCGCCGCTTGCCGCGCCAGCCTGCGCGACAGCAGCCACCCGCTGAGTCCCGCCACCGGCGCGCCCGGGATGATGAAAACAAACCCCAGCAGCTTGCCCTCGATCACCATCGCCATGCCGATGCCCAGCATCAGCCCACCCACCAGCGCGCCGGTGACGCCCGATGAAATGCCAAGCCATATAACGTCGCCGCGCGTGATCATGCTGCCCCTTAATTTGACAAGCCGGCTCCCGGGCGCCTATAGACCCGCCCTTCACTGCCGGGAACGTGGACAGACCCTTGGGGCCTGCGCCCGCCACATACGCGTGGCCTACCGGTGCAACAAGCCATAGACGGGATAAATCCCGCTCAGGCATATACCAGGAGTGCTCCGCGTGACCAAGCGGACCGAAAGCAAGTTCAAGATCGATCGCCGTCTCGGCATAAATCTTTGGGGCCGGGCCAAGAGCCCGATCAACAAGCGCGATTACGGCCCGGGCCAGCATGGCCAGCGCCGCAAAAGCAAGCCCAGCGACTTCAACATCCAGTTGAAGGCCAAGCAGCGCCTAAAAGGTTATTACGGCAATATCGGCGAGAAGCAGTTCCGCAAGTATTACGAGGAGGCGGTGCGCCGCCGCGGGGACACATCGGAAAACCTGATCGAGCTGCTCGAGCGCCGCCTCGATGCGGTGATCTACCGCCTCAAATTCGCGATCACCCCCTTTGCCTCCCGCCAGTTCGTCAACCACGGCCACGTGACGGTGAACGGCAAGAAGGTGAACATCCCCAGCTTCCAGGTGCGCGATGGCGACGTGATCGAGGTCAAGGAAAAATCCAAGCAGATGGCGATGGTGCTGGACGCGACGCAAAGCAATGAGCGTGACGTGCCCGAGTATCTGGAAGTGGACCACCGCGCCATGAAGGGGCGCTTTGCTCGCGCCCCGAAACTGACCGACGTGCCGTACCCGGTGACCATGGAACCGAATCTGGTCGTCGAATTCTACTCGCGCTGAGCCGCAAGCCGCATGGATGATCTGGGAGGGGGAGACGCCGCGTCTCCCCCTTTTGGTATGCTGGCCGGGCTCCGCCGCCGTCTTGCCGCGCGCCACCGGCCGGAGGCGGTGATCAACAGGGCCTATGCCGCGTGGGTCCGCGGGGAACCAAGGGGCCCCACCGCGTCAGACGGGCCGTGCATCAGCGTTCTCCTGCCGGTCTACAATCCGCCCGCGCCGTTCCTGAGGGCGGCCATCCTCTCGGCCAGCCGGCAGACCTACAAGAACTGGGAAGTTTGTATCGTCGACGACGCCTCGCCGTCGCCCTCGATCGCCATCCTGATCGCCGATTTCGCCGTTCAGGACGGGCGGATCAGGCATGTGCGCCTGCCAGAGAATAATGGCGTCGCTGCCGCCACCAATGCGGCGCTGGCCATGGCGCGTGGTGAATTCGTGGCCCTGCTCGACCACGATGACGAGCTGCCGCCGCATGCCCTGGCCCGCATTGCCGCAGAGCTCGCAGCCCACCCGGACGCCGATATCGTGTTTTCCGACGAGGACAAGCTGATCCATGGGCGCCGCCGCGCCCCCTATTTCAAGCCCGGCTGGAATCCCGACCTGCTGCTGGCCCAGAACCTGGTTTCGCATCTTGGCGTCTACCGGCGCACCGTGCTGGAGGAACTGGGCGGACTGCGCGCCGATTTTACCGGCAGCCAGGATTACGATCTGGCCTTGCGCGCCACCGCCGGCCGGCCGGCCGGCCGAATTCGGCACATTCCTGAAGTGCTATACCACTGGCGCCAGCACGAACAGTCGATCTCGTCCCGCCGCGCCCCGCAATGCGAGGCGGCTGCCCGCGGTGCCTTGGCCGCGCGGCTTGCGGGCAGTGCCAGGGTGGAGGCCAATCCTGATGTCCCCCAATGGGCGCGCGTGGTCTATCAGGTGCCCGATCATCCCCCCTTGGTGACCCTGGTTCTGCCGCCCGGCGCACCGCCACCCGCGCAGGCCGGGTACGACCGCATCGAAACCTGCGGCGGCGACCTGAGCAAGGCCACCGGCGACGTGCTGGTGTTCCTGGGCCGCATCATGCAGCCGGTGCGCCCCGGCTGGTTGCGCGAACTGGTCAGCCAGGCGCTGCGCCCCGAAATCGGCTGCGCTGGCGCGCGCCTCGAGGGGCCGGATGGCCGCATCGTCCAGGCCGGCCTCACTCTGCACCCTTCGCAGATCGTTCAAACCCTTTCGCCCCCCTCCGATCCGGCCGATCCCGGCTATCTGGGGCAATTCGTGCTGAGCCGCACGGTATCGGCGGTGGCGCAGACCGGCATGGCGATCCGCCGTGCCACCTTCAATGAGTTGGGCGGCTTCGACTCCCGGGCCGGCGCCTACGCCGATGTGGATCTGTGCCTGCGCCTGGCCGAGCGCGGCCTGCGCTGCGTGTGGGCGCCGCACGCGAGGCTGCGCTATACGGTGCTGCCGCGGCGCCGCGCCGATCCCGCGGGAATGCGCTATATGCGGGAACGCTGGGGCGCCGCCCTGGCAAGGGACCCCTATGCCAACCCGAACCTGGTGATCCGCGACGGAACGCTTGCGCTTGCAAAGCATGTACCTTGCTGAAGAAAAGGCGCGAGGTAACTTGGGAAGCGGCGAAGGAACAAAAGTCTTTTGGTTCTTTCCCTAAGAAAGAACATGCTTTCTTCTTTTTGGATTTTTTCGATGACCCAAGCCGACGAAATCGCCCGCCGCCGCACTTTTGCGATCATCTCTCACCCGGATGCCGGCAAAACCACGCTCACCGAGCGGCTGCTGCGCGCCGGCGGCGCCATCCAGCTTGCCGGCAATGTGCGCGCCAAGGGCGAACGCCGACGCACCCGGTCGGACTGGATGGGCATCGAGCGCGAACGCGGCATCTCGGTGGTCACCTCGGTGATGACCTTCGAATATGGCGGCTGCATCTACAATCTTCTCGATACGCCCGGCCATGAGGATTTTTCCGAGGACACGTATCGCACCCTCACCGCCGTCGACTCGGCCGTGATGGTGATCGACGCGGCCAAGGGCATCGAGGCCCGCACACGCAAACTCTTCGAGATCTGTCGCCTGCGCGACATCCCCATCATCACCTTCGTCAACAAGATGGACCGCGAAAGCCGCGACCCTTTCGAGCTGCTCGACGAGATCGCCAGCACCCTGGCGTTGGACACCTCGCCTGCCACCTGGCCGATCGGGCGGGCCGCCGATTTCGCCGGCACCTATGATTTGCACACCCGCGATCTACGCCTGACGCAGTCGCTTTCGCAATCCGATCCGCGCATGCAGGCCTTGGGCGAGGAACTGGAGCTGGTGCAGGCCGCGCTGCCCGAATGGGATCGCGACAGTTTTGCCGCAGGCCACCTCACCCCCGTCTATTTCGGCAGCGCCATGCGCGAGATCGGCGTACTGGACTTGCTGGACGCGCTTTCCCGCTTCGGTCCGCCGCCACGGGCGCAAATCGCCGATAAGCGTGTGGTGGAGGCCGACGAGGCAAAGCTCACCGCCCTGGTTTTCAAGATCCAGGCCAACATGGATCCCAACCATCGCGACCGCATGGCCTTCGCCCGCATCTGCTCCGGCCGCCTCGAACGTGGGATGAAGCTGAAGCAGGTGCGCACGGGCAAACTGATCCCGCTGGCGGCGCCCCAATTCTTCTTTGCCCGCGACCGCCAACTGGCCGAGGAAGCTTTTGCCGGCGACGTGGTCGGCATCCCTAATCACGGCACGTTGCGCATCGGCGATACGCTGACCGAGGAGGAGGACATCCAGTTTCTCGGCGTGCCCTCCTTTGCCCCCGAAATTTTGCGCCGCGTTCGGCTCGACGATGCGATGAAGGCGAAAAAACTGAGGCAGGCCCTGCTGGAATTGGCGGAGGAGGGGGTTGTGCAGCTCTTCCGCCCGCATGATGGCAGCCCCCCCATTGTCGGCGTTGTCGGCACCTTGCAGCTCGATGTGCTCCAGGCCCGGCTCGCCGGCGAATACGGCGTTTCGATCGGTTTCGAGGCGACCCCCTACAACCTCGCCCGGTGGATTTTTGGCGATCGCGCGGGTGTCGCCAAATTCGCCCAGGATCAGCGCACCGCCATGGCCGACGACGTGGATGGCGACCCGGTTTTTCTCGCCACCTCCGCGTTCATGCTCCGCCGCACCACCGAACAAAACGCCGCCCTGGTTTTCAAGGACATCAAGGACCACAAGGAAACGGCGCTCACGTCACCTTAGCGGGTTGCCAGCTTGCAAATGGGTGGGCTGCTCAGCAGCTCACCACGTGCTAGGCATCCGGCGAAATCAATCGCATCCCGCCCTGGCCATAGTGTCCTACCCCGAAATTCGCCGTTCTTCACGGCGGGCGCAGGGGATAAGCAGGCCCCTGCTAGAGCATCATCCGACCGCACGGTGTTACCCGTCGGATAAAGATGCTCGCCAAAACAAAGAGCTAGAACTTTTTCCGAACGACTGCACTGACCCGACGCGATCGGAAAATGCTCTAGTGTCCCGATTCCGATCGTATTTCAACCCAAAGAACTTCGGAATCGGGACAATTGCGTTTTTTCAAGGCGTCGGAACAGTCGCGATGGTGGCGAGGATGCGGGAGGCGATCTGGTATGGGTCGCCCTGCGAATTCGGGCGGCGGTCCTCCAGATAGCCACGGTAATTGTTTCTGACAAAACTATGGGGCACGCGGATAGAGGCGCCGCGGTCGGCCACCCCGTAGCTGAACTGATGGATCGAGGCGGTTTCGTGCAGGCCAGTGAGCCGCATGTGGTTGTCGGGACCATAGACCGCGATATGTTCTTCGCGTGCCTTGTCGAAGGCGGCCATCAGCGCCTCGAAATACTCTTTCCCGCCGACCTCGCGCAGATAGGTGGTGGAGAAATTGGCGTGCATACCCGATCCGTTCCAGTCGGTATTGCCGAGCGGCTTGCAGTGATACTCGATGTCGATGCCGTATTTTTCGGTGACGCGCTGCAGCAGGTAGCGGCCGATCCACATCTCGTCGGCGGCCTTTTTGGAGCCCTTGCCGAAAATCTGGAACTCCCATTGGCCCTTGGCCACTTCGGCGTTGATGCCTTCATGATTGATGCCGGCCGCGAGGCAGATATCCAGATGCTCCTCGACGATTTTCCGCGCGATATCGCCGACATTCTTGTAGCCGACGCCAGTGTAGTAGGGCCCCTGCGGCGCGGGGTAGCCGGTTTCGGGGAAGCCGAGCGGGCGGCCGTTCTTGTAAAAGAAATATTCCTGCTCGAAGCCGAACCAGGCACCGGGATCGTCCAGTATGGTCGCCCGCTTGTTGGAGGGGTGCGGCGTTTCGCCGTCGGGCATCATCACCTCGCACATTACCAGCGCGCCGTTGGTGCGCTCGCTGTCGGGATAGACCGCGACGGGTTTGAGCACGCAATCGGAGCTGCGGCCCTCGGCCTGCATGGTTGAACTGCCATCGAAACCCCAGAGAGGCAGTTCTTCCAGGGTGGGGAAGCTGGCAAACTCCTTGATCTGCGTCTTGCCGCGCAAATTTGGCACCGGCGTATATCCGTCGAGCCAGATATATTCCAATTTGTATTTAGTCACCGCGTGATCTCCTCCATGGTAAGCAGGCAGCGCTGCGCTTGGGTCGCTTCGCCGCTTTGCCCGCGCCGTTTGGCGACAGCCTTGACCGAGCATTTCTTGTGCCAAGCCGGTGTCAGGGCGCCGCCGCAGCTCTTGCACCGCCGGCTAGATCGATTCGACATAACAACAATCTCGGCGACATGCAGTTTTTGCTGATGAGCAACTTGTATAGTGCAGCTCTGCCCAAGTCTTGCGCAAAGCAACAGCGTGGTGACCGGCTCACTCGCTTAGTATTTGCATAAAACTTCGCCATATGAACCTACTTAGGCACAGTGCTCGCAACACTCGATCAAAATTTAACCATTCAAGCGCCTGTGACGACTGCTAAACATGATCGAAAACCAGGCAGGATATTGCGGCATGTCTGCCTTTTGCTGCTACACCTGCGTGTGGCAACTTTCGTCTTTATGTTTACTTTATCTGCCGATCCGGAGATTGACCATGAACGACGCGCCGCATTTGCTGGCCATCATTGAAAGCAAGATGGCCCAGGTTCGAACCCATCTCGAACATAACAGCCCGATAAAAGCCCAGGAATTGCTCACGCAGGTGGAGACCTATGCTGAAGACCTGCGCTGCGCGCTTTCAAATTGAAGTTGCGCGCGCCCGGGCGGAGCGCGAGCGCCCGTAGATTAGGTTTGCCTGAGAAACAGGCGGTTAGGCCGTTTGGGCGGCGAAGCTGCCTCTCTGGTCGGGAGGGGCGCTATACACGTGCCGACGCCGGCGGATAGCCATTCCAATGGCCGGAATTTGTGCGTGATCCTCTGAGCCACTCACCCCGGCCCAAGCCCAACGGGGCGAGCGAGGAGAGAGCGGCCGAGTGGGTCACGGATCAGGGCCATTCTTTCCACATAACGACATTCAGTGCTGAACCGAAAAGTCATTCAATAGTCACGCATCTCCTTGCCGAGAGCGGCTTCAAGGTCGCTCGAGTAGCATCGAGATCTAACCATCATGCAGAGTGACCGTCGCCGTTTCCTTCAGCTTCTTGCCGCCGGTGCCGCCGCCGGCACGTTGCCCGCCAGCATCAGCCGGGCGCTCGCGATACCGGCGCACAACGCTACCGGAACGATCGCCGATGTCGAGCACGTCGTGATCCTGATGCAGGAGAATCGCGCTTTCGACCATTATCTCGGCACGCTGAACGGCGTACGTGGTTTTAGCGACCCGCGCGCGGCGAAACTGTCCACCGGCTTGCCGGTGTTCTACCAGCCGGTCGGCACCAACGGCTATACGCTGCCGTTCCGCCCCGACGAGACCAATCTCGGCCTCACCTTCATCGAGGACCTGCCGCACGACTGGGACACCACACACATCGCCTGGAATAATGGCCAGTGGGACGGCTGGATCGCCAGCAAGACCACCTCCTCGATGGCGTATTTAACTCGCACGGATATCCCGTTCCATTACGCCCTGGCCGATGCCTTCACCATCTGCGACGGGTATCACGCGGCCCTGCTCGGCCCGACCAGCCCTAATCGCTACTACATGTGGAGCGGCTGGGTGGGTAACGACGGCAATGGCGGCGGCCCGGTGGTAGACAACTCCACCAACGGCTATAGCTGGGGCACGTTTCCGGAAAGATTGCAGGCAGCCGGCATTACCTGGAAGGTTTATCAGGATATTGGCGACGGCCTGACCCCCGCCGCCTCCTATGGCGAAGCCTCTGATGCGCTGATCGGCAATTACGGCGACAATGCGCTGCTATATTTCAACCAGTATATCAACGCCGCCCCCGGCACCCCGCTTTACGAGGGCGCCTGCACGGGCACGAACATCGCTGTCAGCGGCGGGCTGTTCGACATTTTTGCGGCCGACGTTGCGAATAACAGATTGCCGCAGGTGTCTTGGGTGGTGGCGCCCGAAGCCTATACCGAACATCCGAACTGGCCGGCCAATTACGGCGCCTATTACGTGTCGCAGATTCTCGATGCGCTGACCGCCAACCCGGCCGTTTGGAGCAAGACCGTGTTCATCGTCACCTACGACGAAAATGACGGTTTCTTCGACCACCTGATCCCGCCTACACCGCCGATCGACGCCCAGCACGGTGCTTCCACCGTCAGCACGGTGAACGAAACCTATCCCGGCAATGACGAATATTTTTCCAGCGTCTATGGCCTCGGCGTGCGCGTGCCGTGCTTCATCGTGTCGCCCTGGAGCAAGGGAGGCTACGTAAACTCCCAGGTGTTCGATCACACCTCGCTAATCCGCTTTATCGCGGCCGTATTCGGCCCGCGTGTTTCGGGCGGGCTGTTGGAACCGAACATCACCCCGTGGCGCGCGGCCGTCTGCGGCGATCTGACCACCGCTTTTAATTTCAAGACTCCGAACGCCGCGGTTGTCGCGATGCCCTCCACCGCCGCCTACGCGCCGCCCAATGGCACCCGCCAGACCATCGGCTATGTGCCCATTCCACCGCTGGTACAGGCGCTGCCCCAGCAGGAGCCAGGCAGCCGCCCGGCGCGCGCGCTGCCTTACGAAATGCATGCCTATGCCGTGCCGGATGCCGCATCGGGCACTGTCGGCATCAGTTTCGGCACGACCGGCACGCAAGCGGTGGTGTTTCTGGTGCGCTCCACCAACCCGCTGGACGGCCAGCGTAGTTACACGGTGGAACCTTCAAAAACGCTCGCGGGTAGCTGGACGGCACCGGCCGGATTGTACGACCTGTCCGTGAGCGGCCCGAACGGCTTCTTCCGCCGTTTCACCGGCGCGATGCTGCTAGGCGGCACTGGCCTGACCGTGCAGGAAACCTATGCCAAGTCGACGCAGACCATCACGCTGACGTTGAGCAACAGCAATAGCGTGCCGGTATCCGCGCTGATCACCGACGCCTATAGCGGCAACGGCGTGGAACTGGCCCTGCTACCCGGCCAGACTGCGAGCCGGGCATTTTCGCTCGGCGCTACCCATGGGTGGTACGACCTGACAGTGACCCTGCTGGCCGCCCCGACTTTTGGTGCCCAGCTCGCGGGGCATCTCGAGAACGGGAAGGATTACATTACGGATCCGATGATCAGCTGAGGCTGCGATGTGGCGACGCCAATCTTGGTGAGTTTTGCCAAATGGTGGTGACACCGGCCATTTATGTTTAACGGGGCGCTGTATTTTCCAGTTAACAGACTGATTAAAAACCGTTTTTCGCTCTGGCACGCCACCTGCAATCTGGTCATGCAGGTGGTACGTTCCACATTTCGTGGGCCAACAGCCACCGCTGACGCAACACGAGCGAGGCTTTTATCATGTCTGTTCCATCCCGCCTGCTGGTTTTCATCGCGGCCGTTGCTATCACCGCGGCCTCGTTCATTGGCCCTGCTTTCGCGATGCCGGCGCACCCTGCCCAGTACCGCGCCGGCGATGCCGGCGCACCCTGCCCAGTACCGCGCCGTGCCCTGCGTGGCTCGCTCGTAATGACAGCGGCAGCCGCTAATCTATGATGCCGGCGGGAGCCCCCCACCCTGGCCTTCCCATACGGGGGAGTGGGCATTGAGGGGGCTCATGCCGTTGATTTTGAACGCCTTATTTCGTTCGAGGCGAGTGCCTCCCTGAGCCACCACACCGGGCCAGGAGAAGCGGATATCCGACCACGGGTCTTGGGCTGATACGCCCTACCTGCCTTTCAGCGTGACCCACCAGGCCAGGCCGCCGAGCGCCACGATCAGGCCGGTTGCCGCTGTGAGCAGCAAAGGGGATTGATCCAGCCAGCCTAGCCCAGGGACGGCAAGGAAAAGCACGCTGCCGACAGCGCAGATCTGCCACACCCGAGCCTGCACCCCAGCCACGAACGTGCCCAGCGCCAGAAGGGTCATCATCGACAGCGACGTGGCATTCGCATTCATCACGCCGCTCACGCCGGTGTTCGACAGCAGGTAGATAGCGAGAAGCAGGGCGCACCAATTGAGTCCGACACGATACACCAGGCCAAGCCGTTCTGTTCTGTCACCAAAATGTTTCCAGCCCTCGGCGATGGTGATGCCGCCAAATACGGGCATCAGGATCACCCAGTAACTGACAGGCAACCGGAAAACCACGCCCACAAGGGCCAGAACCAGCATGGCGATGTAGAAAACATCGTGCAGAAACCATGCGAGCACGGGCGATCTCGGCGGTACGGGCGCGGGCTTTGTCTCTGCATTCCCGGTGTCTGCATCGCCATGTGTGAGCTCGACGCTATTCATCCCGCTATCCTTCGCTGTAACACGCCCGCGCATTATTGCCTGGGGAAACAACCATCACGCCGGCTTCTCCCAGGTTTGCTGAATTTGCTCGAGCGAGCGGTCTTTGGTTTCGGGAACCTGGAAAAAAATCCAGATCCAGCCGATCGCGCAGAAGGCGGCGAACAACCAGAAGGTGAGCGAGCTGCCGACCGCATCGACCATGGAGAGGAAGCACTGGCTCACCACATAGGCCGAGAGCCAGTTGAACGCGGTGCATACCGAAACCGCGCGGCCGCGTATCTGGCCAGGAAAGATCTCGGTAATCACCGTCCATGTTATCGGGCCCATGGAGGCGGCAAATGAGATGATGAAGGTGACCAGGCCGCAAAGCGTGACAATCCCCGCGATGCTGGGTGAAGCCGCGGGCGCGCCGGGGATCACTGGCACGATGAAGCGGAAGGCGATGCCCAGCGCGGCCAGGCTGACACCCATGCCGATCAGCCCAACGAGCAGCAACAGGCGCCGCCCAAGACGATCGACAAAGGCCAGCGCGATAACCGTGGATACCACATTCACCCCGCCGATCGCCCAGGTGGTGAGCGTGGCTTGCGATGCGCTCGGGAAACCGGCCGAGGCAAAAATCTGGTTCGCGTAATAGATGATGGCGTTGATGCCGGTGATCTGCTGGAAGACCGCAAGGCCGATGCCGATCAGCAGCGGGCGGCGCCATTTTTTGTGGAACACTTCGCCCCAGGGCGTCTTCTCCGGCTCCGCCTTCAATGCTTTGTCGATCAGGTCGAGCGATTCCTCGACATCTATGGCCGGCCGCAGCTTGCCCATCTGCACGCCGGCCTGTGCCCGCTTGCCCATCTTCATCAGCCAGCGCGGCGATTCCGGCGCGATGAACGCAACCAGCAGAAGCAACAGCCCTGGCACCGCGGAAGACCCGAGCATGAGCCGCCAGGAGCCGCCGCCAGCGAGCCAGTTATTGACCAAGTAAGCGAGGAAAATGCCGATGGTGATGGCGAACTGGTAAGCGGAGACGATGCGGCCGCGCAGCGTCCGCGGTGCCAGTTCCGCGCCATAGAGGGGCGCAGCCACGGCGATCACGCCCACGGCGGCACCCACGGTGAGCCTGCCCGCCACCAGCACCGCGGTAACCGGAGCCGCGGCCTGCACGGCGGCGCCGATCACGAACAGAACACCCGATAACATGATCGCGTTTCGCCGGCCGAACCGGTCCGCCAATTCGCCGCCCGCCAGCGCGCCGAACATCGCGCCCAGCGTGACCCAGCTGGTGACCACTTCGACCAGCAGCGGGGAAAGCGTGAAAGTTCTCTTGATCCCGTCCAGCGCGCCGGAAATCACTCCCTGGTCGTAGCCGAATAGCGCGCCCGCAAACAAGATCGTGACCACGGCGACAAGCAGCCATACGGTGACGGACTGGCCAAGCAGATCGGGAGTCATAGGGTCGAGTGGCGCCAAATCTTTGGCCCCAGTCGGTGAGAGACTGTCCATGATGACTCCCCGTTCTGCAAGCTATTATCTCCATGCAGAGTGTTGAACCGAGGGTGCGGTTCCCCGGATGGCAGGAACAGCGTCGGAAATTACCTACAGGGCCAAACGACTCCGGTTGCCCGCGGATCCATTCCATGGATGTCACATACCGGCCATGGCCCCGGATCGATCCAGCCCATGGCCGGAAATCCGAAGTCTCGGACTTCGTTGTTTTAATGTCTGCCCGGAAAATGGTCGTCGGATAACCGCCAGGCCTTTCACTACTGCCGGCCAGAATCGGGGTTTTCCGTGCAGGCCCCGCCGCACCGGCAGGCTAGGGCATGAGTATTATCCGAGGGTGCCATTCCCGGATGCCTGCTCTTACCGAGGCGTGCAAAGCGTGAACGTCGCAGGGGAGCGCTTTGGAACTGGATCGTCATGCCAAGGTCCCGGCTGTAATGTATCGGATGATGCGCTTAGCCGCCGGCCTGATATTCTTTTTTGCGGGAAGCCGGATGGCATACGCGCAAACGCTCGATAAGGCGCCCGGAACCGAGCCGGGCCAGGAAGTGGCGCCGCTTCCGCCATCCACGCCGACGCAGGCGATCACGCAACCGCCGGCCGAGCATTTTTTCGGCACATGGGACGGGCTGCAACCTGCATGGGAAGCGCAAGGGATTAACATCCAGCTCGATGCGATCACGGAATTTGCGGGGAATGTCAGTGGCGGCGTGAAACAAGGCAGCACGTTCTCAAGCCAGATCGGTTTGCAGGCCGACGTGAATTGGGAGCGTTTGGCCGGGCTGACCGGCCTTTCGACACATATTATCGCCGTGCAGCGGTCCGGCAGCAGCGACAGCCAGTTATTTGGTGACCATCTTCTGCCCGTGCAGGAGATCTACGGGTCCGGAGGCGATGTGGCCCTTCATCTGGTGTCGGCCTATGCGCAGGAAACGCTGTTCAATCGCGGGCTGGATGTGGCGATGGGCCGCATGAATGTCGAAGCCGATTTCGCCAGTTCCCCGCTCTACTGTTCGTTTATGAACAATGCGCTGTGCGGCGACCCGAAAGCGCTGCCGGGCGGTGATATCGGGCATAGCGCCTACCCCGACGCCGTATGGGCGGCACGCATCCGCGTGCGCCCAACACCGGAATTCTATCTCGAGACTGGTGTTTATCAGGTAAACCAGGGCCTGTATGGCGACGCCAATTTCCGCAGCGGGTTCAAGCTCGACGATTCGCAAACCAGCGGCGTGTATCTGCCTGTGGAGGCGGCCTGGCTCCCCATATTTGGCGATGGAAAACTGCCGGGCCACTACAAATTTGGGTTCGGCTACGATACGTCAGGGGGATATCAGGATTTCGGTAATGTGCTGGCCGCCGCCCAGCTGCCCGGCTTTGCCAAGCTGACGCGCACCGGCAACACCCAGTTTTGGGCCTTGGCGGACCAGATGCTGGTTCGCCAAGGCCCCGGCCCCATGGCGGGGCTGATTGCCGTTGCAGGCTATATCCATAACGATCCGAACAAAACCGCCTACGCGCGCCAGTATTTCGCTGGGCTGCTCGATCAGGGTTTTTGGCCAGGGCGCATGAAGGATACGGTTGGCGTGCTGTTCACCTATGCGGCGGTGAGCGGGCGGCTTGCGGCGGTGGAGGGGTTTCAACAATCGCTTGGATTACCTTTAAGCAATTCTGCCTCGGGCATCCAATCCCACGAAATGGTGTTTGAGGCAAATTATGCCATCCATCTGATGCGCGGGGTGACCTTTCGGCCGGATGTGCAGTATGTGGTCCATCCGAACGCACAGACGAGTATTGGCAATGCGGTTGTGCTGGGATTTCAGGCGCATTTGAGTTTCTGATTGCAGGAAACACCTTCTTTCCGAAGAAAACAACCAAGAGACTTTTATGCCTGGTGCTCGTGGTCAGATGCCGGCCATCTCCAATATCTTGCGTTTTTTCAGAGAAGAACATGCTAGCCTTTTCAGGCACGTAGCATTGCCGGCACGGCATTCCACAAAACGATGGCTCGCACATCAGGATGGTTGGGGTTTTGAGCGAGAATGCTCAGTGAGGCTGTATCGAGCGAAAAATGCGCGCCGCCGGCCACTGGCAGGCCGATCCAGCGTGCCGCCAGAACACCCGCGAACTCGCCATGCGAGAACAGGGCGATATTCCCACGCAGCGCACAAAGGCGCCGGATCAGCTGATCGGCCCGGGCCGCTATGTCGCCAGGCATTTCCCCACCTGGGCAGCCATCCGCGAAGGCATTCCAATCCGGGTGCTGCTTGCGGATGTCGCTGGAGAGTTTGCCCTCATACTCGCCGTAATTCCACTCCGCGAGGTCAGGCTCCACGATCGCGGCGGCGCCAAGACCGGTCAGGGTGCAGGTGCGGCGCGCCCGTTGCAAAGGGCTCGTGAGAACATGGGCGAAATTTATGGCGCGAAGCCAGGGCAGCAACGCGCTTGCTTGTGCCTCGCCAGTTTCGGTAAGGGGCAAGTCGGTGCTCCCGGTGTGCTGCCGGGTAAGCGACCACGCCGTTTCACCATGCCGGATGAAATAGAGTCGCGGGCCAATCTCGTGTTGCTCAGGCATGTTCACGTTCCATCGTGGCGGAATACTCACCATTCAGAGCGGCATGGTTGCAGCGCGCGCGATGGTGCACCGCCCATTGCGCCGCCGCCCGGCAGGGCGGGCTGCCATGCCAGATGGCGAGGGCCGGCATCTGGATCGCGCGTGCGAACGAGAAGGCCAGTTTCCATGGGAGTGGATAGCTGAGGTTCTTTGCCAAGATATTCATCTGGTTCAGGCGCGTAGAGGCAAGTTCACCGGATTGCCCGCCTGACAGGAAGGCAATTCCCGGCACAGCGGCCGGAACGACACGCAGCAATGTGTTCACCGTTACCTCGGCCACGATATCCACCGTTTCCTGCTGCGTAGAGGCAAGGCCGGGCAGGACCATGTTGGGTTTCAGCACCATGCCCTCGAGCAGAACGCCCTGGCGGTAGAGCTGCTCGAAAACGCTGTGCAAAACCTCCTCGGTGACTATGCGGCATTGGTCGAGCGTGTGGGTGCCCTCCATCAGAATTTCGGGCTCCACCACGGGGACGATGCCGGCTTCCTGACACAGGGTTGCATAGCGGGCCAGGGCATGGGCGTTGGCCTCGATGCAGGCGCGCTTGGGTAGCCCGGCGGCCAGGGTGATGACGCCACGCCACTTGGCAAACACAGCGCCCATCTTCGCGTAGTTGGCAAGCCTTTCGCGCAAGCCGTCCAGGCCCTCGGTGATTTTCTCGCCCAAATGCCCTGCCATTGGCCTCGCACCGGTATCTACCTTGATGCCCGGCAGGATGCCGGCCCGATTCAGCAATTCGATGAAGGCGGTGCCTCGCTCATCGGCCTGGCGAATGGTTTCGTCATACAGGATCGCGCCGCTGATGCAGCTGCCGAGCCCGGGCGTCGTGATCAGCAATTCGCGCCATTCGCGCCGCTTTTCCATCGTCTGCGGTATGTCGGCCTGGGCGAACCGGCGATTGCAGGTTCCGTTGCTCTCATCCATGGCCAGCAGGCCGCGGCCGGCGGCGACGAGATGTTTGGCCGTCGCCGCCAGCCGCGTTTGTGTCACGCCGGGTGACCCCATTTCCAGTTGCGGATTTCGGGCAGGTCCTGGCCGTGCTTGTCGATATAGTGCTTATGCTCGATCAGCTTGTCGCGCATGATCTGCTTCAGATAATCGCCCTTGTCGCCGGGTCCGGCCAGGAGATCGACCACATCCTGCACCTGCTGGAAGCGATCCAGCCGGTTCTGCACCCGCATATCGAAAGGTGTCGTGATGGTGCCTTCCTCGTTGTAACCACGCACGTGCAGGTTTCGGTTGGTGCGTCGGTAGGTGAGGCGATGGATCAGCGAGGCGTAGCCGTGGAAGGCAAACATGATAGGTCGATCACGCGTGAACAGCGCGTCGTAATCGACATCCGTAAGCCCATGGGGATGCTCGGTGGATGATTGCAGCTTCATCAGATCGACCACGTTGACCACACGTATTTTCAAATCCGGCAGGTAGTGACGCAGGATGGATACCGCGGCGAGGCTTTCCAGCGTCGGCGTATCCCCGCAACTGGCCATCACCACATCCGGTATGCCGCCCTGATCGTTGCTGGCCCATTGCCAGATCCCGGCACCTTCCGTGCAATGCACCACTGCATCCTCGATATTCAGCCATTGCGGCAGCTCGTGCTTGCCGGCGACAACGACATTCACGTAGTTGCGGCTGCGCAGGCAATGATCGACGGTGGAGAGCAGGCAGTTGGCGTCGGCCGGCAGATAGACGCGCACGATATCGGCTTTCTTGTTGATCACGTGATCGAGAAAGCCGGGATCCTGATGGGTGAAGCCGTTATGGTCCTGCTGCCATACATGCGAGGCGAGCAGATAATTCAGCGATGCGATGCTGCGGCGCCAGGGCAATGCCCGCGTGATCTTCAGCCACTTCGCGTGCTGGCTGAACATCGAATCGACGATGCGGATGAAGGCCTCGTAGCTGTTGAACAACCCGTGCCGACCGGTGAGCAAATACCCTTCCAGCCAGCCTTCGCATTGATGCTCGCTGAGCATGGAGTCGAGCACCCGGCCGGTTGGAGCCAGAAATTGATCGTTGTCGGCTTCCGTTGCATCCCACTGACGGTTTGTCGCCTCGAATACGGCGCCGAGCAGATTCGAAAGTGTTTCGTCTGGCCCAAAGACGCGAAAATTATGCGGGTTGGAGGCCACGATGTCGCGCAGGAATTTCCCCAGAACCGTGGTGTCCGATGCCTGAAACGCGCCGGGCACGGTCACATCAAGGGCATGCGCCCGGAAATCCGGCATGCGCAGGTCGCGCAGCAAGCTGCCCCCATTGGCGTGCGGATTGGCGCCCATGCGGCGGTTGCCCTTGGGCGCAAGTTCGGCAAGTTCCGCGATCAGCTTGCCCTTGGCATCGAAAAGCTCTTCCGCCTTGTAGCTTTTCATCCAGGTTTCCAGGATTTCCACATTGCCGGGGTGCGCCGGATCGACGAGCACCGGCACCTGGTGGGACCGGAAATTGCCTTCGTTCGGCAGCCCATCCACGGTTTTCGGGCCGGTCCAGCCCTTCGGCGACCGCAGAACGATCAACGGCCAGAGCGGCCGTGTGGCATCCTTGGTGTCGCGCGCATGGGTTTGGAAGCGCTTGATATCCGCGTGCGCTTTTTCCAGCGTCGCGGCCATCAGTTCATGCATCTTCTCCGGGTCATCGCCCTCGACGAAATAGGGTGTCCAGCCCATGCCACGAAAAAAATGGGTGAGTTCCGTGGGGCTGATCCGCGCCAGAATCGTCGGGTTGCTGATCTTGTAGCCGTTCAGATGCAGGATCGGCAGAACCGCGCCGTCTGTGATGGGGTCAAGAAACTTGTTGGATTGCCACGCCGTCGCCAAGGGTCCGGTTTCGGCCTCGCCATCGCCGATCACACAGGCGACGATCAGGTCCGGATTGTCGAAAGCGGCGCCAAATGCATGGGCGAGCGAATAGCCCAGCTCGCCGCCCTCATGGATGGAGCCTGGGGTGGTGGGTGCCACATGGCTTGAAATGCCGCCGGGAAACGAAAACTGCTTGAACAGCAGTTTCAACCCCGCTTCATCCTCGCTGACATTCGGATAGATTTCGCTATAGGTGCCTTCGAGATAAGTGTTACCCACAAGAGCGGCGCCGCCATGGCCGGGCCCTGACACATAGAACATGTTGAGATCGTGCTTCTTGATCAGCCGATTCAGATGCACGTAGATGAAATTCTGCCCAGGTGTGGTCCCCCAATGCCCGACGACCAAGGGTTTTACGTGGGCAAGCGTAAGCTTCTCCTTCAATAGGGGATTGTCGTACAGATAAATCTGTCCGACCGAGATGTAATTGGTCGCGCGCCAATAGGCATCGATCCGCCGCAATTCCTGGGCACCCAGAGTGGCCTTCCCGCCGGCCGGATCATCATGGTCGTGATGCCTGGTCGGTTCTACCGGTAAGGTGACGGTATCCATGCGCGTGCCCCTAATCTGTTTGTTCAGGTCTCGCCGTCGACTTTTCGCACAAGGCGGTACCTTCATCGGCGATGTCACGACGAAATCTGGGGTGAAGCGCGTGCCCGCCACAGCCTCGGAAATTACTTACGCTAACGGCCTAGAGCATCATCCGACAGCACGGGGTTACCCGTCGGATAAAGATGCTCGCCAAAACAAAGAGCTAGAGCATTTTCCGAACGACTGCACTAACCCGACACGATCGGAAAATGCTCTAGTGCCCCGATTCCGACGTTCGTTGGATTGAAATACGGTCGGAATCGGGACACTAGCTCTGGATCGTCAGCGGCCTGCTTATCCCTATGTCCGCCGTGAAGAACGGCGAAATTCGGGGGCAGGACACCAGATGATCACGCCTCATCTCTCCCTCTCCCTGGTGGCGAGGCCGGGGTGAGGAGGGGGCCAAAAGCCGCAGGATGCTGCGTAGTTTCCGACCCTGCTCCAGCGCCCTCTCTCCTGATAGGGCTGCGGAAATAGGGCAATGGTCTTAGAAGGAACAGGTGATGGCCATCACATGATGCAAGCTGGATCCGGCGCCCAGCTGCTGTTGGCAGGAGATATAGGCGCCACCACCACGCGGCTCGCGCTGGTAACATCCGAGGCTGGGCCACGAAAATTCCTAGTCGAACAGGAGTTCCACAGCGCCAAATTCCCCGGCCTCGCACCCATCGTCGCCGCGTTTCTCGCCGAGCATGCCGGCACGCCCGGATCCGCGTGCTTCGATGTCGCGGGCCCGGTGATTGGTGGCCGTGCCCACCTGACCAACCTCGATTGGGATCTTTCGAATGACGGCCTGACGAAAGAGTTGAATCTGGGGCCGGTGCATGTGTTGAATGACTTGCAAGCCATCGCCCACGCGATCCCGCATCTGCGGCCGCAGGATCTGGCGCCCGTCAATGAAGGCAGCGCGGTCGAACGGGCGCCGATCGCGGTGCTTGCTCCTGGCACCGGGCTTGGCGAATCATTCCTGATCTGGGGCGGCACGCGCTACATCGCCTGCGCGTCGGAAGGCGGCCACGCCGATTTCGCGCCGACCAACCATGTGCAGGCCGGGCTTTGGTCATACCTGACCGACCGGTTCAGGCATGCGGCCTATGAACGCGTTTGTGCCGGCATGGGGCTGCAGAACATCTATGACTATCTGCGTTCCCGCGATCCGGCTTCGGAGAGTGCCGCGTTTGCCGCCACCCTTCAGGCGGCGGATGACCGCACGCCGCCCATTTTGGATGCTGCCCTCCACGATCCTGATGGCAATCCATTGGCGGCCGCCACCCTGCGCATCGTGATCGATGTATGGGGTGCGGAGGCCGGCAATCTGGCGCTGAAAGTGCTTGCGACCGGTGGCGTCTATCTGGCGGGGGGATTGCCGCCGCGGCTGATCCCGCAACTGCGCGATGGCGCCTTCATGCGCAGCTTTGCCGCAAAAGGGCGTTTCGCCAACATGCTGAGCAACGTGCCGGTCAATATTATCACCGTGAATGCGGCGCTGATCGGTGCAGCCATTTATGGGCTCGAAAATGCCGAGCCGCAGAAGGGAGACGTCGCATGGCCATGCCGCTCGGGCTGATATCCGGTCCACCGCCATCGCCGCTTCAGGCCGACCTGGACAGGATTGCCTCCGGCTTGGGTCAGACAGTCCATGGTTCAGCGAGCATGCTGACCGACATTTTCCAAGCCCTGCGGCATTTCGGCACCGCGATGCTGCAGCATCCGGCCATCCTGGGCGCGGGTATCGCAAATGGCCTGTTTCTGGCAGCCATTGTTTGGCTGATCACCACCGCCGTGGTGCGGTTGCGGGCAGGGGAAGCAGCCCGGCAGATGGCGAGGGGAGTAGAGGCCGCGCCAAAGCAGAAGACGGCATTGCAGACCTTGCCCATGGACCAGGTGGAAGCGGATCTGCAGGCAAGCGGTGATGGTCTGAGCGCGCAGGAAGCAATCCGCCGCCTTGGTCATTATGGCGCCAATGAGATCGAGGAGAAGAAGGCCAACATCATCCTCGTGTTCCTCAAATATTTTTGGGGCCCGATCCCCTGGATGATCGAAAGTGCCGTTGTTTTATCCGCAGCCGTCCGGCACTGGCCGGATTTCTGCATTATCCTGGCTCTGCTCTGCGCCAACGCGACGATCGGGTTTTGGGAAGAACGCCAGGCGGGCAATGCGATCGATGCGCTGAAGGCAAGGCTCGCGATCAGGGCGCGTGTGAAGCGCGATGGCACGTGGATCACGCCGCCCGCCAAGGATCTGGTGCCTGGCGATCTCATCCGGCTGCGGCTGGGCGATATCGTTCCCGCCGATGCGCGCCTTCTGAAGGGCGATGAGATATCCGTCGATCAATCGGCGCTGACGGGCGAATCTCTGCCCGCCACCAAGAATGCCGGCGATGCGGTATTTTCGGGGTCGATCATGCGCCGCGGCGAAATCACCGCCCTGGTCTATGCGACAGGTGCCAATACCTATTTCGGCGAGACCGCGAAGCTGGTGCAGTCGGCCGTGACCGTCAGCCATTTCCAGAAAGCGGTCTTGCGTATCGGCAATTATCTCATCGTTCTGGCGGTTGCCCTGGTGTCGGTGATCATCGCGGTCGGCATTTACCGGGGCGAGCCTGTTTTCACCCTCCTGCAATTCGCCCTGGTGCTGACGGTCGCCGCCATCCCGGTTGCGATGCCAACCGTGCTTTCCGTTACCATGGCGGTGGGTGCCCAACTTCTGGCCCGCAAGAAAGCCATTGTCAGCCGATTGGTCGCCATCGAGGAATTGGCCGGCGTGGATGTTCTGTGTGCCGATAAGACCGGGACATTGACGCAAAACACCCTGACGCTCGGCACGCCCTATTGCATCGCCGGTGCCACGGCCGAGCAGGTGATCCTGAACGGCGCGCTCGCCTCCCGGCCCGACAACGACGATGTGGTCGACCTCGCGGTGATCGGCGGCGTGAAGGATGTCGCTGGCTTCAAGGGTTATCGCCTGCTGCACTTTACGCCCTTCGATCCCGTGCACAAGCGCACCGAGGCGACCATACAGGCGGCGGATGGCACTACGTTCAAGGTCACCAAAGGTGCGCCTCAGGTCATCCTCGCAATGGCCGCAAATGCAGCGGTGATCAAACCGGAGTTCGACAAGGCGGTCGGTGATTTCGCCAAACGCGGCTTTCGCGCGCTCGGCGTCGCACGGGCCGATGGGGATGAGGGCTGGAACCTGACGGGCGTGGTACCGCTTTTCGATCCGCCGCGCGCGGATGCCAAATCCACCATCGCGACCGCAAGGACGATGGGGGTAAAGGTCGAGATGGTGACTGGCGACGCGCTGGCGATCGCCATCGAAACGGCGGAAACATTGGGGATGGGCTCCAACGTTCTCGACGGCGCCTCGCTCGGCAATGCCAATGCCGAGGAGACGCAAGATAAAGTCGCCCTCGTGGAAAATGCCGATGGTTTCGCCCAGGTATTCCCCGAACATAAATTTCACATCGTCGATATCCTGCAGACCCATGATCACATTGTCGGCATGACCGGAGACGGCGTGAACGATGCGCCGGCGCTGAGAAAGGCCGATTGCGGCATTGCCGTTTCGGGTGCAACGGATGCAGCGCGCGCCGCCGCCTCCATCGTGCTGACCACGCCCGGGCTTTCGGTGATCATCGATGCCATCCAGGAGAGCCGGCGGATCTTTCAGCGGATGAACAGCTACGCGATGTACCGCATCGCGGAGACGCTTCGTGTGCTGATTTTCATGACGCTCGCGATTCTGGTGTTCAACTTTTATCCGCTCACCGCGATCATGATCGTGATGCTGGCCCTACTGAATGATGGCGCCATATTATCGATCGCCTATGACAATGTGCGCTACCGGAATGTGCCCGAAGCCTGGAACATGCGCGTGGTGCTCGGGATCGCCACTGTGCTGGGTGTTGTGGGCCCCATCGCCGCGTTCGGGCTGTTTTATATCGCCGACCGGGTGCTGCATGTCGGGCATCCGCAAATCCAGACGATGATGTATCTGATGCTGTCGGTTGCCGGACATTTGACGATCTTCCAAACCCGCACACGGGGCCCGTGGTGGTCCACCCGGCCGGCATGGATCGTGCTGGCGGCGGTGTGCGGAACCCAGGCGATCGCGACGCTGATTTCGGTTTATGGCGCCGGGCTCGTTACCCCCCTAGGATGGACATATGCGGGGCTGATCTGGGCCTATGCGCTGGCATGGTTCCTCCTGACCGACCCGATCAAATTGCTAGCGTACAAGATTCTGGATGATGTGAAGGCCACGACCAAACCACGGGAAAGGTTAAGAGCCAGAAAGTCAGTCAAGGAAGCACCAGCGTAGCGTTTGGGTGCGCATCAAAAGAAGCAAACGATTTTTGGTTGTTTTTTCAAGGAAGACCTTTCTTGCCTTGCTCTCCTTCCCCGAGGGTCTCCTGCATGTGATGCGCGATCATCGTCTCCTCGTCGGTCGCCATCACCCGAACCTCCACCATGCTCTCCGGCGTGCTGATACAGGGCGCACCCGCTTCATTGGCTGCCGCATCCAGGCGGATGCCCAGCCAGGCAAGCCGCATGCAGATAGCTTCGCGGATGGCAGGTGCGTTCTCGCCGATGCCGGCGGTGAAGATCAGCCCATCGAGCCCGCGCAGCGCGCTTGCGAACGCACCCGCCGTGCAGGCGATCCGGTAGGTGAACAGCTCGATCGCCTCGCGCGCTCGCGCATCGCCGCTGGCCAGCAGCACGCGCACATCCCCGCTGATGCCGGATACGCCGAGCAGGCCGGAGGCGTGATACAGCATCGTCTCGATCTCGTTCAGCGGCGTGCCCAATCGGGCAAGATAGAAGATCACGCCAGGATCGAGGCTGCCGCACCGCGTTGCCATGACAAGCCCATCCAGCACGCTGAACCCAAAGCTGTTGGCGATGCTCTTGCCGCCCTCCATCGCGCATAGGCTCGCGCCTGCGCCGAGATGGGCCACGATCACGCGGCCCTGCGCCAGGGCGGGCGCCTGGCGCGCCAATCCTGTCGAGATGTATTCATAGGATAGGCCGTGAAAACCGTATCGGCGGACCCCCGCTTCGGCGAGTGCGCGTGGCAGCGCGAAGCTGGCCGCTTCTAGGGGGATGGTTCGGTGAAATGCCGTATCGAAACAGGCGATCTGCGGCAGGCCGGGCCGCGCGGTGTTGACCGCGTGGATGGGCGCCAGATTATGGGGCATATGCAGCGGGTCGAGCGGGATCAGCGCCGTCAACGCGCGCAGCAATTCGGGCGTGATGCGCTCGGGTGCTGCATAATCCATGCCGCCATGCACGATGCGATGCCCCACCGCCGCGAGGCCGCGCGGGCCCAGATGGGCATCGGTGAAGGCCAGAAGTTCATCGAGCACGGCGGCGAAGCTCGGTGTGCTGCCCGCTTCCCACTGGTGCTCGGCGAGCAGGACGCCGGCGGCGTCGCGCGCGCGCAGAAACGGTGCCGCATCCAGATTCTCCACTTCGCCGCGCGCGGTGGCCGCCAGACTTGGCGCGGTATCGAACAGGGCGAATTTCAGGCTGGAGGATCCGGCGTTGAGAACGAGAAGGGACCCGGCCTGGTTCATCCTGCATCTTCCGCTGTGGCAACGGCCAGGAGGCTGGCGGGCCGGCCCTTATAATTCACGGGCGGCCGGGGATCGTAGCGCGCCATAACGCGCGCCCTGTATGGCCGTGTGGTTGTTCCAGCGGGCGATGCTGATGATCTTCTGCGCGATCGCTTCCGGCGCGAGGGTAAAATCGATGCAGCCACTGGCGATCGCGGATTCCGGCATCGCGGGTGCACTGGCGGTATCCGGCTTTTGCGCGATGGTGATGCCGCCGACATCCCTGATCGCGCACAGGGCGCCGGCACCATCGCCATCGAAGCCCGACACGATCACCGCGACCAGCTGCCCATCCCAATGGCGCGACAGGGATTTCAAGCACACCGTGATCACGTCCGGCCAGCCATGCGGCTTGGATATCGGCCTGAGATGGAATGCGCCCTGGCGCACGTGCAGATCGTGCTTTTCGGGAATAACGAATACGGTGTCAGGCGTGATGCGCATCCGGTCGGTGATCAGCCGCACCGGCATATCCGTGCAGCGCGGCAGGATCTCATGCAGCTGCGTCGGGCCGGTCCTGACATGGTTGACGATGACGATGGCCGCATCCATGTCGTTCGGCAAATGTTTCAGCAAGCGTATATAGGCATCGAGGCCGCCCGCGGACCCGCCGACGCAGACGATGGGAAAGTTTGCCGCCATGTCGGGGCACCTCATGTTTTGAACGGTTTGCATCGGCATCAAAAGCCTAGGGTGTCGCGCCGGCACGCGTCACTGCCATGCGCATAATGGCTGCGGTCGTGAAGCAGTATCAGCCTCGGAAAATACGCATGCGCCGCAATCTGCCCGCTCGCCAGCAGGCCTTTTGAAATTTCCCGGGCCGGTGCGCAATTTGGCGGTAGCCTCGGATACTACTTATGCCAACGGCCGCCATTCTTGACCGACGCTGCCGCTCTCCTCTCCCTCCCCCATATGGGGAGGCCCGGGGTGGGGGGCTCTCGCCATGTTCCACGACCGTGGCGGTCGCCGGTATCGGCCAGCTGGCGCTCAGGCTCCGACGCGCAGGTTGAAGGCGATCGAGATGCGCTCACGGGTGCCGCGATAGGCGCGAACCTGATGCTGGAGCCAGGAGAGAAAGGGAACCAGCAGGCCCGGGCGTGGCCTGATCCATTCGGTGGCACCGGCCCCGAGCCCGCCTTCACCGGCGTAAGCAAGCCCTGGGTCGAACATGGCGGGGGCGGCGCCGCGCGGGTCGAGCATTTCGAAGGTGCCGCCCAGCGAAGGATCGGCGGTGATGCCGCCATCGTCGACGTAATAGGTGCCGGACCAAAAATTGCCGGGGTGGTAGTGGCACAGATTGCCGTCGCCGGGGCCGTTCACATTGGCCCAGCCGATAAAACGCCATTCGGGTTGCGTTGGCTGGCCGCGGCGGTCGCGGGTGAGGTGATTGGCGACGGCCGTGGCCATTTCAACGATGTCGGCCATGTGGGGACCGCCTCAGCTCAGCAGGTCGCGGTCTGAGTGCCAGCCGCCGTCGTTGGAAGCTTGCAGGGTGGGTGTGGTGCGGCGGCGCTCCAGGATAATGTCGCGCAGCGCAGCGTTACGCCGCTCGGGCTGCGGCGACTCCACCATGGCAATCGGTGTGGGAAAAAGATTGCGCGTGTTGATAGCGAGCAGCATAGCGGGTGGCCCTATACGTCGAGATTGGCCACCTTCAACGCGTTCCCCACAATAAAATCCCTGCGCGGCTCGACGACATCGCCCATCAGCGTCGCAAAAACCTGGCCCGCCTCCTCGATGTCGCCCACCCGCACCTGGAGTAGCGTGCGCGCCGCCGGATCGAGCGTGGTCTTCCACAGCTGGTCCGCATTCATCTCGCCCAGGCCTTTGAAACGCTGCAAGGCAAGCCCTCGCCGCCCCTGTTGCAAGATACGCTCGAAGGCGCTGGCCGGGCCGAACACCTCCACCTCCTGGCTGTCGAGTTTTATCCGCGCCGCCGTCGCAAAGCCGTGCTCCAGGCGCTCCGCGCGGTCGGCCAGCCAGCGCGCCTCGGCGCTGCGCAGGTCGGACGCATCGAAACTGTAACGCTCGGCCACACCACGCACGATGCGCGCCATCTGCAGGCCATGGCCGTCTGCCGCCACCTTCCAGCCCCGCTCATTCGGCAGTGCGATCGCATCGAGGCGCGCTGCGAGAGTTTGTGCGCCGGCCTGCGCGCGCGCGCCATCGGTGGTGAGCACATCGGCAATCGCCGCCTGCTCCAGCAAGGCGAGGGGAATGCTGTTCTCCGCCAGGCGCTTCAGATTGCCATGCGCTTCGCGCAGCCAGCGGATTTCGGCCGCCAGTTCCGGCCCTGCCAGACTCCGCCCATCGGCGAGCGTAAGCAACGCACTACCCAGCGCCTTCTCCAGCAGATAATCATCGAGCGCGCCGTCATTCTTCAGATAGCGCTCATCGTTGCCACGCTTGGCGCGATAGAGCGGCGGCTGCGCGATATATAGATGCCCGCGCTCGATCAGTTGCGGCATCTGGCGATAGAAAAATGTCAGCAGCAGCGTGCGGATATGCGAACCGTCGACATCGGCGTCGGTCATGATCACGATGCGGTGGTAGCGCAGTTTCGATACATCGAAGCCGCCCTGCTCGGGTTCGCCACGGCCGATGCCGGTGCCGAGTGCGGTGATCAGCGTGCCGATTTCCGCACTGCCCAGCATGCGGTCGAAGCGCGCGCGCTCCACGTTCAGGATCTTGCCTTTCAGCGGCAAAATCGCCTGCGTCTTGCGGTCGCGGCCGCCCTTGGCCGAGCCGCCGGCGCTATCGCCCTCGACCAAAAAGATTTCCGATTTCGCGGGATCGCGTTCCTGGCAATCGGCGAGCTTGCCGGGCAGTGTAGAGACATCCAACACACCCTTGCGGCGCGTAAGCTCGCGCGCCTTGCGCGCCGCCTCGCGGGCCGAGGCCGCATCCATCACCTTCTGCACGATGGATTTGGCTTCCCGCGGATGCGTCTCGAACCAATGGCCGATGGCATCCGCCGTCGCCGCCTGCACCACCGGCTGCACCTCGCTGCTCACCAGCTTGTCCTTGGTCTGGCTGGAGAATTTTGGATCGGGCACTTTGACCGACAGCACGGCCGTCATCCCCTCGCGCATGTCCTCGCCGACCAGCGCCAAGGCCTCTTTCTTGCCCATGCCGTCGGCATAGCGGCCGACAATGCGGGTGAGCGCCTGGCGGAAGCCGGCCAGATGCGCGCCCCCATCGCGCTGGGGGATGTTATTGGTGAAACACAGCATCGTCTCATGGAAACTATCGTTCCAGGACAGCGCGAATTCTACCCGTATGCCCGAGGCCGCATCGTCGGTGGCCGAGCTGATGCAGGGCGAAATAACCGGCACCTTGGCGCGATCGAGATATTCGACGAAGGCGCGCAATCCGCCCTCATAAAAAAGATCCACCTGCACCGCGGGCGCGTGCCGTTCATCGCGCAGCACGATACGTAGGCCGGAATTGAGGAAAGCGAGCTCACGCAATCGGCGTTCCAGAATCGCGAGATCGAACTCCGTTTTGGTGAAGGTGCCGGAACTGGGCTTGAACGTCACCTCGGTGCCCTGCGGTTCGGCCGAGGGGCCCACCTCGCGCAGCGGCGCCACCGCATCGCCATGCTCGAAGCGGATGAAATGCTCGATGCCCTGGCGGAAGATGCGCACTTCCATCCATTCCGAGAGCGCATTCACCACGGCGGCCCCCACGCCATGCAGGCCGCCCGAAACTTTGTAGGAATTTTGGTTGAACTTGCCACCCGCATGCAATCGGGTGAGCACCACTTCGGCGGCCGAAATGCCCTCCTCGGCATGCAGGTCGGTGGGGATGCCGCGGCCATCGTCGCGCACCGTCACCGAGCCGTCGCCGTTCAGGGTGAGCGATACGTGGTTGGCGTAGCCGGCCTGCGCCTCGTCCACCGCGTTGTCGATGATCTCGAACGCCATGTGGTGCAGGCCCGAGCCGTCATCCGTGTCGCCGATATACATGCCCGGGCGCTTGCGCACCGCATCGAGGCCACGCAAAACCGAGATGGAAGCCGCATCGTAATCCTGTCCCATAGGGTCGGTGTTGGGCGCAGGCGCGGCGTTGTCGGACATGCCGAATAATCACTCCAGACTGAGATGGAAGAGTCGGGAGTATAGGGATTCGCGCCGGATTAAGCCAGGGCGCATGCGCGGCTGCGAGGGTGACCGGGTGAAGGAAGGCCAGGGGCTCTGCCCGTCGCCACCCTCGCTTGAACCGGTGGTGCTGTGGTGGCGACCCAAGCTTGGGGCCGAGGCCCCAGATCCCCAGCTTTGAGGGCAGGGCGGAGGGGATACACGCTTCGGCTCAGGCGGGCGCCAAGGTGCCTGATCCGGTCACCTGGAATTCGGCGTGCCCGACCAGCGGCGCGAATACATCGGCATCCGTGCCCGTGAGGAAGGCGTGGGCGGGCAGGCGCAGCAGCGCCTCGAACAGCGCCCGACGGCGACACTGGTCGAGATGCACCGTCGGCTCATCGAGCAAAAGCAGCGGCGCGAAGCCGCGCTGCTCGGCCAGCAGCGCCGCATGCGCCAGGATCACGCCGATCAGCATCGCCTTCTGTTGGCCGGTGCTTGCCTGTCCGGCCTGCAGGCCCGTGGCGGCGTCGGTCAGGCTCATATCGGCGCGATGGGCGCCGAGTGTGCTGGTGCCGGCGGCCGCGTCGGCCGGGCGCCGGCGCGCCAGCTCCTCCCGCAGCGCCGTCTCTACCGACAGGGCAGGCGCGTTTGCCAGCTGTGCCGCCACCGGGTCCGCCAGGTCGATCCGCGCCCGCGGAAACGCGTCGACGGCGAGCGGCGCGGCGTTCAGCCGCGCGACGAATTGCAGGCGGCCCGCCGCAAGTGCCACTGCGTGCCTGGCTATCTGCTCCTCCAGCCCGGCGAGCCAGGCCGGGTCGGCGCGCCCGGCCGCGAGCAGCCGCCGGCGCCCGGCCATGGCCGCTTCATGCGCGGCCGCCTCGCGGGCATGCCCTGGCTCCAGCGCCCAAACCAGCCGGTCGAGAAAGCGGCGCCGTCCGGAGGCGTTCTGCTGGAACAGCTGATCCATCTGCGGCGTCAGCCAGATGGCGGCCGCCTTGGCCGCCAGCTCCGCCTGGCTGCGTGGCTCCGCGCCATCCAGCCGAAACACCCGGCGGTCGCCCTGGCCCTCGGTGCCGGTGCCGATAGTCGTGGTCTCGCCCTGGTTGTCGAAGCGGCCGGCCACCGCCCAGCGCCCGCTGCCGCCCTGCCGCGCCAGCTCGCCAACACGGCTGCGCGAAAACCCGCGCCCCGGCCCGAGCAGGGAGATCGCCTCGAGAAGATTGGTCTTGCCGGAGCCGTTCGGCCCGGTGATCACGCAAATCCGCGCCGCCGGCCGCCAGGCTAGCGAGGCGTAGTTGCGAAAATCGGTCAGCACGAGTCGGGTGAGGCGCAGCACGCCCCGTATATAGGCTGGCGATCAGCGGAGTGGTTGTATGGAGACTCGCCTAGCGCTAGAACGAGGGTGCATCTGGCGTTCCTTGCGCCTCTCGCGGCCTGTGGCTAGACCCGCGCGACCATGCGACATTTCCTTGATTTTGAGAAACCGATTGCCGAGCTCGAGGGCAAGATTGCCGAGCTGCGGGCAATGTCGGCCCCCGAGGGCATCAATATCGCCGATGAGGTGGGCAAGCTCACCGAGAAGGCCGACAAGCAGCTGCGCGCGACCTACGCGAAGCTGACGCCTTGGCAGAAGACACAGGTGGCGCGGCACGAGGACCGGCCGAAGGCGCTCGATTATATCGCTCAGCTGATCGGGGATTACACGCCGCTGGCGGGTGACCGGGCCTTTGCCGAGGATGCGGCCATCGTGGGCGGTCTCGGCCGGTTCGAGGGGCGGCCGGTGATGGTGTTGGGCACCGAGAAGGGCAGCGAGACCGAATCGCGGGTCAAACACAATTTTGGTTCGGCCAAGCCCGAGGGGTATCGCAAGGCGCGCCGGCTGATCGAGATGGCGGGGCGTTTCCGGCTGCCGATCCTGACCTTCGTGGACACGTCGGGCGCCTTTCCAGGGATCGATGCCGAGGCGCGGGGCCAGGCGGAGGCCATCGCCCGATCGATCGAGGCGTGCCTGGATGCGCCGGTGCCGATCGTGGCGACGATCATCGGCGAGGGCGGCTCCGGCGGCGCGATCGCGCTGGCCAGCGGCGACCATGTGATGATGCTGGAGCATGCCGTCTATTCGGTGATTTCGCCGGAAGGATGCGCGAGCATCTTGTGGCGGGACGCGGCGCAGGCCTCCACCGCCGCGGAGGCGCTGAAGCTCACGGCCGCGGACCTTAGGAATTTCAAGCTGATCGACGAGATCGTGGCTGAGCCGCTGGGGGGTGCGCATCGCGACCCGAAAGCGGCGGTGGCCGCAGTCGGTAGCGCGCTGGTGGCCGCGCTTGAGAAGCTTACGCCATTGGAACCGGCGGTGCTGAAGGCGCGGCGGCGCGAGAAATTTCTTGCCATGGGGCGTGAAGGCCTTGCCTGAGCGGACGCACATACCCGTGCGGACGTGAGCGGGGTTCTGGCAATACGCGCCCGCGCTGGGGTCGGCGAGCTACACCTTATGGTGCGGGACCATCCGGTGAAGATGTGGTTTCTGTTTGCCCTGGTCGTGCGCCTTGCGATCACGCTGCAGGGTTTGTCGTCGCTGGACAGGGTCTTTATTTACGACGACACCTATTACAGCCTTGCCATTGCGAGAAACATCGCGCGCGGTTTTGGGCCGTCTGTCGATGGGTTAGGACTGACCAACGGGTTTCAGCCGCTTGTTACATTCTTGCAGGTGCCGCTGTTCTGGTTGAGCGGTGATCCGGATTTTGCCGTGCGCGGCGCCGTTCTGGAGACGGCGGTGTTCGGTGCGTGCGGCGTGGCAGCGCTCGGCGCACTTCTCGCGCGCGTGGCTGGTGGCCGGGCGGCATGGGCCGGCGCGTTGATCATGGGGTGGAGCCCGTCAGTCATTCGCAACGACCTGAACGGGCTGGAGACCTCGCTCAGCGTGTTCCTCTCGCTCGTGGTGTTGCGTGGCTTTGTGCCGGCACGCGGCGAGGTGAGCGGGCGGATGGCAGCGTGGTATGGCGTTCTCTGCGCCGCGCTGGTGATGGCGCGGATCGATAGCTGCTGTCTTGTGGCCCTTCTTGGGGTGCGGGCACTGGTTGCATGGCGGTGCCGGCATGCGGCGTTGTTGATCGGCGCCGGCTGTATCGCGATCGCGCCATGGTGGATCACCTCCCTAGTGGCCTTTGGGCGGATTGTGCCGGAGAGCGGGGAGGCTGTGCGGCACCTGGCGACCATCATGCTGGGGTTTGCCACGCCGGCGCTGGTGCCGCCCTATGCGGCGCTGTGCACGCTCGGGCGGCTGATGAGTGACGCACCGTTCTTTGCGCTTGTGAATAGTGGGCTTGGCTTCGGCCTGCTTGCCGGGGCGATGGTGATCGGTGGTGGCGCGGCGCGCGCCGGCGGCGCGCGCGGGCGGGTCACGGGGGCAATGATGGCGACGGCCCTGGTGCAGGTGCTGTTTTACGCCTTCTATCTTCGTGCTGAGTGGTTCATGCCGCGCTACCTTGCTTTAGCGGAGTGCTGGATCGTGGCGATGGCGGCGATCGGGATTGTCGCCGCAACAGCCCGGTTGCCTGCACTGTCACGTCGGCCTGTGGTGGCGGTCGCGATATTACCCCTGCTGCTTTTGATGCCGCTGGGCCGCGAATTTGTCTCATTCTTCGCCCCGCATGATGCGGTGGATGATGCGGGCGATCCCAGTCCAAAAGGTTTTCGTGAGATGGCCTTGGAGATACTGCCGCATGTGCCGCGGCAATCAGTGCTGGGCGCACTGCAGAGTGGCGCCCTTGGATATTATGCCGGCGACACGGTCCAGGTTCGTAATCTTGATGGAGTGGTCAACGGAAAGGCAGCGGCGGCGATCGCTACGGGCCATGCAGGCAGCTATTTCGCAGAGGCCGGCATCCAATACTTTGCGGACTGGGAAAGCAGCCTGAGGCTGCTGCGGCGCGTGTGGGGAGACCATGCGGTGCCGGATCTGGTGGCGGTGGCGCAGGGTGAGAGGCAGGTCGACGATCGGGTGACGCTTTACCGGGTAGTGTGGCGATGAGTTAAGCCGGCTCGCCCTCGATGGGGGCCACGCCGAGGGTTTTGAACAGGGCCGCGACCTCCTCGATCGCCTGGTCGGCCGCGCCGGAATCCGTGCCCTTGGCGACGATGGCAACGCCCGGGCCCGCCTCGCGGAAATAGGGGTAGCTCCCAAGATCGAGGCTGCTGTGCCGCTCCTGAATGGCGGCAAGGCCGGCGGCAATGTCGCCCTCGCGCACGCCGGCGGCATGCAGGCTGCGGCTGACCACCGGGTCGCCGGCGGGCAGGCGGGGAACCAGGGCCTCGAACATTTGGCGCATGATGGCGGGCACGCCGGCCATCACATGCACGTTGCCGATGGAGAAGCCGGGGGCGATGTGGCCGTTATCGATCAGCACGGCGCCGCGCGGCATGGTTGCCATGCGCTGGCGGGCGGGATTGAAGCCGCCCGGCGGGTAATGCGCTTCCATGCGGGCCCAGACTTCCGGCTGCTTTTCCCATGGCACGCCGAAGGCGGCGGCGATGCACTCGCTGGTGATGTCGTCATGCGTGGGGCCGATGCCGCCTGTCGTGAAAACCTGGTCGTAGCGGGCGCGAACTTCGTTGACCGTGGAGATGATGCGCTCCGGCACATCGGGGATAACGCGGACTTCGCGCAGCGGCAGGCCGATCTCGCCCAGGCGCTTGGCGATGTATACGGTGTTGGCATCCTGGGTGCGGCCGGACAGGACCTCGTTACCGATGACGATGAGGGCGGCGGTGCGTGGCATGGTGACAGGATAGACAGGCTGCCGCCGGAAAGGAAGTTTGCGCGAGGGCTGGGCTGGCAGCCCAGCCCTCGCGGCGAGCGGGAGGCGGTTAGCGGCGGCGGAGGACGGCCATGTTCTGGTTGCCGACGAAATTGTTCTCGATGGCGACGATGTCGAAGAATTTCGACCATTCCGCGCGGGTCCATTCGTTGGACTGGGTAGTGATGCGATAATAGGTGTCGTCGCCGATCTTGCCGGCAAGGGCGGGGTCGTGCAGGTCGTCGTCGAAGCCTTCTTCGAGCCAGCGGGCCCACCATTCGGGTTTCCGCCAGTAGGAGCCATAGGCGGCCGCGCCATTGGCGCCGAAGGTGAGCAATGCTAGGCCGCCGGGCTTCAGAAGGCGACGCAATTCCATGAGCCAGGCATGCTGCGCCGATTTTGTAAGATGCGTCATCACCGAGATGCCGAACACAGCATCGAGGCTGCCAGCTTCCATCTTGGTCGGCGGCAGCAGGGGAACCGCATGGAAGGTACCGCGCGCAAGGTGTTTTTCGCACCAGGCGATGTTCTCCGCGTCGATGTCGGCGCCGAAAATCTTGGCACTCGGCCAGCGGTCGATGAAGTGGCGGGTGACGCGGCCGTGGCCGCAGCCCCAATCCAGGATCGACGCGCTGGAGTCCGGCCTGATGCCATAGGCCCCCAGAACCTCCTGGATCAGGCTGAATACGTTGTAACCTGTGAAACTTACGCTATGCGCGTCCGACCAGGTTTGCACGCGGGTCAGCTGCGTTCCATCCTGCGGATAGCCGATGAAGGTGCGGAAATCCTTGGGGATCCAGATTCGCTGGCGCAGGCGCGGATTGCGCGGCGAGATGGTTTCCGCTGCCGGCTCGGGCGTGTCACCTTGAGCGTAGACAAAATCGAAATAGAATGGATCGCTGTCCCGCTCGGAGCCGACGAGGTCGATCGTGAGAATAAAACCGGACAGATGGCTGTTCGGGTAATACCAGAAGTTGGAGCCGAACTCATGACTTTCCTGGGCGCAGACAAATTTGTAGCGCACGCCCGGGGCGAGTTCCACCGACAGGCGCGAAGGGTCGCCGCCCGGGGGCAGATGGCAGCCGGATACGGTGATGCGTGCGCCATCGAAGGATATCCAGGGCACACCGAACATCGCGGTGTGACAGCAGGCCAGCACCTTGTCGGCTGAGAGGCCAAAACTGTTGAATAACGGCTGCCTCGCAACCTCTTCGATCCGCGCCAGAAGTGTGCCGCTCTCGGGTTCGACAAACTCGACCGTGTTCTCGCAAGCTTCCGCGACCGGCGGGAGGCGGCAGCTGAAAGCGCCCTTTGCGCCCTCTTCCGCCGGGCGGGCGGTGACCGGCACTGTGGCCGACCAGGCGCCATTGCAAACCACTTTCACCCGCGCCGGGATTTGCTCGGGCGATGGGGCGGAGAGTTCGCCCCGCACCATGCCGTGCTCATCGGCGGAAGCTGAGATCGAAACCAGATCGTCGGCCGGCGAAACGGGCAATACATCAATGTCCATACCTGAAATTCCCCGATGGTGCGTGGAAGCTGAATTATACCGAGGATTGTATCATTGACCGAAACGGCGGCGGTTTACAATCGAAAGTTGCGTATTTCGGGAAGATGTATTCGTAATGGCCGGAGTGTACGCTGCCTGACATTCAAGGATCGCCATAAGGGCGTAGGGTGTTCGGGGGGTGCATCCGCCGCGAAGGGCGGCGCATGCACCGAATTCAGCTGGAGGCGCAGAGGCCAGACATGCGTTCAGGCTGAAATGGCGTGTTTGCTTGGCGCACAGCCTCCGGTTTTGCAACGGCAATCGGGCTGTCCCGGGTGACGGCAATCATTTTCAGAAGCAGGCCAGGTTCGGGCAGGCCACCGGTACTCCAAGTGAACGCCCATTGCGGGCGGTCGGCCGAACTGGGGGTGGTGATGTTCTTGGGTTCGTAGGTCAGCATCTCGTGTTGCGGCCCTTCGCGCTGAGTGATTCCGCTATTACGGGATTGCCGGTGCGAAGTGAGCGGGATTGCGCGGGGACGCGCGCGAAAGGTGTAAAGGCCGTTACAGACGGATTTTGTTAAGTGTAAAATCGGGATGCGGTTTGGCGGTGCGTTGAAAGCTGGGAGGCGCCCCGATGGGCGGCACATCCTACGGCTGGCCGCTGAAACCGTCATAGCCATAGCCCTTGGTGTCGTAGGGGATGTGGTAGAACGCATCCGGATAGCCGAGGCCGTTTGGGCTGCCGAGCGGGTATGGGGGTGCGGCGCTTCTGTAGGAGTCCATCATGCGGGTGCGGAGATGCGCCTGCATGCAGCGCGCATGGGCAAAATCGTAGCGCTGGGCGGCTTGCGCGCCGGATGCGCCCCTGATCGCGCTGGTGGCGGCCTGGCGGCAGACATTCTCATCCTCGCCAAAGGCGGAGAAGTCGGTGGCCTGGGCCGGTGGGGCGACCTTGCGGGCTGACAGGCCGGCTCCGAGCAGGCAGGTGGCGGCGAAGAGGATTTGGCGGGTGGGCGACATGTGGCTCTCAACGCCCCGGTCCAGTGCGGGGCTGCACGACGCGCGGGGTTTTAGGCGAGACGAAGGCGGGTGACGCCATCAAGAAATCGTCTGTGGTGAAGGTGGAGCAGGCTGCGGTGCCAATGAATCGCAGGACAGTGCGAGGTCTGAGCCAAAATCTTTTATTATTCCTCATTTAACGTCGAAAAACACCACTCTTTAGCACCCTTGCCGGGTGAATGGCATCGCCCTAGTTTGCCGAAACTAAAACGGCGGAGATAGAGATGGTTCGCGAAGTTTGTGCGCTTTTTATAATAGCGATCTGCGCGCCCGGCCTTGCTTATGGCAATTGTGCGCGCGATGTGCAGGACATGGCGCCCAAGGTGCAGCATATCAAGGATGGGCAGGCGCGCCAGAAAGCAAAGGATTACCTCAATCGCGCAAAGCGCGAGTTGAACGAGAATGATGAATTCGAGTGCCAGACAGCGATTGGCGCCGCGCAGAAGCTCGTTGATGCCAACAGCGCCGAAGCGGATGGAAAATAATTACCACCGAGGGGAACTGATAACTCATCTTGAGAACCCTCATCCCGGCGTGTCCACACGTCGGGATGGGTTAGACAACGACGGTAAGGCGCGGGCCTTGAGAGAATCGTTAAAGAGTGGGACGGTTTCGCCCCACCCTTCCTTAGTGATGCCCGCCGTTGCGGTTATTGCTGGCCGGAAGCGAGGCTTTTCATCTGAGCGATGAGCGTGTTAGCCGATTTCGTATAAGCATCCGCCGTGGCAGCGTCGAACGGGCCATTGTTGAATTCCGCATCCTCGATATAGCTGCGGATGGTCGCGGCAAGCGCGTTACGCTGCACAGTGAAAGCCTGGATGGTTGAAACGTATGTCTGATGCGCTGTCGTGTTCGCCGTGGTGACGTTAGGCGTCGCGTAAACGAGGCTGTTCACGCCGACACTGCCGAACGGCGCCGCGAGCTGCTTGTAGGCATGGCCGAGTTCGTGGAACGCGGCCGCGTTTGTTTCGATATTGATCGGCAGCACGGATGTTTCGAGATCCTCACTGATCACCCGGCCATCATGCTGGTAGTCGTCGGTGAGGTGGGCAAGTTCCAGGATCGTAGGTCGTATATCGACATGGTCGGTCCAGGTGGTGGTGTCGGTACCAAGATTGACCACACCGGGCCCTACCAGGCCAAGCCAGGTGGTAGCGATCTTCGACTGGAAACCGCCATGATTCCAGGCATAACCGGGCGATTCATAGACACAGTCGGAAAAATTGCTCGCGCATGCGGGCGGCGTGGCCGTGGAGTCGTAGGAGGTGACGTAGAAATCCTCTTGTGCGAACGGCGTGAAGCTTGGCGTGCGCAGCGGATCGGCGGTTATCATATGCAGCAGCGCCATCTCGTTCTGATCGGCGAACCGCTCGAACAGGGGAATGGTTTTTCCATTGAGTGAATCAGGCACTGTGACCGCCCCCAAATCCTGCTCAAGCTGGCGCACCACCGAGGTTTCCGGCCCGGGCTGGCCCTTGATATATACCGCCGGCGCCATGTCGTAATGGCTGTCGTATTGCGTGCTGTTTTTGCGCTCGGTGTAGACCAGCCGTCGTTGATCCGCATTGATTTCGCCGATGGCGGCGTAGCTGCAGGGGACAGTCACGCCATCGCAGCCTGCAGGCGTGCCGGCGCTGCCGACAAAATGGTCACCCTCCTCAACCGTGATCACGAACAGCGTGTTGTTCTTGTTGATCCCGTCCTTCGCCAGGCGCTGGAAGAACAATTGCCAGCCGCGGTCGTAATCCTTGAGTTGTGCGACAAAACCGGCCTCGCCGGGGCCGAAAGCTCCCGGGGTTTGCGGGTTGTGGTTGTCGTGCGCATCTGAGAGATACCCGTAGACCACGGGAATACCGGCTTCCAGCATCTGCGCTACGTATGACAGTGTCACTTTCGGGAACATGCCGTCGAAACCGGGAAACCCCGGCGTGTAGGTAGTTGTTCCCTTGTAGTAATCCTCGTAGCGGATCGGCGCGCCTTCGAGATCCTTGAGCGATGTCTCGGTGCCGCCGGTGATAGCAGGAACGGTGTAGCGGCTGCCGAAGAGAGCCTGGTAACCAACATAACCGCCTGGCTCCTGCGGCAGCCTGTCCGGCCGCGCATGCGCCGAATTGGCCGCGCAAATCTGGCTGCCTTGCGCGCAATGCACGGCGATGCCTTCGAAATACGCCACGCCGTCATCGTAGTTGGATTGCGCTAGCTTGTATTCTGGCGAGTTCGGGCCGAACACATTGGCGATGTCAGAATCGTTGTTTTCCAGCTCCATGTCGGCCAAGGCGACGGCGCCGAAATCGCAGCCAGCCCGGGTGAACGGCACCCAGGGCGCCGGCGTGTTCTTGCCGGTATCGGTGATCAGCACTGGCGTATCGTCGCCAGGCTGGCCGGAGGCCGCACTCGCGGTATCTGTCCAATAAACAAAGTCGGAAGGGAAGGCGACCGAGCCATTGCTGCTGTAGAAGCCGAAACTATTGGCGATCGCGCTGCCGACCCGGTCCGGGTAGAGGCCGGTAATGCTGTTCAGGATGCCGTCGGAGGTGTGCGAAATCAGCTGCGTATGGTTGGATGTGCCGAGCACGCCGTTATCCACGAGGAAATTATAGAGCGTTGGCATCTGCTCCATGTCTGAGGGAACAAAGGGCGTATCGCGCAGGAAATGCGTATTGTCGAATTGTAGATACACGATGTGCTTGATCCGCCCCCTCACGAGGGGGCAGGAAGCAGGGGCCGCCGCCGATACATGCGTGCAGGCCAGGGCGCCGGCGAGGGCCGATGCCGCAAGGAACGACTTCCTCATGCAGGATCCTTATTTCAAGTTGGAAGGCCAGATTGGCCGCGGATGCGACCAGGAGATCTTACGCGGCTGCAACCGGGTTGGGAGTGACAGATTCCTGACAATTTCCTGACAGTGAACGTAGGGCGGATTTCTCCTGCGCCTCTTTTCAAGTCACTGATTTATTGTGTGGGGGATGAAAGGGGCGGATAAGAGATCCGCCCCTACGTGAAGGTTATGATCGTGCCGTGGTGGTTGTCGGTGGTGATGGCGAAATCTTTCTGGTTGAAGGTGCCTGTGAAGTGCAGGGCCGCGACTTTTTTGGTCCCGTCATCGAGGGTGAGGGTGTCGCCCGCGAAGGAGAAGTTAGTGGTGGCGGTGTTGAGCAGGTCGATTTTGTCGTGGGCGGCGAAATCGGCGATGATGGCGCTAAACGAGGTCGGGTGGGCAAGGTCGAGAAGGCCTGTTGAGTCCTGAAAAGTAATGGACTGGGTGGCGACCGCGCCACCCAGCAGCGAGAGCGTGCCGGTGCCGATGGCAAGTGTTCCGGTGCCGGTGACATCCTTGGTGAAGCTGAGCGTGTTGGCGCCGGTGCTCATGGTGCCATCATTTGTGATGCCGCCAAGGAAGGACAGGGTGCCCGATGAGACCGAGACGGTTTTGGAATTGACGAAATTGACGGCGATATCGGCGGTGCCTGGGCCGGTGGCGGCGAGGTTGCCGGAATTCGTAAGTTTGTAGCCCGTAGCGCCGGAGATGCTGACGGTGCCGCCGGAGGCTGCGTCGATCGAAAAAGTTTCGGCGCCGCCGATGGTAAGTGCGGTGCCGGTGCCGAGGGTGATGGCGGCAGAAGCCGTGGTGTGGGCGGCCGCGAGTTTCAGGCCGGCTTCGAGCATGCTGGCGCCAGCGATGTCGATCGTGCCGGCGCCGGAGAGTGCGCCGACACCGATGATGATACCGCCTGCGAGATCGAGTGTCGCGCCGTTGGTGGCGGTAAAAGTGCCTTGGCCGATGGCCGTTCCGTCGACGATCATCTTGCCGCCGGAGGCAGTGATTGTTCCCACATTGTCGAGCTCGCCTTGGATCGCGCCGGTGCCGCTGAGCGTGGTTTTCGGGTCGATCACGAGTTCGGCGATCGCAAGGCCGGAGTTGATCGTATAAGGTTTGTCGTTGAGAAGCAGTTCGCCCGCGCCGCTGATCGAGGTGCCGAGCGAACCTCCGCCATACAATTCGAGAGCGCTACCGGAGGCAACCGATGCGGTAATGTCGGCGCCCAAAACCCCGGCGATAAAGAGCACGCCTTTCGTAACATCGAGTGTGCCGCTGCCTTCGAGCGCAGTTGCGATCGTGCCGAAACCGGAGATTGTGTTGCCGGCATCGAGCGTGATGGCGCCCTTCACTTCGCCAGTTGTGGTCATGCCGATGATGAACTCCGCTTGTTCGCCGCAGTTCAGCAGGCCACCTGCCAGCGTGAGTTTTTCAACAAAGGTGTTCGCGCTGCCATCGGCCTGCCACTCGCCGCCCGCCGCAACGATAGCACTGCCGGAAACGTTCAGGTTACCGGTGATCTCGAGCGAACCATCGATGTTGAGAACCTCCTTCGACGACAGGAAATTGTCTACATCGACCACCGTCCAGTTGGAGCCGGCCTCGACATTGATGGTCTTGAACCTCTGGAACTGGAAGCCGAGGTAATCGATGGTGCCCGACGTCGAGCCGGAGAGATCGAGCGTATCTGCGGCGTTGGCCAGAACTTCGCCGCTGAAAACCGCGCCGGGGTCGATCTCGAGGGTAGAGGCATTCTTGCCAAAGGCGATTGCGGGCGTGTACGTGCCAAAGCTGCTGACCCCGCTACTGATGGTGCCCGAGGTGATCAGCGTGCCGCCGTTCAAATAGACGCCCACGCCGCCTTCACCGTTGTCCGTGTTCTGGGTCTGGGTTTCACCGCCCGCGCCGCCGGTGATGACGCCGCCATTGATCAGCGTGGCGCCGCCTTCGATGTAGACGCCGGCACCGCCGACACCGTCCTTGTTCTCCCCCGCGCCGCCTGCGCCGCCTCGAATGATCCCGTCGTTGAACAGCCCGGAGGTATAGTCCAGACTTATGCCGGTTCCCCCCACATTGCCGGTGCCGTCTATAAACGCGGCACCAGTGCCGCCTTCGATCAGGCCATAATTGCTGACGGTGCCGCCGGAGGGGGCATAGAGGCCAACGGCGCCCGCGCCGCCTCTTTCGCCCGAGCTGAGGGTATACTCATAGCCGCCGATGATGCTGCCGGAATTGTTGACCACCGCGCCGTATTTCAGAACCATGCCGTCGCCGCCCTGGTCGTCGCCGCCATAGCCGTCTTTCCCGCCCACGACGATCCCGCTGTTGGAGAGCTCGCCGCGGCTGAGCGCGATGCCGATGCCGATGCCCCTACCGCCCCCCAGCTCTGAGCCGTTGCCGCCCGCCCCGCCCGAGATGTCCGCAGTGTTGATGATCAGGCCAGAGCCGTAAAAATCGACTCCGGTCCCACCATAGCCGCCGGTGTCGCCCGTGCCGCCGTTGCCGCCCTGGATCAGATACAGGTTTTGCAGCAGGCCGCCGCCGCGCAAATCCACGCCCACGCCGCCCGCATACCTTTTGGACAAGGCGTTGCTGGCACCCTGGCCGCCAAAAATAAGGCCTTTGCCGATATTGTTCACAGTGCCGGATGCAGTGAGATAAATGCCCGCGCCGGCTTGGCCCGAATCGCCGCTTATGCCGCCCTGGATCTCGCCCCCCTTGTTGTACACGTAGGCGTTGCTGATGGAGGCGGCAGCAAAGATACCGTCATTGCCGGCGAAGCCGACCGCGATCGTGCCGGTGACAGTGACGGTGTCGCCGATGTTGCCGGTGCCCAGATAGATGGGGTTGCTGTAGTAGCCAGTGAGTGTGGTAGTGATCGTCGCGCCGATCCCCTTCCTAGCCTAAAGGCGGCTAGACCGGCCATTACCCCCCGGGGCGGCGGCCGGACCTCATCCTCCTGCTTCGTAAGCCGTCGCTCGGCGGCAAGACCGGACATCGGTTTGGAATGTTTTTTGGCGCGGATATTTTTGTCCGCCTCTTTGTCCGGCGATGGGCCGGGGTAAAGGCGCGGATAAGAAATCCGGCCTGCGGGAAATGTGCTACACCGCGCGGGAAAGTTTAGGAGAAAAGATTATGGCGTTCGGTTTGTATCAGGCTTCGATCCCCGTGTTCATCAAGTTCATGGGGAATTTGGGGGCGCTGCTGGAGAAGGGGGCGGCGGATGCACAGGCGCGCAATTATGCGCCGGAGGTGCTGATCGAGGCGCGGCTAGCGCCGGATATGCACAAGCTGGCGCGCCAGGTGCAGATCGCGAGCGATATGGTCAAGAACGGCGCGGCGCGGCTGGCGGGGATCGAGGCGCCGTCCTTCGCCGACACGGAGGCAAGTTTTGCGGAGTTGCAGGCGCGGATCGGCCGGACGATTGCCTTTCTGGAGACTATTTCGGAAAGCCAGCTCGAGGGGGCGGAGACGCGCGAGATCGTGCTGAAATTCCCAGGCATGGAAATGAGGTTTTCCGGGGCTGATTATCTGACGAAGTTTGTGCTGCCGAATTTGTTTTTCCATGTGACGACCGCGTATAATATCCTGCGGCATAATGGGGTGGCGATCGGCAAGCGCGATTTCATGGGTGCGTGAGTCGATTTTTTCGTCGTGGCCGAGTGTTCGGCTGTTCGCAGGGGGTAAGCTGCAGAGCAGCCCAACCTGCGGTCGGTCTTCGTTAATCCTGGAAGGGATCGCGGACCAGGACGGTGTCGTCGCGTTCGGGGCTGGTGGAAAGCAGGGTGACCGGGGCTTCCACCAACTCTTCGATGCGGCGGACGTATTTGATGGCTTGCGCCGGGAGTTGGGCCCAGGAGCGGGCGCCCTTGGTGGAGTCTTGCCAGCCCTCGATGGTTTCGTAGATGGGGCGAGCGGCGGCCTGCGCGCCCTGGGCTGCCGGCAGATGGGTGAAATGCTGGCCGCCGATATCGTAGCCATTGCAGATTTTTAGGGTTTCGAAACCGTCCAGCACGTCGAGCTTGGTGAGGGCCAGGCCCTCTATGCCACCGACTTTTATCGCCTGACGGACGAGGGCGGCATCGAACCAGCCGCAGCGGCGGGGGCGGCCCGTAACGGTGCCGAATTCATGGCCGCGTTCGCCCAGGGTGCGGCCGGTGGCATCGAACAATTCGGTGGGGAAGGGGCCGGCGCCGACCCGCGTGGTGTAGGCCTTGGCGATACCCAATACGAACCCCACGGAAGATGGGCCAACACCGGCGCCGCTGGCGGCGGTGGCGGCGACCGTGTTGCTGCTGGTCACGAACGGGTAGGTGCCGTGATCGACATCCAGCATCACCGCCTGGGCGCCTTCGAACAGAATGCGCTTGCCCTCGCGGCGGGCGGTGTCGAGCCGTTCCCAGACCGGTTCGATGAACGGGAGAAGTTTGGGCGCGAAAGCGAGGAGGGCATCCAGCAACGCCTGTTTTTCGAAGGTGGGGGCGCCGAGGCCGCGCAGCAGGGTGTTGTGATGAAGCAGGAGTTCGTCGAGCTTTTGGCTGAGCGTTTCGGGCTCGGCGAGGTCGCAGGCGCGGATGGCGCGGCGGCCGACTTTATCTTCATAGGCGGGGCCGATGCCTCGGCCCGTGGTGCCGATCTTGGCGTCGCCGCGTGCGGTTTCGCGGGCGCGATCGAGTGCGCCGTGCAAAGGCAGGATGAGGGTGGCGTTCTCGGCGATGCGCAGGGTTTCGGGGCTGATGCGCAGGCCTTGCGCTTCGACGCGGGCGATTTCGGCGAGCAGCGCTCCGGGATCGACCACCACGCCGTTGCCGATGATGCCGAGTTTTTGACGCACGACTCCGCTGGGCAGCAGCGAGAGTTTGTAGGTTTGGTTGCCCACCACCAGGGTGTGGCCGGCATTGTGCCCGCCTTGGAAGCGGACGACGATATCGGCGCGGCTGGCGAGCCAGTCGACGACCTTGCCTTTGCCTTCGTCGCCCCATTGCGCGCCGATGACTGCTACGTTTGCCATTTTGGTCCCTAAAAAAAAGCAGGAGTTCTTTTCTGGAGAAAAGACCCAAAAGACTTTTGCTCCTGGTGCCGGCGGCGATATATCGGCCATGGCCGATATCGTGGAACCCGCGGAGGAATAATAGTCTTTTGGTTCTTTTAGTCAGAAAAGAACATGCTTTGCTTCCTTGCCTTGCGTGTGCGGAGAAAGACCCACCCTACGAACGGGCTACGAGGCGGGGGTTGGGGTGCCGTTGAGGAGCACGTGGGTGCAATGGAGGCGTCGGGCTTCGGCCATCGGGTCCGGAATAGGGTCAAGGGCAGCGATCGTGGCGTAGCTGGATTGGCGGAGGGTTTTCGCGAGGGCTGGGTCGGTGCCGAGGGGCAGGTATATTTTGGCGCGGCCCGGCTGGGTGGGGGCGGCGCGCAAAATGGCGTCGGCGTAGAGCGTGATGCCGGTGGCGGGCTCGCCGTTGGCCGAGATGTAGCGGCCGCCACGGCCCAGCTCCTCATGCCGACCGGGGGCGAAGACGGTAACGGCGATACCGGTGTGGTAACGGAAGCCGCGGAATTCCAGCGGGTCGATGGTGATCTTAAGGGTCGGCGCCCGGGCTGCGAGCAGGGCGGCGACCTCGGCCAGCCGCTCCGCAAGCGCCTGGCAAGGGGCGGGCAGGGCGGCGCGCTGCAAGGCGGCGAGGGCGCCTGCGGCGGGGCCTGCGGCCAGCAGCAGGTCGGTCAGCATGGGGCCATGGCGCGGCCATGGGCGTGCACCCCGGCGGCATCCTTGCGGTCGAGCGCGTGAGCGAGGGCTTTGCGTTCGGGCGGCGTAAGGGCGGCCTGGTCCAGCAAGGCGGGGGCGAGGGTGGGGAGGGTGAGATCGAGGCTGAGTTTGTGCAGGCCGATCGCGGCCAGCGCTTCGGTGGCGACGAGCATGGCTTCGGCGTCGGCTTCCGGCGTATCCGCGCCGAAGAGCTCCAAGCCGGCCTGCGGCACCTGGCGGTCGGTTTCGCGCTGGCCGCGGGTGCGGATGCATTCGCCGGCATAGGAAAGGCGGAGCGGGCGCGGGCTGCCGGCGAGTCGGGTGGCCGCGATGCGGGCGATCTGCGGCGTGGTGTCGGCGCGCAGGGCCATCATGCGGTGGCTGTCGGGGTCCATCAGACGGAAGGATTGGTCGGCGGTGGCCGCACCGGCGCCGGAGAGCAAATTCTCCTCGTATTCCAGCATGGGGGGTTTCACGCGGTCGTAGCCATGGGTGGCGAAGACGGCGATCAGGGTTTCGATGGCCTCGGCCTCGGCCTGCGCGTCCGGGGGCAGCAGGTCGCGCAGGCCGGCGGGCAGCAGGGCAGGGTGGGGCGGGGTAAAATCGTCCATGGCCGACGAGGGTATAGCAGGGGGTGGGGGCGTGCGGACAGGGGTTGGCGGTGCGCATTGCGATGGCGCCCGTGCGGGCCCATTCCCGGCCATGGCCGCGGATGTCGCGAACCGTAAGGGGGGCGGGTCGCGAGCCGCCACCCTAAGGCGCCAGGGCGACTATAAAACCGGGCCGTCCTTGCCCAAAATTTCGCGGCGGATGACGGAGATGGGGACGAGGGCGGCGTTCAAAAACTGGTCGTGGAATCTGGCGAGAGAGAAAGTCTTGCCTTGCTGTTTTTGCACGTCTTCACGGAGTTTCAGGATTTCGAGTTTGCCGAGCGTGTAGCTGTAATAGCCGGGATCGGCGGTGCCGCGGCGCGCCTCCTTATAGGCGACGGATGCGGGCTGGAAACATTCCTGGGCCATGAGGTCGGTGGCTTGCGCCAGGGTCATTTTGCCCGTGTGCATGCTGATGGAGCCGACGAGCCGGCAATCGCGCAACAGCGCATCCTGCAGTTGGGCCAGGCGGATTTTTGGATCGCCGCCGCCGAGGCCTTCATCGATCATCATCTGCTCGGCGTAATGCGCCCAGCCTTCGGTGGCGGTGTACGAGGAGGCGGTTTTGCGCACCAGCGACCAGCTGGGATTGGCGGTCGCGAAAAGATACTGGGTGAAATGGCCGGGCAGGGCTTCGTGCACCGAAAGATTCTCGAGAAATGGCCGGTTGAAATACTCGAGATAGGTGTTTTGGGTGGCTTTCGGCTCTTTGGAGTCCGGTGGCGTAATGAAATAATAGGCTTTTGTTGCCTTGGTTTCGAGCGGGCCGGGCGGGTCGAGCTCACCAAAGATCATCGCGCGGGCAAAGGGCGGGGTGGCACCCACCGTCGGCAGCATTTTTGAGGGCAGATCGACGATTTTGTGGGTTTCTATAAAACTCTGCAGGGCGGCGAGCCCGTCACGCGCGGTGACGATCAGCTGGGCGGCGTCCGGGTGATCGGCTTCGATCAGGGCCAGTGCAGCGCTGGGGGTTTTGGGATCGACCAGTTTTTCGGTGGCGAGGAAGGCGGCGCGGTCCTTCTCCAGCTGCTTGCGGCCGGCGGCGAGAACGCGGTCGTAGGGCACGTTCACGATGTCGGTGGCGAGCAGGCGCTGCAGGGTTTTGGGGCCGAGCACAAAACTGCCATGGGCGTTTGGTTTTTGCGCGATCAGCCAGGTTTTGTAATCGGCCAGGGCGGCGAGCACCGATTTGGTGGCGCTGGCTAATTGGGTGTTCAGGGACGCATTCTTGATGGAGGTGAAAGCCTCCGGCACGTCGTTCTTGAAAAAGCCCTGGGCGCCCTCGAGGTTTTCCAGCGCGATGTCGATGAATTCCGGGGGCATGTCGGTGAGGTTCTTCTTGGACTCCTCCAACATCGCCGGGATTTGGGTCTCGCGGGCAATCGCGCTGCGCATGCGGGTTTCGAGCGGGGCGAAATCGCGTTCGATCAGCGCATAGATGGCGGTGGTCAGAAGATCGACATAGCTGCCAGGGTTATGCCGCCAATGCTGGATCGTTTGCTCCTCTAGCACCTCGCGGCCAATTTCGGCGTCGAGCACGTCGCGGTCGTCGCGCTCCATGGGCGAGAGTTTCACCACATCGAGGCCACGCAGGCGGGTGAGCACGCTGGTGACCCGCTGGAGGTTTTTCGCATGGGCGGCGGCCGATACGTCATCGAGCTGGGTATCGTAGTCGTGCACGCCGGTGCTGGTGGCGCTGACCGGCGAGCTGCGCCATTCGCCATCATAATATTCCTGCACCAGGCCGGCGAGGCGGCCGGGCGCGCTGGCCGAGGCCTGGGCAATGCCGAGCGCAAAAAGGGCGGCGGAACAGGCGGATAAACGGCGCATGTAAAATCCCGGAGCGAGCGTGCCGCCTTGTGCCACGCGCCTTCCGGCAAGGCAAAGAGCCCGGGAATCTGCCTGGCCGCGGTTTTGGGTTCGGGCCAGCCCAGCCGCTGCCAGCCCAGCCGCTGCCAGCCCAGCCGCTGCCAGCCCAGCCACTGCCAGCCCGGCCACTGCATGCCGGCCAGGGCCATCCGGGCGTTGTGCCGCGGCGCGGCGAATTCTAGATTTACGCCATGCTCACCCAGGCGCCCGCGACCGTCAGCTTTCCGTTTCCCGAGCCGCCCGCACCCGGGGAGGCGCTGCTTGTGGCACCCGGCGTCTATTGGGTGCGGCTGAGCCTGCCGTTCCTGCTGAATCATGTGAACATTTATCTCGTGGAAGATGAGGGCGGCTGGGCAGCGCTGGATACGGGGCTTGGCACAGACCTCGCCAAGGCGGCGTGGGAGGGCGTGCTGGCTGGCCCGCTGAGTGGGAAGCGCCTGACGCGGGTGATCTGCAGCCATTATCACCCGGACCATATGGGGCTGGTGGGCTGGCTGACGTCGCGGTTCGATTGCACGCTGAGCATGGCGCGCACCGAGTTTTTAACCGCTAAGGTGCTGGAGAGCAGCGCGTTCGCGGCCAATCCGCGGTTTTATCTGGAACGCGGGCTGCCCTATGACCTGAGCACCAATGTGTCGTCCGACGGGCATGGCTATTTGCGCCTGGTGACCGGCTTGCCGCTGCAATTCGACCGGCTGGTCGCCGGGCAGACTTTTAAGATCGGCGGCCGGGTTTTTGAAGTTTTCACCGGCGGTGGCCACTCGCCCGAGCAGGCGATGCTGTACTGCGCGGCGGAAAAATTGTTTTTCTCGTTCGACCAGGTGCTGACGAAGATTTCGCCGAATATCAGCGTGCAGTCGATGCAGCCGGATGCGAACCCTCTGGGCGAGTATCTGGGATCGCTGGGCGAGATACGCGGCGAGATCCCTCCCGATGTGCTGGTGCTGCCTGGCCATCACGTGCCGTTCACCGGATTGCACAAGCGGATCGCTGAGTTGCAGGCACATCACGCATCGCGCTGCGCGCTGATCGCGGAGGCGGTGGCGGCCGCGCCATGCACGGCGGCGGAGCTGGTGCCGGTGCTGTTCAAGCGGCAGATGGATGCGCATCAGACCGGCTTCGCCTTCGGCGAGACGGTCGCGCATATCAATTTCATGGTGGGCAAGGGGGATATCGTGCAGGTGCGCGGCGCCGATGGCGTGCTGCGTGCGCGGGCCGCCTGATGCGGATGCGCAAGAAGGGCGATTTGCCCTCGAAAGTTTGTGCCGCTTGCGGCAGGCCGTTTGTATGGCGGAAGAAATGGGCAAAGGTGTGGGATCAGGTGAAATATTGCAGCGAGCGGTGCAAAGGGGGGAAATGACGTTTTTTTGTTGTTTGCCCCCAGGGTGCGCGGTTGGTGAGCAGTCGGTGGGCCGATAGCGGTCTGGCGGCGCAGTAATTTACGCGGAGCGGATCAACCCAAAGACTCAAAATTTTTTGGTCTTTTTTTCAAAAAAGAACAGTCTTGTCTCCCTTCCCCCGCGGAAACCTGGCGGGCGGCGGGCGTTGTGGCGGTGACGTAAGGGAGAGCGCCATGACACGGACTGCCGAGACCGCCGATCTGCAGAAGATTTCCGGGCTGATCAAGGATATCAAGGTCGCGATGCTCACCAGCGATGATGCGGGGCATTTGCGTAGCCGGCCGATGGTGGCCGCACAGAGTGAATTTGCGGGCGAGCTGTTTTTCTTCACGCGCGCATCCGCGCCCAAGGTGGGCGAGGTGGCGGCGCATGAGAACGTCAATGTGAGTTACGCCGACGCGGACAAGCAGATTTATGTTTCGTTGTCTGGCACCGCGTCGGTGCTGCACGATCCCGCGCTGGTGATGGCGCATTGGAGCGAGGCGATGCGCACCTGGTTTCCGAAAGGATCCGCGGATCCGGAGATCGCGATTTTGAAAGTCGCCGTGGTTCAGGCGGAGTATTGGGACGCGCCGTCTTCGACCATGGTGTATTTGTATGGGTATGCGAAGGCGGTGGTAACGGGGCGGCCGCCGCATCCTGGGGAGAATGAGAGAGTGCGGATCGCTTAAGGCTCCGTGGGTCGGCCCGTGTGGGGCATCTGCCCTGTGCAGATCTCAGGCGATTGCAGCCGCCGGGCCACCGCCCCAGGCCGGCGCTGGCGCGCGCTGGCGCGGCTGGCGGAGCGGCCGGGCGGCTTGGGCCGGTCTGAGGTTTTCGACAGCCCACCAAAGGGAGGTCGTGAGAAACTGCCGGGCCGCGGGATTGTTGCGCGTGGTGTCGATCTCGGCCAGCAGAGACGTCAGGATACATTTGAGCGCGTTCTTAAGCTGCGGGAGGTGGCCGGGCTTCAAGCCCAGCTCGAGCGCGTGGCCGATATAGCGCCCGTAAGCGGTGCCCAAGCGGCGCGGATCGTCCTCAAGCTCCTGGCGGAATGAGTCGGCGCGGCGGGCAAAAAACAGGTCCCAGCATTTGACGAAATTGTCGATATGGCATTCCGCCGCGAACAGGGCCGCCAATTCGCAATAGCAGTAATAATTGCCGCGCCGGGCGCCTTCCTTCAGCGTATTCACGGCCGCCCGGCGGCGCGGGCGCTCGCCTTCCGTCAAGAACAGCATGCTGTAGATCTGGCCCATCCGTTCGAACGCGATGAGCGAGCCCTGCGCGCGCGCCAGCTTATATAGGCGAAGCGCCTCGCCGACATCCTGCAGCGTATCACCATGTCCGAACAGGGCGCTGTCACCCGCGCGGCGCAGCCGGTCTGCGCAGGGCATTGGGCCTATTCGGGTCGCCGGCCCATACTGGTCGGTGATCTCCAGGATGATCTTGATGATTTCAGAGGGTGGCCCGCTGAAGAACTCCCGGTTCGGTCGTACCCTCAGCCCGCGCCGGTCGAGCTCGGCATGGATTTGGCGCTCGGCTTCGATGCAATCGTCGAAGGGCCGGTCGAATGCCAGAACGAAGGGGGTTGCGACGCCGGTGGGGGCGGAAAGCTCCGCCGCCCGTTGGGCCGGCGGATGTGTGGTTCGCCCGACCTTGGCCATGCCAGGCATCGATGAATTAACAAGAACGTAAACCCAGCCTTGATCCATATCACGCTCCCGACCGTGGGGGTGCTGGCGGGCGTAAATCCCCGCCCAACTTCAACTTGGAGTTATAGTTACGTTGAAGTAACGGACTTGTGAAGTGAACGGATCGGGAACTCGATTCGAAAACGCAATTAATGGTTGCGGATGTATCGACTGCGCCCGTTTTCGCGGCGCAGAGGTGGCTGAGTTCGGGGTAACCGTGGGTGGGCGAACCCCCACCCGACGGGAAATGGCAGGTTAGAGGGCGGCGAGGAGTGCTTCGGCGCGGCTGACGTCGAAGTCGCCGGGTTGCTCGACGGCGAGATGGGTAACGCGCATGTCGTCGGCGATCAGGGCGAAGCGCTGGCTGCGTATGCCGAGGCCGCGCGCGGTGAGGTCGAGTTCCAGGCCGAGCGCCTGGGTGAACAGGCCGCTGCCATCGGCAAGCATCAGCAGATCGGGGCTGGCATCCTGGCTCTTGGCCCAGGCGCCCATCACAAAGGCGTCATTCACCGCCATGCAGACGATCGTATCGATGCCCTTGGCATGAAACTCGGCAAGATGGTCGATATAGCCGGGGAGGTGGCGGGCCGAGCAGGTAGGCGTGAAGGCGCCAGGCACGGCGAAGAGCACGACGCGCTTGCCCTGGAAAATCTCATCGGTCGAGATTTCGCGCGGGCCTTCGGCGGTTGCCGCCATCAGCTTCATGGAGGGAAGCATATCACCCTGTTTGATCATTGAAATTCATGCTCCCGATGTGGTGCGGTGAAGAAGCTGTAATCACTCCGGTGTTCTCTGTCACCGGGTGACACGGTGGCGGTTACCACGTGAGCGCTTGGGGGCGGAAGACGTTCCGCGATATGGCTTGCTCCACTGCATTCGAGCGCTAGATGCGGGGGGTTGGCAGATGGGATGGCGGGTTTGGGGCGGATGAGGATCGATGGGTAGTCGCAAGAAAGTGCGGACCGAGGTGACGGACGAGCCGGACGGGTTGATGACGGGGCAGTTGCTGATCGCCATGCCCTCTATGAACACGCCGCATTTTGCGCAGACCGTAATTTACGTCTGTGCGCATTCGCCGGAGGGGGCGATGGGCATTGTTCTCAATCGGCCCCTGGCCAGCCCGAGCTTCGGCGATCTGCTGGAGCAGCTGGAGGTAACGCCGGTACCGCCGGTCAGGCAGATCGATTTGTTCAAGGGCGGGCCGGTGGATGCCGCGCGCGGCTTTGTTTTGCATACCACCGACTGGACGGGCGATGGCAGCCTGATGGTGGATGGGGGCGTGGCGCTCACCGCCAGCCTCGATGTCTTGAAGGCGATTGCGGATGGTGGCGGCCCGGCCCGCGGGTTTCTGGCCCTGGGCTATGCCGGCTGGGGGCCCGGCCAGCTGGATCGGGAAATCCAGGATAATGCCTGGCTTTCGGCGCCGGCGAGCGTCGATCTGCTGTTCGATACGCAGCACGAGACCAAATGGCGGCGGGCGATGGCGATCCTGAAAGTGGATCCGATCCTGTTATCGGGTCGTGCCGGGCATGCGTGAGCTGGGGCGCGGGTTGCTGTCAGCGATCGTCAGCTGAAGTGCATGCTGCGGGCGGGCTGAAAGCCGCGCCGCATGGGTGAGGCCGAGTGGCTGGAGGCCGACGGCAGCGGCGGGTTTGCATCCGGGCCGGTGCGCGGGGCGCGCACGCGCCGCTACCATGCGCTGTTGTTGACGGCGACGATGCCGCCGGGCGGCCGTGTTGTGCTGGTGAACGGTTTCGAGGCCTGGGTTGACCATACCGCCGGCACCAATGCCCTCACCACGCAGCGCTACCTGCCGGACACGATTTTCCCTGATGGGGAAACGTGTTTTGCCGCCTTTGTGCGCGATCCCTGGCCTGCCTGGCAGTACGCCTTGCCCGGCGGCACGGTCATCGGGTGCGAGATTTTCGTGGCGCCGGCCTCGTGCGAGACGGTGCTGCGCTGGCGCAGGCTACGCGGCGCGGGCGAATGCAGGCTGCGCGTAAGGTTGCTGCTGTCCGGGCGCGATTACCATGCGCTGCACCATGAGAACGCGGCGTTCCAGTTCGATGCCGCACGCCGCGGCGGCAACGTGTCCTGGCGCCCTTATGACGGGCTGCCGGCGATCGGTGTGTTGAGCAACGGCACCTATCGCCAGGACGCGGTTTGGTATCGGGATTTTCTCTACGCGGCGGAGCGCGATCGCGGGCTGGATGACAGCGAGGATTTGGCGTCGCCCGGGGAATTCGCCTTCGATCTGGAGGGTAGCGAGGCGGCGCTGGTGCTGCGCGCGGGCGATGGGCTGGCCGGATCCGCGGTGGCCTACGCGAAGATGCTGGCGCAGGCGGAGCATGCGCGCAGGGCGGCTGCCCCCTCCGCGCTGGCGCGCGCGGCGGCCGCTTATCGTGTGGTGCGCGGTGAAGGGCAGACGATCATCGCGGGCTATCCGTGGTTCACGGATTGGGGGCGGGACACGTTCATTGCGCTCCGCGGGCTGGTTCTGGGGCTCGGCGATCTGGCAGGCGCGGAAGCCATTCTGGTGGCATGGTCCGGCACTGTCAGTGAGGGGATGCTGCCGAACCGTTTTCCGGATCGGGGTGCGCCAACCGAATATAACGCGGTGGACGCGTCGCTCTGGTATATCGTGGCCGTGCACGAATTCCTGGATGGCTGCGCGGCGGCGGGGCAATCGGTGGCGCCGCGTGTGGAGAAGGCGCTGCAATCCGCCTGTGAAAGTATTTTGTGTGGGTATATGGCGGGCACGCGATTCGGCATCGGGGCCGACACGGATGGGCTGCTGCGGGCCGGCGAGGCGGGGGTGCAGCTGACCTGGATGGATGCCAGGATCGGCGACCATGTGGTGACGCCGCGGATCGGCAAGCCGGTCGAAATCCAGGCGCTTTGGATCAATGCGTTGCGTATCGGCGGATTGCGCTGGTCGACTCGCTGGCGGTTTGCAGCAGCGCGTGCACAGGTGGCTTTTGTCGAACGGTTCCCGGCCCCAGGCGGTGGGCTGTTCGATGTGGTCGATGCGGAGCATAGGCCAGGTGCCGTGGAGGCATGCGTGCGGCCGAATCAGATTTTTGCCGTAGGCGGGCTGCCGTTTGCCATTCTGGAGGGCGCCGAAGCGCACAAAATCGTGGATCTGGTGGAGGCTAGGCTGCTGACACCGCTGGGGCTTCGTACCCTGGCCCCGGACGATCCGGCTTATGTCGGGCGCTATCGGGGTGGCCCGGCCGAGCGGGACGCAGCGTATCATCAGGGCACCGCCTGGCCCTGGCTGATGGGGGCGTTTGTGGAAGCATGGTTTTTTGTGCGCGAGAGGTCGGCGGCAGCACGCGAGGAAGCGACCCGACGATTTTTGCCGCCGCTGATGGCGCATCTTGAGGAGGCGGGCCTAGGTCATGTTTCGGAGGTGGCCAATGGCGATTTTCCCCACTCGCCCGGCGGCTGCCCGTTTCAGGCATGGTCGCTGGGCGAACTGATCCGCCTACGCCGCATGCTGGGCCTGCCCGTTTGAAGTCGAAGGAGCCTGGTTTGCCGGACACGCGATTGCCCAAGGGCGGGCACCCAATTCTGCAAACGGCCGAAGGGATGAGGCTGCTTGCCGCGGAGGCGGATGGTTGGCAGCGCTGGGGGCCTTATCTCAGCGAGCGGCAATGGGGGACGGTGCGCGAGGATTACAGCGAGGGCGGCACCGCCTGGGATTATTTCACCCACGATCAGGCGCGCTCCCGCGCCTATCGCTGGGGCGAGGACGGGATTGCCGGATTTTGTGACGAGCGGCAGAGGCTGTGCCTGGCTCTGGCGGTTTGGAACGGACACGATCCGATTATCAAGGAGCGCATGTTCGGGCTGACCAACGAGGAGGGCAACCATGGCGAGGATGTGAAAGAGCTATGGTGGTATCTGGATGGAACGCCGACCCACAGCTACATGCGCCTGCTCTACAAATATCCGCAGGCAACCTTTCCCTATGCCGCCCTGGTGGAAGAGAACGCGCGGCGCCGCGGGCATAACCGGCCGGAATATGAGATCGAGGATACCGGCGTGTTCGATGGCGGCCGGTATTTCGATGTGACCGTGGAATACGCCAAGGCGGCGCCACGCGATATTCTGATGCGGATCACGGTGACCAATCAGGGGCCGGAGGCGGCCACCCTGCATGTGCTGCCGCAGCTTTGGGCACGCAACACCTGGTCGTGGGGGGATGCGAGCGCGCGGGCCAGCTTTCGGCTTGACCCTGCGGGTTGGGTGGAGGCGGCGCGGCCCCATGCGCCCACGATGCGCTTTACCGCCCTGCAGGCGGCGCAATTCGTGTTTTGCGAGAACGAGACGAACCCGGAACGCCTGTTCGGCGAGACAAAGGCCGGGTTTTTCAAGGACGGCGTCAACGACTGGCTGGTTTCGGGCAAGGAGGCGGCGATCAATCCGGCCGGATTCGGCACGAAATGCGCGGCGGCGACCAAATTGAGCGTGGCCGCGGGCGGGCGCGCGGTTCTGCGTTTCCGGCTCGCGGTCGAGGATGCCGGGCCGATCGGTGAAAGCGCGTTCGACCAGGTTTTTGCCAACCGGATCGCGGAGGCGGATGCGTTTTACGCGGCATTGCAGGCTGGCATCGCGGATCCGGATGCGCGGCTTGTGCAGCGTCAGGCGCTTGCCGGCATGCTGTGGTCCAAACAATATTATCATTTCGATGTGCGCCGGTGGCTGCAGGGCGATCCGGGACAGCCGACGCCGCCTGCGGCGCGCAAGCATGGCCGCGACAGCGACTGGCAGCATTTGAACAATGCCGATATCGTCTCGATGCCCGACACCTGGGAGTATCCCTGGTATGCATCGTGGGATCTGGCCTTTCATTGCGTGACCTTCGCGCTGATCGATCCGGAATTCGCGAAGGGGCAGCTGATCCTGCTAACGCGCGAATGGTATATGCATCCCAACGGACAATTGCCTGCCTACGAATGGGCTTTTGGCGATGTTAATCCGCCTGTTCATGCCTGGGCCGCGTGGCGTGTTTACGAGATGGACAGGGCGCTCAATGGGGTTGCCGACCGGGCATTCCTGGAACGCGTGTTTCACAAGCTGATGCTGAATTTCACCTGGTGGGTGAACCGCAAGGATATCGAGGATCGCAATGTGTTCCAGGGCGGCTTTCTGGGGCTGGACAATATCGGTGTGTTCGACCGCTCCCGCCCGCTGCCTACCGGCGGCACCATCAGCCAGTCGGATGGCACCGCCTGGATGGCCATGTATTGCCTGAACTTGATGCGGATCGCGCTAGTGCTGGCCGAGGAGGATCATGTTTACGAGGACATTGCGACGAAGTTTTTTGAGCATTTTCTGTATATCGCGGAGGCGATGACGGCGATCGGCGATGGCGATGACGGCGTGCCGATGGGGCTGTGGGATGAGCGGGACCAATTCTACTACGATATCCTGAACCTGCCGGATGGCACCCATCTGCCGATGCGGGTTCGTTCGCTGGTGGGGCTTATCCCGCTCTGCGCGGTGGAGGTGCTGGACGCGGAGAGTTTTGCGAAGTTTCCCGCCTTTGCCGCGCGGGCCAAGTGGATTTTGGCGCATCGGCCTGATCTCGCGGCACAAGTTTCACGGTGGGGCGAAACCGGCAAGGGCGGGCGCATCCTGCTTTCGCTGCTGCGCCGCCACCGCATGAAAGCGCTGCTTACGCGCATGCTGGACGAAACGGAATTTTTGTCGCCGCACGGGATACGCGCGGTGTCCAAGGCACATGAAGCCGCGCCCTTCGTATTCGAGGCGGATGGCGTGCGGTTCATGGTCGATTACGAGCCGGGCGAATCGACCACGCAGCTGTTTGGCGGAAATTCCAATTGGCGCGGGCCGGTTTGGATGCCGATCAATTACCTGCTGGTGGAGTCATTGCGCGAGTTCGCGAAATTCTATGATCCCGCCTTCACGATGGAATACCCGACCGGGTCTGGGGCGAGCCTCGGTCTGGCGGAGGTGGCCGACGCGCTGGCAGCCCGGATCGGTGCGCTGTTTCTGCGCGGCGCCGATGGGCGGCGGCCGGCTTTGGGGGGCAAGGCGTTGTTTCAAAATGACCCGGCTTTCCGGGATTATGTCCCGTTCCATGAATATTTTCATGGCGATACGGGGGCGGGGCTGGGCGCCGCGCATCAGACGGGATGGACGGGGTTGGTGGCGCTGCTTTTGCACGGGCATGTAACGGCGGATGACGGGCTGCCGACGTAGTTGATGGCGCTGGCGGTTGGCTCGCTGCTGTCTGCCGGCCTTGCCCTTTGCCCCGTCATGGTCTTCCGTCGTGGGCGAGTAAACACGGCGCGCACCCGCCATAGGTAGATTCCGAATCTACGGTGTGCGCCTCGTGATGCGCTAATCCGCTTGCAGGCCTTGGTATGCGCGCAGGCGTACATGGCCCAATCGCGAGCAGGGATGACATGATGCCGGACGGACCCAAAGCCCCGACAGGGCACGCGACGATGCGCGCGCGCGTGCCTGCGCCGGTTCTGCTCGCTTTGCTCGCCAGCCTAGCCGCCTGCGACAAACCCGCCCCTCCGCCGGCGCCGCCGCCGGCAAAGGTTGGGATCGTCACCCTGAAGCCGCAATCCGTCGTTCTTACCACCGAACTTCCCGGCCGGACCAACGCCTACCTCACCGCCGACGTGCGCCCTCAGGTCAGCGGCGTGGTGACCAGACGCATCTACACCGAGGGCCATGACGTCCGGGCGGGCGAGCAACTCTATCAGATCGATCCGGCGACCTACAAAGCCACGTTCGACACCGCCATGGCGACCTTGCAATACGACAGGGCGGCACTGGCAACCGCACGGGCGAAAGCCGCCCGCTACAAGCCGCTTGCCGAGGCACAAGCCGTCAGCCGGCAGGATTACGACGATGCGGTCGCCGCATCGGGTGAAGCCGTCGCGAACATAGCAACAGCCATGGCCAGCATCGAGCAGGCCAACATCAACCTGGCTTACACGAAGGTGCTGGCGCCGATCGCCGGCCGGATCGGCGCTTCCTCGGTGACCCCGGGCGCGCTGGTCACCGCCAACCAGAGCACCGCGCTATCCACCATCACGCAACTCGATCCGATCTATGTCGATATGACCGAACCGGCGGGCACGCTGCTGCGCCTACAGCAGGAACTCGCGGCGGGCCGGTTGCAGCGCATCGGCCCGAACCAGGCGAAGGTGAGCCTTCTGCTGGAGGATGGATCGACCTACCAGGCGCCAGGCGTTTTGCAATTTTCTGAAGTGACGGTGGACCAGAGCACCGGCACCGTTCTGTTGCGGGCGATATTTCCCAACCACGACCGCATGTTGCTGCCCGGCCTCTATGTGCGCGCCGAATTGCTTGAAGGCACCAACGACCAGGCGATCCTGGTGCCGCAGCAAGCGGTATCGCGCACCCCCCATGGCGACGCGACGGTGATGCTGGTGGGGCCAGGCAGCAAGGCCGTGCTGAAACTGGTGCAGACGACGCGGGCGGTCGGCGCGAACTGGCTGGTCACCGGCGGGCTTTCGGCCGGTGACCAGGTGATCGTCGAGGGCTTGCAGCAATTGCGGCCGGGGATGGTGGTGCAGGCGACCGAGGTTGCGGAAGATGCGTCCGCGGGGGCGGTGAAGTAGGGGGCGCCCGGCATGTCGGCTTTCTTCATCGACCGACCGGTCTTTGCCTGGGTGCTCGGCCTCGTTCTCATGCTCGTCGGTGGCTTGGCGATCCTCGAGTTGCCCGTGGCTCAATATCCGAGCATCGCGCCGCCGCAAATCGCGATCACCGTCGTCTATCCGGGCGCTTCGGCGCAGACGGTGGCCGATACGGTGGTGCGCCCGATCGACCAGCAATTATCTGGTCTCGATGGGCTGGAATATATCTCATCCACCGCCGCTTCCAGCGGGGCCATGGAAATCGATCTCACCTTCGTGCAGGGCACCGATCCGAATATCGCGCAGGTGCAGGTTCAGAATAAATTGTCGCTCGCGGAAGCGACCCTGCCGGCCGAGGTCACCGCGCAAGGCATCAAGGTTACCAAGGCGACCAAGAATTTCATGATGGCGATCGGCCTGATCTCGACCGATGGCAGCATGACCGCGCAGGACATCACCGATTACATCGCCTCGAACATCCAGGACCCCATCACGCGGGTGAGCGGCGTCGGCGATTTTACGCTGTTCGGCTCGGAATACGCGATGCGTATCTGGATGGATCCCGGAAAACTCTATGAATACGCGCTCACCGCCGGGGACGTCGCAAACGCCATCTCGGCACAGAACATCCAGGTTTCCTCGGGCGAATTGGGTGGCCTGCCAAGCGTGAAGGGGCAGCGGCTAGACGCCACGATCCTGGGGCCCACACGCTTCGAAACACCGGCGCAATTCGAAACGATCCTGCTGAAGGTCAACACCAACGGCTCGCAGGTGCTACTGCGCGACGTGGCGCGCGTGGAGCTTGGCGCCCAGTCCTATTCGCAGGCGGCTCTTATCAACAACGAGCCATCCGGCGCCATCGCCCTGAAACTGGCCCCCGGCGCAAATCAGCTGACCACGGAAGCCGCGGTCCGTGCGCAACTTACAAGGCTGCAGCAATTTTTTCCGCCGGGCCTGAAACTTGTCTATCCGCTCGATACCGAACCCTTCATCACTCTCTCACTCAGCGAAGTTGTCAAAACGCTTTTCGAGGCGGTCGGCCTCGTATTCGTGGTAATGTACATCTTTCTGCAGAATATCCGGGCGACGTTGATACCGACCATCGCTGTGCCCGTGGTGCTGCTTGGTACGTTCGGTGTGCTCTCGGCGGTCGGCTACAGCATCAATACGCTCACCATGCTGGCGATGGTTCTGGCCGTGGGCCTGCTGGTGGACGATGCCATCGTCGTGGTGGAGAATGTCGAGCGGGTGATGGCGGAGGAAAATCTTTCGCCACGCGATGCCACCCGCAAATCGATGGACGAAATCTCCGGCGCCCTGGTCGGCATTGCGTTGGTGTTGTCGGCGGTATTCCTGCCCATGGCCTTTCTCGGCGGCTCCACGGGGGTGATCTATCGCCAGTTTTCCATCACCATCGTGGCCGCCATGGTGCTCTCCATCCTGGTCGCGCTGATCCTGACACCGGCCTTGTGCGCTTCGCTGCTCAAACCAAAAAAACCCGGCAAGGCGAAGCAACGGGGGCCGTTCGCCTGGTTCAATACCGGCTTTGCCTGGACCAACCGGCACTATGCAGGCGGCGTTACCCGGATGATCGGCGGCTCGCTTTGGTCCATGCTTGCTTTCGCCCTGATCATCGTCGGCATGGGGCTGCTGTTCACCCGGCTGCCCAGCGGCTTTCTGCCGGATGAGGACCAATCCCTGCTGTTCGGCCAGATCACCCTGCCGCCGGGTGCCACGGCCGCGCAGACCGCTGATGTCGACAAGCGCGTCGTGGATTACCTGCTCGACAAGGAGAAGGACAATGTCAACACGGCCCTCTCCGTCACCGGTTTCAACTTCGCCGGCCAGGCACAGAATGCGGGATTTCTCGTCATCAGCTTGAAAGATTGGGCTCAGCGTCCTCTGGCATCGCAATCCGGTGCTGCGATCGCCGCGCGGGCCATGAAGCATTTCGCGGCCACACGGGATGCAAAGATCTTTGTCATCCAGCCGCCCGCGGTGCTAGAGCTTGGCAATGCCTCAGGTTTCGACATGGAACTTGTCGACCAGGGCAATATCGGCCACGAAAAGCTGCTGGCGGCCCGCAATCAGTTGCTCGGCATGGCGGCGCACGACCCCCGCCTGGCCGCCGTACGGCCAAACGGCATTGAGGACGCGCCGGAATACCAATTGGTCGTAGACCGGCAAAAGGCGGACGCGTTCGGCCTCGCCATCACCGATATCAATACGTTGATCCAGGATGCGTTCGGATCGAGCTACGTGAACCAGTTCATGCGGGGTGGCCGGGTGAAGCAGGTTTATGTGCAGGGTGAGGCCACGGGGCGCATGACGCCCGACGATCTCGGCCGCTGGTATCTGCGCAACAGCGCCGGCGGCCTGGTGCCGTTTTCCGCGGTGATGAACGGCACATGGAGTTTCGGCCCGCAGAAAGTGGAGGGCTATGAAGGCTCGACCTCATTCGAGATTGAGGGCAGCCCTGCACCAGGGGTAAGCACCGGTGCCGCGATCCAGGCGATGACCGAGCTTGCCGCCAAGCTGCCGAAAGGTGTCGCCACCCGATGGACCGGACTGAGCTTCGAACAGATCAAGGCAGGCTCGCAGACAACGGCGCTCTATGCGGTTTCGGCGGTCGTGATTTTGTTGTGCCTGGCAGCCTTGTATGAAAGCTGGCCGATACCCTTGGCTGTGATGCTGGTAGCGCCGCTTGGCGTGATCGGCGCGGTGATCGCCACCCTTGTGCGCGGCCTCGACAATGACGTGTATTTCCAGGTCGGGTTGCTGACGACCGCGGGCCTGGCAATCAAGAACGCGATCCTCATCGTGGAATTTGCCAAGGGGTTTTTCGATAATGGCGCGACCTTGCAGGATGCCGCTGTGCACGCGGCGAAGGAACGCCTGCGGCCGATCCTGATGACATCGCTTGCCTTCGTCTGCGGCGTGTTCCCGCTGGCCATGGCCTCTGGCGCCGGCGCCGCCGCCCGCACCGCCATCGGCACCGCCGTCGTCGGCGGGATGGTCACGGCCACGGTGCTGGCGGTGTTTTTCGTGCCGGTGTTCTTCGTGGCGGTTCTGCGCCTGTTCAAGGTCAAGCCGAGGCCAAAGCAAGTCATTTCACCGGTGCGCGCGCCCACCGTGCCGGCGGAGGCCTAGGCCATGCGCCTGCTTGCGATCGCCCCCTCTTTGCTCGCAGCCTTGGCCGGCTGTAGCCTCATCCCCGACTACACGCGCCCGGCACTGCCTGTTTCCACCGGGTATCCCGCCGGATTTGCCGCGGCCGCTTCGGCGGGGCAGGCCGCTGCGGCGGATGTGGGCTGGCGCGATTTTGTGGTCGACCCGGTGATGGCCGAACTGATCGCACTCTCGCTCGCCAATAATCGTGATCTTCGTGTCGCCATCGACAACGTGGAGGCCGCGGAGGCGACCTACCGGTCGGACCATGCAAACCTGTTTCCGACGATCGATGCCACCGGCTCCGGCCAGTTCGAGCGCTTACCCCCCGCCGCTACCGGCGTGCCTGAGGCGGAGCATCTCAACGCCTACAACCTCGGCCTGAGCGCGGCCTCCTACGAACTCGATGTATTCGGCAAAATCCGCAGTCAGGCGGCGCAGGCCCATGAGCAATTTCTGAGCGACGCTGAAACACGGCAAAGCATGCAGATCTCGCTGGTGGCGCAGATCGCGGCCGAATACCTCACCTGGCTCGCCGACCGCGACAGCATTCTTGTCTCCGCCAACACGGCGATGGCCGCTCAGCGATCCTACGATCTGCAAAAATTATCCGCGACCAAGGGCAACGGCACCGCGCTGGATGTGGCGGAGGCGGAGATCACCTTGCGCACCTCCCAGGCAAGCGAGCAGCAATATGCCCGCGCCGCCGCGCAAGACCTGGACGAAATCGTGCTGCTGGCGGGCGCAGCTTTGCCGATGGCCTTGCTGTCCCGCATGAATGCGGCTCAGGGCCTCGATGCACAGCCGCATTTCCCCGCAGTGCCGCCGGGGCTGCCGGCCGACTTGCTGGAACGGCGCCCCGATATCCGCGCCGCGGAACACAATTTGCTGGCGGCCAATGCCAATATCGGCGCCGCGCGCGCGGCGTTCTTTCCCTCCGTCACTCTCACCGGCAACGGCGGCACCACCAGCGGCGGTATCGGCAAATTATTCGCGGCCGGCACCGCCGCCTGGCTGTTCGAACCCAATATCAGCGTGCCGATCTTCGATGCCGGCCAGAACTTTGCCAATCTCGATTACGCGAAGGTAGAAAAACGCATCGAGATTGCCAATTACGAGAAAGCGATCCAGTCGGCCTTCCACGACGTGGCGGACGCCCTTGCCGCCCGCGCCACCTACACGCGCCAGGTTGCCTTCGAACAGCAACTCGTGGCCGCCGACACACGCAACTACAGTTTATCAAAGATGCTCTTCGAGGCCGGCATAGACAACTATCTCTCCGTTCTCGTCGCGCAAAGTTCGCTCTTCAGTGCGCAGCTCAGCCTCGTTGCCCTCAAGCTCTCGGAGCAGCAGAACCTGATCACCCTCTACAAGGCTCTTGGGGGAGGTTGGATGGAGCGGTCCTTGCCGAGACCGCATTGAATAGGAACATGGGTTCTTTTTGAAAAAAACCAAAAAGTTTTTGTTCTCCGGGTTTGTTTGTGTCGGTGGGTCGCGCTTCAATTTATAAAAGTTTTTTGCTTCTTTTTTTCAAAAAAGAAGGCTTTTCTTCCTGTTCATACACGGCAACGGGTATCGACTTCGCCGCCGGCGTTTTGCTGCCGACCGCATGATGCCAGATCGGCAAAAGCACGTTCGCCTCCGGGTAATAGGCGCCGACGCAGCCAGGCGGAATATTATAGGGCACCACCGTCAGGCCACCGAGTTCTCGCAGGATGTTGTCCTTCGACACTGTCTCGACCCGGGCGGTGCCGCCTGCGCGCAGGCCAAGCTTCGCGATGTCGCCCGGGTTCATCAGCAAAACGTCCCGCGTGCCTGTGATGCCGCGGAAACGATCGTCGTATCCATAGACGGTGGTGTTGAACTGGTCGTTGCTGCGCAAGGTGATCATGCGCAGCGTATCCGGACCATGGCCCGGCATATCGGGATCTTCGTCAAGCGCCTCGGGCGTGATGAAATTGGCGCGGCCGCTGGCGGTTTTCCAATGGCGATGCCTGGCCGGCAGCGGGCGCTGAAAGCCGCCCGGCTCCCACATGCGCGCCTCATAGTTGAAAAAGATTTCCGGGTAGGTCTCGCCGATGCTTTTGCGAATGAGCGCGTAGTCGTTCGTCCACTCATCCCAGGGCGTGTGCGGGTTGGGGGGCAGGCTGGCCTTGGCGAGTTCGGCCACCAGGCGGATTTCGCTGATCAAATGAGGTGAAGCCGGCTTGCGCACGCCGCGTGAGCCGTGAATGCAGCCGGTGCTGTCCTCCATCGAGGTGCTTTGCAGGCCAGTTGCCTGCTCATCCATTTCGATGCGGCCCAGCACCGGCAGGATATAGCTTATCTCACCAGGCAGCAGGTGGCTGCGGTTCAGCTTTGTCGCGATATTCACGGTGAGCCGCAGGCGTCTCCAGGCGGGTTCCATCCGCCCTCGATCGGGGATGGCGCGCACGAAATTGCCGCCGAGCATCACAAAAGCCTTGATCTCGCCACGCAGCACGGCTTCGCACGCGTCTACCGTATTCAATCCGGTATCACGCGGGGGCGCAAAGCCATATTGGCGGGCAAGCCGGTCCATCGGCACCAGCTCCGGCTTCTCGGTGATCCCCACGGTGCGCTGCCCCTGCACGTTGGAATGGCCGCGCACGGGGCAGATGCCGGCCCCATCCTTGCCGATATTGCCGCGCATCAGCAGCAGGTTGGCGACCATCTGCACGGTCACCACGCCGGCATGATGCTGCGTCAGCCCCATGCCGTAGATGCAGATCGCAGCTTTCGCCGCCGCGTAGGTGCAGGCCGCCCGTTCGAGGGCGGCGCGAGTGAGGCCCGACCGCCGTTCGAGCTCATCCCAGGCCTGGCCGCGCAGCCAGTCTGCAAAAACCCCAAAACCTTTCGTTTCCGCCTCGATAAATGCCCAGTCGATCACCGGCGCTTGGCCCTTGGCGCGTGCCGCGTCATCCAGGGCAAGCACGGTCTTGCAGAGGGCGGTCAGTGCCGCCAGGTCGCCGCCTGCCTTTACCTGCAGATACTGCGAGGCGATGCGCGTTTCTGTGCGGGCGAGCAGCGCCAGCGGCGATTGCGGATTAGTGAACCGCTCTAGCCCGCGCTCACGCAACGGATTGAAGGCGATGATCGGCACCCCGCGCTTGCTCGCGTCCTGCAGCGGATGCAGCATGCGCGGGCTGTTGCTGCCCGGATTTTGCCCGAAGAAGAGGATGCAATCGGTTTTCGCGAAATCGTCGAGAGCCACCGTGCCCACCGGCACACCGATGCTCGCGGGCAAGGCGACCGAAGTTGTCTCATGGCACATGTTCGACGAATCGGGCAGGTTATTGTTGCCGTAGAGCCGCGCAAACAGCCCGTAGAGATAACTGGCTTCGTTGGAGCACCGCCCAGAGCTGTAGAACACGGCCTCCTTCTTGTTTTCAAGCGCCCTCAATTCGCGACCGATCTCGGCGATGGCCGATCCCCAGGACACGGGTTTGTAGGTGTCGGTTGCCGCGTCATAGCGCAGCGGATGGGTAAGCCTGCCTGTCGCCTCAAGGTGGAAATCATCCCAGCCCAGCAATTCGGTGACCGTATGGGCGGTGAAGAAATCGGGGGTGCAACGATGCGCGGTGATTTCCCAGGCGGTGGCCTTGGCGCCGTTCTCGCAGAACTCGAAAGGCAGCGGCGTGCCCGGCTTCACCCAGGCGCAACTGACGCATTGAAAGCCATCGACCTTGTTTTGCCGCGACAGCACCGCGGCCCCGCTGGCCAGCACGCCCTCCTGCAGGAGGATCGTTTTGAGGGATTTGACGGAGCCCCAGCCGCCGGCCGGCGCCTCATAGGGCGTAAACGAAATTTTTTGGGTCATCGGGCCCGCCTTGGCTGCGCGATGGAAACGCGCTGCCGCAACCGAAGCTGCCATCACGATGTTGTAAAACCCGCTGCTGATGACCCGCGCAGAAAGCCCCGGCTTGGCCCGCCCTACGAGGGGAGGTGAGGTGGCTGTTTATGTTTCGAGGGGTTTGGACCGTTGGTCGTGTTCTATTCGGCCGGAGGAGGCGAAGACATGGTTACGCGCGAAGACTTGGTGACGAAGCCGCGGGGTTTCTCGGCGGCCAGGCGCTACCTCCATTGGCATGCGGCACCAGCCATGATCAATGGGCTCGGCGCCATCGAGGGGGAGCTTGAGCGCCTTGCCGTGGCCGTGCGGCGATCCCCCGCCCGCACGCTTGGCGCGGCGGTGACCCTGGGTGTTTTGCTGTCATTCGTGCGACCACGACAACGCGGACGGTAAACCACTTGCCGGGGGCCGCCGGAGGAAGAAAAGTCTTTTGCTTCTTTTCTTCAGAAAAGAAGACTCTCGCTTGCTTTCTTCATATTCACCTCTGGTCGATGCCGAACTATGCGGCCTTCGAAATTTGGCGGGGAAGGAGGAGGTCGCTGGGCATGCGGCTGGCGTAGAAGGGGAGATCGAGCGATTTGCAGATTTTTAGGAGGATCTCGCGGCCGGGGCGGCGGTGATGCGGGTCGTTGGCGAGTTCGGCGTCGATATGGGTTTCGACGATGTGCTGGCTGGTGGCGATTTTGCTTTTTTGGCGGGTGAGATCGATGCCTTCGCGGAAGTAGCGCAGGATGAGGG
>Ga0116226_10000035_pt1 | contig 88158 bp, 87 predicted proteins | sample S1TSphfallax_FD_89692 | JGI IMG/M metagenome (GOLD analysis project Ga0116226, IMG submission 89692) | Host-associated microbial communities from peat moss isolated from Minnesota, USA - S1T2_Fa - Sphagnum fallax MG | ecosystem: Host-associated > Plants > Peat moss > Unclassified | place: USA... | reverse complement strand
CTGAAGGCACGATAGGGTCGCTTATTGAAGCGGGTCATGGTCTAGTCGTCGATAGCCATACGGTAGAGTAGTTCGCCAACCATCGACTGGTATTGCAGCCTGACTCGATCAGAACGCTGGCGCAGAGCGGATGCTCTCAGCGCAATGTCGATGCAGCTGATCCGACGATCGGACGCATCGATATCAGCGGAGAGATCGCTTGTCGGATCAAAAGCCTGTATCCACTGAATAGCCGCATCGAGATCGGTAAAAATTTCCGCGTGACAAACGTCGCTATCGCCAGCTGGCGACCGGCAAGTGGTGATACTGACGCCACAAGAGCCACTCTCGCACCGATAGAGCGCCATTTCATGCCATGCCGGAGATCCCTCATTCCAACTGCTGGCTTTGGCAAACAATTGGGCGATGAATCGAATTGGCCGGCCACCTGAAATTCGCAATGTTACGACACCTAGGGCCACATCCGACTGGTCGGTGTGGTTGATGGACGCGGCCGAATCCCTGGTGAGCGATGAGGACATCTCGTGTCTCCGCTGTTTGAACGAAGATGCAGCAAGAACATTGCCGCAAGAATAATGACCGACTGGCCGAACGAACTGATCTCAGGAGCCCTGACGCCTTGCCTGGAGTGCCACGGCGCCATCACTAGCGAGTGCCAGTGCCGTCGCTGACGAGCGCAGACGGTTGATCGTCAGGTCAAGACCAGCCAGCAGGCAGGGTGTGCGCGCGGTCAGCATATCCGGAATCTCAGGTGACGCACCTGATAGCACAGCCTCGGCAAGACTTTCGGTTTCGCGCAACAGCAGATCGGCTTCTCGCTCTACCGTGCCGATGTATCGAAGCGTTTGGGAAAGCTGCGTGGGGCCGCCCGACAAAGTGGGCCCGGCGGCAAGTAACTGAGCATCCCGGACAGCCTCGACGGCGGCGGCAACCATAGCAGCCGAGGTGGCCATCCCGTCATTCGCCGCAACATGGTTCGCACTCGCAGCCTCCAGGCGGTGGACCGCGTCGGTGATCTCAGCAGACAAGTCCCTTAGGTGCGCCAGGTTCCCATCAGCGATGATCTGACCAATTTGTTCAACGTCGCTGACTGACACGGTGATCGAAGGTACGCCGACGATCCAGCCAGCAATACGTTCGCCCAATTCGCCCAGCCGAGCGAGTTCCGGCGCGATCTGCTCAACTATTTTTTCAGAACAGCTCTCAGCGGCCGCATTCACACGGGCAGACGCTGCGGTAAGCTGATCCGTAAGAGACGATAATAGGCCGTGCCGCGCATCATCCCAACCGGTCGTGTGCATCAACCGATCCACCTGCATCTCGAGATCTCGGAGTACGGAATGTTGGCGTTCCACGATTTCTACCATCAGATCGTGAAGCCGGCCGGCATCTGGCGCCGCATTACCCCTGGCATAGGTGACGTCGACGGTAACATCGTTGAGATGTCTCGATATATCACAAGCGACCGTGAGAAGCCGAGTGCACAGACGTTCACTCGCGTCTCCGATACCCGTGCCAGCCGCGCGGATTCCGTCAGCCTCGCGGTGCAGTTCGGTGGCGGCGAGGGCGATGGCGGCGTGTGCTGCCTGCTGGACCTGCAGTTCGCTCGCCAGCAGTAGGCTCCCTTCGGCGAGGGCGCGATGCGTCGCCGTTGTGGCGTCAAGCAGCGCGGTCTGCGAGGTCTCCGCATCGCGTCGCAATCGAGCAGCCGCTTCGACCAAGTCGTCGCGCAACTGTGGCACATGGATCAACGATTGATCCATCTGCACCGCGGCATCCGTCAACTGCTGGGCGGCCTCTTCGCTTTTGCTGATCAGGCGCATGGCAAGCGTCTGGACCGTCTCAGAATCACGCTGCCCGGCAGCCGCGCGTTGGCGAATATCGCGAACCGATACGTCAAGCTCAGTCTTGATGCTGGCGAGAAGATCGCTCATCTCGGCAGTGGAGGTTGCCGTCCGATCAGTCGCCTGACTGATCGACGTGGCGATCTCCGGCCACCCAGTGACGGCGGATTCGACCCTGATCAGCGTTTCCGCCGCCCGCGACACCACGCTGGCACCGGCGGTCGCCACCTCGCGCGCCGCTGTCTTGAGTTGGGCTGCGTCATACTGCCAGGTAGCAGCAATGTCACCGACGGCAGCGATTTGCGCGGCCATTTCTGCAGCGGTGGCTGCAAATGCTGCGGCTGCGGCGTCTCGGTGTGCGACCGTCTCCGCGATCTCTAACTGGTTCGCCAGACTACGATCGATCAACTCGGCGAATGCCGGCAGGCTGTGTTCCAGGCGCAGCATAATGCCGGCGATGTAGGTCACGGACTCGTGGGGAACCGCCAGGGATCGCTCGGCCTCGGCGACACTTACCGCGAGGCGGGTCTCAGCATCGAGCGCGACGCCGGCCAACCGTGCACCCACGATCATGGCGTCTCGCGTCGCCGTCGAACAGGCTTCTTGCACAGCGGCCATTTCCTGACGTTGATCGGCCAGCAGGATGCCAAGTGCCTTAACGATCGCCGGCATCCCGTCATGCGGAGAATCTGCGCCCTCCAAAACCGGCGGGGGGACAGCGACCGTGCCGACCTGTGTCACAGAATTATGCCAAGCGAGCAGACTGGCCAATCCGGCCAGCAATCCAAATAAGCCGGCCAGCTGAGGTAGTAGACTAAGCAAAACCGGGATATCGGACCGTCCAGGCCAGGCCGCGAAAGGCGCGCTTTCGTCGACCAATCGGTGGATTGCGAGCGGTGGCAAAACGACCAGGCTCGCCACCAGCGTGATTGCTGAGAGTGCTTGGAGAGCCATAGCATAGCGGCACGCCCTAAGCTTGGAGCAGTTTATAATGAAGCGTGCGACTGCGTGCATGGTCATGCCGGCTACAAGAGGCGGCCGAGCGGACCGAGATCAAGATTCAGAGAGCTGGGCGGAACGCCGAGTCGGCCGCAGAGCGAAAGCACTGCCTCGCGCGCGCGCAGCAGCGTAAGGCCGAGGCGCTCGGCTTCCTCCCCGGTGATGCTGTTCGCTTCCAGACGCCTCACAGCCTGCGCTTCCATCAGTCGACGCAGGAATTCAACGAGAGTCAGCACTAGGCGGCAAAGATCCTGCTCGACCCGGTCAGGATCAATCTGTAATCGGATCGGCGTGAGATGAGGTTCAGCTGGTATGTCGCTCACGATGAGGAATCGCTCAAGATTGGGGGGGCGATGCGCGCCGCAGTATCCATCGAGGCAAGCAGCGCACGCAGGCCGACATAGATCAGGTCGACCCCGGCCAGCGAAAGCACGATCTGCGCATCGGCGACGACCCCCGTATCGAGCAGGCTGTCGAGCACATCGACCAACGACTCCGGAGGCGCCTCCTGCGCCGCATGTTTGACGTCAGGCATATACCAGCTCCTCATGCAAAGCGGTCCGAGTGAACGCGTAAGCGGGCCATGGGCCCGATATACACAAGGTGACGCCGGAGGGCGCGAGATCGTCGGCGAGCACTGATAAAGGCCGATGCCAATCGGGCCCGCGACGGGACGGATCCGACGCCAGAATGACCCAGCGTCGAAGATCAGCCTTGGTTGGTTCGGTCAGGTGGTGCAGGTCCGCACTTGTCAGTATGTCGCCCACACGAGTGGCAACGGCATCGAGATGGTTGGCCCGGGCGACACACTCAGCTTTGCGGCGGCGGCTGCCCAACAGGAAAGCCATACCTTGGGGCGCCGCAGCGATCCTCTCGACGACGTCTCGCAGGCAGTCGTCATGAATTGCCAGCCAGGCATCATGGCGCGCCTGATCCGTGACGACCGTCAGTGTCCATTCAGCGCGATCGGCAACCCGGTCCAGCGCAGACCGCAGCGCCGTTACATGATCGGCGATCCAGACCTGCAGCCTGTCGAGGCTGGAGAACAGCACACCAAATGTCAGTGGTAGGCACGGACCGTCAGCCGCTACCGCCATATTGACGTCATGGTGCGCCTGTACGCGAGCGGCGATCCAGGCGGGGTCGGCCGCATTGTCAGCGCTCAGGGCCACATCAAACACTGCGCGGTCGACCAGACTTGCAAGCACGCCCATCCCACCGGCGAAGATCATCTGCAGTGGTACCCCAGGCAGAATACCCGGTCTTTGCTGTGCAACAGCGTCCGCAGGCAAAATACAGTAAACATACCAGGCGGTTGCAACGGGCTCGGTCATAGCAGCGCGGCCTCCAGCAGCGGTCGTGTGACCCAGAGTTCTGGGGGGGGCACGACCAGCCGAGGTCCGGCACGGCGTAGAACCTCGGATAAGACCACCTCTTCATCCGAACCTGGGCCAATCAAGTCGCGTAAGACATGATAGGCTGCTGTAAGATCAGCCATCACAGCGGCTCTGGCCACCTGCTCGCCGGCCTCATAACGGTCTGGATGAGCGGCCGCCGCGCGCTGTCGCCATGTCTGATGAAGGCCCGTGCGACTGATCCGCGTGGGAAGCTCAAGGCGTGACCACGCCGTGGATATCTCAGACTGGTCAGTGGCCACCAGCCTTACAGCGGCAAAGCTGACCGGGGGCAAAGGGCCGCGCATGTCGAGACTGGCGTCACCCAGCTTGGCTGCATCGAGCGCCTGCAAGGCTGACTCAATGGCGGTCTCGCGATCTGGCGAACTGAGAACGGTCAGGCTCACCTCGCCGTCCGACCCGGTGGCACCGCCGGGGGCGAAGGCAACCACGGCAGGCACCAGGGCGGCAATCAGCAATGCCTCGCGACATGCTCGCTCCGAGCGCAATACCATCGCGATTGCATCAGCAAGCCCTGGGGCGCCCGGCTCCCGCACGGCCGTGGCGATCTCCGCCCGGTGTTCGGCCACCACCGTCTCGGGCGACCAGCGCAACACGATCTCCCATTGATGGAGTCTGCCATAGTCAGCGAGCACGGCACTCAAGGCCACCTCCCCGCTAGCCAGCAGCGATGCCACCAAATGTGGTGGACAGCATGCCGCCGACGGATCCATCGGCAAAAAAGGACCGGCCTGGCATGCCACCTCGAGCCGCCGCTGCACCGTTTGCAGCCCACTGAGGAGCGCTTTGCGATCACGCCGCAGCAGCGGCTTGCGCGGTTCGTCCTGCGCCACGGCCACTACCGCAGCACCGTGGCACAGATGCAATGGTGGACCCGGAATATTCGCGAGCGATGTCGCCAATTGCGCACTGTCTCGCAGCGGCGCGAAGCCGAGCAGTCGAATAGATCGCATGCCTAATTTTGCCATATCCGGCCTTTCCTTTGCTCGTGTAGGGCAACCGCAAAGTCGCTTGCCTCGATTCGAAGATCAGCGAGGTGGGGCGCGCGGGTCAGGGCGGCCAAGGCCGCAAGTCGACAGATGCCGGCCATGTCAGCGCCGACACAGCCTTCCGTCGCCTGGGCAATCGAAGCCAGGTCGACATCGTCAGCCAGCGGCATCTTGCCGGCGTGCACCACGAGCATCGCTAGCCTGCTCGACGCGTCGGGGATCGGCATTTCCAGCACGAGATCGAAGCGACCTGGTCGCAGCAGGGCGGGATCAATCAGATCAGGGCGATTGGTGGCACCGAACACCACGAGGCCGCCCGGCTGGGTGATGCCATCCATCTCCGTCAGTAGCTGAGCCACCATTCGTTCCAGCGTGGCGCCCCCGCCACTGCCACGACGGGCGGCGATCGCATCAATCTCGTCGAAGAACACGATGCAGGGCGTGGCCTGTCGGGCGCGGGCAAATATCTCGCGCAGCGCCCGCTCGCTGGCCCCCTGCCATTGTGACAACAATTCTGGGCCGCGCACGGAGATGAACCCGGCCTGCGTTTCGGTCGCCAGCGCGCGGGCCAGCAATGTCTTACCAGTGCCGGGACGGCCATGCAGCAAGACCCCGCGCGGCGGTGCCACACCGAGACGGGCGAAGCGCTCCGGGAATGTGAGCGGCAACTGCACCGCGCGCACGAGGGTGTCCCGCAAACCATCGATGCCGGCGACTGCGTCCCAGCGTACGTCGGGGATCTCGAGGAACACTTCACGCAATGCGGTCGGCGTCACCTCGCATAGCGCTTCGGCGAAGTCGCTCGCCTGAACAAAGATCGTTGTCAAATCAAGCGCACCGCCAGAGCCGTTGTTCGTCCGCCGTAACGTCGCTATGGCCGCCTCACGACACAAGGCTGCAAGATCAGCACCGACATAACCGTGCGTGGAAGCCGCCAGACTCGCCAGATCAACATCAGGCGCCAGCGGCATGGCACGGGTATGCACGCCAAGGATCTCATGCCGCCCGGCCCGGTCAGGCGGATCGACGCGGATCTCCCGATCGAAGCGGCCAGGACGACGTAATGCGGGATCTATGCTGTCGGCGAGATTGGTCGCGGCCAGCACGACCACCTCACCGCGGCCGTTCAGACCATCCATCAACGTCAGCAACTGCGCCACGATGCGTCGCTCCACCTGCTTGTCGCCGGACAGCGCGTCACGCTTCTGCGCAATGGCATCGATCTCATCGATGAAAATAATCGAAGGCGCACGTCTTCGGGCGGTCTCAAACGCAACACGCAGCTGCTGTTCCGACGCGCCATAGAAGCGATCGACAATTTCCGGTGCGTTGATGGTAATGAAATGCGCGCGACTTTCGGCAGCGACGGCGCGGGCGATCATGGTCTTGCCGGTACCCGGGGGTCCCACCAGCAACACCCCACGGGGGGGCGTGATGCCAAGATGGGCGAACGCCGCGCCATTGCGCAGTGGTAGCTCGACGACCTCGCGCACACGCTGCACCACATGCGCGAGCCCACCGATGTCCTCGTAGCGTGGCCCAGATCGGCCGCCCGCCTCGGCCTCGATTGGGGCAATTACCAACAACGTTGTCTCACCGAGCAGCGCCGGCCCCGGTGGATCCAGGGCAGTGAGCGTGAGGTCGGCCTCGCGGCCATTGGCAAGTGGCAGTCGGTGGCGGTCGCCCACACAAAGCGGCACTCCCGCCAGAATTCGCCGCAAGGAAGCTGGCGCAAGACCCACGAGCGTTGTCATCTCGGCCCGCTCCGCGATCCCCGCGATACCGCCGAGACTCACGATGACGCTGTCGCCGATCGCAGCCTGGGCATTGCCCCGAGTGGCTCCGTCCACGCACAGCAGCCCGCTGCCGCGTTTGGCCAGATGTTGCGGGAGGGCCCGGACATAGGTATCGCGCCCGCCCCTGACCCGCAGCAGCGTGCCAGTGCCACCGCCGAGATCAGCCAAGATACCAGGGTCGATACGGGCGATGCCGTGCCCAACGTCCTGCGGATCCGCCCCAGTCACCGTCAGAAGCACCGTTCCCGAATTGGTCATCGACCAGATGTCTCCGCATTCGTCGCTTCGGCCATCGCATCATCGACGCCATCCGCCGCGATCGCCCGCATTTCCGCGAGCTCCTCGAGGAGTCGAGCCTCCGCAGCCTCGAACGCAACCTCGTCAATCGTGCCTGCCTCCAGGCGCATTTCCAGCGCCAGCAGCTCGGCCTCGATCCGCGCGGGATCGAGCAACTGCTGCACCGCTGCATTTGCGATCTGGCGTGCCACCCATCCGAGCGCACCCAGCGGACCGCTGATCGGCAGCGACAACAGGCGGGATACCGGCCCCATGCTCACGTGGCCGCCGCCAGCCAATCCGTATGCAACTGCACGAAATTGTACGGGGGCACCGGACCGACATAGCGAAATTGCAATCGCGCCCCTCGATCTTCGACGATCGCCTGCATGCGGCTGTCGAAGACTTCCTCATGCTCCCGCAGCACCAGGAAGGCGCGGTTCAGGATCATGTCATCGGCAAGCGTGCGCAACTCCACCTGTCGCTCGGCAAGTGGCATGAGGGCGCGCAGGATGTCAGCGGTTTCAGCCGCCCGCCGTACCGCCAGAGCCGCCTCGATACGCCGACCCAGTTCGACACGCTCGTAATAGGTTTCGCTGGCGGGACGGCTGCGTAGCCGATCACGCAGAGCGCGCAGCGCGTGATCGGCCGAGATGATTTCGTCGAAAACCACGCCATCCCGCCAGCTCGCTTTAACGCCGAGCTCCACCCGGCCATCGACCCCTCGCAAGGCCGCAATGAAGGACGCCGCATTGCCCGCTACACAGACCGACAGGGCGGCCTCACTCGGCGCCACCGTGCCAAAACGCAAGGGAAGCACAGTGACCTGTGCCAGAACACGTTCCAGAACTGCGGTATGCGCCACCATGTTGCGACGCGTCTGCGCCACGGAACCGGGTTCGACTGTGCTGACCAGGGCAGTCAAACCGCTATTGGACACCAAACGCACGCTGTGGCCACCAATCCCGGCTCCCAGACCATCTCCGTCAAGCGCCGCGGCGTGATGCAGCAAGCCATACACATAAATGGACGGCCCCACCGCCGACCGGTCGCTCATGACGCAGCCAAGCGGGCGATCCGAACTTCGAGGATCCCATTGCGGAAACTGTGCTCGAGGTCGCCGGCTTGCACCACCTGCGGCAACGGCAGCGCCTTGCGGTACAGGCGGGGGCCGGTTGCCTCTATCAGCAGGCTGCCTGCCTCGACGCGACACACGATCCCTGCCGGGTCGGCGCCAGGCAGCTCGGCGACCACTATGATCGCGTCGGGCTCCTCGAAAATATCGATGATCGGCTGGCGGATAGCTGGCTGTGGTGGCTCCGCGGATACGCCGGGAGCGGTCTGCCGCCGGCGTTCCGGCACGTCGCCGAACGGGTCTGCCGAAACGCCATCCTCGCCGACGCGCAGTGTGTAGCCAAACACCACGCGCAACTTGTCGCCGGCAAACGACAGGCTTTGGCCGGCCTGGACGGAGGTTAAGCCGTGGTCGCCTTGGGCAGCCGGGGTGGCGCCATTGTCACCGGTGTCCGCGTGCGGGGAGCGTCCAGTGTGGACAAGCCGATCCACCAGCCCTTGCACTGCCTCGATCACCTCAGACAAGCCGGCGAGATCAGAAGGAACAGAAGTGCGCGCGGCCGCTGGCGACGCTGTGCGCGCCCGCTTACCGATCCCACGAGCGATGCTGAAGCCAACACGGGGTGGTCGCGGACCAGTGACCACGGTGCTATGACCGCGCGCCAGCGACGCTGGCCAATGTCGTCTCGAGCCGGGCGATACGCTCAAGCAGAGCCGCGTTGTCGGCCTGCAGCCGCCCGCCCGCCGCAGCGTTGAGGGCATTGTCGGTCTCCCACCAGCGAATACCCATCTCCATGGCGCGGTCGACCGACGCGACCACCAAGCGGATCCGCACGGTCAGCAGTTCGACGCCGACCAGGCTGATGGAAATGTCGCCGGCGACGACGATGCCTTTGTCAAGAATACGTTCCAAAATGTCGGCTAGGCCCGAGCCACCGACGCTATGCTGTAAGCCCAATTTGCTCTCCATTTTGGATGAGTTCGGCTTCGGATGAGATCGCCGTACGGCCGTTCTGGACCTAGCGCGGCGCATATCGCCGGCGTCGTTTGCGGCTGGGCGTCAGCCCTGTTGACCGCGAAAGAACCGCCCGGTCCGTCGCCAGCGCATAACCTGGCCGGTATCGTCGAGCGTCACCTCAAAGCTCGCGAGCAGATCTTGCGTGCGCGGAACTGAGCGGTGCTCCAGCATGTCGATGTCCAGCATCCATCCGGTATCCGATCGATCGAACCGGCTGATCGTGTCTGGCGACAGGCCAGTGATCACCGCCATCTGGCGCTTTGTGTCCTCGACGATATCGGCAGGTTTCAGGGTCACGTCATGCCTCCTGGTAATCTCTGCACTTAGGTTCGCCATTTGCCGGTGACCTGGCGCTGCTGCAGCATGCGGCGCGATGCCAGCCAGCGACCATCGGCAACAGGCGCGCCGCCCGGCTCCGAACCCGGCATCAGCCGCGTGGTCATGTCGGTCAGCCTCGGTTTGTAGACGCGCTTGGGCACAGGCGACGCGATCGGGGGCGATGGCATAACGACGACCGCTGCGCGTGGCTCAGGCGTAACCGCGGCCATGCGCTGGGTAAGCCACGCCATGCGTCCCTGGATCGCTGCAAGACTCCCGGCGGCGGCATCGCGCTGCTGGTCCAAAAGGTCAACCTGATGCGCGACGCGAGCCTTACGCTGCGCCAGGAGGGCAAACTCCGCAGCGAGGCTTTCCAGCCGCCTGTCACGGAGATCGGTGCGCGCGATGCGCTTGCCCTGGGGACGCGTGATCCTGCGTCCCATCATGCCGCTACCCCTCGCGATACGCGTCCCGATCCGCGATGCTGCGGCGGGCAGAAATGATCGACCAACTGGATCAACAATTGCCGCTGGCGAATGTCGGGTAGTCCGTCACTGTCCGGCTTCAGCTTGCTGGCCAGCAGATCAAGACAAAGCTGCACGAAGCGGGGTTCGTCCGAGGCCACGCGCATGTGCTGATTGGCGGCGATGCGTGCGATCATGAGTGAGGCGCGCACACTGGGGCGTTGGGCATATTCCCGCGATGCTCGGAAGTCCCGCACGACATCGACGATGCGGGCCGCCTCGCCCTCGCGCAAACCGGAGCGGCCCGTCACAATGGCAATCTCGGTGTCTCGATCAAAGCCATCGAGATCGAGGGTGATCATCCGGTCGGTTAAAGCGTCCTGCGCGAGATTGGTGCCGACGTGATCCACAGGGTTGGAGGTAAACAATGCGCGGAACTCGGGGTGCACACTCACATAGCTCTCGCTACGGCCGGTTTTGGGTAGCACCAGCAGCCTTTCCTCCAGTACGGTCAGCAGCACATTGTTCGCGCTCGCCGGCGCACGGTTGAATTCGTCATAGACGAGCGTGCCGCCCTCGGTACAGGCGACGGTGAGCGCCCGGTCCAGCCAGACTGCATCGGTCTGGCTTTCGACCTTCATCACGCTGCTGATATAGCGATCGACGACGCGCCGGGTGCGCTTGGTCTCATCGCCGCCAACCAGACGGCGGGTGTCGAAGCTGGCATCTCCGACCAGCAGCACGATGGGTCTTTTGAGTTGCTCGGCGATGCGCAACGCGAGCGTGGTTTTGCCGCTGCCCGCGGGCCCGCGCAAATGCACCGGATAGCCGCTCTGCAGATAGCCGAGAGCGCGCCGCTCGAACGTCGCGAGACCCTCGACAGCCATTCCCTCGGCCCCGTTCACCACCTGTTGCAAAGCCGCCTCCGGTTCCTCGCAAGGCAACGCAGGCGAACGGTCCAGGGCAGAATTCGGTCGCATGGCCATACCGGGCTAGCCTCCATTCATTTCGATGGATCGGCCGCGGCGCCAGTCGGCGCGCAGCTTGGCGAGGCTGTCCGGATCGTCACTCCAGCGCACGAACATCTCCGCTGTCCCCGTCAGCAGGGGCAGCGCCCGCGCCCAGAAATCCCGACCTCCAACGCCCGTAATGCACCCGTTGGCAGCCGCCCAAGCAGCGCCCGGCCGACAATCGTTGAGCTGGGCGGCGGCAGCGAGATCGCAGACCTCCTGCCAATCGGCGCATGGCGCGTTGCCCGTCAGCAGATAGCCAGAGGCAGCGCCGAAGCCAGGTGCGAGATCGGCGGCAATGCCGAGCACCGCCGCCATGGCATGGCCGAACGCAGCCAGTGTGCGCGACGCGGCAGCCTGATCGTGTGGCGCCACGGCGCTGAGCGCCAAACCATCCTGCCAGCAGAGAAATGGCCGGCCAGTAGTACTAGCAGGCAGCTTCAGGCCGAAGCCGAACGCCGCAAGCGGCAACGAAGGCCGGTCCTCATCATGTACCGGCAGGATTGCCGCCATATCGCCCCATAGCGCCGCGAAGGCCGCCTGAGCCGCCTGCAGGTCGGGCTGCAAAACAATATCGGGCCGGCTACCGTCCCGCAGTGTGACGCTGCAGGCGACACCGACCAGATTGCGCAACTGGGACGGCAGGGTCAGCTCGATGCTGCCACTGCCCTTGCCCGCCGTGCGGATATGCCGTGAGCCCAGATACATGGTCTGCCGCGTCCCGTCCCAACTAGCAGACAGGCTAGCAGCCGAGAATTAACCAACCTCTAACGGCAACCACCCTCGCGCCTCCCATGCGGCAGCGGCGTCCGCCATCGATTGTGATATGCGGCAGGAGCAGCGAGCAGCCGTGGCCAGTTTTACAGGACTTCGGGTCGCTCGGGCCGGCGATGCATCAAGGCCGAGCGGAGGCAAACCGCAACCAGCTCGTTGCGTTGATTATAGCTGCGATGCTCGAACACGACGATCCCAGTGGACGGATTGGACCGGCTAGGCCGCATCGAAGTCACCGTGCTTTCCGTGCGCAGCGTGTCGCCCACGAACACTGGCCGGGGGAACCGCACCTGATCCCACCCAAGGTTCGCGACCGCGGTGCCCAGCGTGGTGTCGCCCACCGACACGCCCACCATCAGCCCCAGCGTGAACACGCTGTTGACCAGTCGCTGGCCGTACGGTCCGGCCGCACTCGCCTCGGCGTCCAGATGCAAGGCCGCCGGGTTATGCGTCAGCGTGGTGATCAGCACATTGTCGGTTTCGGTGACGGTGCGGCGGATGTCGTGCACGAACAACCGGCCGACCGCGAATTCCTCGTAATAGAGCCCGGCCATGATTCTGTCCCCCCGCTCGCGGGGGAGCAGGCTGTCAGGCCACCAGCGGCCTGGCAAGGCGCAACAACGCGCCGATCTCGGGCTTGCAGGACCCACAATTGGTGCCGGCGCGGGTGGCCGCCCCTACCGCCGTCACACTGTCGCAGCCGGCCGCGATCACTCGGCGGATGCTGCCGGCGGTGACCGAGTGGCAGACGCAGATCCAAGGATCCACCGTCGCCCGATCAGCCGGCCGGCCGGCAAGCAGCGTGCGGCGCACGTCCGGCACGAGGGCATCCAGCGCGAACAGCGACACCAGCCAGTCACGCGGCGGCAGCGCATGATCGGGGCCGATGAACAGACATCCCTCCAGCCGACCGTCGCGCAGCAGCGCGGCGCGATGCAGGCCACCAGCGGCATCGGAGAGCACGATCCAACTGCCGTCCGCCTCACTCAGCAGCGGACGGAGCCTGGCGAAGGCCGCCGCCGCATCGCCCTGCCCCGCCAGCTCATGCCGCCACACGCCCGCCGTCGACGGCAGCACCGCGCACCACGGCGCGAGGTCACTGCCCAGGCGTCGGCGTGTCAGCAAAAAACCATGCCAGTCGGAATGCCATGGCGCGATCCGAACCGGCGTGTGTTTCAGTTCCGGCTGCCCGCTGAGCGGATCGCGAGCCGGATTGACGGCGGGATTGATTCGTCCGGCCGGACAGAACCGGTCGGTCCAGTGCATCGGGACGAACACGCAGCCCTGGCGCATGCCGGGATCGTGACGCACGCGCAGCACCGCCTCGCCCCATGCGCTGGCGACTATCGCGAGCGTGCCGTCGGCCAAGCCGGCGGCATCGTCGGGATGCACTGCCAGAGTCGGCTCCGGCACATGGGACAGCAACCGCGGCGTTTTCCCGGTGCGCGTCATGGTGTGCCACTGGTCACGCACCCGGCCGGTCAGCAGCACCAGGGGCCATTTGGGCGAAACGGCGTTCTCCGGCGGCCGATAGCCGGTCGGGCGCAGCCGTGCGCGACCGTCCGAGGTGGGAAACCGACCGTCGCCGAACAGCCGATCGACAGCCGGCACACCGGCCGCGCAGGGCCAACGGGTCGGCGGCAGATTGCCATATTCGGCGTCACTCAGGGTGGCGAGAGCGGAGATGTCGAAGCGACGTGCCCCGGTATTGCCGGTGCCTGACAGACGCGCATGCTCGCGAAAGATATCGGCGGGCCCGGTCCAGGCGAAGGCGGAGGCAAATCCCATCCGGGCCGCCACCTGGGCCACCGCCCACCAGTCCGGCCGCGCCTCGCCCGGCGCCTCCAGGAAAGCGCGCTGGCGGCTGATCACCCGCTCGCTATTGGTTACCGTGCCGTCCTTCTCACCCCAGCCGAGCGCAGGCAACCGTACGTGCGCCAGGTCGGCGGTGTCACTGTCACGCACACAGTCGGATACCGCGACGAAATCACAGTCCGCCAGGGCGGCGCGGATCGCCACCGAATCCGGCATGGATACCGCGGGGTTGGTGGCGATGATCCATATCGCGCGGATGCGCCCGTCACCGACCGCGCGGAATAGATCTACCGCCTTGGCGCCCGGCCCGGTCGCCAGCCGCGGTGCCTGCCAGAACTCACGCAGCAGGGCAGCGTCACCCGGTCGGCCCCACTCCAAATGCCCGGCCAGCATGCTGGCCAGCGCGCCAACCTCGCGGCCGCCCATGGCATTTGGCTGTCCGGTGATGCTGAGCGGTCCGCACCCCGGCTGGCCGATCCGCCCGGTCAGCAGATGCACGTTCAGGATGGCATTGACCTTGTCGGTGCCGGCCGAGGATTGATTGACCCCCTGGCTGAACAACGTGACCACCTTGCGGGTGCCAGCGAATAAGGCAAAGAACGCCGCGACGTCGTCCGGGTCGAGACCGCAGCAGGCCGCCACCTCGACCGGCGCGATCGCCGCTGCGAGCGCCTCGTCGACACCGCTCAGGTGCTCGGCAAGGAACGTACGATCGGCGAAACCGCCCTCCCAGAGGTAGCGGAGCAGTCCGCCGAACAGGGCGACGTCCGTGCCGGGCGCGAGCGGCAGATGGAGCGTGTCGTCGTCACAGCTCGCGGTGCGGCGCGGATCGATGACCACGAGACGCATCTGCGGCCGCGCCTCACGCGCCGCCAGCAGGCGTTGGTAGAGGACGGGATGGCACCAGGCGAGGTTGGAGCCGACCAGAACGACCAGGTCGGCAAGCTCAAGGTCAGCATAGATCCCGGGCACCAAATCCTCGCCGAAGGCAGTGGTGTGGCCGGCGACGGCACTTGCCATGCACAGGCGGGAATTGCTGTCGATATTGCCGGTGCCGAGGAACCCTTTGGCGAATTTGTTGGCCGCGTAATAATCCTCGGTCAGCAGCTGCCCTGACACGTACAACGCTACACTGTCCGACCCATGCTCGGCGATGGTGGCCGCGAAGCGGCTGGCGACCCGATCGAGCGCTGCTTCCCAGGTCGCGCGTTTCCCGTCGATCTCGGGATGCAGCAGACGACCATCGAGCGAGAGCGTTTCGCCGAGTGCCGTTCCCTTGCTGCACAACCGGCCGAAATTTGCGGGATGCGCGCGGTCGCCCTCTACCGGCTCGCCAGCCCGCGCCAATACCCCGCAGCCGACGCCGCAGTAAGGGCACGTGGTACGGACAGCCTCGCTCACCCGGCAGCCTGAGCCAGGTCGGCGAACGCGCCGTCCGGCGGCGCATACGCCATCCCAAACGGCAGAGCAGCGCGCATGCCGGTCATTGGCGCCCGGGTGGCGATCAGCCGCTGATACCAGGCGGCGTCGCCCGTCTCACCGAACAGCAGGGCGCCCACCAGCCGATCATCGCGCACCAGGAAACGGCGATACTCGAAACCGTCGGGATCGTCGTACAGAATGGCATGCGCGTCGGCGGCCTCGATCTCGCCAGCAGACCATACCCCGGCACCGGCAACCTTGAGCGCCGTCGCCTCGGTTTCCGGCACATAGGCCGCGATCTCGCCGCGCAGGGTACGGGCGGCAATCGCCGCCTGCGCCAGCGCCGGCGCCACCAGCCCACAGCACACGCCATGATGCTGCGCGCACTCGCCGATCGCCAACACTGTCGGGTCGCTGCTGCGCATCGCGTCGTCCACGACAATACCGCGCTCAACGGCAAGCCCCGCTTCCCGCCCAAGTGCCGCATCGGGACGAATACCAACCGCCATCACCACCATGCGAGCTGTCAACCGTCGACCATCGGACAGCAACACGGCCTGGACCATGTCGTCGCCCTCAATAGCGGTCGTGCTCGCCGAGAGTACAAGACCAATCCCCTGGGCCGCCAGACGGCGCGCCAGCATGGCGGCCGCTCCGGCATCGAGCTGACGCTCCATCAGCCGATCGACCGCATGCACGACGGTTACCCGCATGCCACGCCGCGCTAGTCCGGCGGCGGCTTCCAACCCCAGCAGGCCGCCGCCGATCACCACCGCCTCGCCACCCTCCTGGGCAGCAGCCAGCATGGCACGCACCTCCGCCAGCGTCCGGTACATCACCACACCGGGCAGATGAGCGCCGGGCACAGGCAGGCGGAACGCCTGGGCACCGGTCGCCAACACCAGGGCGTCGTATGGGACGCTATCGCCATCGGTGAGCTGCACCCGTCGTCCCGCACGATCGATCGCGAGCACCCGGCTGCCACCGCGATAGGCAATACGAAGATCGGCCAAACGGGCAGCGTCATGCGTCACCAGCTCGGCCTCATCCAAGTCGCCCGCCAGCAGCTTGCTTAATGCCACGCGGTTGTAGGGCAACTCCGGTTCGGCGCCGATCAGCGTCACATTGGCCCCATCCGCCACCAGTTCGGCGCAGCGCGCACCCGCCGGACCCGCTCCGACGATCACCACGACGGGTCTCATGCCGGTCGAACGCCAGACGTCTGAACGCCAGATGGGGGCGCGCCAGAAAGGGGCGTACCATCAGGAGTAGCCGGCGGCGTCGGCTCGTCGATCAACGCCGCGGCGCGCTGCCAGAGATCAGGCCGCCAGATGTGCCGCGTGTCACCCGGGTCGAGCTCGGCAGGAACATGCTGCCAACGTCGCATCTGGCTAAGCCACCAGTCGCCATGTGCCGGATACGGGTAGGTGGCATGTTCGGCATGAAACACCGGCCCCTGCGCCATGACAGGCGCCTCGTCGGGCGTCATCACCAGGCGGCCTTCCAGGGCCAGCGCCACCACCGACAGCGGCAGCTCGGGCAGCATCTCGTCAACCAGCAGATGGGTGGCCTCGGCGTGATTCTCAGGCCGATCAAGCCAGCGTCCCGCCTCGATCACCGCCGCCTGGGCGGCAGCGAGCCGGGCCGGGTGGCGGGCGGCCTGTTCCGCGGTCACCGCCAGCACCTTCTCGGGATGGTTACGCCAGATATCGGCACTGATGAGTGCGATACGCCCGACCCGCAGATCGACGGCCCGAGAGCCCCATGGCTCCCCAGCGCAGAACCCATCGATCGCGCCGTCAGCCAGGGCATCGGCAATGTCCGGCGGGGGGACCACGGTCAGCCGAACATCGCGATCGGGGTCGATCCCGCCGGCGTGCAGCCAATGACGCAACAGATAATTGTGCGAGGAAAACGGATAGACCACCGCGAGCACCGGAGCCGGTCGGCCGGCAGCGGCACGGGCCGAAAGAGCTGCTGCTAAAGCAGCGGCTGGCAATGGGCGCCGGATCGCGAGTTCAGGCGCCGCCGACTCGATCTCCCCCCATAGCGCGTGGCCGAGAGTGATACTGTTACCGTTAAGCCCGAGCGTTGCCGCGACCACCACGGGGGCCTGCACGGCCGCAAGCCCAAGGGTGATGGCGATCGGCATCGGCGATAGCATTTGCGCGCCATCGAGTCGTCCGAATGCCAATTTATCACGCAACGCCGCCCAGGCCCCCACCCGCACCAACTCGACCCGCACGTCGTGACGGCGGAAAAAACCCTTGGCCTGCGCTACCAGCAAGGGAGCAGCGTCGGTCAGCGGCACGAAACCAAGGCGCAGCAGGCTGGTATCGAGATGCGGGGCTCCCAGCGAGACGGCGTCGGGCGCTACGGCATCGGCGAGATCATGCATCGGAATGGCGTGCTCCAGCCGCCTGATATTGGCGGTGATGGCGACGGTCCGCCACTGGACCGCAACATATCGGAGAAAGACAGACCGCCGACGCCGCCATTGACGCCGGCGACGTCCGCGGACGCCGTAAGGATCCTATACCGTTAGCAAATGGCATGCCGACCTCCGACCGCGGATGCCCACGACTCACACGCCGAGACTGCCGTACTTTTGAGCAAATTTTCCGAAGGCAACGAGAAATGCCTAACCGCGCAGCACTTTCGCGAGCGAGATCACATTCTCGGATACCTCGGAGAGCTTCTTGCCCTGGTCCATCGCCAGCCGCCGCAATGTGCGGAACGCCTCGTCCTCTGACATGCGCCGGGTCTGCATCAGCAGGCCCTTGGCGCGCTCCACCAACTTGCGCTCACTGAGCGCCGACCGCACTTCACCGAGTTCGGTGCGCAGCGCCTGGAACGCGGCAAAGCGGGCGACGGCCACATCGATCACCGCGCGCACCCGCTTGGGCGCCAGACCGTCGATGACATAGGCGGCGACGCCGGCATCCATGGCCGCGGTGATGCTGCTGGGATCGGAGCGGTCGACGAACATCACCACCGGTCGCGGCTCGTCGCGATGCAGCACGCGCATCGACTCGATGGTATCGCGCGATGGGCTTTCCATGTCGCAGACAATCACCTCGGCACTGGCCGCCCGCACCGCCTGGACCAGATTTGCGGCATCCGGGACCACGCCAACGACGGTGCAACCGGTGTCGCGCAGGCCCCCGGCCACCGCTTCGGCGCGTTCGGCATCGTCGTCGACCAGCAATATCCTCAGCGTCATGCCGCTCGCCCATGCACAGGACGCGCCGTGCGGCCTGAGGTGATCGAAATAGCGCGAAGGACGGCGGATGGTCGACGGGTTCGGGAGCCCACCGAGAGGGCTCAGGGTGACGCCAAAGCCGCCTCCAGCGTCTGGTGCCAGGCACCCGACTTCAGCTGACCGTCCAGCCATGTGTCGACCGCCTGGTTGAAAGCCGGATCACGCTGCATCCAGTAAGCCTTCTCCAGCCGCGTGAACAACGCCGGCACGGCGGTGGGGCAGAGCTCCTTATGCAGCAGCGCGATGTGCTCGACCTCGATGCCGTCAGTGACGAACACGTCGGCCCGGCCGGCGATGATCTCGTCGGGCACCGTCGGGTTGTCGGCATGCACGGTGAGCTCAGCCAGCGGGAAATTGGCACGCGCGAATGCCTCATTCGAGGCGCCGGGATTGACCACGACGCGCACGCCGGGCTGATTGATCGCGGCGATGGTGACGAAGCGGTCACGATCGGCACAGCGCGCCACCGGCCGCTTGCCGTCGACATAGGTGGCCGCTGTAAAATCGCCGCGCGCAGCACGATCCGGCAGGATGGTGACGCCACCCATCGCAATGTCAAATTTATTGGCCGCGAAATCGTCGGTCATGCGGCTCCATTGGGTCGGCACAAACACCAGGCGCACACCGAGCTCCGCAGCCAATCGCTGCGCCATGACGATGTCAGCTCCCTGGTAACTCCCGTCACTATTGCGGAACGTGAAGGGCTTGTAGTCGCCGGTGGTGCCAACCCGCAGCGTCCCGGAGAGATGGATCGCATCGAATACGGTGCCGGCGGATGCGGGCAGTGCCACGGCCAACAGAGCAACCGTGATCAAAGCCCATCGATGATGCCGCATTGTCGCCTCCCATTATTTTGGTGGGAGGATGGCAAGAGGGCAGGAAGCAGGCAAGGCCGGGCGTCGCGGGCTTAATGCGACCAAATTTTCCAGGGTGCCGCTTTGCTCTGCCACAAAGCTTCCAGTGTCAGGCGATCGCGCAGCGTGTCCATGGGTTGCCAGAATCCTGTGTGCCGGAACGCCGCAAGTTCGCCATCCCGGGCGAGACCTTCGAGCGGTGCCAGCTCCCATGGCGTGTCGTCACCTTCGATGCGGTCGAGGACCTCGGCGCGGACCACGAAGAAACCGCCATTGATATAGCCGCCATCGGGCGGCTGTTTTTCCACGAAGCAGGTCACCGCATCGCCATCGAGCATCAGCGCGCCAAAGCGTGCCGGCGGGATCACCGCGGTCACCGTGGCGGCGCGGCCATGCGCGCGATGGAAATCGATCAGCGCGGTAACATCGATATCCGCGACCCCATCCCCATAGGTCATGCAGAAGCTTTCCTCGTCAGCCAGATAGCGACCCAACCGTTTCAGCCGTCCGCCCGTCATGGTCTCCAGCCCGGTGTCGACCATGGTGATCCGCCAAGGCTCGGCGTCGTTGCGATGATAGGTGATATCGCCCCGTGCCGCGTCGACCGTCACGTCCGAGGAATGCAGCACGTAATTGGCGAAATACTCTTTAATCATATGCCCACGATAGCCGAGCGCGATGACGAAGTCCGTCACCCCGTGCGCGGCATAGATGTTCATGATGTGCCACAGCATCGGGCGGCCGCCGATCTCGATCATCGGCTTTGGTCGCAGATGCGACTCCTCGCTGATGCGGGTGCCCTTGCCGCCGGCGAGGATCACCGCCTTCATAACGCCTTCCCCACCCGCCGCAGGAAGCATTTCGGCCAGTAGGTCACCCGGTCCCGCACCACCCCCTCGTTGAAGGCAAAGCCGGGCTCTTCGACCACAAAGTCGGTATGTTCGGCGACAAACGCCTCCACCGCCGAAATCGGATTGTTCCAAACCCAGTCAGGCCGCGTGCGCGGCGCCCCTACCACCTGCGCCATGATGCCATCGCAGGCGACGATGTAGCTGCCCGGCGTCACCAACGGCGCATACAGACGCAACTCAGCCGCGACATGGTCGCGTGAATGGTTGCTGTCCAGGATGACCAGAACCAGCTCGCCCGGCGCGATCAGGCCGGCAACCTCGGCGGCCGTCGCCGGGGCCGTGGAGCTGCCCTCAATCAGGGAAATACACGACGCCATCGGATGCGCCTCGATCGCGACGCGGTTGGCGGGCCGGATTTCGATATCGACGCCGATGACCCGCCCGCGTGGGCGCGACATCGCTTTCAGCAGCCCGGCATAGAACACCAGCGATCCGCCATGCGCGACGCCAGTCTCGACGATCACGTCGGGCTGGATGCGCCAGATCAGCTCCTGGATCCGGATCATGTCCTCGGGCAGCTGGATGATCGGGCGCCCCATCCAGGTGAAGCCATAGACGTATTTCACGTCCCAGCCGCAGCGCAGCCAGGCCGCCGACACCGCGGCGAAAGCCTGCGGCGAGTCCATTGCATGCACCTCGTTGCGGCCGTCGGGCGTGCCGATCATCACCTGGCCAAGCGTCTCGTCGATGGTCAGCATGGTGCCGCACTCCGTGCCGCGTCGGGTCTGATCCAGGGCGCGCCCATCGGTCCGGGACCATCGCGCATCACCTGCACCAGCTGCGGGAGATCCTCCAGGAGCAGTCGGCGGGGAGCTGCGAATTCAGTGGCCAGACGGCTGACATCCAGCCGGGGAAAGCGCACAGCCGCCGCTGTTTCCCCAGCCGTCACTCGCCAGCCCAGGCGCTGCGTGAGCACCGCCACGATCGCATCGTGGGTGATGTTGTGCCCGCGCGCCACGTTGTAGATGCGTGCGCCACCGCTCGTGGTGATCGCGTAGAGGGCCGGCAGCACATCGTCGAGCGCGACATAATCCTTGCTCGACAGCAACCCCTGCCGGAGCAGTACCTCGCCGCTGCGCAGGCCTTCGGCGAGAATCTGGCCGATAAAATTACCGGGCCCCATCCCAGGACCATACACATTGGACAGCCGTGCCACCCGCACCTGTGGCCGCGGGTCAGACAGACACAATGCCTCCCCGGCGAGCTTGGTGATGTTATAAAGGTCGCCGAGCGCACTCGGCTGCACCTCGAGCGGCAAATCCTCGCGGCCGACATCGGCCCGCGCATAGACACGGCTAGAGGACAAATACAGGAAAGATTCGAACTCCAAAGCCGCGAGAAACTGCGCGACCAGGCCAACATGCGCGTCTGCCGTCGCCAGTGGCCGATCGCGAAAATCGGCCGTCAGCCCGATACAGCATAACACATGACCCAGCGGCACACGCGCCGTCAGCAGATCCGTGATATCGCGGCGGCCGACCGCCGTCACCGCATGGCCACGCGCGCGGAGCCAGCCGATGACCGCACGGCCAATGAACCCGCTAGCGCCAAGAACAGTGAACTGACTCACGGCGCCGGTTCCGGCTGGCGGCGCCAGCCTTGCACCGTGGCGGGCCTGCCATGCGCGATGCAATAGGGCGGTAGCACCCCGCGGACCAATGACGCCGCGCCTACCACGGACCCTCGACCGACATGCGCGCCGTCCAAAAGCACGCTGTTGGCGCCGATCCAAACATCGTCCTCGATCACCACACCGCCCCGACCAGGCCGAAACCCCTGCTCGCGGATGGGACGGTCCGGGTCGGCGAACGCATGCTCCGTCGCTGCCACCGTGCAGTTCGCGGCAATCAGCGCACCCGCCCCAATCGAGATGCCGTGCCCGATATACAGCACGCATCCCGAATTGATCACCGCCTGGGCGCCAACCACCAGATCACCGTCGCCCCCGGCAGGCTTGATCTTGACGAACGCATCAATCACCGCGCCGGCTCGGACGATGATCCGACTGCCACGAACCGACGCCTCGATATCGGCCAACGGGGACACGTGGGCACTCTCCGCAATGTCGATCACGGCAGCGCCAGCCCGGACAAATTCTTGATGACCATGGCGGCAGTCTCAGCCGCCAAGATGACCAATTCGTTACCCCTCGCCTCGCTATTCCGATTCGGGCCGACCGCGACGCCCCTGCTTGATGCCGGCACGATGCGTCTTGGCCTCAAGCCTTCGCAGTTGCGCGCCAAAACTCGGCCGTGTCGCGCGCCGTTTCACCGGCGCCACGGCCGCCCGGCGGATCAGCTCGATCAGGGCCGACTGCGCATCCAGCCGATTGCGTTCTTGGCTGCGATGCCGCTGTGCGGTCAACACCAGCACCCCGTCACGCGTCAACCGGCCGCCTGCCAGCCGTTCCAGTCGCGCCTTCACCGCCTCGGGCAGCGACGGCGAGCCACGCACGTCAAAGCGCAGCTGCACCGCGCTGGATACCTTGTTGACGTTCTGACCACCCGGTCCGGAGGCCCGCATGAACGTCTCCGAAACTTCCCCGGGGCCCAAGGACAGCCGCGCGTCGATAACAATGCGTTGCGCCATGGCACGACAACTAGCGCCGGACGCCAGGATTGCCAAACCCTGGATTGCCAAACGCAGGATTGCCAAACTCGGGTATTTCCGTCACCAACCCGCCAGGCTGGCACTTTCCAGAGAGGCTGTATCGAATGAACCTGATCCAGGCGCTGGTCGTCGCCGTGCTGCAGGGGGCCACCGAGTTGTTCCCGGTCAGCAGCCTCGGCCATGCCGTGCTGCTGCCGGCCATCCTGCATTGGAACCTCGACCAGAACGCGCCAAACTTCTTGCCCTTCCTGGTCACGTTGCATCTCGGGACCGCGACCGCCCTGCTGGGGTACTTCTGGCGTGACTGGTGGGCGCTGATCTGTGGCGTGCTCGGCTTCACCGACGCCCACCGGGCGCGCGAGGCACGCCGTGTGCTGCTGCTGATCATCATCGCCACCATCCCCGCGGTGATCCTGGGCGGCCTGCTGGAACATTTTTTCCGCAGCCTGTTCGGGTCGGCGTTGGTGGCGGCAATCTTCCTTGTGGTGAATGGCGCGTTGCTGCTGTTCGGCGAACGCATCCGCGGCCTGGGCCGCCGTCCGCTGTCCAGCCTCACGCCGGTCGACGCGCTGGCGATCGGCTGCTGGCAGTGCGGCGCGCTCATTCCCGGCATCTCGCGCTCGGGCGCGACCATTGTCGGGGGGCTACTGCGCGGCATCGACCATGAGGGATCCGCGCACTTCTCGTTCCTGATCGCAACGCCGATTATCCTCGGCGCCACGGTGCTGGAAATGCCCAAGCTGCTCCATGCCAGCGTCGCCCCCGGCGTGTTCCAGCTCGCGGCGATCGCCGCGGTCGTCTCGGGTGTCGTCGCCTGGCTCAGCACCTGGTTCCTCATGCGGTATTTCCGCAGCCATGAGGACTGGGCGCTGAACCCGTTCGGCTATTACTGCATCGTCGCCGGCCTCGCTGCGGTCGGGTTTCTCATGCTGGTATAGGCCGATGACCACGCCGATCGAATTCTCTCGTCGCCTCGTACTGCTGGGTGCCGCACCGCTGCTCGGTGCCGCCGCGATGGGCCCGGCCGCCCATTCCCACCTGCCCCTGGCCGCGGTGCCGATTTCCCGCATGTCGACGAAGTGGTGGCGCGACCGTCACACGGCAAAGCTCGCCGAACTGCAGCGCGGTCCGTTCGAGCTGGTGTTCCTGGGCGACTCAATCACCCAGGATTGGGAGCATGCGGGCGGGCAGGCCTGGCAGGATTTTCAGCCGATCTGGGAGCATTATTATGGTGACCGCCATGCGCTCAATCTTGGCTTCAGCGGTGACGCGACCTCCCACCTGCTCTGGCGCATCGAGAACGGCGAAATCGCCGGGATCAGTCCGAAGGTCGCGATCATCCTGATCGGCGCCAATAATTTGGGCCGGCCACATTGGCCCACCGAGGACAACGTCATCGGCATCGACACTGTGGTCGCCGAAACCCGGCGCCGGCTACCGCGCACCGCGATTCTGCTGCTCGGCATCCTCCCCAGTCAGCGCAGCGACTGGGCAACCCAAACCACGCTGGAAGTCAATCGCGCCCTGGCCGCCAAATATGGGGCCGGCGGTGTACCCGGCGTCAGCTACCTCGATCTGGCGCCGGTGTTCGTGCATGGTGGCGTACTCGATCGAAGTCTGTTCCTCGACCCGTTGCTGCAGCCTCCTGATCCGCCGCTGCATCCAACGGCGCAGGCCCAGGAGCGCATGGCCGCCGCAATGGAGCCCTTGCTGTCAAAGCTGCTCGGCGACCGCAACCACGCCCGCTCCTGAGGCGTGTCAGCAGCGCCCCATCGCTGGTGTCATGGGAGGCTGGCGAACGCCATTGATCAGCCCCGCACCCGCGCCGCGGTGATCATGCCCCAGGTCGAGCCGCAGCTTGGGGAGCGGTCGGGTCGACATCGCCACGGCCGCTCCGCGATCGTGGCACAGCCGGTAGCCGCCGGCCTCGTTGACCAAAATACGCGCAGCCGTCGCGTTGGATTCGATTTTCCGGCGCAGCCGGTAGATATGGGTCTCGACGGTATGCGTGCTGGCGCCGGCATTATAGCCCCACACATCGCGCAGCAGTTGCTGGCGTGTCACCGGCTCGCTGCCTGATCGATACAAATATTTCAGTACCGAGGCCTCCTTCTCGGTGAGACGGATGCGCATGTTCTCCACCGGATTGACCAGCACGCGCGTGCCAGGGCGGAAATGATAGGGGCCGATCACCAGCACCACATCCTCGCTCGACTCATAGGCGCGGATCTGAGCGCGCAGTCTCGCGGTCAGCTCGGCCAGCCGCAGCGGCTTGAGCACATAGTCGTTGGCCCCGGCATCGAGGCCGCGCACCACATCCTGCTCCCGGGCGGCAGCGGTCAGCATGACGATGGGCACCCGCGCCCCGCCGCGCCGCAGCTGCATGCACAACTCGGCACCATCGATATCGGGCAGCGCCAGATCGAGCAAAATGACATCGAAGCGTGTGTCCCGTGACAGCACGCGCGCCGCGGCGTCCGCCCCGGTGGCGGCCTCGGTCACCCGAAACGCCTGGCTGGATTCGAGCGCCGCCGCCAGCGTGCTGCGCAGCGTCCGATCATCGTCGACAATCAGAATATGTTTCAATCCGACCATAACCCTGTCCTCCGAAATGGCGCGCCCGGTGGGCTGCGACCATCGGAGAGTGCCGGGAGTGGTTCGGCTGGCCTGTGACGTGCGTCACAGGCACGCTACGATTTTGGCGCGTCACCCAAGGATATCGCGGTCGCCACGCGGGATAGGGCCGCGGCTGCTCGGTCGGCGAACGCCGCGGCAATCGGCGACGTGCCATCCCGCGCGATCTGCCGTGCGCAGATCGCGGCGGCCGTCGCCGCCGCCGCCGCCCGATCCGCCGATTCCATCACATCGTCGAGCATGCCAGGTATGGCACCAGCATCGGCCGTCACCGCCAGTAGTGCCGCCCGCTCGGCCGCCTCACAGGCGCGGCCTGCACTTTGCTCGGCTTCGACCAATTCGGCACGGCGCAGGATAAGCCACGCCTCGTGACCCGCCGCCGCATCGCGCACCGGAGGAGCGCGGTCGCGTAGCGTGACACAAAAATACCATAGCACAGCGACCGCCCATGGTACCGCGGCAGCCACGCCAGCGGCATCGCTCAACGACATTGAGTCGGGGCCTGACGCATATATTCCGATATAGCAACATTATCGGATGTAGCCAAGGTCTGGCCAAAGCGAGCGGGCGGATAGCCACCCCGCTCGCTGACGCCAACCGGCTATATTCGGCCCATCACCAGCAGCACGACCAGGATGATCACGATGAGCCCGATGCCGCCTGTCGGCCCGTAGCCCCAGCCGGCACTCATGCCGTAGCCGCCGCCGCCGAGCAGCAACACGATCAGAACAATCACGAGAATGGTGGACATGTGCGGTCTCCCTTTGCCCGGACATGACGCGCCGGGGCAAGAATGGTTCCGCAGGTCGATCAAGCAAGGATGGTGCTGCTGGACAGGATTGAACTGTCGACCTCTCCCTTACCAAGGGAGTGCTCTACCACTGAGCTACAGCAGCGCCGGGCCATGCCAGCGGCCGACTTCCTAGACTCTCGCTTGCCCCAGCGCAACCCCGCCGCAGCCGTCGTGCCTACCGCCCACGCTGGTGACGCCCCTGGGCCAGTTCGCTCACCATGCCATGCAACGTGCGCAGCTCCTGCTCTGTCACCTCGCCGCGTTGGAACAGATGGCGGATATTGCGCACCATGCCGGGCCGCTTCGGCTGGTTGCGCAGAAACCCGCTGGCATCCAATTCGGCCACCAGATGGGTCAGGAAATTCTCGAGATCCCGCTTGGTCGCCACCACGGTCTCATTGGTCATCAGCTCGCGCGGCGGGGTGGTGTCCGCAGCACTCCACCATTCATAGGCCATCACCATCACCGCCTGGGCGAGGTTGAGCGACATGAAGCCAGGGTTGAGGGGATAGCGCACCAAGGCGTCGGCACACGCCATATCATCATTGTCCAGCCCGGCCCGCTCCGGCCCGAACAGCAGCCCCGCCCGCAGCCCCCGGCCACAAATCTCGCGCAGTTCGCTGGCTGCCCCGCGCGCCGTCAACACCGGCTTCACGATGTGGCGTGGCCGCGGGCAGGTGGCAAACACGTGCTGCAGGTCGGCGACCGCATCGGCCACCGTGGCATGCACCGTGGCGGCATCCAAAATTCGATCGGCACCCGACGCGGTGCGCCACGCCTGCGCCTGTGGCCAGCCGTCGCGTGGGGCGACCAGCCGCAGCTCGAACAAGCCGCCATTGCCCATGGCCCGCGCGACGGCGCCGACATTATCGGCAAGCTGCGGCCGCACCAGGATCACCACCGGGCTGTTGCCGATCGGCGCCAGCGCGGCCCCCCCGTCCCGCCCAGTCATCGACAGGGCATCACGAGCCGCGTCTGGTGCGCAGCCAGTCCGTGCTGCCGTCCGGACGGTCCTCCAGCGCGACGCCCATGCCGTCGAGCAGCGTTCGCAGCCGGTCCGCCTCCGCCCAGTCGCGAGCACGCCGTGCCGCCACTCGGCCATCGACCAGCGCCTGGATTTCCGCCCCATCGTCACCCTCGCCATGGAACCATGCGGGGTCTCGAAGCAGCCCCATGAGCTCACCCGCCGCACGCAAGCCGGCCGCGGCCGCGGCGTCGCCGGCCATCGCGGCATCGGCCAGGCCATGCATCAGGCTCAGCGCCAGCGGCGTATTGAGGTCGTCGCACAGCGCCTCCAGCACCGCGAGCGGCACCTCACCCCTATCCGCGGGCGTGCGCTCCAGCGCACGATAGAACCGGTCGAGCTCTTTTCGTGCCTCGACCAGCCCGGCCTCCGAGAAATCCAGCTCGCCGCGATAGTGGGTGCGCAACAGCAGCAGCCGGATCGCCTCCGCCGGCACGCGCGCCAGCAATTCGCGCACCGTGAAGAAATTGCCCAGACTCTTGGACATCTTCTCGCCGTTGATCGTCAGCATGCCGTTATGCACCCACAGCGTCGCGAACCGGCTGCCAGGGAATGCGCACACCGATTGGGCCAGCTCGTTTTCATGGTGCGGGAACAACAGGTCGGTCCCGCCGCCATGGATATCGAAATTCTCGCCGAGATACCGCCACGACATGGCGCTGCACTCGATGTGCCATCCCGGTCGCCCGCGACCCCATGGACTGTCCCAGCCCGGCAGTTCGGGCCCGGACGGCTTCCACAGCACGAAATCACCTGCATCGCGCTTATAAGGCGCCACATCGATCCGCGCACCGGCCAGCAGCTCGTCAGGGCTGCGGCCCGATAGCTTGCCGTAGTCGGCGAAGCTCGGCACCGCGAACAGCACGTGGCCCTCCGCCGCATAAGCGTGCCCGCCGGCGATCAGCCGCTCGATCAGCACGATCATCTCGGCAATATGCTCGGTGGCGCGCGGCTCGATATCCGGCCCCGCGACGCCGAGGGCTCGCATATCGGCGGTGAAATCGTCCGCCGTCTGTGCGGTCACCTGCCCGATGGACAGGCCGCTTGCAGCCGCCCGCGCGTTGATCTTGTCATCGACGTCGGTGATGTTGCGCACATACGTCACCCGCGGGTATAGCGCCCGCAACAGCCGCGCCAGCACGTCGAACACCACCTCCGGACGGGCATTGCCGACATGGGCGAGATCGTACACGGTCGGGCCGCACACGTACATGCGCACATGCCCGGGATCGATCGGCCGCAGAGTTTCACGGCGGCGGGTCAGGTTATTGTGCAGGCGGACGTCTGGCATGGCGTTACTCGGTATAAGGTGACCGGATCAGGATGACCGGCATGGCGAGGACCAGCAGTGGCCGGACCCGCCTTGTCAACCAGACCGCAGCGGAACGCAACGCGGCACTATGACGCGGGCGCATACTCTGGCTTGACAAGCCGGGGCGACGGTGGACCTTTCCGCCCGACCGTACGACGCCGGATTGAAACACGCTCATGAAACTCGGATTGCTGGCCATCGTCATCGGTGGCGCCACCGTGATCGGCCTGGTGTCGTGGTTCGGGGTCCGATCGATCGGGCACGAGGTACTCGAGGCCGGATGGATCATCCCGCTGACCGCCCTGCTGATGCTGGTGCAGCTCACCCTGTCGGCCTTCGCGTGGCGGACCGTCATGGGAGAACCGGTGCCGGGCCTCGGGCGCTATGCCCGCATCCGTTGGATCCGCGAGTCGGTGAACTCGCTTCTCCCTGTGGCTCAACTCGGCGGCAATCTGGTGGGTATCCGCATGCTCACCCAGAGCGGACTGCCCGGCGCGCTCGCCGGCGCGGGCACCACGCTTGACCTCACCATCGAGGCAGGCACCCAGTTCCTCTACACACTGGCCGCTTTCGGTGTGCTCGCCACGATCGACATGGCCCGTGGGGCGCAACCATGGGTCGGCTGGGTGCTCGCCAGCATGGCGATCGCCGTGATCGGTTTCATTCTGGCCCAGCGTGCCGGGATGCTCCGCCTGATCGAATGGCTGGCGCTGCGGCTGACCAAGATGTTCCCTGCTTTGTCCATGGAGGCGGTCCGCGGCCTGCACGCTGAATTGATGCGCCTGCACCACGACGGCGCGGCTCTGGTCAAAGCCAGCCTGCTGCATCTGCTGTCCTGGGCTCTCGGCACTTTCGAGACGTGGCTGGCGCTCACCGCGATGGGTCGCCGGCCCTCTCTCGCCGAAGCATTCGTCATCGAAAGCCTCGGTATGGCGGCCCGCAGCGCCGGCTTCGCGGTGCCTGGCGCACTTGGCGTTCAGGAGGCGGGCTTCATCGTCGTGTGCGACCTGTTCGGCATCCCGCCGGACGCCGCCATCGCCCTGTCGATGGTCAAACGGGCCCGCGAACTGCTGGTCGGCATCCCCGGCCTGGTGGCCTGGCAATGGAGCGAGGGCAAGCGGTTGATCAACGTCACGCGTGGCGGGCGGGGGTAAACGGACGCACGTCATCAGCGGCTTACCTGCGACCGTCCTCCCCGCCTCCGGTCTCGGGCACGTAGGTTCGCATCTTGCCTGGGTTCAGCAGTCCGGCAGGGTCCATCAGGCGTTTGAATGCCGGTTGTTCGGCACCAATGCGTTTGTGCCCGGCGCCGTCTTCCAGCGTCACCACGTGTGGGTTGGCGACGCGGATGCCGCGCGCCTCCATCTCTGCGATAATCTCCCACAATCGCTCGGCAGTACTGAACTTCACCACCTGCAGTCCGCTGCAGGTGAGACGGCCCGCGACGCGGAGAAATTCCAGATGGATCATCACTTCGTCGCCGTAGGCCAGATGGGTCGCCTGGATCAGTTCCAACGTGCCGTCCGGCGGAAACAACGTTTGCAGATAGGTCACCGACTTGTCGCGGCGCAGGGCATGCAAAGTGGTATGGTTCCACGTGTATTCATACGCCGGAATCAGCTCCGGGCTCAGCTCCGCATCGGCGGTGGGCCGGCACAGGATTTCGGTGCCCCCGAATTCCGCCAGCAGATCGCGCCAAGCGGTCAGCGCATGCCGTGCCACCATGGCGATCACCACATGCTTGCCCTCGGCAACCTCGAGATTGCGAAGATTCTGGGGCAGCGGGGAGGCAACCACGCTGGCCAGCTTCTTCGCGATGCCGTCCGACAGGCCGAAAGTACGAGCACAGCGAACGGCCGTCATGAGGTCATCGAAACTCCCGATCACATCCATCCAAGGCAGTTTTGGCGCCAGCGGGATGGTCAATGCCGTGATGATCCCGGTGGTGCCATAGGCATGGTTGACCTGGTTGACCGCGTCTCCGGTCAGCGTCACCACGCGCGGTTCGCGCTCGCAGGACACCACGCGAGCGGCGACGATGTTGCCGCGCTCCCGCAGGCCGCCATAGGTCACCGAGCCGATGCCACCACTGCCGCCGGCGACGAAACCGCCAATGGTGGCGGTTCGCTTGGTGGACGGGTACATCCGCAATTCCCAGCCATCGGCCGCGACGGCACGCTCGATGTCGATCAGCCGGCAACCCGGCTGCACCGTCAGCAGGCCGCCATCCAGATCGAGCACCTTGTCCATGCTGGTCATGTCCAGCACGACCCCGCCCTCCAGCGGCACTGCTTGGCCGTAATTCCCTGTGCCCGCCCCGCGCGCCGTCAATGGCACGCCACGGCGCGCGCACAGGCTACAAACCGCAACGACATCAGCCTCGTCGCGAGGGCACACGATGAGGTCGGCGGACTTGCTGTTGAGCTGGTCCTTGAGGATCGGGCTGTACCAGAAAAAATCGCGGCTTTTCTGACGCACCAGCGCGCGCTCTGTAATCACCGGGATATCGCCCAATTCAGCGATGAAGCCGTCCACATCGATCATGTCGCGCATCCCATCATATCGTCGAGCTCCGCATAGTCCGGTAGCATCGTGTCGATCCGCTGTCCCGCGCGCAGCACGATCCGATCGGATTGCGGCCGCGCCAGCAGTTCGTTCATAGAGCGCGCGTTGAAGATCACCAGATCTGCGATCGAACCCACGGCAATGGTTCCGTGCGGCACACCCATCTGAGCCGCCGGTGTCGCAGTCACCGCCCGCGACCAGCCGTCGAACGGGTGATCGAGATGGGCGATCCGCACCGCTTCGCGAAACACCTCCAGCATATCGTGATCGCCATAGGCATAAAACGGATCACGACAATTGTCGCTGGCGACGGAAACCTCGACGCCCGCCGTCCGCATCTCGTGCAGCAATGTCACGCCGCGTCGGCGCGGCGTTTGCCCAGCCGTCCGATCCTGCAGATACATGTTGCACATCGGCAGACTGACGACCGCCATGCCGGCCTGCGCCATCAGGGCAAGGGTGCGCGCCACCTCGTCGGCAGGCTGGGTCGTGAGACTGCAGCAATGTCCCACCATTATGCGACCGGTAAACCGTTGCCTGATCGCCGCCTCCGCGATCACCGGCAGCGAATGGGCGCCCTTATCAAGGCTCTCATCGACATGCATGTCGAGGCCGACACCATGATCCGCCGCCAAACCCAACAACGCCTTGATACGCCGCGCGAGGTCTGGCATGGGGAATATAACGGCGCCCAAGGTGCCCGCATTGGCGGCCACCAAACCGGCCAGCTCGCGGGCGAAGGAAAGATCATCCAGCGCATCCAGCGGCACCAGCGAACTTGCCTGCAGGGTCATCCGGCCCCGCCAGGTCTCGCGCAGTTCGGCGAACAGCGGCCACGAAATCCGATGCTGTGGGCTCAGCGAGTCGAGATGGGTGCGGATCGCAACGGTACCGTGGGCCATGGCACAGCGCAGACCAAACTCGAATCGGCGGGTGATATCGGCGACCGTCCAACGTGCCCGGCGGTCCGCCCCGACGGTCCGCAGCGCGCCCGCGAAACTGCCATCCGGGTTGGCCGCTCTCGGCCAGATGTGCCCCTTGTCGAGATGCGTATGGGCATCAACGAACCCGGGCCACACCATCCGGCCGGCAAGATCCCAACCAGGACCAGGAGAGTGGGGGCGCAGTCCGGCAATCAAGCCATCCGAGAGCTCGATATCGAACAACCCATCCACATCGGCAAGACAGGCGCGGCGTAAGACGCCCCCGTGAGGTGGGATGCAAGTTGGCATCCCACCACCGGCCATTACGCCTTCCGCATGCCAATCGCATATTTTTTGTCGACGAACGCCGTCGTATACGCCTTGTGATAATCAAGACTGGCCGGATACAGACCGGCCTTGGACATGGTGGAGAAGAAATCCTTCCACCGCGCCTCGGTCATCGCCCCCACGCCCATGGTCACCGCGTCACCGGAATCCACCAGCCCATACTGCTTCATCAGCTTGATCGAACTGTCGATCCCATCTTGCGTCATGTCCTTGTTGTCCTTGAGGATCATGTCGTTGCCAGGCTTCGGATCGCCGTAGATATAATCATACCAGCCTTCGATCGAGCCGTTCACGAACGCCTGTACTGTCGCGGGATCGTCGCTGATCGTCTTGCTGCGCGCCAGCACGACGTTGGAGTAGCTGGTGTAGCCATGGTCGGCCAGCAGGTTCACCACCGGCATCTGCTTCGTCGCCTTCTCCACCTCATGCGGCTCGGCGGTGACAAATCCCTGCTGAATCGCCGTCTTGTCGGCCAGGAACGGTGCCAGGGAATAATTGTACGGGCGTGCCTGATCGTCGGAAAACCCATATTTTGCCTTTAGGAACAGCCAATAACCGCTGCGGGCGGCGGCCGAAATCATGATCGGCTTACCCTTCATAGACTCCAGCGTGTTGGACCCCGCGCCAGGATGCGAGATCAGGCATTGCGGATCCTTCTGGAAGAACGCCGCCACCGCCTGCACGGGGATGCTGTGTTCAGCCGAGTTGAGCGCCCCGAAACTGCCAGACGACATCTGGAAATCCACCACGCCACCGGCGATCAGCTGCTCGGGATTGACACCTGGGCCACCCATGCGGATCGAGACGTCCAGCCCGTGTTTTGCGTAAAAGCCCTTCGCCACCGCTTGATAAAATCCGCCGTGCTCGGCCTCCGCCAACCAGTCGGTGCCAAATGTCACCTTCTTCATGGCAGTCTGCGCGCGGGCCAGCTTGCCGCCGATCGCGGCCGCGGCGACGCCAGCGAACAAGGCACGGCGCGGCAAATGCGTCATGGACGAGGCGGTCATATCAACGACTCCCTAAAAGTTTTCATGCTCTCAGCGCTCACGTTGCGTCGCACTTTCATGCCACTTGCGCAACACCAGATGCGACAGCACGCTGAACGCCAGAAAGATCAGCACACCGGTCACCGACAAGAGAATCAGCGCCGCATACATGCGTGGAATATCCAGGCGGAAGCTGCTCTCCAGAATGCGATACGCCAGCCCCGACCCGCCGCTCGCGGTGCCGGCAGTGAATTCCGCGACAACCGCGCCAATAAGACTGAGGCCACCGGCAATCTTGAGACCGCCAAAGAAATACGGCATCGCCCCGGGGAGGCGCAAATACCACAGGACCTGCCAGCGTTTCGCCCGGTACAGCCGCATCAGATCGAGATAATTATGGTCGATCGAATTCAGTCCCAACGTGGTGTTCGACAGAATCGGAAAGAACGCGACGATCCAGGCACAGATCAGCAGGGCTGCCTGCGTGTTCTTCACATAGATGAGGATCAGCGGCGCAATGGCAACGATCGGGGTCACCTGCAGGATCACGGCATAGGGGAACAGGCTGGCCTCGATCCACTTCGACTGGGCGAACAAAATGGCAAGCCCGCCGCCGAAAATGATCGCTGCCGCCAGTGCCATCCCAGTGACCTTCAGCGTCACCAGCAGGGAGTCGTACAATGTCCCCCAGCCCTCGATCATCGATTGCCCGATCGCAATCGGTCCCGGCAGAATATAGGGCGGAATATCATCCAGCCGGACAAACGCCTCCCACGCCACCAGCAGCAACGCGCCAACCAGGATGGGCAGCACCAGCGTCATGATCGAGCCGATGCGCGAGCCGCCGGATGTCGTCATCTCCAGGGACGGCGGATCAGCCGGCATGGGTCGCCTCCTCCTGTTCGCCCATCGCCGCGCGTAGGGCGGCACTCACCACGCGGCAGTAATGATTGTACGTCTCGCTGGTGCGATACGCCTCGTCGCGCGGAAACGGCGCGTCGATGGGGATATCGGCCACGACTCGCCCGGGCCGCGCGGCCATCACGATGATGCGGCTGGACAGAAACACCGATTCGAACACGCTGTGCGTCACGAACACAATCGACAGCTGCTTGGCCGCCCACACCGACAAGATGTCGTTGTTGAGTCGCGAGCGGGTAATCTCATCAAGGGCCGCGAACGGCTCGTCCATCAGCAGCATGGTGGGACTGGTCACCAGCGCGCGCGCGATCGACACGCGCATCTTCATGCCGCCTGACAATTGCCGTGGATAAGCTTGCTCGAACCCCGACAGCCCCACGCGGGCCAGGGCCTCATCCACCACCGGGCGTGCCGCGGCCTTGCCGACGCCCTTCATGCGCAATGGCAAATACACGTTCCCGAACACTGTGCGCCACGGCATCAACGTCGGCTCCTGGAACACGAAACCGAGATCGACGCCCTGGCTCCTGCCACCCTTGGCGGCTGACCATTCGATGGTGCCGCGAGACGGCGTGGTGAGCCCGGCGATCATCCGCAGCGCGGTCGATTTGCCGCAGCCGGACGGCCCCAACAGGCTGACGAACTCGCGCGGCGCCATCTCCAGATTGAGGCCACTCAGCGCCAGTGTGCCGTTGGCAAACAATTTGTCGACCCCGGCGATACGGATCAGCGGCTGGCTGGCGGCAACATCCATGCGACGATCCTATCTCCGGCGTCGATTTTTGCGACAAGGAACTTTGCCACATCATGGCAACGAATGCGCTGGCCATATCAAGCAAGCCCTGTGCCGCGCCACCCGCTTGGTCAGGCCCACCAAGCCACCTGGCCAAGCCATCTGCTCAAATGCTGCGGACCGACATGCGGCGGCGGCCCGCCGTCAATAGACCTCGCTATACAGAGCACACCGCGCCGCCTCGTCGAGCTCAGCCGTCATCCGGATTTCCGCGCGTTTGTGACGCAGATAAGCGTCCAGAAACATCGGCCCGAGCCAGCCCCGCGCGATGTCATCGGCCTCCAGTGCGGCGAGTGCGGCCTCCAGGCTGGTGGGAAACCCAGCCGCCTGCTCGCGCGCCGGCAAGGCGAGCCGCCGGCGGATGCCATCGACGCCGGCATGCACCAGCGCGCCCAACGCCAGATAGGGGCTGGCCGCGCCATCGGCCGCGCGGAACTCGACATTCAGCTGACGCGCGACGTCGCTATGCGGCAGGTCGTTGGGCGGGCACACGCGCAGCGCAGCCTCGCGGTCGGCGTGCGCGAGATAGGCCTCGGTGGGTGCGAAGCGGTGCGGGCGTAACCGGATATAGGACGTCGGACACGGTGCGGTCAGTGCCAGGATCGCCGGCAGATGATGCAGCACGCCAGCCGCGAAATGGGCCGCATCGGTCGATAGACCGAGCGGCCCCTCGGGCGCGTGGGTGCGGCCGAACCCATCGACGTCCCGAAAACTGAAATGGATATGCACCCCGCTGCCCACGCCTGCGGGGTCGCGGATCGGCGTGAAGCTGGCGCGATGGCCCAGCCGCAAGGCGGTCGCCCGCACGATTTCCCGCAATGCCACAGCCTGGTCGGCCGCCCGCATGCCCAGCGCGGGTTCGCAGGTGATCTCGAACTGCTGCACGCCGAATTCCGGCATGAAACTGTCCGGCACGATGCCGGTCTGGCGCAACGCCGCCGTCAGCACCTCCCCGAACACCCCTTGCCGACGCCAGGCGTCGAGGCTGTACGGCGCGCCGGGACGATCGGCCACGCCGTCATACCAGAACTCATGCTCGAACGCGGCCAGCAACGTGCAGCCGCAAACCATTTGCAGGTCCGCCAACGCCCGACGTAGGAAGTCACGCGGGCAGCATTCCCACGGCGTGCCGTCCGGCATCCGGATGTCACCCATCAGAAAATGCTCGCCGGGCGCGCCATCTTCGAAGTTCACTCGGAATTCGGCCGACGGGTCCGGCACCAGCATCATCTCCCCGGTGGCCCCGAACGGCGTGTCGGCAATCGGGCCGAGTGCGGAGATCATCGAATTGGTCTGGATCCAGCCAACCCCGTTCAGCAGCCGAGACGGCAGCTCGCTGGCGGGGAATCCTTTGCCGCGCACGCGACCGGACATCTCACAGGTACAGGCCATGATCAGCGGCTCACGAATCACGATGCGCTGCCCCGAGGTTATTACCCACGGATGTTGCGGGGCCCTTCGCAGCGCGTCAAATTCACCGACGCATCAAGGAGACTGCCGACATGGCCGAGATGAGTCGCGACGTGCCGATCGATCCCGCCCACGCCGCCCTGCTGATCATCGACATGCAGAACTACAATGCCCATCCGGACGGCGCCGAATATGCGGGCTGGAGCGAAGCCGAGCGCGCGGAAAAGCTCAGCTACCTGTTCCGTACCCTGCGCGACACGGCGGTGCCGAACATGCGGCGCCTGCAGGCAGCCTGCCGCAAAGGAGGCATCGAGGTGCTGCAGACGGTGATCGAAAGCCTGACGCTGGATGGGCGCGACCGCAGCCTGGACTACAAGATCAGCGGCTTCAACGTGCCGCGCGGCTCGTGGGACGCCAAGGTGATCGACGAGTTGGCACCGGTGGGCGACGAGATCGTCATCCCGAAAACCTCCTCCTCGGTGTTCATCTCGACCAACATCGACTACGTGCTGCGCAATCTCGGCGTGCGCTCGCTGATCATCGCGGGGATGATGACGGACCAATGCATCGATTCCGCGGTGCGCGACGCCTGCGATCTTGGATATCTCGTCACCACGGCGACCGACGCCTGTGCCACAGCCAGCCAGGAACGCCACGACTGGTCGCTGCGCAATGCCGCCGGCTACAGCCGCCAGCGCACAACGGCGCAGCTGGTTGAAGAGATCGAGCGTTTGACCTCGTAGGGTGAGACGCCCCGTAGCGTCCCACCCTGTCGGATCAGATTCGGATCAGATGTAGTATTCGGTCAGTGGCGCGAATCCGTTGAACCGCTGACTCGCATAAGTCGTCACATAAGCGCCCGCCGCCTGCAGCTCCACGCGATCACCGTCGGCCAGCGCCAGCGGCAGCCGATAATTGCTGCGCTCATATAGGATATCGGCGCCGTCACAGGTCGGACCCGCGATGCTGACCGGTCCGGTCGGCGAGCCGTCATGCGGCGTGGTGATGCGGTATTTGATCGACTCACCCTCGGTCTCGGCGAGCCCGCCAAAACGGCCGATGTCGAGATACACCCAGCGCTGCGGATCACTGCTGCCCCGCTTGCTGACGAGTACGACCTCGGAACAAACCACGCCTGCGTCGGCCACCACGAAGCGGCCGGGCTCGATCACCATCTCCGGCAGCGCATTGCCGAACGCTTCGGTCATCGCGCGCATGATGGCGTCACCAAACTGGTCGATCTCCGGCACCTCGTCGCGATAGCGCGTAGGGAAGCCGCCGCCGAGATTGATCATACGAATGTTCACACCAGCATCGCGCAGATCCGTGAACAGCAGACCGACACGGCTGATCGCCGTCTCGTACGCCGCAGCACTGGTCTGCTGGCTCCCGACGTGGAATGACAGGCCATATGGGTCGAGGCCCAGGTCGGCCGCCTGCAGCATCAGGTCGCGAGCGCTCTCCACGTTGGTGCCGAACTTGCGTGACAATGGCCACTCGGCCCCGTCGTTCTCGACCAGGATGCGGCAATAGACGCGGCTGCCCGGTGCATGGCGCGCCAGTTTGCGAAGTTCCTCGATCGAGTCGAACGCAAACATGGTCACGCCGGCGGCGTGCGCGCTGGCGATCGCCGAACTCTTCTTGATGGTATTGCCATAGCTCAACTTGGCCGGCTGGGCGCCAGCATCCAGGCAAGCCTGAATCTCTTCAAAACTCGCGGCGTCGAAATTGCTGCCAAGGCGCACCAACCGGTCCAGCACCTGTGGCGCCGGATTGGCCTTCACGGCGTAATAGATCTGCGCCAACGGCAATGCCTGCTGCAGCGCGCGGAAATTGCTTTCCACACGGTCCACATCAAGCACCAGACACGGCGTAGCCGGCTGGTGGACAGCAAGGTAACGGGCGATCTTAGACATCGCACGTGTCCTCCCCTGATGAAACATCCGCCTGAATCAGGCAGCGGACGTGATTGCGAAACGGTCGAACGAACCAGCGACCAGATGAAGAACCCCATGCAAGCGGCATGGGGTCCGGACTGCCAGAACGCTTGACGTCGTTACGTAACCCGGTCGCGAGGACCATTCAGGGCCAGAGGCACGTGCGTTGCTGCGTGAGGGTCACATAGGGTCCATCCCCCTGGCACGCAAGTGATTTTTGCGCTCTCACCGGTACGGCATGCGATACCTGCCATCACCAGGATAAATGGCAGCACCATACGCGGGGATGGCACATCAGTGGCGGATCGACGCGGAGTCGCACGGGGATGGCTGGGATGGGCCCGACATTGGTGGGCGCCGCTGCTGCCCACGCTGACACGCCTGAACAGCCACCGCACCGCGCTGGCGGCGGCGGGCTGTGCATTCTATGCAACCCTGGCCCTGTTCCCGACGATCAGCATGCTGGTGGCGCTGTACGGCCTTGCGTTCAATCCGGTCAGTGTGGAGTCGCAACTCGATCTGCTGCACGACCTGCTGCCACCGGAGGCCGATACGTTGATCTCGCGCCAGGTACACGCCCTGGTCAGTCAGCCGCACGCGGCGCTGGGGATCAATGTGGCCGTCAGTGCGGCGATCGCTCTATGGACCGCGGCGACCGGCACCAAATCCATGCTGGCCGCCCTCAACCTGGCTTATCGCGAGACCGAGCGTCGCGGCATCATTCAATTCCAGTTGACCGGTCTCGTCATGACTCTGGCGGCAATCCTCGCCGGAGTACTGGCCATGGCGCTCCTGGTGGCGCTGCCCGTGGTCGCTCGCATGATCCACATGCCCGAGGTCTTCGGCGGCCTGCTACACCCGGCATCCCTGGGCATCCTGGTGCTGTTCGTCGGGCTGTCACTGGCGGCACTCTATTGGTTCGGCCCCTCCCGCCGCCCCGGTCGACGCTACCGCGTGCTGCCCGGCACCGTGCTGGCGACGTTCCTTTGGCTCAGCGCCTGCGAGCTGTTTTCCCTCTATGTCGGCCGCATCGCGAGCTTCGATGTGACCTATGGCCCACTCGGCGCGGTGGCCGGCGTCATGCTGTGGTTCTGGGTGTCGGTTTATGCCGTGCTGGCCGGGGCCGAGCTAAATTCGGCGCTGGAACTCGAAGGCGGCTCCGCAACAGTCAGCGAATAAGCCCGGTCAACGGGCTGGATGGGTCCGCCCCCATCCGCCGCGGCATGCGCCCCGCCAGATGCGCCAGCCGCCCGGCCTCCACTGCCCGGCGCATGGCGCGCGCCATCACAATCGGGTCGCGCGCATGGGCGATTGCCGAGTTCATCAGCACGGCAGTGCAGCCCAATTCCATTGCAATGGCAGCGTCGGAGGCGGTACCGACACCAGCATCGACGATCAGCGGGACGTCGCTCTGCTCGATCATCATGGATATCATTGCCGGGTTCTGCAGGCCGAGGCCCGAGCCGATCGGGGCGCCGAGCGGCATCACTGCGACACAGCCCATCTCCTCCAGCCGCTTGGCGGCAACCGGGTCGTCGGCGCAGTAGACCATCACCTCGAAGCCGTCTTTCAACAGCGCCTCGGCGGCCTCGAAGGTGGCGCGCATGTCGGGATACAGATATGGTGGCGGCCCGAGCACCTCGAGCTTCACCAGATTCCAGCCGCCTGCCTCGCGTGCCAGACGCAGCGTGCGCACGGCATCATTGGCGGTATGGCAGCCGGCGGTGTTGGGCAGATAGGTATAGATTTTCGGATCGACGTAATCCTGCAGCATCGGGGCTCCAGCGTCAGACAGATTGACCCGGCGCACCGCCACGGTGACCATCTCCGCCCCGCTCGCCTCGATCGCGGCAGCGGTCTCCTCAAGGTCGCGATACTTACCGGTGCCGACGATCAGCCGCGAGTGAAAGCGTCGGCCGGCGATCATCCAGCCATCCTCGCCATCAAGGATGCCGCCCGGCTCGGATGTCAGATCGCCCCGCTCTGGCGGGGTGATCTCGTCCATGATGTCCTCTGGGACCGAGCTCATGTCAGCCTCCTCCGATGAAATGGACGATTTCCAGGCGATCGCCGGAGGCGAGCCAGACGTCGGCATAGGCGGATCGCGGTACGATCTCCGCGTTGCGCTCGACCGCGATTTTCCTGGTATCGAGTCCGATATGCCGCAGCAGGTCGGCGACTGTCAGCGGCCGATCGAAAGCCTGGCTTTTCCCGTTCAGCGTCACCTGAAGTGCGTCATTCATGGCCTAGACTATGGGTGTGTCAGCGGGCATCCACAAGAAACCGCAAGGCGGGTGTGGGCCGCCTCCTGCGCGCCCCTGCCGCCTCACATTGCGGCGCGGGGCCATGCCATGCTAGGCCGCCGCATGCCTCCCGTCTCAGATATGCCACTGATCGCCGTGCTGAACGGACCGAACATGAACATGCTCGGTCTCCGACAGCCGCATCTCTACGGCAGTGCCACACTCGACGATGTCGAGGCGCTTTGCGCGGAGACCGCCGACCAGCTCGGGCTTGCCATAGATTTTCGCCAGACCAACGGCGAAGGCGAGCTGGTCTCGTGGGTGCAGGAATATCGTGGCCGTGCCGCCGGCATCGTGATCAACCCCGCCGGCTACACCACCACATCGATCGCGCTGATGGATGCCCTGCTGGCGGTCGAACTGCCGGTGATCGAGGTGCATGTCACCAACATCCACCGCCGCGAGGAATTCCGGCAGCATTCTTTCGTGTCCAAGGCCGCGACTGGCGTGATCTGCGGACTCGGCGTCACCGGCTACGCCCTGGCGCTGACCGCCATGGCCGATTTGCTTCAGGAGCCCGTATGACCTCCCTTCCGTTCGACGCCGATGCCGTCCGGTCGCTGGCGATGATCCTGGCCGACACCGGCCTCACCGAAATCGAGATCGAGGGCAAAGAAGGCCGCATCCGGGTGGTGCGCGCGCAAGCCCCGGTGGCGGCTGCCCCAGCCGCGCTGGTGTCACTGAACCAGGCGGCTCCCCCACCAGCTCCGGCACCCGCGGCATCCGCGGCCCCCGCCGCGGCGCCGGACGACGCGGCGCACCCCGGCGCGGTGCTCAGCCCGATGGTCGGCGTCGCCTATCTGGCCTCGGAGCCAGGATCGGCCCCCTATGTCTCGCTGGGTCAGACCGTTGCCGCGGGGCAGACGGTGATGCTGATCGAGGCGATGAAGACGTTCAATCAGATCAAGGCGCCGAAGGCCGGCACCGTGACCCGGGTGCTGATTGCCGCCGGCGCGCCGGTCGAGTTCGGCCAGCCGCTGATGATCATCGAATAGCGCGCGAGGCCCGCTGCGTGTTTCATAAGATTCTGATCGCCAATCGTGGCGAGATCGCGCTACGCATCCAGCGCGCTTGCCGCGAGCTCGGCATCCCCACTGTCGCTGTGCATTCCACGGCGGACGCCACCGCGATGCATGTGCGCCTGGCCGACGAGAGTGTCTGTATCGGGCCGCCATCGGCACGCGAATCATACCTGAATGTGCCCGCCATCCTGTCGGCTGCCGCCATTACCGGGGCGGACGCCATTCACCCCGGCTACGGTTTCCTGTCGGAAAACGCCAATTTTGCCGAGATGGTCGAGGCGCACGGCCTGACCTTTATCGGCCCGTCGCCGGCGCATATCCGTATGATGGGCGATAAGATCGCCGCGAAAACCGCGATGGCCTCGCTCGGCGTGCCCCTGGTGCCGGGCTCGGACGGTGCCGTCGAATCACTGGACGACGCTGCCGTTATTGCCGCCAAGATCGGCTATCCCGTGCTAATCAAAGCCGCCGCCGGCGGCGGTGGACGCGGCATGAAGGTCGCCGGAAGTGCCGAGGCACTGGAGGAGGCCTGGCGCGTCGCACGCGCCGAGGCACGCGCGGCATTCGGCAACGATGCCGTCTATATCGAAAAATACCTCGATCGACCGCGTCATATCGAGCTGCAGATCATGGCCGATAACCATGGCAACGTTGTGCATTTCGGCGAGCGCGACTGCAGTCTGCAGCGGCGCCACCAGAAACTGCTGGAAGAGGCAGGCTCGCCCGCCCTCACCCAGGCTGAACGTGACGCGCTCGGCGCCACCGTTACAGCGGCCTTGAGCAAGCTTGGTTACCGCAACGCCGGCACGCTGGAGTTCCTCTATCAGGATGGGTCGTTCTCATTCATCGAGATGAATACCCGCTTGCAGGTTGAGCATCCGGTGACCGAAATGGTCTGTGGCGTCGATCTGGTGCGCGAGCAGATCCGCATCGCCGCGGGCCAGCCACTGGGCTACGGCCAGGACGCCGTGCGCATGTCGGGCCATGCGATCGAGTGCCGCATCAACGCCGAGGATCCGGACAGCTTCATGCCGACACCCGGTCGTGTCACCGCCTACCACGCGCCCGGTGGCCTCGGCGTGCGGGTCGATTCCGCGCTGTATGCGGATTACGTAGTGCCACCATATTACGACAGTCTGGTCGCCAAGTTGATCGTGCATGCGCCTACCCGTGCGGAGGCCATCGCCCGACTGCGCCGCAGCCTGGCGGAATTCGCGGTCGTCGGCATCAAGACGACCTTGCCGCTGCACCAGCGGATCATCGAAGACCCGCAATTCCAGGCCGGCGACTATACCATCCATTGGCTGGAGCGCTTCGTGGCCGGATTGTCATCTCGAAAAGACTAGCAACCGGGCGGCGGGAGTAGCGGCGCGAGCCCGATTTGGGCAAACTGCAGCAATGTCGCGACGCTCGTTCGAGGTGACCCCCGAGCTGATGCTGCGGGCCTATCGGTCAGGGCTGTTCCCGATGGCCGAGGCGCGCGGCAGCAAGCGTCTCTACTGGCTGGATCCGGAGATGCGCGGCGTGTTGCCGCTCGACGGTTTCCATCTGCCGAGGCGCCTGCTGCGTACCGTCGTTTCGGATAGTTTCGAGGTGTCGGCCGACCGCGATTTCGCCGCCGTCATTGCGGCCTGCGCCGAGGCGACGCCGGAGCGCGAGGAGAGCTGGATCAATCAGGAGATCAAGACCCTGTTCACCCGCCTGCATGTGATGGGCGCCGCGCACAGCATTGAGTGCCGCCAGGGCGGTGTGCTGGTCGGCGGCCTCTATGGCGTTCGCCTGGGCGGGGCGTTCTTCGGCGAGAGCATGTTCAGCCGCGCGCGGGACGCCTCGAAGGTGGCACTGGTGCATCTGGTGGCGCGGCTGCGGATCGGCGGCTTCCGCCTGTTGGATACCCAGTTCGTCACGGCTCACCTCAGCCAGTTCGGAGCGGTCGATATCCCACGCGCGCAATACCGCGAGCGGCTGGCCGCCGCGGTCGATCTGCCGGCACGCTGGTATGCGACGCTCGATCCCGCCACCCTGGACGGCGAATGCCGCCGCATCGCGGGGCGCGCATGAGGCGGGCAGTGCTGGCGTCAATCGCCGCGATGGTCTGGGCAATGGCGGCCCAGGCCGCCGATCCGCCACGACCCGATCGCCCGCTGACGCTGCCGACCCGGGATGTCGATGTGATCTACCGGCTCGGTCAGATCCATCCCGCGACCGAACCACGGGTGATCGAGCAGCGCCTGCGCTGGAACGCGAGCGCCGGCCTGATGCGGGTGGATCCGCCGACCCCGGGACTATATGTCATCCTCGACACCCACAGCCGCGTGATGTCCACGGTCCGTGAGGCGGACCATTCCGTGCTGCAGATCGCCAATACCGGCCCCATTCCTGGCACCCCCTCCGGCGCCCGCTTCATCCGGGAAGGCGAGGCTGTCGTCGCGTCGCTGCCCTGCACCGAATGGGAGACGACCGACATCGCCGGAGCACCAGCCTTGGTGTGCGTCACGGCGGACGGCGTGATGCTCCGCGCGCTGACATCCGGGCGCACCGTGATGGAAGCCACACACGTGACGTACGGCGCGATGGACCCCGCAACATTCCGTGTGCCCAGCGACTATACCATCGTCGCCCCGCCAGCACGGCCTGGCAAATGACGGCGCGCCGGTTTGCAACACCCTGGCGCGACCATGCCGGACGGCTCTCCGCGCTGAAGATCGTCACCTTGCTGGTGGCGATCACACCCGGCGCGCAGCTGGGACTGCAATGGGCAACGCATGACCTCGGCGGCCGCCCGATCACCGAACTTATCCACGGCACCGGCGACTGGACGGTGCGATTCCTGCTTGCCTCGCTGGCCGTCACTCCGCTGCGTCACGTGCTCAACTGGCCGCGCGTGCTGCTGCTGCGACGTATGCTGGGCGTCACCGCCGCCGTCTACGCCGCGAGCCATTTTCTGCTCTATTGCGTCGATCAGAAGTGGCGGATGGTGACCGTCGCGAGCGAAATCGTACTGCGTTTCTATCTGACGATCGGCTTCGTGGCGTTGCTGGGCCTGCTGACGCTGGCCATCACCTCCACCGACGGCTGGCAGAAAAAACTCGGCCGGCGCTGGAAGCAACTGCACCGGATCGTGTTCCCGATCACGACACTGGCGGTATTGCATTACGCCCTACAGTCGAAATCCGACGTGACCGCGGCAGTGATCGCCGCCGGCGTGTTCGTCTGGCTGGCGCTATGGCGCTACGAGCCCCGTCGCTGGCAGGCCAAGCTCTGGCCACTGCCGCTGATCGCCATCGGGGCAGGGCTGATCACCGCCGGCATTGAGACCGCCTGGTACGGGCTGGCCACCGGTGCCAACGCCGAACGCGTGCTGCTGGCCAATCTGGATATACGCTTCGGTCTCCGGCCCGCCCTGCAGATCGTGCTGGCAGCCCTGTTGCTGGCGCTGATTGCGGCAGCCCGGCGGGTGCCGTGGCGGCTAGGCAAGCAAGTCAGCCCGGCACGTGCTTCGGCGACCGTTACTTCACCGCCGCCGCGGCGGCCATGACCTCGGCGGCGTGCCCCGGGACTTTCACCTTGCGCCAGATCTTGGCGATCTTGCCGGCACCGTCGATCAGGAACGTGGTGCGTTCCATGCCCATGTATTTCTTGCCGTACATGGATTTCTCGACCCAAACGCCATAGGCCTCCGCGATCCCCGTGGTCTCGTCTGACGCGAGCGGAAAGGTGAGCATGAACTTCTCGGCGAACTTCTCGATCGGCTTCATCTTGTCCTTGGACACGCCGATCACGTCGAGCCCGACTTTGGCAAGTTGTGGCAGCGCTTCCTGGAAACCACAGGCCTGTTTGGTGCAGCCGGGGGTATCGGCCTTCGGGTAGAAATACAGAACGAAAGGACGTCCCTTCTGGCCCTTTAGGCTCACCGTGCGGCCGCCGCTGGCCGGCATCGAAAAATCCGGGGCCTTGCCACCCTCGACCAGTTCGACCGTTGTCGTGTCAGTCATGGCCCAAGTTCTCCCACATGCCGATTGAAGCAGTCACGCACGTCGCGCGCGATTTCTGACAGGGTGGCGACAAGTGCGGCCAAGTCAACTCCCGGCAGTCCGGTGGCGCGCCCGAGCATCTGGATCGCGGCCTCGGACAATTTGACATGCGGACTGCCGCCGTGGGCGATGCGCAGGACGCTGATCACGCTGCGCCAGACATGGTCGGCGCGGATCAACCGGCGCGCGTCGTTGGCCGGCAGCAATCCCGCTTTCTCCAGACGGGCGAGGGCGATGCGGGTGGTGGGACTGAGGATCTCCGGATGGGACGCGGCGTTGGCAAGCTGCAGGGTCTGAGCGATGAACTCGACTTCGACCTGGCCGCCGACACGCAGCTTGGCATCCCATGGTCCGCCTGCCGGCAGGTCGCGCAGCATGCGAGCCCGCATCGCCGTGGCATCGGCGCGGATGCGGGCCAGCGGCCCCGCGGTGAGCATCGCCTCGCGGATCGCGGCCTCGACCCGGCGGCGCAGCGCTACGGGCCCGGCGACGACGCGCGCGCGCGTCAGCGCCATGCGTTCCCAGGTCCACGCATCGCTCTCGTGATAACGAGCGAAGGCCGCGAGCGAGACCGCAACCGGCCCTTTGTTACCGGAAGGGCGTAACCGCATATCGACGGCATACATCGGGCCGTCGGCATCCGGCGCGGTGATGGCGGCAACATAGGCATGCGCCGCGCGGATGAACCATTGGCTGGCCGGTAGGCGGCGAGTGCCGCGGCTTTCGCTGACCATCTCGGGATGGTCATAGACCAGCATCAGGTCGAGGTCGGAACCGGCCATCATCTCCCGCCCACCGGCTTTGCCGAGCAGGACGACGGCTACGGCACCACCCCTGACCCGACCGTGGCGAGTCGCGAAGTCGGCCAGCACCGGCGGCAGCAGGGCGGCGAGTGCCGCATCCGCGAGCCCACTGCGCAGCAGGCCGGCGCCGTCGACGTCGAGCCGACCTTCCAGAGTGGCGACCGAGATCGCCAAGGCGGACTCGCGAACCAGCGCCCGGGTGATAGCGATCGCGTCCTCGAGCGATCGAGCATCCGCAAGGCGAGCGGCGAGCAACCGCCTTGGGTGAGGTGGCGGCAGCTCGGGCGACAGCAATCCTTCCAACGAGGATGGGGTGTGCGCGAACTGGTCGGCCAGCGACGGCGCAGCACCGAGCACGGCGGCAACCCGGTCGATCAGCTCGGGATTGCGCTGAAACAGCGACAGCAGTTGCACGCCGGCGGGCAAACCGGCGAGGAAGGCGTCGAAACGCGCGAATGTGGCATCGACCGGCGGATGACGTGCCACAGCCGCCAGCAGACGGGGCAGCATGTGCGCCATCAAGTCGCGGGCACGCGCCGAGCGGAGCGCGCGGGGTCGACCGGCCTGCCATCCCCGTACCGCCGCGATTACCGGCTCCGGGTTGGCGTATCCCATCTGATACAGAGACTTCGTCAAGGCGGGCGGCGCGGGGTCGGCGCCATGAAACTCAAGCTCCAGCGGAGGTGGGGCGGTTTCGCTGTCGGGCACCGCCTCGAACACCTCGCGATAGCGCGCCTGAACCCGTTCAAGATGGCGCAGCAATGCGTGCGCGAACGCATGCGCGCCGGCATACCCCATGAACAGCGCGAAGTCGGCGATCTGGTCTTCCCGCTCGGGCAGCGTATGGGTCTGCCGGTCGGCGACCATCTGCAGCCGATGCTCTACCCGGCGCAGGAAGCGATAGGCGGCGGCGAGCTCGATCGCGGCCTGGCGTCCAAGGTGCCCGGCCTGAGTCAGCAGCCGCAGCGCCTGCAGCGTCCGGGGCGCGCGCAGTGTCGGGTCCCGGCCGCCCCAGACCAGCTGCAGGGTCTGTGCCAGAAATTCGATCTCGCGAATGCCCCCCTGCCCCAGCTTCACGTTGTGGCCGGCGATGCGCGATACCGGATCCGGCTGTTCGCCGAGATCGGTTCCCTTGTGCGCGTCGATCCGCCGCTTCATCGCGTGGATGTCCGCGACGGCCGCGAAATCCAGATGCCGGCGCCACACGAACGGACGGATCGCGTCGAGAAACGCCACGCCGAGGGCGATATCGCCGGCGACCGGGCGGGCCTTCAGCATCGCCGCCCGCTCCCAGTTCTGACCCATGCTCTCGTAGTAGGCGATCGCCGCCGGCAGCGCGATGCAGGGGGGGGTCGCGGCGGGGTCGGGCCGTAGCCGCAGATCGGTGCGAAACACGTAACCGTCGGCGTCGCGCGCCTCCATCAAGGTCACGAGGTTGCGCGCCAACCTGGTATGGAACGCATTGGACGATTCGCCGTGATACACACCGGTATCGGGATCGTACAGCAGGATGAGATCGACATCGCTGGAATAGTTCAGTTCGCGGGCGCCGAGCTTGCCCATGCCCAGCACGGTGAAGCCGCTGCCGGCGGCGGGGTCCGCCGGGTTCGGCAATCGCAGCTCGCCAGTGTCATGGGCGGCGCGCAGCAGATGTGCTGTGGCCAGCCGCAGCGTGGCTTCGGCCAGATCCGACAGCGCCGCAACCACCTGCTCCAGGGTCCAGATCGCCCCGAGATCGGCGATCGCAATGGTGAGGGACAAGACACGTTTGGTCGCGCGCAGCCTGGCCGCCAATTCGGGTCGCGGCATGATGGGCGACGTCGCGCGCAATCTCGCCATCGCCCGCCTCGCGACCTCATCGGGGCCCTCGCGCATCAGCAGCCGCATGGTCGCCGCCTCGCGGACCACGAGGTCGCTCAGAAACACGCTGTTGCCACCCAGGCAGCGCAGCAGAGGCGCAGCGTTTCGCACCAGCTTCGCCTCGGCGCGACCGAGTTCCGAGAAGCGCTCGCACAACCGATCAGCCGCCGCCGCGTCGGCGGCCGAGGGCCAGCGCTCCGGCATCTGGAATGGAGCGCCTCCGCGCGACCGTGGATGATGCTGGGGCATGATCGCGCAGGCTGGCCATGAGGCGGATCGCCGGTCAAGCGGCGGCACGGGTCGCTTGGGTGTTGCACCATGTCTCCCTCATCCTGCTCGCAATCGCGGTGATCGCCGGCGTCGGACTGGGCGCGCTGTCCTGGCGCCTGTCGCAAGGTCCGCTGGACATCGTCTGGTTCGCCCGCCTATTGGAGTTGGAGGCGAACGCTGACGATGGCGGGGCGAAGCTGCATATCGGCAATGCCGCACTGGCCTGGGAGGGCTTCAGCAAAGGCGTCGACCGGCCACTCGATCTGCGCCTATCGGATGTGACAGTGGCCGACGTGCATGGCCACCGACGCCTGGGCATCCCGCGTGCCGAATTGTCGCTGTCGGTCAGCTGGCTCCTGCTAGGCCATATCGTACCGCGCGCCATTGCCATCGACGGCGCCCAGGTCAACGCAACGCGAAACGCGCAGGGCGCCATCACGCTCGATATCGGCGATCTCGGCAGCCAAGCGCGCGCGCAACCTGATGGGGTGGGAGATCAGCAGAACACCGGGCAGCAGGATGCCGGACGCGTCTGGGCGACCTTGATGCAGGAATTATCGCTCCCGCCACAGAGCGACTCGGGGGTCCGCCGGTCACACTGGAGCCAACTGCGCCGTGTGCTCGTCCGCGACGCCACGCTGACCCTGATCGACCAGCAGCTCGGCCTGCAATGGCGGGTGCCGCGAATGGAGATGGAGTTCCGCCGGGCGCCACAAGGTGGGGTGGATGGCACCGCCCACCTGGCCCTGGCGGCCGGCGACCAACAGGCGATGCTGGACGTGACGTCGCATCTGCGCGCCGACGGCAGCGGCACCAGCATACACGCCAGCTTGAGCCCGGTGCGCCCTGCTGACATCGCCGCCGGCGCCCCGCTGCTGCATCCCTTAGCCGACCTCGACGCACCGGTGACCTTGACCGCCGACGCCGATTTCGCCGCCGATCTCGCGGCAACCAACATTAGGTTGCAGGCAAAGATCGGCCAGGGCAGCCTCAGTGTCGGCGCCGGCCGCCTGCCGTTCGAAGGTGCGGCACTCACGGCGGTCGGCGATTCCGATAACCTGACCGTCACGCTGCAAAGGCTCGCGCTCGCCGGCCACGAGAACGGGCCGCCGAGCATTGTACAAGGTAAACTGGTAGCCCATCGCGACGGCGAGGCGATCATCGCCGAGATCGGGCTCGACCTCGATCACGTCGCGTTTGCCGACCTGCCCTCGCTATGGCCGGTCGGAGTCGGCGGCAAAGGCACCAGGCCCTGGATCGGTGGCAACATCACCAGCGGCATGGCCACCAACGGCCACGTGCAGATGGGCCTGAGGTTCGCCGGAGCACCCTCTCAGGTGCAGCTCACATCGATCTCGGGCGGCCTCGATGGGCACGACGTCACCGTGCACTGGCTCCGCCCGGTGCCCCCCTTGCAGCATGCCGAGGCCCATCTCGCGTTTGTCTCGCCCGATGTGATCATGATCACCTTTCTGTCCGGCCAGGAAAGCGGCGGGGCGCTGGCCTTGCAGGGCGGCGATATCCGCATCACGGGCCTCTCGGAAAAAGACCAGTTCGCCGACATCGACGCCGATATCACGGGTCCGCTCGCCGACCTGCTCACCGTGCTGCGCAACCCACGTCTAAAACTGTTGGATCGACGGCCGATCGCGATGAACAATCCCGCGGGCCACGTCACCGGCCACCTCTCCATCATCCGCCTGCCGCTGGAAGACAACGTCACAGTCGACGATCTGAAACTGCAGTCGACGGCGCATCTGACCGACGTACACCTAGGCGGCATCGCCGCGGGTCGAGACCTTGATCATGGCGTCATTGACATCACCGCCAGCAACGACGGACTCACCGCCCAAGGGCCGGTGCAGATCGCCGCGCTCCCCGTCACCCTGCGCGTCGATATGGATTTTCGTGGTGGGCCGCCCACCGAGGTGCTGCAAAAAATCGCGGTCACCGGGATGCTTGACGGCAAACTGCTGGCCGAAAAGGGCTTTGTCCAGGCCGGCCTGTTCACTGGCCCGACGCACATGACCGGCAGCCTTCAGACATTGCGGAACGGCCATGGCGACCTCTCCGTGCAAGCCGATTTCGCCCGCGCCGCGATCAATCTGGCCCCGCTCGCCTGGACCAAGCCCGTCGGTCCCCCAGCGACGGCCGACCTGCACGCAACCCTGGAGCACGATCATCTCACCGCCATCGATCGGCTGACCGCAACCGGCGATGGCATCGATGTGCGGGCGATGCTCGAGCTCACGAATGGACACCCGACATCGGTGCATCTGCAACGCGTCGAACTGGGCGGGCTGACCAGCCTGCACGGCGACATTGCCTGGCCCAGCCACGACAAAGGCTGGTTGGTACGCCTGACCGGCAGCGGCCTCGCACTGACCGACGCCCCCAAACCCGCCCTCCACACCACCTCCACGGCCAACGACCTGCCTGCCGGCACCATCGATATCCACCTCGACCGTCTGCGGGTCGGCAATGAACGCAGCGTGACCGGCCTCGTGCTGCATGGCACCGGCGACGGCACCAGTATCCAAGATGCGCAACTGACCGGTCGCGTGGGCGACATGCCGTTCGCCTTCGCGATCACCCCCGTGTCGACCGGACGGACATTGTCCGGCAGCGTCAGTGATCTCGGGGCGTTTCTGCGCGCTCTGGGGATCAGCCAGGCGGTCGAAGGCGGCCGTCTCGACCTCGCAGGCACCTATGACGACAAGGCCGCCGGCAAAACCCTCACAGGGCGAGCCGAACTCGGGCCCTTCCGGGTACGGGGCGCCCCGGCCATGGCGAAGGTCCTGCAAGGCTTGACGCTGTATGGCCTGGTCGACGCGCTGCAGGGACCTGGCCTCGGCGTGACTCAGCTGGTCGCGCCGTTCCAGCTCACCGGCAACACCCTGGAACTCATCGACGCCCGCGCCTCCAGCAGCTCGCTCGGGGCGACCGTCAAAGGCAGCATCAACCTCGATCAAGGTCGCTGCGAGCTGCAGGGCACCATCGTGCCGCTGTATTTCTTCAACGCGCTGCCGGGCAAAATCCCGTTGGTCGGGCGTCTGTTCAGCCCGGAAAGCGGGGGGGGGCTATTGGCCGCCACTTTCGGCCTGCATGGTGAGTGCGATGATCCCAAGGTCGGCATCAACCCGCTAGCTACCCTCACCCCCGGCTTCCTGCGCGGCCTGTTCTCGGTGTTCGATGGCTCCCGTCACTAGAAAGGGAGTGGTTGAAACTACAAACCGTAAATGGACAACAGGTCTTTGGTCCTTTCTTTCAAGAAAGAACAAATCTTCTCGTTACCTTCGAACCGCGAAACGCCTCCGAAAATCCATACCACGTCCTAAGCCCGCAGCAATTTGATGCGGCGGCCATCGACACCGAGCGCGATATGGCCGGCCTTGAGGGCTTGGGCGTCCTTGCCGAACACATCGTTTCGCCAACCTTGCAGGGCTTGGACGTCCGGGGCATCTTCGGTGGCCAAGCGGTCGATATCATCGCTGCTGGCGATCAGTTTGGGGGCGACGTGGTGTTCCTCACACTTGGCTGCGAGCAGCACTTTCAACAACGACACCAAGGCTGGCGAGGGTTTGGGACCGTCTCTGTTGGCCGGCGCCTGCGGCAAGGCGTCGTCGGGCAGCGCTTTGGCCTCGGCGATCGCGGCGACCAGGGAGACGCCCATCTTGCCGTCCGCGAAGCCGCGGCTGATGCCCCGCGCACGGGCCAGGGCGTCGGTGTCGGTCGGCGCGATGGCGGCGATCTCCAGCAGCGCCTCATCCTTCAGCATGCGCTGACGCGGGATATTGGCCCGCTGCGCCTCGCGTTCGCGCCAGGCGGCCACCGCGCGCAGCACTCCGAGCATCCTGCGGTTGCTGGTGCGCGGGCGCAGCCGTTCCCACATCTGCTCGGGATTCGAGCGATAGGTCGCGGGATCGGCGAGCAGCGCCATTTCTTCGGCAACCCAGTCGAGCCGGCCTTCCTTGGCGAGCCGGGCACTGAGTTTTTCATAGACCCGGCGCAGATGCGTCACGTCGGCGGCGGCGTAGGTCACCTGCGCCGGCGACAGCGGGCGGGCGGACCAGTCGCTGAAGCGATGCGCCTTGTCGATCTGGCCGCCGGTCAGCGCCGAGACCAAGGCGTCATAGCCGACCTGGTCGCCGAAGCCGGCCACCATGGCGGCCACCTGCGTGTCGAACAGCGGCCGCGGCACGTCGCCGAACCGCATGACGAAGATCTCGATGTCCTGGCGACAGGCGTGGAACACTTTTTCCACCGCGGTATCGGCGAGCAAGGCACCGAGAGGGGCGAGGTCAATGCCCGGGGCCTGCGCGTCCACCACGGCGACCTCGTCGTCGCTGGCGAGCTGCACCACGCACAGTTCCGGCCAGTAGGTGCGTTCGCGCATGAACTCGGTGTCGACGGTCACGAAGCGCTCGCTGCGGAGCCGGGTGCAGAGGGCGTCGAGCGCCTCGGTGGTGGTGATCAGGTCGGGTGGCGGAAACTCCGCCCGGTTCGATTTCGGCATGACATCGCTTCTACACGCCGCCGGTGATGACTGAAAGCCGCCGCGGGTTGACAGGCCGCCGGGCCGGGGCTTGTCTGCCGCGCCTTTCCGATCGGGACACCGCCATGCACGCCTATCGTACTCATACTTGTGGCGCGCTGCGCGCCAGCGACGCCGGCAAACCGGCGCGTCTGTCCGGCTGGATCCACAGCAAGCGCGACCACGGCGGCCTACTGTTCGTCGATCTGCGGGATCATTACGGCCTGACCCAGGTGGTGTTCGCAGCCGGCAGCCCTGGCTTCGAGACCGTCGACAAGTTGCGCGTCGAGAGTGTGATCACCGTCACTGGGGACGTGGTTCGGCGCGAAGGAGCGACCATCAATCCCCGGCTGCCGACCGGCGAGATCGAGCTGAAGGCCACCGAAATTGTCGTGCAGTCGGCCGCGGATGTGCTGCCGATGCAGGTCGCGGGCGACGAGAAATACCCCGATGACATCCGTCTGAAATACCGTTTCATCGATCTGCGCCGCGAGAAGGTGCACAAAAACATCTTGCTCCGCGCCGGCGTAATCGCCTCGATCCGCCGCCGGATGATCGAGGCCGGCTTCACCGAATTCCAGACGCCGATCCTGACCGCGTCGTCGCCCGAAGGCGCGCGCGACTTCCTGGTACCGGCGCGCAACCATCCCGGCAAGTTCTACGCACTGCCGCAGGCGCCGCAGCAGTTCAAGCAGCTGGCGATGGTCGCGGGCTTCGACCGGTATTTCCAGATCGCGCCGTGTTTCCGCGACGAGGCCAGCCGCGCCGATCGCTCGCCCGGCGAGTTCTATCAGCTCGATTTCGAGATGAGCTATGTCACCCAGGAAGATGTGTTCGCCACCATCGAACCGGTAATGGCCGGCGTGTTCGAGGAGTTCGCCGGTGGCCGCGGTGTCACCAAGCCGCCATTCCCGCGCATTGCGTATGACACCGCGATGCTGGAATTCGGCAGTGACAAGCCTGATCTGCGCAACCCGCTTCGCGTCACCGACGTCACCACGCATTTTTCGGGTTCAGGCTTTGGTCTGTTCGCCAGGATCGCGGCGTCCGGCGGTGTCATCCGCGCCATCCCGGCGCCAGGTACTGCTGCCAACCCGCGCAGCTTCTTCGACAAGCTCAACGAGTGGGCCCGCGAACAGGGCGCCGGCGGCCTCGGCTATATCCAGTTTGAGGCAGACGGCCCGAAAGGCCCGATCGCGCGCAATCTGGAGGCCGACCGTGCCGAGGCGATTCGCGTGGCGTGCGGCGCCAGTCCCGGCGACTCGGTGTTCTTCGCCGCCGGCAAGCGGGAGGAAGCGGCGAAATTCGCCGGCGCCGTCCGCACCCGGTTGGGTAACGATCTCGGCCTGATCGCCACTGGCGATTTCAAGTTCTGCTGGATCACCGACTTCCCGATGTATGAGCTGAACGAGGAAACCGGGTTGATCGACTTCAGCCATAACCCGTTCAGCATGCCGCAAGGCGGCCTGGACGCGCTGAACAATCAGGACCCGCTGACCATCAAGGCGTTCCAGTACGATATCGTGTGCAACGGCATCGAGCTGTCATCCGGCGCCATTCGCAACCATCGGCCAGACATCATGATCCGCGCCTTCGAACTGGCCGGCTACAGTGCTGCCGACGTCGAAGCCCGCTTCGGCGGCATGCTGGCGGCATTCCGCTACGGCGCCCCACCACACGGCGGCTCGGCACCGGGCATCGACCGCATCGTGATGCTGCTGGCCGACGAACCCAATATCCGAGAAGTCATCCTGTTCCCGCTCAATCAACAGGGCGAAGACCTGATGATGGGCGCGCCCGCTGAAGTCCCCCCCGCCCGTCTGAAGGAATTGTCGCTGAAACTCGACCTGCCCCCAGCGGTCAAACGCGGCGAGTGACGGCAGCGACCAACCTGCCTCGCTGCCTGCCTTCACTGGACCGCGGCCGCGACCCACTGGGCCCAGGCCAGCGTCTCGGCGTCGGCACCGTTCAGCCCGACGATCTGGATGCCGAGCGGCATGCGGCTGGGGCCTTCGCCGGCGGGCACGGTCACGCAGGGCACGTGGAGAGCGGTCCAGATCGCATTGAACACGGGCTCGCCGGTGGAGCCGAGCCCCAAGGGGGCTTCGCCAGGGGCTGAAGGGGTCACCAACACGTCGATACCCGTCATCACATCGGCAAATTCGGCTTGCAGGCGAGCGAACAGCGCACGGGCCGACTGGACGATGGCTTCCGGCTGGGACAGTCCCCAGGCCAGGCGCTCGCGTAGGGTGTCGCTGAGCTGGTCCCGCGCGGTGAGCCATTCCCATCCCATCGAAGCGGCACTTTCCGCCTGCATCACCACGGCCTGGGCATCCGCCAGGGTGGCATAGACATCCGGTAGTTCGCGGCTGACGACGCTGGCGCCGGCGCGCGACAGCGCGCCGGCGACGTGTTCCCACAATGTATGTGTCTCCGGGGCGGCGTGTGGCCAGGCCGGCGAGCGACACAGGCCGATGCGGGGGGCGAACTCCGGCTTATGGTCCGGGTCGCCAAAATCACGCCGGGCGACGGCACCAGCGAACAGCGCACAATCCGCCACGCTGCGCGCCATGACGCCGATGGTGTCGAGGCTGTGCGACATCATTTTCATGCCGAGGCGCGGGATGGTGCCGTAGCTCGGTTTGAAGCCGACAACCCCGCAATAGGCTGCGGGGCGGATGATGCTGCCGGCGGTCTGGGTTGCGAAAGCCAGCGGGAAGAATCCGGCGGCGACCCCCGCGGCCGAGCCACTGCTGGAGCCGCCAGGGGTGCGGTCGAGCGCATGCGGATTGGCGGTCGGACCAGGCGTGCGGGTAGCGAACTCCGTGGTCACGGTCTTGCCGATCACCACCCCGCCGGCAGCCCTGGTCCAGGCGACGCAGGCGGCGTCGGCGCGAGGCCGATGGCCTTGCCAGATCGGCGAGTTGTACTCGCTTGGCATGTCGGCGGTATCGAGCACGTCCTTCACCCCCACGGGGATGCCGTGCAGTGGGCCGGCGAGCGCGGTCGACGCGACGGCCCTGGCGTGGCCCGGATCGAGATGGGCAAAGGCGTGAATTTCGCCCTCGCGGGCGGCCGCGCGGTCGAGGCAGATTTCCATCAAATCTTCGGGTCGCAGCGTGCCGGCGGCGATCTGCCGGGCAGCCTCGGTCGCGGTCAGGCGGGCGGGGTCGGTCATTATGTCCTTGATCTGCAAAACATCGATGGGCTCAGGGTGGCGCGATAGGCGACGCGGGTCCATCTTAACGGTATGGAAGACCACTCCGTTGCGCGCAGGATACAGGTGGCCACCGCTGCCGATGGCACACTGACCTACCTGGTCGATCTGCCGCCGGAAGCGATGCCGCCGGTGCGTCAGCGCGATATCGACCTGGTGTGGGACGCCGCACGCCAGCGCGCGGTGCGCGCCGACTGGGGCACCGCCCGGCTGTTCCGCTTCCGCCGAGCGGACGGCAGTTGCACCGATCTCGCTCTGGCCGACGCCGACGCCTGCTGCTGGGCAAGTGCAGTCGACAGCAGCGTCGGGATGCAGACCAGCTATGGTATGTCGCTGTGCCTGAGACTGCTTGCGCTGGTCGATCTGCTGACCCAGGCGCGCTGGGCGGACGCCTTCTGCACGCTGCAGCGAGACGGCGCGCAATTGCACCCGGCCTTGCTGAACGCCGCGGCACAGGCTCCGCTGACGGCTGATGCCCGATTCGATCCGCAGGATATCCACGCCCGCGTGACCTGCCTTCCCCGTATTGCCGCTCCAGGAGCCACGCTATGACCCGCCTTGCCATCTTCCGCTGCATCAGCCTGTTCGGCGGCCTGCTGGCCTTATCGGCCTGCGCCTCGAACGGTCCGACGTCGCGTGCCACCGCCGCCCAGCGCACCGCCTGCAGCCAACGGGCGGACCAAGTCTATCTGCAACAGAATCGCGGTGCGATCTATGAGAACGATATGTATGTGAGCAGCACCCGAGACGCTCCGTTCAGCGGCTCCGGACTGCCCGGCAACCCGAGCGCCGGCCTGTCCGCCCAATTCGCTCGCGACAAGATTCAGGACAGCTGCCTCGACGGGACCGGGACGCCCCCGAGTGCCGTGACCGACAAGGCCGCTCCCGCGCCAGCCGCCAAACCTTGACCTGATCCCTTAACGGCGGGCCTGCTCATGCTCTAGAACCCCCTTGCCGTAACAGAGGGGAACCTGGGCATGAGCAAGATCATCCGCACCGAACCGAACAAGATTCTGGCCAAGGCCGTCGAGTATCATGGCTTCGTCTATGTCCAGGGCTGCACCGCCAAGGACGTCTCCAAGGACGTGAAAGGCCAGACGATCGAGGTGCTGGAGCAGATCGACGCAATCCTGGAGACACATGGCACCGACAAGACGCGGCTGCTCCAGGCGCAGATCTGGCTGAAAGATATCCGTGACCGCGATGCCATGAACGAGATTTGGTCAGCATGGCTGCCGCAGGATGGCGCCCCGGCGCGGGCCTGTGTTGAGGCCAACATGGCCGATCCCCGCATCCTCGTGGAGATTATGGTTACAACATGTAAATAGTTTCATGCAGCCCTCTCGGTTTCTCGGGAGGGCTGCTGATTTACGGCCTGCAAACTACGAATATTCTAAACTGATGAAAATCTAGCGTGTTTTTCACAACAAATTATGCTGCTTTTTAGCAACACACGCTTTGCAAATCTGCAACAGAGTCACGAAACCGTTATCGCCAAGGAATTTAAGCCTAATTTTTAGGGTTATCCACAGGGCTTGTTATGCAAAATGGCATGACAGCCGTGCAACATATGCTTTCCCGCCTTGCTAACCTCACGCCCCTGTAGCAATCGGAAACACGATTTGGTGACTCAAGGGGTTAGGCATGAAGTTCTGGGCTGTCCGCGGAACCATGGTCTTGCTGGGCACGGCGTTGTCCATAGCGACTTCACACTCGGCTCTCGCAGCAGCCCACAAGACGACGAAGGCCGCCGTCATCAGCCACACGCCCAAGTCGGCTGATGCCAAAACAACACCTCGTGCCACCCATATCGCCGAAACCCATACCAGCCACGAGCATGGCTTCACTGGGCGCTCACATCTGCTGCACACCGCGATGGCGACCGGCCCGATCTCCCACCACTCACTGTTGAAAAACGGCAAGGAACACATCGCCAGCCGCGGCGGCTATAGCGGCATCAGCTGCGTCCCGTTCGCCCGCGCCGCCTCCGGCATCGAGCTCAAGGGCAACGCCGCCAACTGGTGGGACGCCGCGTCCGGCGTCTATGCTCGTGGCAGCGTACCGGAGCCGGGCAGCGTTCTGAACTTCCGCGCCACCGGCCACATGCGCCTCGGCCACGTCGCCGTGGTGACCGAGGTGGTCAATTCGCGACAGGTCGAGATCGACCACGCGAATTGGGGCGGGTCGCGGGGCGGCATCGCGCGTGGCATCCCGGTGATCGACGTATCCGAGAACAATGACTGGTCAGAAGTGCGTGTTGCCATGGGCCACGGCGCCGATTTTGGGAGCGTCTATCCGACCTATGGCTTCATCTATGACCGGCCGGACAGCGGCAGCATGATGGCCAGCGCCAAAGCCCCGGTGTCGCGCAACGCTGCATTCGACGAGGTTGCGGAAGCCCCGCCAGCGGCCACGACCGCCAACTACATCGACGCGCCGAGCCACAGCGTCCGCTGACATCCCTACCCGGCTGCGGCCACCCAGCGTCGACGAACGCGGGCGAGTGACCATGGAAATGATTGTGTTTGGTCCGCTTCGGTGCGCCAAAAATCGCGCCAACTGACCCTTCCTAGCGCGGTTTCAGACAGACGCTTAAGTCAGCGGCCTCCGGTTCGGGGATCATACCCTGCCGTAGAAAAAAATCGATCAGCACCAGGTTCACGTTGAACTTGAAATCGTCGGTCTCGCGCACCGCGCGCAACACGCGCGCCACTGGCCACAGCGCAAAGCTCTCCACCTCGCCGTCGGTCGGCTGTGGCACAAAATCGCCGGGCAGCGTGAGATCATAGCAATAAAGCCGGTCGCGCCGCAGTCCCTCCGGACGCTCCATTGCATAAGTCAGCACCGCATGGCGCACTGCCATGCCGGCGAGATCGGCGGGGACACCCGCCTCCTCGGCCGCCTCCTTGACCACCGTGGCATCGGGGGACAGACCGGCGGGCACGCCGCCTGCCACCATGTGATCGAGCTTGCCGGGATCCAGCTGCTTGCTCATCGACCGTCGCGCGATCCACATCGACAGCCCGTTGGACGACCGCACCACGGCGTTGACATGTACCCCCTCGGTCATCACCCCGAACGCCGGCAGCGCCCCGCGGTCGATGCGCGCCAGCACCGGGCCATCGGCCATCGCTCGCACATCGAACGCCTCGTCGCGCCAGCGGAAGGTGCCCTGGGCCACCAGCGCCCGAACCACCGCCTCCAGGCCCGCTGGATCGTGCAGTTCGACCACCTCGGGACGGACTTCGAATATAGGGAACGCCGCCAGCGATCGCGCCAGCTCAGGCTTCAGCCAGCCCACAATCGCCCCGCCGATCCGCCAGGGCAGCCGCCCGCCGGGCAGCACGGCGGTGTTGCAGGCCCGGATATGGCGGAGAAGAGATGTCATCGCGTAACGGTTAGCCTGATTTCACCGCCCCACCAAGCATCCGGCTTTCAAACCCAGCGACGTCGTGCCACATCGGGAGAATGAGAAGCTCGATGGGCCCTCGCCCACCTCCATTGCCGGGACCGCGCCGCTCCGCCCTGCAGACCGTCGGCTCGCTGCTGCCCTATCTCTGGCCGAAAGGCGATGTCGGCGCCCATGTCCGCCTGATCGCCGCCTGCACCTTCCTGGTGGCCGCCAAGATTGCCAATGTCTACGTTCCGCTGGTCTATAGCCGCGCCGTGGACGCGCTGGCGCCGAAATCAGGCAGTGCGGCGATCCTCGCCGTCCCCGTCGCCCTGATCATCGCCTACGGGCTGCTGCGCGTCGCCTCCTCCGGCTTTGGCGAGTTGCGCGACGCGGTATTCGCCGCCGTGCAGCAGCGCACCGTGCGCCGCGTCGCCCTGCGCGCGTTTCGTCATATGCACATGTTGTCGCTACGCTTCCATCTGGACCGCCAGACCGGCGGCCTGTCGCGCGGCATCGAACGCGGCACCACCGGCATCGACAACGTGCTGCGCCTGGCGGTGTTCAACATCATCCCCACGCTGCTCGAAGTGGCGATGGTAACGGGCATTCTCTGGACGCTGTTCGACTGGCGGTTCGCCGCGCTGACCCTGTTCGCGGTCACGCTGTATCTGGGCTTCACCCTCGGCCTGACCAACTGGCGGGTGAACATCCGCCGTAAGATGAACGAAAGCGACAGCGACGCGCAGTCCAAGGCAGTCGATAGCCTACTGAATTATGAGACTGTCAAATATTTCGGTAACGAGGCGCACGAGGCCGAGCGCTTCGACCGCGCCTGGGCGAACTACGAGCGCGCCGCGGTGCGCAGCCAGGTCACGCTGAATCTGCTCAATCTGGGGCAGGCGGCGATCATCGCACTGGGGCTCGCTCTGATTATGCTGATGGCTGCCCGCGAGGTCGCCGGCGGCCACATGACGGTGGGCCGCTTCGTGCTGGTGAACACTTATCTGATGCAGCTCTACCAGCCGCTCAACATGCTCGGGTTCGTCTATCGCGAGATCAAGCAGGGCCTGGTGGACATGGAGCAGATGTTCCGCCTGCTGGCGCTCAACCAGGAAGTCGCCGATCGTCCCGGCGCCCTGTCGCTGGCGCCCGGCGGCGGGGACGTCGTGTTCGAGGATGTGCGATTCGCCTATAATGAAAATCGGGAAATCCTGCGCGGCGTCAGTTTCCACATCCCAGCTGGGCGATCGCTGGCCATCGTCGGACCCACAGGTGCCGGAAAATCGACCCTGAGCCGCCTGCTGTTTCGCTTTTATGACGTCACCGGCGGCCGCATCCTGATCGACGGACAGGACATCCGTGACGTCACCCAAGACAGCGTGCGCGCCGCGATCGGCGTGGTGCCGCAGGATACCGTTCTGTTCAACGACACCATCCGCTACAACATCGCCTATGGTCGGATCGGCGCCAGTCAGGCGGACATCGAGCACGCCGCCCGCCTCGCCCAGGTGCATGATTTCGTGATGCGGTTGCCCGAAGGCTACGACACCCGCGTCGGCGAGCGTGGCCTGAAATTGTCCGGCGGCGAAAAGCAACGGGTCGCGATCGCCCGCACCATTTTGAAAGACCCGCGGGTGCTGGTCCTGGATGAAGCCACCAGCGCGCTCGATAGCGGCACCGAACAGGACATCCAGACCGCGTTGCGCGCGGTCTCACGCCATCGCACGACATTGACGATCGCTCACCGGCTATCGACCGTGGTGGACGCCGACGAGATCATCGTGATGGATCATGGCGCCATCGTCGAACGCGGTAGCCATGCCGCCCTGCTGGCCGCGGACGGTGTCTATGCGGCGATGTGGGCGCGCCAGGCCGAACAGCAGGACCAACCCGTCGCGGCGTAAGCCGCGATCGCCACCAGGAGTGCAACATGCCATCCGACACCGATGACGCGCCCGGCGACCTCACCCACGCCGGGGCCGTGGTCGACAAGGCGATCGAGTACATGACCGGCCAGAATATCGGCTCGCTGTCGATCGCCTCCGCGCTGCTGGGCGGCGCGTTGGGCTTGCTCGGCCGCACCCTCGACGACGGCTCGATCGAGCAAATCCTGACCCGGGCAATCGACAGTGTGCGCTCAGGCGAGCTGCGCCGGATGGATCATTAAAGCCACCAAGGCAGTTCGCTCCGGCCGAAGGTTATTCCGCTCGACCAGCCCTCGGACAGAACCTTCCACCACCTCTGCTCAGAGACGCAAAGGGGTGGCGCCGCTTGGATCCGCTGGCACCGAGGTCGCCAAATAAGACGACCGAGGCCGAGCTCGCTTGCCACCGCCCTTGACGCCAGGCAGGCGGTTCGTCATAAGGCCGGCTTTCTGATGCTCGCGCTGGGCCGTGCCCCGCGCGCACCGACCAAGGATAGTACCGATGTCTCGCCGCTGTGAAATCACGGGCAAGGGCGTGTTGTCCGGCAACAACGTCAGCCATGCCAACAACAAGACCCGCCGCCGTTTCCTGCCCAACCTGCAGGAAACCACGCTGCTGTCCGACATTCTCGGCGCCGACGTGAAACTGCGTATGTCCACCCGCGCCATCCGCACGATTGAGCATAATGGGGGTATTGATGCCTTCCTGCTCAGCACCAACAATAGCCGCCTGCCGGTCGAGGCGATGGTGGTAAAGCGCCGTATTCAGAAGGCCGCCACCAAGAAGGCAGCGAATACCCCGGCTTAAACCACCAGTCGGTGTATTAAAAAAGGGCTTCACCTGGTGCCAAGTGAAGCCCTTTTTGATGCCCGGAGCTATCTCACCCGCCGGTCACACTCATATGACGCCCTAAGGCGGGCGTGGCATGGCGGCGATCGATCACGAAATCATGGCCCTTCGGCTTGTGAGCGATCGCGGCCTGGATCGCCTGTTCGAGCTCATTATCGCTCGCGCCACGCCGGAGAATATGGCGAAAATCGGCGGCGTCTTCCTGGCCCAGACACATGAACAGCGTCCCGGTGCAGGTCAGCCGCACCCGATTGCAGCTTTCGCAGAAATTATGGGTCATCGGCGTGATGAAACCGATCCGTCGTCCCGTTTCGGCGACCGTGTAATAGCGAGCGGGGCCACCGGTCTGGTAGTCCGTGTCGAGCAGCGTCCAGTTTCGCCGCAGCCGGCCACGCACAAGGGAGAGCGGCAAATACTGGTCGGTCCGATCACCGCCGACATCGCCGAGCGGCATGGTCTCGATCAGGCAGAGATCAAGCTGGTGATCGCCGCACCAGGCCAGCATATCGTCGAAGCCATCCTCGTTGACGCCCTTTAAAGCAACGGCGTTGACGCGGACCGCGAGGCCGGCGGCCCGAGCAGCGAAGATACCGTCCAGGGTCTTCTGGATATTGCCCCAGCGAGTGATACTGGTGAACAAAGCGGGGTCGAGCGTGTCGAGGCTGACATTCACCCGCCGCACGCCAGCGGCATACAGGTCAGCGGCATGCTTCACAAGCTGGGTACCATTGCTGGTCACGGTCAATTCCTCGAGCCCGTGGCCCAGCCGTGCACCGAGCGAGCGAAACAATGTCATCACGTCGCGCCGTACCAGCGGCTCACCGCCGGTGATGCGAATCTTGGTGGTGCCAAGCCGCACGAACGCGCCGCATAACCGATCGAGCTCCTCCAGCGACAGGATTTCTGTCTTGGGCAGGAAGCTCATATCCTCCGCCATGCAGTAAACACAGCGCAGGTCACAGCGGTCCGTGACGGACACTCGCAGATAGGTGATGGCCCGGCCGAACGGGTCGATCATGATGGCGTTCCAGATATGCCGATCTGCCTAATGTCGTCATTTGCTGTTGACTGCGCAAGGTCAGCGCTGCGGAGGATCGGCTCAGTCGAGCGGTTGCAGCGGTACCACCCGGACATTCACCAGGATCTTGCCGACATCCTCGAAGTTCACCGTCACCCGGTCGCCCACCACCGACTGCACCTGTCCGATGCCCCAGTCGGGTTGATGGGGATGGCGCACCCATTGGCCGGGTTCGAGCGCACTGGTGGCTGGGCAGGGCGACGGGTCCGGGATGTCCTGCATGGCCAGACTCCTGTGGGGCAACTTCTGTGGAAGCTCCCGTGGCGATCGGCGAGGCCTACCTGACCATCACGGTCACAATATCATAACGAATCAGCATCCAAATACCCTATCAACCGAGCAACACGGGCTTGGTCGCACGGGGAGCGTCATGACAGGGACAGCGTTCGACGGCAACGCAGCACGCCTGGCCGAGTTGCTGGCGATGCGGCTATGCCACGATTTCAGTGGCTTGATTGGCACACTGAGCGGCGCCCTGGAACTCTTGGACGAGGTTTCGCCCGCCATTGAGGCCAAGGCTAGCGAGGCACTCGAGCTGGCTGGCGACGCCGCGAGCTCGCTGAGCCGCCGGTTGCGGCTGCTACGCGCCGCCTGGGGCGCGGCATCGGCGGCGTTAAGCGTAGCGGAATTCGAGCGACTGGCCGGCGGCGTCGCCCCGCCCAGGCATCGCTTGCATCTGGATCTCGTAACGGCGCCCGGCGGGTTCTCCGCGACGGCTGGCCAACTGGCTTTGAACGCGGTGCTGCTGGCTGCCGAAAGTTTGCCCCGTGGCGGCGTCGTCGCCATCTCTGGCGATCCCACGGGCCTGCTACAGGTGGGCATTGAGGGGCCCCAGGCCGGCTGGCCGGCTGGGCTCGCCGACCTTCTGGTGGACCCGCGGCGCGCCTTGGCCGATCTGCCGGAATCTTCCGACGCCACCGCCGTGCGCAGCCTGCAGCCGCTGCTGACCGCCCTTTTCGCACGCCGGTCGGGGCATCTCGTGTCCCTCGCGCCAACCGCGGCAGACGCCGCTCCACCGCCACTCATGTTACGACTCACGGCGTTCTGAGCCGGCGGACAAATAGTGCCGCTTTTACTTTTTCTTTCCCCCTCCATCGCATTCTGGTCGCCAACCCTTCCGGTCCCCGGAAGGCCGGAGGCGCACGATGGACGATCTGCTGGCTGATTTCCTAACCGAAACCAACGAAGCGCTGGCCGAACTGGACGTGGCCATCGTGAAGCTTGAGCGCACGCCCGATGACAGCCAGACTCTGTCGCTGATCTTCCGCATGGTGCATACGATCAAGGGCACCTGCGGCTTTCTCGGTCTGCCGCGGCTCGAGCGCGTGGCACACGCAGCTGAGAACGTGCTCGGCAAGGTCCGGGACGGATCGCTGACGGTGACCCCCGACCTGGTCAGCAACGTGCTATTCGCGATCGACCGGATCAAGGCGATCGTCGCCGGCATCGCGGCCTCCGAATCCGAACCGGCTGGCGACGATACAGCTTTGATCGCCGCACTCGACGCGGTGAGCGAGGGAACAGCAGCCCTAGCCACAGCACCTGCACCAGTTCCCGAACCGGTCAAGTTCGACAATCCCGCGCCCTCGCCCGTCAGTCCCCCGCCAACCGCCACGTTACCTACCGCGGCACCGCCGGCCACCGAGCCGCATGCCGAAATCGCTGCGGACATGCCGGCCGGTGGCCAGACCATTCGGGTCGGCGTCGACGTGCTCGAAGGACTGATGACGTTGGTCAGTGAACTGGTGCTCACCCGTAACCAGCTCCTGCAACTGGCCCGCACCGACGAACAATCCTCGTTCGCAGTGCCGCTGCAGCGGCTGTCCCACATCACATCGGACCTGCAGGAAGGAGTGATGAAGACCCGCATGCAACCGATCGGTAATGCGTGGAACAAGTTGCCGCGGCTGGTGCGTGATCTCGGACGTGACCTGGGCAAGAAGATCGAACTGGTGATGCTCGGGGCGGAGACCGAGCTCGACCGCCAAGTGCTGGAACTGATCAAGGATCCGCTGACCCACATGGTCCGCAACTCCGGCGACCACGGGCTCGAAACCCCGGCCGAGCGGCATGCGGCAGGCAAGCCGGAAGGGGGTCGGATCACCCTGAACGCGTTCCACGAGGGCGGTCATATTATCATTGAGATTGCCGACGACGGGCGCGGCCTGCCAACCTCTAAAATCCGCGCCAAATTGCTCGATAAGGGACTCGCCACTCAGACCGAAATCGCCGGGATGAGTGACGCGCAGGTGCATCGGTTCATCTTCCGTGCCGGGTTCTCGACCGCCTCGGCGATCACCGCTGTATCTGGCCGTGGCGTCGGCATGGATGTGGTGAAGACTAACATCGAGCGGATCGGTGGCACCATCGATCTGCGCAGCAGCGAAGGCCATGGCAGCACCTTCACGATCAAGATTCCGCTGACCCTGGCCATTGTCTCGGCGTTGATCGTCGAGGCCGCAGGGGAGCGGTTTGCCATTCCGCAGATCAGCGTGGTCGAACTCGTGCGTGCCCGCGTCGAGGCCGCCCCAGGCAACCAGGCCGCATTGGGGGCCGCGGAGGCCGGCGAGCCGACCATTGAACGAATTGACGACACCCCGGTGCTGCGATTGCGCAATCGGCTGCTGCCGCTGGTCAATTTGAATAGTCTGCTACAGCTCGGGGCTTCGGAAACCGCCGTCGACGAGGCCAGCCTGCACATTATCGTCGCCCAGGTCGGCGCCGGCATGCTGGGTATCATCGTCGACCGCATCTTCGACACAGAGGAGATCGTCGTGAAGCCGGTTGCGCCGATCCTGCGTCACATCACGATGTTCAGTGGCAATACCATTCTCGGCGATGGGTCGGTGATTATGATCCTCGACCCCAACGGGATCGCCCGGGCCACCGGGGTGGGCGGTGGCGACAGTCGCGGTGCCGATCCGACCGCCCATGGCCAGGCCGTGGGTCACAAACCCGACATGACCGCCAGTCAGGACCAGCGCACCTCAATGCTGTTGTTCCATGCCGGCGGAGACGAACCGAAGGCCGTGCCGCTCGGACTCGTCGCCCGCCTTGAAAATATCGAGTGCGCGCGGATTGAAATCTCCGGCGGCCGCGCGGTTACGCAATATCGCGGCCGATTGATGCCGCTGGTGCCAATGTCCGGCGTGATGGACATGAGCCGGTCCCACCAATCGGTGCTGGTATTCACCGACGCGGACCGTGCGCTCGGTCGCGACCGCTGCATGGGCCTGGTGGTCGACGGGATCGACGACGTCATCGACGAAGTCCTCAAAATAGAGCTCGGCGCCAACCGGCCGGGACTTCTGGGCAGTGCGATCATCGCCGGCAAGGCCACCGATTTGATCGACACCGGATATTGGGTAACGCAGGCGTTCGACGACTGGTTTCGCGGCCATGAGAACGGTGGACCCGCGCGCTCGGCACGGATTCTAATTGTCGAGGACAGCGATTTCTTTCGTCAACTCCTGGCTCCCGCTTTGGCGTCGGCCGGCTTTACCGTCTGCTCCGCGGCCAGTGCCAGCGAGGCGTTGCGCCTGCGGGACGCCGGCGAGATGTTCGACGCGATCGTGTCCGATATCGAAATGCCCGAGATGAACGGGCTCACCTTGGTGCGCCGCCTGCGGGCTAGCGGTCCGTGGGCCGAACTACCGGTGATCGCGCTGACCGGCCACGCGACGGAGGCCGCGATCGCGGCCGGTCGTGACGCGGGCTTTACCGACTACGTGCAGAAATTCGAGCGCGAGGCACTACTCGGCAGCCTGCGGCAATGCTTGGCGACACGTCCGAGCATCACCGATCTCGCGGCTTAGAGCCGGATCATGTCGGTCAACGGGCATCGTCGCGCGCCGGCATTTGTCGGTCGTCAGTGTTTTAGAACTCCCGGTGGTCGCACCTCCGGTCGTCGCACTCTTGGGGAACTCATGTTATGACAACCGCAACCCTCGAAGCGCCGGTCGCGGAGCGCCTGTCGGCGGACGCCGAGAAGACCTTCGTCACCCTGACCGTCGGCAACCAGCTGTGCGGGGTGCCAGTGCTGGCAGTGCGCGATATTCTGGCCGAGCAGGTGATCACCCGCATTCCGCTGGCGCCGCCGGAGATTGCTGGCAGCCTCAATCTGCGCGGTCGTATCGTCACGGCGATCGACATGCGCCGGCGCCTGCATCTGCCCCCGGCCCCGCCGGGCACGCCACGCATGTCGATCGTCGCCGACCAGGGGGGCGAGTTATACGCGTTCATCGTTGACCAGGTCAGCGAAGTACTCAGCCTTCCTGCGAGCGCCTTCGAGCGCAATCCGACCACCCTGCCACAAACCTGGGCGGCCTTCAGCGTAGGTATCTACCGTCTACAGGATCGACTGCTCGTGGTGCTCGACGTCGCAAGGTTGCTGGCGTTGTCGCAGGAGGTTTGAGGCGGATCATGAGCGATCACAAACTGTCCTGTCTGGTCGTCGACGACAGCCGGGTCGTGCGCAAGGTGGCGCGACGCATCCTGGAGGCGGAGGGAATCCATGTCGAGGAAGCCGAGAACGGCGAAGTGGCCTTGGCGGCGTGCCGCCGTTACATGCCGGACTGTGTACTGCTCGACTGGAACATGCCGGTGATGAACGGCATTGAGTTTCTCAAAGCACTTCGTCTTGAGTTCGGCCCGGACAAGCCATCGGTGGTGTTCTGCACCACCGAGAACGACATGTCGTTCATCGAGCAGGCGATCGAGCACGGCGCGCAAGAATTCATCATGAAGCCGTTCGACCGCGACATCCTGATTGGCAAGTTCGCCCAGGTCGGATTGGTGTGACTCTGTCAGTCGTTCGCAAGGGGACCTCCGCGGCAATCCAGGAGGTAGCCCGTGTCATGATCTGTGACGACTCGCTGGTGATCCGGACCGCACTCACCCGCATGCTGGAGAGCGATCCGCGAGTGAAGGTGGTTGCGCGCGCCAGCAACGGACGTGAGGCCGTCGCCCAGGTTCAGCGAGAGCCCGGCACCATCGACGTTGTTGTGCTCGACATCGAAATGCCGGTGATGGATGGCATGGAGGCGTTGCCGCTGCTGCTACGTGCCGACCCGAAGCTGCGCATCATCGTGGCCAGCACGCTGACCACGCGCGGGGCGGATATCGCCATGCGGGCGCTACGTCTGGGCGCCGCGGACTATGTGCCCAAACCGGCGACCTCGGCGATCGCCGATGACAGTTTTCGCCGCGAACTGCTGGCGAAGGTTACCGGCCTCGCCCGCTTGCGGCGTACCCCAGACGTCACAACCGCAGCGGCCGGCATGGGCCCCGAGGGACCGCCGATCGCGCTACGCCCGGCCGGCCGGGCCACTCCGGTACTGCTGGCGATCGGCAGCTCCACGGGCGGGCCACACGCGCTGTTCACACTCATCCAGGCCTTGGGACGCGACATACCGATCCCTGTCGTGCTCACCCAACATATGCCGCCGACCTTCACGCGCATCCTCGCGGAGCACCTGACACGACTGGGCGGCATGCCCTGCGCCGAGGCACAGGACAATGCACCCCTGGTGCCCGGCGCCATTGCGCTTGCCCCCGGCGACCGGCACCTGCTTGTCGAGGGCGGGCCGCACGGTCTGCGCAGCCGCCTGACCCAGGGGCCACCAGAGAATTTCTGCAGACCGGCCGTCGACCCGATGTTGCGCAGCGCCACCGACGCCTGCCATGGCCGAGTCCTGATGGTGATGCTGACCGGCATGGGACATGACGGCCTCGCCGGCACAACCGCCTTGATCGCCGCGGGCGGGACCGCGATCGCCCAGGACGCGTCGACCAGCGTGGTGTGGGGCATGCCAGGCGCCATCGCCCAGGCCGGATTGTGCCACCTGGTTCTGCCCCTGCCGGCCATTGGCGGCAAAGTACGCGACCTGCTGCGGAGCTCGACCCGATGAAGCAAGCCTCGTTCGACGTGTTCGCCGCCCTGCTCTATTCCGGCTCCGGACTGGTCATCGGCCTCGACAAGACCTACCTCCTGGAAAGTCGGCTGGGCGGCGTCCTGCAGGAGCACAGGCTCGCCGACCTCGATGCGCTGGCCAACCGGCTGCGCAGCCCGGCACCCGAGATCACCCGCCAGGTGATCGAGGCAATGACCACCAACGAAAGCTTCTTCTTTCGCGACGAAAAGCCATTCACCCACTTTCGCACGCACGCCTTGCCGGCCTTGCTTGCGGCACGTCCAGCAGACGCGCGCCTGCGCATCTGGTCGGCCGCGGCAAGCTCGGGCCAGGAGGCTTATTCGCTCGCGATGATCCTCTCCGACCTCAAACCGCAGCTCAACGGCCGACCCACCGAAATCATTGGCACGGACATCTCCCGCGAACAGCTGGCACGGGCCAAGAGCGGGCTTTACACCCAGTTCGAAGTTCAGCGGGGACTGCCGATGCAAAATCTGGTGCGCCACTTCAAGAAGGACGGTGCCAACTGGCAGGTTTCGGAGGCACTCCGAGCGATGGTAACATTCCGCGAGTGGAACCTGCTCACCGACCTCCGGCCCCTCGGTCAGTTCGACGTGGTGTTTTGTCGCAACGTGCTGATCTACTTCGATCAGCCAACCAAGGCCCGCGTGCTGGACGCAATCGCCAAACAGATGACGCCGGACGGCGTGCTGTACCTCGGGGGGGCGGAAACCGTCCTTGGCATCACCGACCGCTTCGCCGCCATCCCAGGCGAGCGCGGCGCCTACGCTCCGACCAGCACCCCGGCGATGGCTCGCCAGTTTGTTTGACACTCCATCTCCCCCGGCCGGAGAAATCAGGATCAGGCAGCATCTTTAGTGAAGACCACCACGGGCAGGGATGGGCCATAGGGCAGCGACGCGGCCACGGCGGACCGCCACATACCAGTCGTACCGGTCGACCGTGGGATCGCAATGGCCCGGCACAAGCCTGAGTTTCTCACCGATCTTGGGAGAGGTGGTTTCGCTGGCGAATTCCAGCTTGCCGTGCTCGTCACTGGCGCCGGTATATGTGACATCCGGCCGTTGCCACACCAGCGGCATGCCGCTGTCGGTGGCCAGCGCCTTCAGGCCGGCGTCCAACACCGCGACACCGGGGCGGCTGGCGCTCATCACGGTGGCCAACACGAACAGCGACTGGCGGAACAGCCCGACAGTGGCAGCCGCCGGATCCTGGTTGCGGGCGTAGTCGGCATCCATGAAGCAATAGCTGCCGGCCTGGATCTCCGTGTAAATCCCCGACTCCAGCTCATACTCGAACGTCCCGGTGCCAGCGCCGCCGACGATCGGGCAATCCAGCCCCTGTTGTCGCAGCATCTCGACGGTGCGCCGGCTTGCGTCGGCCGCGGCGGCGATCGCGCGGCGTCGCTCTTCTGGATAGCGCATATGCTGTGCCCGGCCGTGATAGGCCTGCAGCCCTCCAAACCGCAGATGCGGGTTCGCGGCGATCGCCTGCGCCAGCGCCACCGCATCCGAGCCCGCCGCGACACCACAACGCCCCATGCCGACGTCGATCTCCACCAGGACGGACAGGCGGATGCCGGCGTCGCGCGCGGCAGTCTCCAGCGCCGCCACCTGGCCTGCGTCATCGGCGCAGACAGCGATGCGGGTAATCCCCGCGAGGGCCGCGAGGCGGGCAAGCTTGGTCGCCCCTACCACCTGATTGGTAACCAGCACGTCCGCGACACCGCCCCAGGCGAGTTGCTCCGCCTCGGCGACCTTCTGGACGCACTGGCCCACGGCACCACGGGCGATTTGCAGATGGGCAATCACCGGCGATTTGTGGGTCTTGGCGTGTGCGCGGAGTTTCGCACCCGTGCCTTCCAGCCGCGCCGCCATCGCGTCGAGATTGGCCTCGAACGCGTCGAGATCGATCACCAGAGCAGGCGTGTCGATTTCATCCTCGGGCATGCCGGGATGAGCGGGCGGAGCTTGCAACATAATGGGTTCCTTGCCTCAGGCGAATGCGTATGCGTCCATCCGCAGCATTCCGTATTCAGTGCTCTGGTGCAGCCGGGTCGGCGAAAATTGCGCGCCCGCTGCCCCCAGCGCGACGAACAGCGGCAACAAATGTTCCTCGGTCGGGTGCTGCTCGGCGGCAAACGGTGCACGATCGCGGTAATGGAGCAGATCGTCGCGTCGCCCCTCGGTGATGGCGTGGTCCATCCAATCGGAGAAGGCGACGATATCAGGCGTCTCCGGCGTATCGATCGGCTGGCCGCGGAACCGGCGCAGATCGTGCGTCCAGCTGCCCGATCCCACCACCAGGATCCCCTCGGCTCGCAGAGACGTCAGCGCTTCACCGAGCCGCACATGGTAAGCGGGACCGAGATGGCTCTGGATCGACAGCTGGAGTACCGGGATATCGGCCTCCGGCCAGGCCAGCAGCAGCGGCACCCAGGCACCGTGGTCCAACCCCCGCGCCGTATCAAGCTCGCCAGGCAGTCCCACCGCCGTCAATTTGGCCAAGATCCGGGCCGCCAGAGCTGGATCACCGGGAGCAGGATAGCTGAGCTGATAAAGCGCCCTGGGAAACCCACGAAAATCATGGATTGTGCCGTTGCGCGCCACCGCATTCACCTCAGGATGGCGCGTTTCCCAATGCGCTGACGCGACCACTATGGCTGTCGGCCGGGGCAGCATCGCCGCAAGGCCGGTCAGGAAATGCCGCGCCGGACTATCTATCAACGGCAGCATCGGCGATCCATGACTGAGAAACAGACTCGGTAACATGGTCATTCCCCTGATCGCAGGCCCCGCTCAGCGTGGCTGCATACTCGCCGGATCAATCCCCAGCGCCGACACGCCGGCTGCCGTCAGCCGACCATCGGCGGGCAGTCCGTGTGCCTGCTGGAATGCCTCGAACGCTGACAGCGACCCGCCGCCCCAGACGCCGTCAACCGCACCAGTATAGAAGCCGAGCTGACGCAGCCGCGCCTGCAAAATACGCACCGAGTCGCTGCCGAGCGCAAACGCTGGCTTGGCTGACGGCGGCGGCGGAGGGGGCGCCACGGCGGACGGCGGCGGTGGCGGTGGGACCGGCGTCGCTGCGCTGCCTGGCGCAGACCCGGCCACTCCGAGCAGCGCCATCGGATCGAGCCCCAGCGTTGCCGCGGTCGCCTGGTTCATCTCCCCGGTCACCTGCAGGCCATGGCTCTGCTGGAAATTGCGCAGTGCCGTCTCGCTGTCCGACCCCCAGTTGCCGTCGGCAGGGCCGGTATAGGCCCCCATGGCCCCGAGCTTGCCCTGCACGTCGCGCAATGCGGCAGGGGCGAGCGGCTGGCTGTACACCAGCTGCGCCGGCTGGGCGAATGCGGTCTGACCAACGGTCAGCAGACCCACGAAAGCGACAACGCGACACACAACCATCAATCACAACTCCCGACACGGAGGGTGCAAGGCCAGAGCCCGGTCAGACCCGCGGTCCTGCCCCTGCTAACGCAGATCAGTGCCCGGCGTTCTCGCCCGAGAAGTCTGGAGCGGCGAGCCCGGACGCCTCCAGCTGGCCGACCAAGGCTTGCTTGAGCCGTTCCAGGCCCGCCTCGGTGCTGGCCTCGGCCCGCGCCACCAGCACCGCCTGGGTGTTGGACGCGCGCAACAACCACCACCCATCCGGCGTCAGCACCCGCACCCCATCGGTGTCAGACACCTTGGCGCCCGCCACCTGCAAGCGGGCGGCGACCTCGCCGATCACCGCGAACTTGCGCACATCATCGCAGTCGAATCGCAGCTCGGGCGTGTTCAGCACTTGCGGCATTCCGAGCCGAACCGCCGATAGCCGACCCTCCATTCGGGCGACGATCCCGAGCAGCCGAACCGCAGCATACAGCGCGTCATCGAAACCATACCATTTATCGGCGAAAAAGACGTGGCCCGACATCTCGCCGGCCAGCGGACTGGCGGTTTCGGCCATCTTGGACTTGATCAGGCTATGCCCGGTCTTCCACATCAACGGTGTGCCACCGGCCTTGGCCACCTCGTCGAACAATACCTGACTGGCCTTGACATCGGCGATGATGGTCGCCCCCGGACGCGTCTTCAGCACGTCTCGCGCCAATACCACCAGCAACTGGTCGCCGAAGATCATCGTGCCGGTGTCATCGACCACGCCGATCCGGTCGGCATCCCCGTCGAAAGCGATGCCAAGATCGGCCTGCTCCGCGTGCACCGCGGCGATCAGCGATTCCAGATTCTTCGGCACTGTGGGATCGGGATGATGGTTAGGGAAATGGCCGTCGATCTCGGGAAACAGCACGATATGCTCGCCCGGCAATTGCTGCACCAGGCGTGTCAGCACGGCGCCGGCCGCACCGTTGCCATTGTCCCACACCACTTTGAGCTTGCGCGTGCCCCCGTCCCAGTCCTGCAGCAGGCGAGCGATATAGTCCGAGGATACGTCCACCGTGCGCGCACTGCCCACCGCGTTGGCGACCACATCGCCAGCCGCGGCCATGAGACCGATGTCGCGGATCTGGCTGCCGAAGAACGGCTTGCCTGCCAGCATCATCTTGAATCCGTTATAGTCAGGCGGATTGTGACTGCCGGTGAGCATCACGGCCCCATCGGTCCGTAACGTGACACCGGCGTAATACAGCATCGGCGTCGGCCCCAGCCCGACCCGGATCACCTCAATCCCGCTCGCCATGAGGCCGTTCACCAAGGGGCCTTCCAGCGACGGCGAGGACAACCGTCCATCATACCCCACCGCCACCGTACGGCCGCCCCGTCTGATCACCATGGTGCCAAAGCACCGCCCGATCGCGAACGCGTCCGCCGGATGCAGGGTCCTCCCGACGATCCCGCGAATGTCGTACTCGCGCAGCACCGTCGGGTCGAAATGATGCGTGAAGGCGGCAATCTCGTGGGTGCTCATAGCGTCGCCCGTCCCCTCAGACATAGTTCTTCAGGAACGCCGAAACCGCGACCGCCATGTCCGGTCGCTTCAGCGCGAAGGCGATTTGGGCTTCCAGGAAACCGACCTTGTCGCCGCAATCGAACCGACGCCCCTCGTAGCGCAAGCCATGGAACGGCACCTTGCCGATCAGTTGCGCCATCGCGTCGGTCAACTGAACCTCGTTGCCCGCCCCGCGCTGCATCAGCGATAAATACTCGATCACCTGAGGCAGCAATACGTACCGGCCGATAATCGACAGATCGGACGGCGCGTCCTTCGGGTCAGGCTTTTCCACCAGCCCTCTCACCTCGACCAAGCGGCCATCATCGGCGCCGATATCGAGAATGCCATACCGGTTGGTCTGCTCGTGCGGCACCTCGGTTACCGCGACCACGCAACCGCCCGTCGAGGCATAGGCGTCGGCAAGCTGCTTCGTGCAGGGCACCTCGGACATCACCAGATCATCCGGCAGCAAAATCGCGAACGGATCATCGCCAATGAACGCACGCGCGCACCAGATCGCGTGACCCAGCCCAAGCGGTTCCTGCTGACGCACGGTGACAATGGCGCCGGGCGGCAATTGCGCTTCGCGCAGCCACTGCAGCTCGCGCTCTTTGGAACGGCTGCGCAACGTGGCCTCCAATTCGTAAGCAATGTCGAAATGCTCGACGATCGCGGTTTTGCCCCGCCCGGTGACCAGACAGAATTGCTCGATCCCCGCCGCGCGCGCCTCCTCGACCGCGTACTGAATCAATGGCTTGTCGACGACTGGGAGCATTTCCTTGGCCATCGCCTTGGTGGCTGGCAGAAAACGCGTGCCAAGGCCCGCAACAGGCAACACGGCCTTGCGCAACGGCTTAATCATGAACAGGCTTCCTCTTTCATCGCACTAATAGGTATAGGTCCGAGCCTTGCGGCAGGACTATGGCAAGCCCTAGCCCCGTCGACCAGTTGCCAATCAACTCGGCGTCATATTGCCGTGAGGGATCGGGGCGGACCAGAAAGCAAACGACCTCGCTGTCGCCGAGCGCCCCGTCCCTCACGGCAACAGAACGTCCCGGGCCTGGTTGATACGGGTGGCGAGCCAGTCGGAGCCGCCGCTGTCGGGGTGTGCGGCGCGCATCAGACGGCGATGGGCGGCTCGGATATCGGCTTCGCTGGCGCCCGGTTTCAGGCCGAGGATGTCGAGCGCCTCGGCTCTGCGCATCTCGCCTGCCTGGCGTCTCGGGCCAGTCTGGCGCTGTGCGGCTGCACGGTCTGCGCGCAGCCAGCTCCACACCATTGGGCCAACCAGAGCAAGAGCGGCGATTGCCACCAGGCCGCGGCCGGTGAGGAACAGCATCGCGGCCAGCACCAACGCACCGATCGCCGCGGTCCAGGCGCCGAGCGATTTCAGTGTGGCGATGCGAGCCTGCGAAAACATCCCGAGGGCCGCCATCAGCACCAGCAGCGTCGCGGCGCCAAGCAGGAGGAAGGGCATGGCCGTCAGGCGGCGGCCGTCTCGCGCAATGCGTTGGCCTCCATCGCGGCAATCGCACTGATATTGACGATGCCGCGGGCCGTCACCGTTGGCACGACGACATGGATCGGCTTGGACATGCCCAGCAGCAGGGGGCCGACCGGCAGCCCTTCGGCCGCTGCCTTCAGCAGGTTGAAGGCGATGTTGGCGGCGTCGAGGCTGGGCAGTACCAGCAGATTGGCGGTACCCTGCAACTGGCTATCCGGTACCGCGCGGTCGCGGATCGCCTCACTGAGGGCGGCGTCAGCATGCATTTCGCCGTCGATCTCAAGCTCGGGATCACGCTTGCGGATCATCGCCAGCGCGAGGCGCATCTTGCGTGCCGAGGGTGTGTTGCTGGCACCAAAACTCGAATGAGACAGCAGGGCGGCCTTCGGCTGCAGGCCAAATCCGCGCACCGCATCAGCCGCCAGTAGCGTCATCTCGGTGACTTCTTCAGCTGTCGGATCGATGTTCATGTGCGTGTCGCAGAAGAACAGAACGCCGCTCTGCAGGATCAGGCAGGACATCGCGTAGATCCGCGACACCGCGGCGCGGCGCGGGATGATCGGCATGACGTATTGCATATGCCGCCACCAGTCGCCGCTGCCGCCGCAGATCGCGGCGTCCACCTGGCCCGCGTGCAGCAGCATCGCGGCAGCGACGGTGTTGCGGTTGCCGACGCGCCTCGCCGCGGCCTCGGGGGGCGCGCCGCGGCGGCCGACCAGACGCTGATAGTCGGCGATCAGAGGTTCGAACACCGCACGGTCTGCGGCGGGATCGAGGATGCGGACATTGTCGCGTAGGTCCATCCGCAGACCCATGTCGCGCACGCGCCGTTCGATCACCTCGCGGCGACCGAGCAGGATCGGCTCGGCGATATTGTCATCGACCAGCGTCTGCACCGCGCGCAGCACGCGCTCGTCCTCGCCCTCGGCATAGACGATGCGGGCTGGCTGGGCGCGGGCGGCCTCGAAGACCGGTCGCATCAGCTGTCCCGAGCGGAATACGAAGCGCTCCAGTTCCGTGCGATAGGCCGCAAAATCGGCGATCGGGCGGCGCGCCACGCCGCTCTGCATGGCGGCCAGCGCCACGGCGGGCGCGATCTGCAGGATCAGCCGGGGGTCGAACGGCTTGGGGATGATGTAATCGGGACCGAACACCGGCGCCGAGCCGCCATAGGCGGCCGCCACCACTTCGCTGGCCTCGACGCGGGCCAGCACGGCGATCGCCTCGACGGCAGCAAGCTTCATCTCCTCGTTGATAGTGGTAGCCCCGACATCGAGCGCGCCACGGAAGATGAACGGGAAGCAGAGCACGTTGTTGCACTGGTTGGGGTAGTCGCTCCGGCCGGTCGCGATGATGGCATCGGGGCGGGCGGCCCGCACCGCCTCGGGCAAGATTTCCGGCTCGGGATTGGCGAGGGCCAGGATCAGCGGGTTCGGGGCCAGCTTGTGCAACCATTCCGCCTTCAGCACACGGGGCGCGGACAGACCCATGAAGATGTCACAGCCATCGAGTGAGTCTTCCAGGGTGCGGGCGTCGGTGACCCGGGCGTAGCAGGCCATGCGGTCATCGAGATTTTCGCGGTTGGCGTGCACCACGCCCTTGATATCGGTGAGGGTGACGTTTTCCGCCTTCAGCCCCATCGCCACCAACAGATCGACGCAGGCCAAGGCGGCCGCTCCGGCGCCGGAGGTGACCAGCTTGACCTCGGCGAGTTGCTTGCCCTGCAGCAGCAGCCCGTTGCGCACGGCGGCGGCGACGGTGATGGCGGTGCCGTGCTGGTCGTCGTGGAACACCGGGATGTTCATGCGGGCGCGCAGGTCGGCCTCGATCGCGAAGCACTCGGGAGCCTTGATGTCCTCGAGGTTGATGGCACCGAAGGTGGGTTCGAGGGCGGCGACCACGTCACAGAACTTGGCCGGATCCTGCTGGTCGACCTCGATGTCGAACACGTCGATGCCGGCGAATTTCTTGAACAGGACCGCTTTGCCCTCCATCACCGGCTTGCCGGCGAGTGCGCCGATATTGCCGAGGCCGAGCACGGCGGTGCCGTTGGAGATCACGGCGACGAGGTTGCCGCGGGCGGTGTAGTCGTAAGCGGCGTCGGGGTTCTTGGCGATTTCCTCACAGGCGGCGGCGACGCCCGGGGAGTAGGCCAGCGCCAGGTCCCGCTGGGTCGCCATGCGCTTGGTCGGCTCGATCGCCAGTTTGCCGGGCCGGGGCAACCGGTGGTAGTCCAGGGCCGCCTTGCGGAAGTCTTCGTCCATCGCCATCGCTCTCCACGCGGCACTGACCTCGTGCCGCCAATTGGCAGGATCGGCGGGATAGGGGACGGATGCAACCGAGGCAAGACGGGGAGCATAGGATGCCATGGTTGGACAACGGGCCGCGACACCGCCCGCGGCCGCCTGTCATTCACATGGAATCAAGGACATCACCGTGACGAAGTCACTCATATCACTTGGTGCGGTCGAGAAGACTCGAACTTCCACGAGGTTGCCCCCACAAGCACCTCAAGCTTGCGCGTCTACCATTCCGCCACGACCGCATCGTGCAGGCGGCGGGGTATAGCCGATGAACCTGCCCGCATCAATCACCCTCCCGCCACCCGACGCCGGGCCCCACCCCGCGCCCGTGGAATGGCGTGTCAGCGACGGGCTCACCCCCTATCCCACCGCCCTCGCCGCCATGACCGAGCGGGTTGCCGCGATCCGTGCCGGCACCGCCGGGGAGCTCGTCTGGCTGGTCGAACACCCGCCGCTATATACCGCCGGCACCTCGGCCAATCCCACCGACCTGCAGGACCCCACCCGCTTTCCCACCTTCGATGCCGGCCGCGGCGGCCAATGGACCTATCATGGGCCAGGGCAACGCACCGGCTATGTCATGCTCGACCTCACCCGCCGGCACGGCACGGTGCCGCCGCGTGACGTGCGCTGCTACGTGCATGGGCTGGAGGAGTGGCTGATCCGCGCGCTGGATCGTTTCAGCGTCCGCGGCGAACGTCGCCAGGGTCGCGTCGGGATCTGGGTGGCTGATCGCGCAACCGGCACCGAGGCCAAAATCGGCGCCCTTGGCGTGCGCGTCACCCGCTGGGTGAGCTGGCATGGGGTGGCGCTGAACGTCGAACCTAACCTCAGTCATTTCGATGGCATCGTCCCCTGCGGGATCAGCGAACATGGCGTTACCAGCCTGCACGCGCTCGGCATCCCCGCCACTATGGCCGAAGCCGACGCCGCCATGATGGCCGCCTGGCACGAAGTATTCGGTTCATGATGCCAACCTGGGCTCGTCAGGGGACCAAAGGGGCTCTCCCCGTTGGCGGTCTGGACAGCGCTCAGCGTTCCGTTGCTTAGCCCCCTCCGAGAGCCCTCGATGCCAGCCACGAGCGACCACTACGACATCATCGTCATCGGCAGTGGCCCCGGCGGCGCCACAGTGGCGCAGCGGCTGGCGGCGACCGGCAAGCGCATTCTGATGCTCGAGCGGGGTGACTATCTGCCGCGATCGCGGGCCAACTGGGATTCGACTCACGTGTTCGTCGATGGCGCGTATCAGGCGCCGGACGTCTGGTATGGCAGCGACGACCGGAGCTTCCGGCCGGGGCTGCATTACTATGTGGGCGGCAACAGCAAGGTGTATGGCGCGGCGTTGTTGCGGCTGCGCGAGCGAGACTTTGGCGAGTTGCGCCATGCTGAGGGTGTCTCACCGGCCTGGCCGCTGGGCTATGACGTGTTCGAGCCATACTACACCGAAGCGGAGGCGCTTTATCATGTGCACGGTCTGCGCGGCGAGGACCCGACCGAGCCGTGGAGCAGCGCGCCCTACGCCTATCCACCGGTGATCCATGAGCCGCGTATCCAGGGGCTCAGCGATATCTTGGGTCGCGAGGGGCTACGGCCATTTCACCTGCCGCTGGGGATCAAGCTCGACCAGAACCCGGACGGTACCGCCACCACCTACAGCCCCTGCATTCGCTGCGACGCGTTCGACGGATTTCCCTGCGCCGTTAACGCCAAGGCCGACGCACAGGTGATCGGCGTCGACCCAACGCGGGCGGCACACAGCAATTTCACCCTGTTGACCAACGCCTATGTCGAGCGCCTCGATACCGACACCGCCGGCCGCAGTGTGCGGCGTGTCCGGGTGATGCGGAATGGCACCACGGAGTATTACTCCGCAGATATCGTGGTGGTCGCCTGCGGCGCGTTGAGTTCGGCGTTGTTGCTGCTGCGCTCGGGCACCGACGCGCACCCCGACGGGCTCGCCAATGGCTCGGGGCAGGTCGGGCGGAACTATATGCGGCATAATATGTCGGTGGTGATGGCGCTGCTGAAGGAGCCTAACCATACGGTCTTCCAGAAGACGCTCGCCGTCAGTGACTTCTATTTCGGCTCCGATGACTGGGACTTTCCCCTCGGGCTGATCCAGATGTGCGCGACATCCCATGGCGCCCAGATCAAGGGCGAGGCTCCGCTGCCGGCCCTTGCGGCGTGGCTGCCAAACCTGCCATTCGAGAAGATGGCGCGACATTCGATCGATTTCTGGCTGCAGAGCGAAGACCTGCCACACCCTGACAACCGTATATTCTATCAAGGCGAGCGCGTCGTGCTGGACGTCACCGAAACAAACATGCAGGCGCCCCGGCGCCTGCGCGCCAAACTCGAGGCCTTGACCGAGCCACTGGGCGCGTTTCCCCGGCTGATCGATCGTGACCTTTATCTCGGCAAGGACATCCCGATCGGTGGTACGGCGCACCAGGCCGGCACCTGTCGGTTCGGCGTCGATCCGACAACGTCGGTGCTCGACCTCGACTGCAAGGCACACCAGCTCGATAATCTCTACATCGCCGATGCCAGCTTCTTTCCGTCGATCGGCGCGGTCAATCCAACGCTCACCATCATCGCGAATGCGCTGCGCGTTGCCGATGCCATCAAGCGGCGGCTCGGCGGCTAGCTCAGCCGCCGGTGGCAAAGCCCGGATACAATGTCATGCCGCCATCGACGAAGATCGTGGCGCCGGTGACGTAATCCGCCGCATCCGAGGCCAGCCACACCGCTGCTTGCGCGATATCGTCAGGCTCGCCGATGCGTTTATACGGCACCAGCGTCATCAGATCAGCGTAGGCTTGCGGTGTTTCCCAGGCTGACGTGTTGATCGGGGTGCGAATGGCGCCGGGGGCGATGCTGTTAACGCGGATGAAATGCGGCGCCAGCTCCTGAGCGATGCTCTTCATCAGTAGCATCACCCCACCCTTGGACGCCGCATAATTGGCATGTCCCGCCCACGGGATCTGCTGATGCACCGAGCTCATGCAGATGATTTTACCGGCTGCCTGCGACACATCGGCGACCACGCCCCGGCGTTTGAATTCGCGGGCCGCGGCCCGGGTGCACAGAAACTGGCCGGTGAGGTTGACCGAGATCACCGCGTTCCACTGCGCCAGCGTCATCTCGTCGAACGCTGAATCGCGCTGCAGGCCGGCGTTGCTGACGGCGATATGCAGGGTCCCAAAATGAGCGATCGCGGCTTCATACATCGCCTCGACCTCGGCCTCGTCGCTGACGTCGGCCTTCAGCACGATGACGCGGCGGCCCATGGCCTCGATCTGGTGCGCCACGTCATCGGCCGCGTCTGGCTCGACGATGTAGTTCACCACCACGTCGGCGCCGGCGCGGGCCAGGCCGAGGGCCACAGCTTTGCCGATGCCGGAGTTGGCGCCGGTGACCAAGGCCGGCTGGCCGGTGAGGACCGGATGATAGGGGGCGGTCGGCAACCTGGTCTGATCAGGCAATGCGGGGGATGCGGGGTCGGTTGGTCGGTCGGTCACGCGGCGTGCTCCATCGTCATGGCCAGAACGGCCGGCAGTGGTCGCTGTTGCATGACGGTTTCGACATGGTTTGGCCGAAATGATCGGGAACGAATATGACGGTCCTCACATTGATGGCCCGCGCGGGGATATTCTGCCCCGCGGCCGCGTCAGGCGGGGCGGGGAGTTGGCCATGCGCACCGGACGTTGCGGACGCGCCTGCCGGATCGGCGGCTTCGTGATTGCCACGCTGCTGGTGTCCGGCTGCCATCCCGCGGTGCTGGATCCCAAAGGTGTGGTGGGGACGGCCAATAGCACCATTCTGATCGACTCCGTCATCATCATGCTGGCGATCGTGATTCCGACGATCGCGGCGACGCTCGGGTTCGCCTGGTGGTTTCGCGCTGGCAACAGGCGCGCCCGCCATCGGCCCACCTGGGCCTATTCCGGCCGGATCGAGCTCGTCGTGTGGGCGGTGCCGCTGCTGGTGATTATTCTGCTCGGCGGGGTGGCATGGGTGGGTTCCCACGAACTCGACCCTGCCACCCCGATTACCTCGAAGACGGCGGCGCTCGAGGTCGACGTGGTGTCGCTCGACTGGAAATGGCTGTTCATCTATCCCGAACAGCACATCGCCAGCGTCAACGAACTGACCATCCCCGCGGGACGGCCGATCCATTTCAGGCTGACCTCCGCGAGCGTGATGAATGCGTTCTTCATCCCCCAGCTCGGCAGCATGATCTACACCATGAATGGCATGTCCACGCAGCTCTATCTGCAGGCGGATCAGCCTGGCGACTTCCATGGCTTGTCCAGTCACTATAGCGGCGATGGCTTCGCCGGGATGCATTTCGAGGTCCACGCGACGCCGCCCGATCAGTTCGCCACCTGGGCTGCCGCGGCGCGCGCGCGCGGTCCTGTGCTGGATCCGGTCAGCTACGGCGAGCTCGCTCAGCAAAGTCGGGACGTGGTGCCGTTTACCTACCGCGATGTGGCGCCGCATCTGTTCGATGACATCGCCAATCAGAAAATGGCGCCCGCCCCGGGACCCGCCGTGCGAAACGGCGCGGAAGTCGCCAATGGGGCCAAGCCATGACACTGCTCGGCAAGCTCACCTGGTCCGCCATTCCGCTCGACCAACCATTGCCGATGATCGCGTCGGCGGTGGTGGCTTTGGCGATCCTGGGCATTCTCGGGTGGGTGGTGGCGTCAGGCCGCCTGCCCTATCTGTGGCGCGAGTGGATCACCAGCGTGGACCATAAGCGCATCGGCGTGATGTATGTGCTGCTGGCAATGGTGATGTTGCTGCGCGGTTTCTCCGACGCGATCATGATGCGCACACAGCAGGCGCTGGCGTTTCGCGCGCCGGGGTTTCTGCCGCCCGAGCATTACGACCAGATCTTTTCCGCGCATGGCACGCTGATGATTTTTTTCGTCGCCATGCCATTCGTGATCGGCCTGATGAATTTCGTCGTGCCATTGCAGCTCGGCGCGCGCGACGTGGCGTTTCCCACACTCAATTCGGTCGGGTTCTGGCTGACCGCCACCGGCGCGCTGCTGGTGAATATTTCCCTGGTGGTTGGCGAGTTCGCGCGGACGGGGTGGCTGCCGTATCCACCCTTGTCCGAGCTCGCCTACTCGCCCGGCGTCGGGGTGGATTATTATCTGTGGGCGCTGGAGATCTCCGGCGTGGGCACGCTGGTGTCGGGCGTCAATCTGGTGACCACGATCCTGAAGATCCATGCGCCGGGGATGACCTATCTGCGGATGCCGATGTTCTGCTGGACGGCCCTCGCGTCCAACCTGCTGATCGTGGCAGCGTTTCCGATCCTGACGGCGACGCTGGCGATGCTGCTGCTCGACCGCTATCTCGGGTTTCACTTCTTTACCAACACCGACGGTGGCAACGTGATGATGTTCATGAACCTCATCTGGGCGTGGGGCCACCCGGAGGTGTATATCCTGATCCTGCCGGCGTTCGGCGTGTTCTCCGAGGTGATCTCCACCTTCTCGGGCAAGCCGCTGTTCGGCTATCGCTCGATGGTGGCGGCGACCATGGCGATCTGCATTCTCGCGTTCATGGTGTGGCTGCATCACTTCTTCACCATGGGGGCTGGGGCCGACGTCAATGCGATCTTCGGCATCGCCACCATGATCATCGCGGTGCCGACGGGCGTGAAAGTGTTCAATTGGCTGTTCACCATGTATGGCGGGCGGATCGTGTATTCGGTGCCGATGCTGTGGGCGCTTGGCTTCATGGTGACGTTCACGATCGGCGGAATGACCGGCGTGCTGCTGGCGGTGCCGCCGGCCGACTTCGTGCTGCATAACAGCCTGTTTCTGGTCGCCCACTTCCACAACGTGATCATTGGCGGCGTGCTGTTCGGGGCTTTTGCCGGCTACACCTACTGGTTTCCCAAGGCGTTCGGGTTTCGGCTGCATGAGGGGCTCGGGCGGGCGGCGTTCTGGTTCTGGATCGTGGGGTTCTATCTGGCGTTTATGCCGCTGTATGTGGTCGGGCTGATGGGCATGACACGGCGGATGCAGCAATACGACATGCCGGAATGGCGGCCGTGGCTGCTGCTCGCGGCAGCCGGGGCGGCGGTGATCCTGGTCGGCATCGTGCTGCAGGTCGTGCAGCTGGTGGTCAGCATCAGCAGGCGCGACGAGCTGCGCGATCTGACCGGCGATCCGTGGAACGGGCGGTCATTGGAGTGGGCGACAACCTCCCCCCCGCCGGCGTTCAACTTCGCGGTGCTGCCGACGATCGAGGGTGAGGATACCTATTGGACCACCAAGCAGCGCGCGCGCCAGCAGCGGCAGCTGGCTGACGAGCCTGATTATATCGATATCGAAATGCCGCGCAATAGCCCGACGGGATTTATCTGCGCATTCTTCGCGACCATCATGGGGTTCGCGCTGATCTGGCACATCTGGTGGATGGTGATCGTGGCCGGCGTCGGGGCCTATGCCACGTTCGTGGTGTTCGCCTGGCGGGATGAGGATGAGTATGTGATCCCGGCCAATGAGGTTGCGCGGCTCGATCGGGCGCGCCGGCGATCGCGCACCGACGCGCTGGCGGCGTGGGATGCGGTGCCATGAGTGCCACCCACGCGCCCACCCATGTGAGCGGGCTGGCGGCCAAGCGCATCGTCACGGGCTACGGGTTTTGGATTTTCCTGCTCAGCGACATCATCATGTTCGCGGCGTTCTTCGCAACCTATGCGGTGCTGCAGGATGCGACGGCGGGCGGGCCCAGCGGGCATGATCTGTTCGACCTGCATAATGTCGCGATCGAAACCGCGTGTCTGCTCGCCTCCAGCTTTACGTGTGGGGTGGCGAGCATTGGCGCGCAGGCGCGGCGGGCGTGGTTGTTTCACGGCGCGATGCTGGTGACGTTGATTCTGGGGGGGATTTTTCTCGCGCTGGAAATTCGCGAATTCGCCGGCATGGTCGCACAGGGGGCGGGGCCGACGCGGAGTGCTTTCCTGTCGGCGTTCTTCACATTGGTGGGCTGCCATGGATTGCATGTGACCGCGGGGCTGCTGTGGTTGCTGACCATGATGGCGCAAGTGTTCGCCAAGGGATTCCGCGCGGACATTCAGCGGCGCATCCTGTGCTTCAGCCTGTTCTGGCACGCGCTCGATATCATCTGGGTGGCGCTGTTCTCGATGGTGTATCTGTTGGGAGCGGGATCATGAGCGAAACCGAAATCGGCCGGCATGGCGGCGATACCGCGCCGGGGGACCAGCCGCCGGAGGAGAGTGGCGAGGGCAGTCTTGGCACCTACCTGGTCGGGTTGGGGCTGGCCACGCTGCTGACCGTGGTGTCGTTCTTTATCGCGGGCACCACCCTGGTGTGGCGGCCGAGCATTCCGATCGCGATCGGCGTGTTGGCGATCGCACAGATGGGAGTGCATCTGGTGTTCTTCATTCACATCACCACCGGGCGGGACAACGTCAACAACGTGATGGCGCTGGCGTTCGGCGTGCTGATCGTGCTGCTGCTGATCACCGGTTCGCTCTGGATCATGGCGCATCTCAATCATAACATGATGCCGATGAACCAGCTCATGCAGATGCAGCGCTGAGCGAGACGATCCAGGAGCCCAGCCGATGCCCGACCAGCCGCCGTTGCGTTCGCGGATCACCGTGGACGGGTTGGACCGTGCGCCGCATCGGGGGTTTTTGCGGGGCATGGGATTGTCGGACGCGCAGATCGCGCAGCCGTTCATCGGGGTTGCGACCACGCAGGCCAGTGTGACGCCATGCACGATGGGGCTGGCGGCCCAGGCGCAGCATGCCAAGCGGGGGATCGAGATCGCCGGCGGGACGCCGTTCGAGTTCACCACGATCGCGGTGTCGGACGGGATGAGCATGAACCATCCGGGGATGCGGTTCAGCCTGGTCAGCCGGGAGATCATCGCCGATTCCGTCGAGGCGGTGGCGTCGGCGCATTATTATGACGGACTGATAGGGTTTGCCGGCTGCGACAAGACCCTGCCCGGCATCATGATGGGGCTGGTGCGGTGCAATCTGCCCTCGGTGTTTCTGTATGGGGGGAGCGCGCTGACCGGGCGGTTCCAGGGGCGGGACGTCAGCATGCTCGATACCTATGAGGCGGTGGGCGGGGTGCTGGCGGGGACGTGGAGCGAGGCGGATCTCGCGACGATGGAGCGGGTGTGTCTGCCGACCGTGGGGGCGTGCGCCGGGCAGTTCACCGCCAATACGATGGCGATGGTGGCCGAGGCGTTGGGGATCACACCGGCGGGAGCGGGGATGATCCCGGCGGTGGATTCGGCGCGGGCGCCACTGGCCGAGCGGGCGGGGGCGATGGTGTTGGACATTCTACGGCGGGGATTTCCGCTGCCGCGGGATTTGATCACGCGGGCCAGCCTGGAAAATGCGGCGGCGATGGTGGCGGCGACCGGCGGGTCGACCAATGCGGGGTTGCATCTGCCGGCGATCGGGCATGAGGCGGGGGTGGCGTTCACGCTCGATGATGTGGCGGCGGTGTTTCATCGCACGCCGGTGATCGCCGATCTGCGGCCGGGGGGGCGGTATCATGCGAAGGATGTGCATGAGATCGGCGGCTGCCCGGTGATCATCAAGGAATTGATCCGCGGGGGATTCATCGATGGGCGCTGCCCCACCGTGACCGGGCAGACGCTGGCCGAGGCAGTGGCGGACGCGCCGGGGCCGGATGGGCGGGTTGTGGTGTCCTGCAACGCGCCGTTCAGCGCTACCGGGGGGTTGGTGGTGCTGCGCGGCAATCTGTGTCCGGACGGGGCGTTGCTGAAAGTGGCCGGGCTGAAGTCTCTGACGTTCGCGGGGGTGGCGCGGGTGTTCGAGAGCGAGGAGCAATGCATGGAGGTGGTGCGGCGCCAGGACTACACGGCGGGCGAGGTGCTGATCATTCGCAATGAAGGTCCGCGCGGCGGACCGGGCATGCGGGAAATGCTGGGGGTGACCGCACTGATCTATGGGCAAGGAATGGGCGAGCGGGTGGCGCTGCTGACGGATGGGCGATTCTCCGGCGCCACGCGAGGGATGTGCATCGGCTATGCCGGGCCGGAAGCGGCAACGGGAGGGCCACTCGCGTTGGTGCAAGACGGCGACCGGATCGAGATCGACGCAGGGGCGGCACGGATCAGCCTGATGGTGGCCGACGCGGAACTGGCAGCGAGGGCGGCAGCCTGGCAGCCGGTGGCGAAGGGGAGGCTCGCGGGCGTGCTGCAGAAATATGCCGCCGTGGTGGGGCCGGCACATCTGGGGGCGGTGACGCATTCGGGGCCGGGATAGGGGGCGGTCGGGGTGAAGGAAGAGTCTTCTTTTTCTGAAGAAAAAGAAGCAAAAAGACTTTTATCCGTTTTAGGCGTGCGGCCGCTCCCGCTTCTTAACGGGGAAAAGTTCTTTGGTTCTTTCTTTCAAGAAAGAACTGCTTTCTTCTATCGCCCCATCATATTGCATCGCCACGGCGGTGGTCGGGGCTTCGCCGGTGTTTCCTGAATTTGGGGCGGTGCGGCGGTCGGGGGTTTTGGGGCCTTCGGCGGAACGTAGGGGCGCCGGTTGGCGTGCCATTCGGCAAGTTCCCGGTCCAGCGCCTCGCGTTCCTGCCAGGTTTGGGTGGGGTAGATCTGGATGGGTCTGGGCTTGCGGCGGACCCTGGGGGGTCGCGGCTCCCTGGGTGGCCGG